>OHIH01000001.1_pt1 | contig 164451 bp, 148 predicted proteins | sample 1568191 | NCBI WGS metagenome assembly OHIH01 (sample SAMEA3879531, study PRJEB24766) | human gut metagenome | biome: human-associated habitat; feature: feces | place: USA | collected 1985/1987
GCCGGAACCGAGTAACAGTATTTTCTTCATCATTTTGAGTGTTTTATATTAGTGGTGCAAAATTACAGCAAAAAAATGAGATAATAATTGTATGTGGCGTTATTATATTGCTCTTTTATGCAAATTGGGAACTTTATAAAGATGGATGTGAATCTTAATGCAAAAATGCGGAATATATAAGGAATAGAATAGATAGGAGAAAAACAGGAAATATGGCTTTAAACTTTCTTAAGGAAAACATGAAAATACGGACTTTTCTGTGTTCGAGCACAAAACTAGTTGTTTTTGCCACTATTTCTTGTTTTTGCTAATCCATTGATTTTTAACAAAGAGATAGGAAACTCGATGGGTTAATTTAGTTTATTGATAGATTATTGCCCCCAAACTTGTTTTGCTATTGATTTGTAGCAGAAATTTGCCTGAATTGGTCAATCTGTAGTCATTGTAGGTCTAATAAGTGTTATCGAACGACAAATTATGAAAAAGGAAGCACAACGACACGGAATTGTTTCTACATTTGCGCAGTTGTTTCTTTAACTATTTCTAAGGACAGAAGTTTATGGGATATAGAAAATAGTTGAACAAAAACTGAACTCAACTGTTTATTATAATAATGAAATAGGTAAAACGCGAAAAATGTGCATTCCTTTCATATTATAAAGTCAAAAAGGAGAGAAAAGAATAATATAAATAAAAGAGATTGCTTATGTCACAGATTATCGGACATATCTCGCAGGTGATCGGCCCTGTGGTCGATGTGTACTTTGAGGGTACGGATGCAGAATTGGTGCTGCCAAGCATCCACGACGCACTGGAGATAAAGAGGCCAAACGGCAAAATACTGGTTGTAGAAGTTCAGCAACATATCGGCGAAAATACGGTGCGTACCGTAGCGATGGACAGTACTGACGGACTTCAGAGAGGCATGAAAGTGTATCCCACCGGAGGCCCGATCACGATGCCGATTGGCGAACAGATTAAAGGACGACTGATGAACGTAGTCGGTGATTCGATCGACGGTATGAAAGGACTCGACCGCAAAGGTGCATATTCCATTCATCGCGACCCCCCTAAGTTTGAGGATTTGACTACTGTGCAAGAGGTACTCTTCACAGGTATCAAAGTGATCGACCTGCTCGAACCGTATGCCAAAGGTGGTAAAATCGGTTTGTTCGGCGGTGCCGGTGTAGGAAAGACTGTATTGATTCAGGAACTTATCAATAATATCGCCAAGAAACATAATGGATTCTCTGTATTTGCCGGAGTAGGTGAACGTACCCGTGAAGGTAACGACTTGCTGCGCGAAATGATTGAATCCGGTGTAATCCGTTACGGCGAAGCATTCAAAGAAGGAATGGAGAAAGGTCACTGGGATCTTTCAAAAGTGGATTATAACGAACTGGAGAAATCGCAAGTGTCTCTGATTTTCGGTCAGATGAACGAGCCTCCGGGCGCACGTGCCTCTGTGGCATTGTCCGGACTGACGGTAGCGGAATCTTTCCGCGACGCAGGAAAAGAAGGCGAGAAACGCGATATCCTGTTCTTTATCGATAATATATTCCGTTTCACACAAGCTGGTTCGGAAGTGTCCGCCCTTTTGGGACGTATGCCCTCCGCTGTTGGTTACCAGCCCACGTTGGCTACGGAAATGGGTGCGATGCAGGAACGTATCACGTCTACCCGCAAAGGTTCTATCACCTCCGTACAGGCGGTGTATGTGCCTGCCGATGACTTGACCGACCCGGCTCCTGCAACAACTTTCAGCCACTTGGATGCCACTACCGTGCTCGATCGTAAGATTACGGAGCTGGGTATTTATCCGGCGGTAGACCCGTTGGCTTCTACGTCACGTATCCTCGACCCGCACATTGTTGGCCAGGAACACTACGACGTAGCGCAGCAGGTGAAACAAATTCTGCAACGTAACAAGGAATTGCAGGACATTATTTCCATCCTCGGTATGGAGGAACTTTCGGAAGAAGACAAGATGGTAGTGAACCGTGCCCGTCGTGTGCAGCGTTTCCTTTCACAACCATTTGCCGTAGCCGAACAGTTTACAGGCGTTCCGGGTGTGATGGTGGGTATTGAAGACACTATCAAGGGATTCAAGATGATTCTGGAAGGAGAAGTGGATTATCTTCCCGAACAGGCTTTCTTGAATGTCGGAACCATTGAGGAGGCAATAGAGAAAGGTAAGAAATTGCTGGAACAGGCAGCAAAAAAATAAAAAGATAGCATGATGAAAGAACTGCATTTGAGTATAGTATCGCCCGAAAAGAGCATATTCGACGGAAATGTGAAGATTGTCACATTGCCGGGAATGATCGGTTCGTTTTCTATTCTCCCCGGGCATGCGCCCATTGTTTCGTCGTTGAAAGCGGGAACGTTGAGTTACACGACGATGGACGGAGAAGAGCACACGATGGATATTCAGGGCGGTTTTGTCGAAATGAGTGACGGTACGGTTTCCGCCTGTGTTTCCTGACGGAAGCTCCCCACCGGCACAAAGACTAAGCATCAAAAGATTGAAAAAAACGAGATTATAACCTTACAGAAAAACACAGTAACATGGTGAATATTAGTAAAACTAAACGGAATTTTATTTGGTGGCATACCTTATTTGCAGTAATTAGCGGGGCACTCGGAGCTGTCATTCTACACTTCGCTTTGCCGGGGCATTATTTCGGAGGGTATCCGTTTATTCCGATCTATTTTTACTTCTTCGGGCTGTTTAGCATTTATGCTTTCGACGCTTGCCGCCGACATGCTCCACAGAGAATGTTACTGTTGTATCTGGCAACGAAGATGATAAAAATGATTCTTTCGCTGATTCTGGTATTGATTTATTGTCTTGCCGTTCGCGAAGAAGCCAGAGCCTTTCTGCTGACGTTTATTTCGTTCTATTTAATATATCTGATATTCGAAACCTGGTTCTTCTTCTCTTTTGAGTTGAATCAGAAACGGAAAAAGAAAAATAAGAAGAAAAATGAAACAGTTGCATAACATAGTAGCTCCGTTGATTCTGTTCTGCCTCATGGCGGCAGTCAGCTTGCCGGTTCTTGCACAGGAACAGGAGGGGGAAGCGGTGTCACAACAGACGCAGGACGAGATTACTCCGAAAGAGGAACAGGAGAACACGGTGGATGTGAAAGAAATTGTGTTCGGTCATATCGGCGACTCCTACGAATGGCATATTACGACGTGGGGTAACACGCACATTACTATACCATTACCTATTATTGTTTATAGTAGCACTACAGGTTGGCACACGTTCCTTTCTTCCCGTCTCGAAGAGAATGGAGGGACTTATGAAGGACTTTCCATCGCTCCCGAAGGAAGTAAGTACGAGGGCAAACTGGTAGAGTATAATGCGGCAGGCGAACAGGTCCGCCCGTGGGATATTTCCATCACGAAAGTGACATTTGCTTTGCTGTTCAACAGCGTGTTGTTGCTCATCATCGTATTGAGCGTGTCACACTGGTACAGAAAACGTCCGCAAGGAGCGAAAGCGCCGGGAGGATTTATCGGATTCATGGAGATGTTCATCATGATGGTGAACGATGACATTATCAAGAGTTGTGTAGGACCCAACTACCGGAAGTTTGCACCGTATCTGCTGACAGCGTTCTTTTTCATCTTTATCAATAACATGATGGGATTGATTCCGTTCTTCCCCGGAGGTGCGAACGTGACGGGAAATATCGCTATCACTATGGTGCTTGCAGTCTGCACGTTCCTGGCAGTGAATATCTTCGGTTCTAAACATTACTGGAAGGATATTTTCTGGCCTGATGTACCCTGGTGGCTGAAAGTGCCCATACCGATGATGCCATTCATCGAGTTCTTCGGAATCTTCACGAAACCGTTTGCTTTGATGATCCGTCTTTTTGCCAATATGCTGGCGGGACACATGGCGATGCTGGTGCTTACCTGCCTGATCTTTATCTCGGCAAGCATGGGGCCTGCACTGAACGGCACGCTGACGGTGGCTTCTGTATTGTTCAACATCTTTATGAATGCGCTTGAGTTGTTGGTTGCTTTCATCCAGGCTTACGTATTTACGATGTTGTCGGCAGTGTTTATCGGTCTGGCACAGGAAGGTGCCAAAGTGAAAGCTGAAGAAAATTGAAATGAAACGCGGTGAAAACGTTGATAAAAAGAATACGGAATAAACGCGCGGAATGAATGATTAAATAATAAACAAGAGAAAATATAAACCATTTTAAAACTGAAAATTATGTTACTATCAGTATTGTTACAAGCCACTGCAGCAGCAGTAGGAGTTAGTAAATTAGGTGCAGCTATCGGTGCAGGTCTTGCAGTAATCGGAGCTGGTTTGGGTATTGGTAAGATTGGTGGTTCGGCAATGGAAGCTATCGCACGCCAGCCGGAAGCATCAGGGGACATCCGTATGAACATGATTATCGCCGCCGCCTTGATTGAAGGTGTGGCTCTGTTGGCGGTAGTAGTTTGTCTGTTGGTGTTCTTCCTCTAATCAGGTATATAACAAGCGAATTTCGCAGGCGTGAACCATGTTTCAAATCATGATCAGCCGCGAAATCGTAAATTGTAAATCGTAAAATCGTAAATAAAGATTATGTCATTACTATTACCTGATAGTGGCCTGCTGTTCTGGATGTTTCTCTCATTCGGGATTGTGTTCGTGATATTGGCGAAATACGGCTTTCCCGTCATCATCAAGATGGTGGAGGGTCGTAAGACCTATATCGACCAGTCTTTGGAGGTGGCGAGAGAGGCTAATGCCCAATTGTCTAAACTGAAAGAGGAAGGCGACGCATTGGTGGCTGCCGCCAACAAAGAACAAGGACGCATCTTGAGGGAAGCAATGGAAGAACGTGACAAGATTGTTCACGAGGCCCGTAAACAAGCCGAAATTGCCGCACAAAAAGAACTGGATGCGGTGAAACAACAAATCCAGATAGAGAAAGACGAAGCCATCCGCGACATCCGTCGCCAGGTAGCCGTGCTTTCTGTGGACATCGCCGAGAAAGTGCTCCGCAAGAGTCTTGAGGACAAGGAAGCACAGATGGGCATGATCGACCGTATGCTGGATGAAGTACTAACCCCGAATAAGAACTAAGGAAGATGGAAGTCGGAATACTCTCAATGCGTTATGCAAAAGCCATCATTGAATATGCACAGGAAAAAGGTCTGGAGGACAGGTTATATCAGGAGTTCCTGACGCTGTCGCACAGTTTTTGTGAACAGCCCGGTTTGCGCGAAGCACTTGATAATCCGGTCATCACAACGAAGGAAAAGTTGGCGTTAGTCTGCACGGCTGCCGACGGTGACGGAAAATCGACCAGAGAGTTTGTCCGTTTTATCACTTTGGTACTGCGAAACAGGCGTGAAGGCTATCTGCAATTTATCAGCCTGATGTATCTGGATCTCTACCGGAAGCTGAAGCATATCGGAGTGGGTAAGCTCATTACAGCCGTTCCCGTCAATAAGGAAACGGAAAACCGGATTCGTTCCGCAGCAGAGCATATCTTGCACGCCCAGATGGAACTCGAAACGGTGATAGATCCTTCGATTGAAGGAGGATTTATCTTCGATGTCAACGACTACCGACTGGATGCAAGCGTTGCCACGCAGTTGAAGCGAGTGAAACAACAATTTATTGATAAGAATAGGAGAATTGTATAATGTCTGAAAATATAAAAGTAAGCGAAGTATCTGATATATTGCGCAAGCAGCTCGAAGGAATCAACGCCAATGTGCAACTTGACGAAATCGGTACGGTGCTCCAGGTGAGCGACGGCGTAGTGCGTATCTATGGATTGCGAAATGCCGAAGCCAATGAATTGCTGGAGTTTGACAATGGTATCAAAGCAATCGTGATGAACCTCGAAGAGGACAACGTGGGTGCTGTGCTGTTGGGTCCGACGGACAAGATCAAAGAGGGATTCGTCGTGAAACGTACCAAACGTATCGCTTCTATCCGTGTAGGAGAGGGCATGCTGGGACGTGTGATCGACCCGCTGGGCGAACCGCTCGACGGCAAGGGACTGGTTGGAGGCGAACTGTATGATATGCCATTGGAACGGAAAGCTCCGGGAGTAATCTACCGTCAGCCTGTGAACCAACCGTTGCAGACGGGATTGAAGGCGGTAGACGCCATGATTCCTATCGGTCGCGGACAGCGTGAGTTGATTATCGGCGACCGCCAGACTGGAAAGACTGCCATCGCTATTGATACGATTATCAACCAGCGCAGTAATTTCCTGGCAGGTGATCCTGTATATTGTATTTATGTGGCTATCGGTCAGAAGGGTTCTACCGTTGCTTCTATCGTTAATACGCTTCGTGAGTACGGAGCACTGGACTACACGATTGTGGTGGCTGCTACAGCTGGTGATCCGGCTGCATTGCAGTATTACGCTCCTTTTGCGGGTGCTGCCATCGGCGAGTATTTCCGTGATACCGGTCGTCATGCGTTGGTGGTTTACGATGACCTTTCCAAGCAGGCGGTAGCTTATCGTGAGGTTTCTCTGATTCTTCGCCGTCCGTCTGGTCGTGAGGCTTATCCGGGTGATATCTTCTATCTGCACTCCCGTCTGTTGGAACGTGCTGCTAAGATTATCAGCCAGGAGGAAGTGGCACGCGAAATGAACGACCTTCCGGAAAGTCTGAAAGGAATTGTCAAAGGCGGCGGTTCACTCACGGCATTGCCTATCATCGAAACGCAGGCGGGTGACGTATCGGCCTATATCCCGACGAATGTGATTTCTATCACCGACGGACAGATATTCCTTGAAACTGACTTGTTCAACCAGGGTACGCGTCCGGCTATCAATGTCGGTATCTCTGTATCCCGTGTAGGTGGTAACGCGCAGATTAAGGCTATGAAGAAAGTGGCGGGAACATTGAAGATCGACCAGGCACAGTATCGTGAACTGGAAGCGTTCTCCAAGTTCAGCAGCGACATGGACCCGATTACCGCATTGACGATTGACAAGGGACGTAAGAACGGCCGGCTGTTGATTCAGCCTCAATACAGCCCGATGCCCGTAGAACAGCAGATTGCTATTCTCTACTGTGGTACACACGGACTGCTCCACGATGTTCCTCTGGATAAGGTGCAGGACTTTGAACGTAGCTTCATCGAATCGCTGCAACTGAATCATCAGGAGGATGTATTGGATGTATTGAAAACGGGTGTGATTGATGATAATGTGATTAAGGCTATCGAAGAGACTGCCGCCATGGTCACTAAACAATTTATCTAATCGGTCATTGATTTATCTAATTGGCTTTTTTATAAATCAGATCGCCCTTTAATTTTTAATTATTAATTTTTAATTATCACTATGGCTTCACTGAAAGAAGTAAAAACCAGAATAAATTCGGTCAAGAGTACCCGAAAAATCACTTCAGCAATGAAAATGGTGGCTTCTGCCAAATTACACAAGGCACAAGGAGCCATTGAGAATATGCTGCCTTATCAGAAGAAGTTGAACAAGATTCTGACTAACTTCCTAAGCGCGGACCTGCCTATCGAATCTCCTTATGTGCAGGAACGTGAAGTGAAGCGTGTAGCAATCGTTGTTTTTTCTTCGAACACTTCTCTTTGTGGTGCTTTCAACGCCAATGTCATCAAAATGATGATGCAGACTATCGGGGAATTCCGTACTTTAGGACAGGATAATATCTTGATATTTCCGGTAGGCAAGAAGGTGGATGAAGCGGCCAAACGGATGGGTTTCAAACCGCAGGAGGTTTCTCCAACGCTCTCCGACAAACCAACGTATCAGGAGGCTGCCGAACTGGCTCACCGACTGATGGATCTGTATGTAGCAGGCGAAGTGGACCGGGTGGAAATAATCTATCATCACTTCAAATCAATGGGGGTACAGATTCTTCTTCGTGAGACGTATCTCCCCATTAATCTGACGAACGTCGTAAGTGAAGAGGACAGAGAGAATGAAGAGGAGGTACAGGAGAACGAGATTGCCAATGATTATATCATCGAACCGAACGCAGAGGAATTAATCGCGAGCTTAATCCCCACTGTATTGAGCCAGAAGATTTTTACTGCCGCTGTTGACTCCAATGCTTCGGAACATGCTGCACGTACGTTGGCTATGCAAGTGGCTACGGACAACGCAAACGAGCTGATCCAGGATTTGACGAAGCAGTACAATAAGAGTCGTCAGCAGGCGATTACAAACGAATTGCTGGATATTGTAGGGGGTTCCATGAAGTAATTAATCATCTTTCTTTTGTCTTGAAACAAAAGAAAGAAGCAAAGAAAAATTCAAGGCTGACTTTTTTCTCCTACTCGCTTCCTTCACTTCGCTAAAGGGCAGAAACTCGCTACGCTCAAACAGTCTGCCCTTCTTAACGCTCCGTTATGGGCGCTCGCCTGACGGAGAAAAAAGTAGGCCGGGGAACCTGGCGGGGTGGGTGTTGCTGCTTGAATGTTGTAGAGTAGGTTTGTGGGGAAGCTGTTCTGGATAGGGTTGTGGGGGGAGCCGTGCGATATGTCTGATATTGCTTTGGTGAGTCGCTGTTATATCGTTAATAGTTTTATTATATATTGTTCTGCTTTGCTATATTGAGTCGTATAACGTCTGCGACTTTTATATAGCAAAGCTTTTTTATAAGGGGTATAAACCTTTCATAAGTCTCTTTATACTACATAGGCTACATCGGTTATCATTCTATTAGCCTTTTATTCTATGTCCTCTTTTTATATGGTGAGTTTTTTAATAATAAAGCTTCCCACATTGTAAGGCTTCCACCCGCAGGTCTTCCGGCCTCGTTTTTCCGGCGTCAAGCGCAGGTGGTTTCTCCGGCGTTAAAAAGGGCAGACTGTTTGAGCGTAGCGAGTTTCTGCCCTTTAGCCGGAGGAAGCACCGGAGTAGCCGGAAAAACGCAGCCTTGATTCTTTCTTTTTGGTTCTTTTTCTTTCGTATCAAGACGAAAGAAAAAGAATATTCAGTAACTTTACCGAAAATTGGAAAAGCATGGAAAATAATCCGGAACTGCAGCTTGCTTGGCAGTTCATTGAAAATACAGGCACCCATTTATTTCTTACCGGAAAAGCTGGAACCGGGAAAACGACATTTCTTAGACGATTGAAAGAACATACGCCCAAACGCATGGTCATATTGGCTCCGACAGGGATTGCAGCTATCAATGCGGGAGGCGTAACGATTCATTCTTTCTTTCAGTTGTCTTTTGCTCCTTTTGTGCCCGAAGCAACCTTTAATTCTTCCCAGACACATTATCGTTATAGTAAAGAAAAGCGGAATATCATCCGTAGTATGGATTTGCTGGTTATTGATGAGATCAGTATGGTGCGTGCTGATTTGTTGGATGCGGTGGATGCAACTCTGCGGAGGTATCGCGATAGGGAGAAACCTTTTGGTGGGGTGCAACTGTTGATGATTGGAGATTTGCAACAGCTGGCGCCTGTCGTGAAAGACAATGAGTGGGAGTTGTTGAGAAAGCATTATGAGACTCCTTATTTCTTTGCAAGTCATGCATTGAAAGAAACGGCATATATGACGATTGAACTCAAGAAAGTATATCGTCAGAGTGATACGTTCTTCCTTTCTTTATTAAATAAAATTCGGGAGAATAAGGCGGATGATGAAGTGTTGAATGAACTGAACCGTCGTTATCAGCCCGGCTTTCAGCCGCAGAAAGAAGAGGGATATATTCGTCTGACGACACATAATAATCAGGCACAGAGGGTTAATGATTGCGAACTGGCATCGTTGCCCGGCAAGGCGTATCATTTTAGTGCCGAGATAGAGGGGGATTTTCCTGAATATTCGTATCCTGCGGATAAACTTCTGACAATTAAGGAGGGAGCACAGATAATGTTCCTGAAGAATGATCCATCGTCCGAGAAACGGTATTATAACGGTATGATTGGTGAGGTGGTAGCGGTTAATGAAACGGGTATTGTGGTGCGTGGTAAAGGGGATAGATCCGAATTTCAGTTGTTGCCGGAAGAGTGGGGGAATTATAAGTATGTGTTGAATGAGGAGACGAAGGAGATCACTGAAGTGATAGAGGGGACGTTCCGCCAGTATCCTATTCGTTTGGCGTGGGCTATTACGATACATAAGAGTCAGGGTTTGACGTTTGAACGTGCTATTATTGATGCACGGAATTCCTTTGCACATGGACAAACTTACGTGGCTTTGAGTCGTTGCAAGACGCTGGAGGGTATGGTGTTGGAGTCTCCTTTGCGCAGGGAAGCCATAATAAGTGATGCTACGGTGGATAATTTCACCAAAGCGGTGGAGCAGAATAAGCCGGGCAGCCAGCAGTTGAATGATATGCAAAAGGCGTATTTCTTTGATTTGTTGAGTGATTTGTTTAATTTCTATTCGATCGATCAGGCTTATAAACGGTTGCTTCGTCTTATGGATGAGGATTTGTATAAGCTCTTTCCGAAGCAGTTGGCTGAATATAAGGCGTTGGCTCCCCATGTTAAAGAGAAGATTGTGGAGGTGTCTCAACGTTTCCGCAATCAGTATACCCGGTTGATACATGAGAGTGAGGATTATGCGGCGAATGAGGAGTTGCAGGAACGGATTCGTTCCGGTGCCGGATATTTTCATAAGGAGTTGGAACCGGTTCGGGCTTTGTATGATAAGACTAATATGCCTCTTGATAATAAAGAGTTGAGAAAGCTGTTGGCAGAGCGTATGCAGGCGCTGGATGATGCGTTGTGGATTAAAGAGTCTTTGTTGGAAGCTGTGTCTACAAGAGGGAAGTTTGCTATCACGGATTATTTGAAGTTGAAGGCTAAAGTAATGTTGAGCCTTGAAGATGATTCTACGTCCTCCGGTTCTTCGAAGGCTTTGAAGGAGAAGAAAGAACGTAAGGAACGGAAAGAGCGTACACGCAGTGCTGAAAAGGTAAAGGTGGAAGTTCCTACGGATATTCTGCATCCGGAGCTTTATCGTGCCCTGTCTGAATGGAGAACAGCCAAAACAAGGGAGATGAATGTTCCTGCTTATGTGATTATGCAACAGAAAGCATTGATGGGAATTGTGAATCTGCTACCGGATAGTCCAAGAGCTTTGGAGGCGATACCTTATTTTGGAGCGAAAGGAGTAGAGAGATACGGGCTTGAGATTCTGGGTATTATCCGCAAGTATATGGCGGAGAATCAATTGGAGAGGCCGGAGATAACGGATATGTTAATCTCCTCCGGTAATAGCGATGATACAGTAAGGCAACGAAAGACGAAGCTGCAGAAAGAGGCAGAGAAACAGGAGAAAGAGGCGGAGAAGGAGAAAAAGAAGGAGGCGAAGAAAGATACGAAGTTGGTTAGCTATGAAATGTTCCGTCAGGGAATGAATATAGATGAAATAGCCAAGGCTCGTGATTTGGTATCCGGAACCATTGCCGGACATCTGGAGCATTATGTCCGTTCGGGAAAGATCAAAGTGGAGCAGGTGGTGAAAGCTGAAAATATAGCGAAGATTCGCAAGTATTTGGATGAACATGAATACATGGGAATATTCGCTATAAAGGTAGCATTAGGAGACGCTGTCTCCTATGCTGATATCAAGTTTGTATTGGCTGTTTCCGGGCATTAATAAATAAGGTTATTATTCCCGGACAGGGTTAAAGATTACAGAAGAAAGAAACGAAAACGGGAACGCTGATGTCAATCAGAATGCCGTGCAGGATGGCGATGGGAATCATTTCTTTTCCTGAATATCTGGTGATGGAAGGCAGCAGTACATCCATCGAGTTGACTCCTGCTGCTGAAATAGGAGCGAGTTTCCCGAAGTACTTCTTGATGATTGGAGTACCAAGAAGTGTCATCATCTCACGGAAAATATTAGTCAGTAGGGCAATGGTTCCCAGTTCCGTAGCCAGTTGCAGTCCGATGGAGGGTTCTTTGAACTGGGTGATAAGGATGGAAGAGAGTGAATAGTAGGCAAATCCACTTCCCACTGCCATACAGTCGAACACGCTCCATTGACGCAATAGCAAACTTGCCAGGGCGGAGAATAACAGCGTACCGATAATTGTTCCCAATGGAATCAGCAACATTTTAGGGTGCAAATGTGAAACAATGGCTTTCAGGTTCTTATTGGAACCGATGCTGATTCCTACTTGTAACATTAATGCATAAAGTATGTACATGGAAACTGTGTGCGTATCGAACTCGAACTTATTGAAAGCTCCCATGATACAGCCTACACAAAAGAATACTATAACGATCAGACTTCCTTTCATTGTTCGCCTCCTTTCCTGAAAAATAATTGTAGTACCAAACGGGCAGCAATCAGGCTTCCCAATACACCGGACACAGCAAGAACAATGGCTTGCCATCCGAACTTACCAAGATTGTTCACAATCAGGCTATTAGAACCGATAGATACACCGAGAATAAAGAGCAACAGGAATATTGTAAGAGAAATTGTCTTTTCTGTCTTCTGTAGAATACTCCAGTTACGCAATACATAGCCGATGCCGATTCCTAAAAACATGGTAGATATAATAGAGAACATAATTGTATATATTTTGGGTTAGGTTAAACTGATGATTGACAACACACAAAAGAATTTTCAAAGAAGATATTACATCTGCTTGAAAATCAGAAAGGAATACTGCTATGGCTAACAAAACAAGTCAGCAGGTAGTTCCTGTAAAGAAATAGTTGGGAAATTTAGATGAATCCACTGAACCAATGCACATGCACGCAACAAGACTTACAGAAAATAGGTATTCCTGCAAGAAAAAGAGTAGCGTTATGTAATTGTAATGTTTGATTCATCATTGGTCTTTTTTGAATTTGGTGCAAAGATAGTTATTTATTGCATATTTTCAAAATAAATATGCAATAAATAAAGAGAAAGGAATATCCGGAACGAGATAGATGGTTGTAAAAAGTTGGTTATGTGCTCTTTCCCTTATAATTTATCCCAGTTCGCAAGAATTTCTTTTAACTTTTGGGGCCTGTATCCGAGCATTGTCCGGGCTTTATCAATACTCATCCCACTGAAGCGGGGACGGGGAGTGCTTTCATTCATTTTTTCTGTGGTGGCAGGATGAATAAGAGAACGGTCGAGTTTCATATAATCTGCTACCTGGTAGGCAATCTCTGCAATGGTCATACATTCATCGCCACAGATGTGGAAGATGCCATTCGCCGTATGTTCTATTAAACGTAGCACTCCATCCGAAACGTCTCCAACATAGGTTGGTGTCCGCCATTGATCGGATACGACACGTATTTCTTGTCCGGCTTTCAGACGGTTCATTACTAGCTGTACAATATTACCATGTTGTCCCGGTAGTGCCTTGCCATAAACGATTTCTACACGGACAATGGCATAACTGCTGCAAGTTTCTGCCACCCTCTCTTCTCCTTTCCATTTGGTATATCCGTAGTAGTTGACCGGGGCAGGGAGGTCTTTTTCTGTATATAACAGCCCGGCAGCTTCGTTTATCTTTCCATCAAAAACAAAGTCCGTAGATAAATGAATGAACCGGCTTTTGTATTCTTCGCATAAATCGGCCAGTTGGCCTACTGCGGTAACATTGGTAAGATAGGCTTCTTCATGATGCGTTTCGCAATAGTCCGGCACGGACAGAGCGGAGCAATTAATGACTACATCGGGTTGAACCTCTTTGAAGAGATGCCTAACGTCCGCTTCATTCCGTATATCTGTTTCGATGAAACGATAATCCTCCGCGTTATTGGGAAGAATATCCGGATGCAGGGAGCAGCCCGTCAGCTTGTATTGTTTACAAGCAGATAAATCATTTACAATCTGGCGTCCGGTGAATCCGTTGGCGCCGATAATTAATATCTTCTTCATTAGGTTCTATATTATAGATGTTATAGATTATTTCTACAAAAATAAAAAATAATATCAACTACGCAAATAGATTTCGTACTTCCCTTCTTACTTTGCTCCCGATAACGAGATTTATATGAATTGATAAAAGAAAAGATGTATGGAAAAAGTAATTATGGGAACACGTTTACCCGCTAAACTTTGGTTGGATGAAGTAGAGGACTCTTGTATGTCGCAGATTATGGATTTGACTTCACTGCCTTTTGCATTTAAACATATTGCCATCATGCCTGATGCGCATGCGGGAAAAGGAATGCCTATTGGCGGTGTGTTGGCTACCAATGGCGTGATTGTTCCCAATGCTGTGGGAGTGGATATCGGTTGTGGTATGTGTGCGATTAAGACGAATCTAAAAGCGGAAGATTTTAGTTATACGGATTTGACTTCCATTATGTCGAAGATTCGTGCAGTTGTTCCTTTGGGATTCGATCATCAGAATAAAAAGCAGGATCAGGAATTGCTTCCGCAAGGATTCGACTTTGAAGAGATGCCTGTTTTGAAGAATCAGTACGAGGCTTGTTTGAAGCAGATAGGAACTCTGGGAGGTGGAAATCACTTTATTGAGATTCAAAAAGATACCGCAACGTCTGATGTTTGGGTGATGATTCACTCCGGAAGCCGTAACATTGGTTTGAAGGTTGCCAATCACTATAATAAGATTGCGCAATATTGGAATGAGAAATGGTATTCTGAAATGGTATCGGGACTAGCTTACCTGCCAATGGAGACACAGATGGCAAAGGATTATTTCCGTGAAATGAATTACTGTGTGGCCTTTGCCTTTGCCAACCGTCAGTTGATGATGACTCGTATTTGTGAAGCCATCCAGGCAGTGAAACCTGAAACGGACTTTGATCCTATGATTAATATTGCCCACAACTATGCAGCTTGGGAGAATCACTTCGATCAGGATGTGATTGTACACCGAAAAGGTGCTACGCGTGCCTATGAGGGCGAGATCGGTATTATCCCCGGATCTATGGGTACCAAGTCTTATATTGTTGAGGGACTGGGTAATCCGGAGAGTTTCAAAAGCTGTTCGCATGGTGCAGGCCGATTAATGGGAAGAAAGGATGCCTGTCGCCGTTTGTCACTGGATGAAGAGAAGGAGAGAATGGATCAGCAAGGTATCATTCACGGACTTCGTTCGCAGAACGAACTGGATGAAGCACCGGGAGCTTATAAAGATATTGCGCAAGTGATAGCGAATGAGCGGGACTTGGTGAAACCGTTGGTGGAGCTGGCTCCAATGGCGGTGATTAAGGGATAATGTCATGCCATGTTTAAAGGAGTATCTAGCGTATGGACATAAAAAAAGGAGCAACGCCTTGCTCCAACCTTTGTTAACCTTAAATCTAATACTATGAAAAACACAATGCAAAGATACAGACTATTGCGAAATTAGCAAATAATCCAAGAAAAAAAGTATGTTTTATAACATTGATTAAGAATTGGTTTTCTCAATTCAATTTTTATTAAGAGATTTGACAGACCACATGTGAAGAATCAACTCTCTACCACCGTATGCTTCTTAGAGTAGATTTAATGAGTGGCAATATACCACGCTGTTTCGTTCTTTTTTGAAGCACCCGGATTAGTGCTTGGGTCGGAAATCGTGATTCCGGAGAAAGTATTGATATCAATTCTTTCTCCATAGTAGGAGGAAGAGATTGCTGTAAAATACTGTTTGGTATTCCTTTTAAAGGGTACAGTGCGTTTCAGCTGCTCGTTGAATTGTTCTAATAGATCCGGATCGGAACATAGTTTGGAAACGTAATCACCGTAATCAAAGAATATGGTAGGCGTATATCCGTCTAATCTTTGTAATTCGCCCGTTAATTCTTCGTTAAACGTATAACGCTGATTTATTTCTTTCATAATAGCCGCCAGGTTGTCCAATTCCGAGCAATCAGTAACACCGATTGTTCCGCAGGGAGTCACATAATTTGAATAAAAAGAATAGAAACCGTCACAGACCTTTTCGTAATCTATATTTCCGATTAAGTACTGGCCTATCTTGTCGTATGGCATCCCATAGGCCATTATTTCACTTGTAGAAGCTATCAAGTGGCTTGTTACGTTTTTAAGGTCATAGGCAACCTCTACCGTAGACATATAGCAGTCATCGAAAAGTATATATTCCATCTTTAGGCCCGCGTTCGAAATACCTCCGGCAAGCGTAGTAATATCAGTTTGATATTTCGTTTGTGTTCCTCCAAAAAAACGTGTCATCAGTGCATGTTCATACTCCCAGTGCTTTTTACTAATCTGCAAGCTGCTGCGTGAAACTGCTCTCGATACAGGTATCCATCCCATTCCGTGGCATCCGATAATCATTGCATATCGTTTGGCGGGAGCATAGGTTTGTACATCGTTCAAAATAGAAGTGATGCCCTCTGCAGTTGTATAGGTAGGATCCGGATAATCGTAGTTTTTTAAAGTCTTCTGTACACCTTTGCCATTCTCATAGACAAGTTCGGAGAGAGTGGCTTTAGTGGCCGATGTACATATAAATACGATCACCCGTTCATTCTTCAATATATTGTTTCCGATGATACTTTTCAAATCGGCAATGTTCTGATAGAAAAAAGAAGTGAGATTGTTCGACCAGGGTAGATACATGAACACCGTCTGTTCATTGTTCGAACGAACAACAGGATCAGTCGGATCGGGATCTGTCGGATCAGTAGTTGAGTCATCCGTTTGCCTTGTAGTTGGAGAGGTAGAAACAGGATCCTCTTTCTCACATGAAATCATGCCAAAAGAAAGAAATAATACAAAGAGGATTGATTTCATCAGACGATAATATGGTTGCATTGTTTCCATTATTCTACAAGGATTAAATAATCTTTTTATATGTAACGTAAAAAGAGAACCTTTTGATCTGTCTTATCGAGACATAATTGACATCTCTCTTTTTGCAAAGTTATTGAAAAATAGCGTAATTCCTATATTATCATGAATAAGAAAAAGGAGAGAGCTTACGTATAGACATAAAAAAAGGAGCAACGCCTTGCTCCAACCTTTGTTAACCTTAAATCTAATACTATGAAAAACACATTGCAAAGATACGGACTATTGCGAAATTAGCAAATATTCCAAGAAAAAAAGCATGTTTCATAACATAGATTAAGAATTTGATATTCCAATTCAAATTTTATTAAGACTTTTTGATTGCTTTATCTTCCTCTAATCCCTTTGACATATACTTTCAATTAGGTATCCTGAAATCATTCGGAGAACAACCTGTGATTTTCTTAAATAACCGGCTGAAATACTGTGGATTCTGAAAACCCAGCTCTTGCGTTATCTGATTGATTGTTTTATCAGTATTCACCAACCAATCTTTGGCAATCTCGAAGCGTTTGAACTCGATATACTCTTTAAATGATTTCCCCGTTTCATACTTCAGTAAGTCGTTGAAATATTCAGGAGACAAATGAAGCAGGTTCGCACAATACTTATGTGAAAGTATATCGACAGTCGGTACCTGTTTCGTTTCAAAATGGTTATTTATGATTTTATCGAATTGTTTGATAATCGTTTTATTCGCTTCATTACGTGTAATGAATTGGCGTTCGTAGAAACGGATACAGTAATCCAGCAATAGTTCTATATACTTGGAAACTATCTTCTTGCTATGTCGGTCAATGCAACGTTCGAGTTCCTGGTTTATTTTATCCATAAACTCCAGAATGATTTGCTTCTCGCGCAAAGATATATGTAATGCTTCTTCAGGCAGATAAGAGAAGAAAGTATAGTTATGTATATTAAGTCCGAGCGGAGTGCCACAAATCAGATCGGGATGAAAAGCCAATATCCATCCTTTGGAAGGAAAATTCTTACTGTTTTCCTTCATATTGATAGACTCTCCGGGACTAAGGAAGAGCAAAGTACCATCCGAAAAATCATAATACTGGTGACCATACATATACGCTTCACATTTACACTCACTCAATAGAATCGTATAAAAGTCGAACTTGATGCCCGTATGAGCTGACAAGTCAGCCTTTGAGAGATCGATGACACTTACCAGCGGGTGTAGTGTCTTACTCCCCAGGCAACAATTGCATTGATGCACGGTTCCTATTTTGAGTACTTTATCTCCCATGATGTTGAGACTCCTGTATCTAAAATACGTCTAGTTTTTTTGTTTATATTCGTTCGGGGTGCAGCCGACATGCTTTTTAAATAACCGACTGAAGTGCTGTGGATATTGAAATCCCAGTTCATAAGCTACCTGGCTGACAGTTTGAACACCTTCCAGTATTCTTTCTTTGGCCAGTTCGATAATCCGGCACTGGATATATTCCTGTGCAGTTTTTCCGGTTTCCTTCTTTATCAGGTCCCCGAAATAATTAGGAGAGAGGCATGCCTTGTCTGCAAAGTATTTCACGGATGGCAGTCCTTCGGTCATTGCCACCTGATTTTGGAAATATTCGTCCAGTAATTGCTCGAATTTAACGACTATATCTTTATTCGCCTGATTGCGTGTAATGAACTGCCGTTCGTAGAAACGCATACAGTAATCCAATAGCAGTTCGATATTCCGTACGATAAGTTGCTTGCTATGCTTGTCGATAGTATGCTCCAGTTCGAGCCGGATTTTATGTATGCAATCGGTTACGATTTCTCTTTCCTGATCTGAAAGATGCAATGCCTCATTTACCTCGTAAGAGAAAAAAGTATAGTTTTTGATATTCTGTCCTAATGAAGTTCCACGGATTAAATCGGGGTGGAATAAAACCCCAATCGACTTGGTACGGGGAGCCGTTCGGTTACGGTTGTCTATTCCGCTCACTTGTCCCGGTGCCATACAGACAACCGTTCCTTCCTGATAATCGTAATTCTTACGTCCGTATGTGAGATCCCCGCATTTGGCATCTTTCAGGAACAGACAATAGAATCCGATGTTCATACGGATATACTCAACCGACTTGGTAGCTTTTGAGAAGTCGATTACATTAACTAAAGGGTGCAATGTCTCCAGTCCAAACAACTGGTCATACTGATCGACGGTTTCAATTTTTGTTATTTCATCCATATGCTTTGTTATTAATCTGATACAAAGATAAAACATTTGGAGGTATCTTTTTTATTTCATACCTCAAATCAGTAATAAGGGTACAAGAATCAGTAATCTGTATACTACATAAACTTGCGGGCGGAAAAATAAATGGCAATGATTGCTGGAAGTAAGTCATGGAATTGATATATTTGCTCCGGAGAATATAAAAAACAGGTTTTATGAAAGCATTATTCATTGGAGGAACGGGTACTATCAGTACAGATGTAGTTGCATTGGCGCAACAGAGAGGGTGGGAGATTACTCTCCTTAACCGCGGCTCAAAAAAAATGCCGGAAGGAATTCACAGTATCATTGCGGATATTAATGATGAAGAAGCTGTGGCAAAAGCCATCGCACTTGAACATTACGATGTGGTTGCGCAATTCATCGGTTATACGGCAGAAGACGTAAAGCGTGATATCCGCCTGTTTCAGAATAAAACGCGGCAATACATCTTTATCAGCAGTGCCTCTGCCTATCAAAAGCCATTAACCGATTATCGCATTACCGAAAGCACTCCTCTGGTCAATCCCTATTGGCAGTATTCCAGAAACAAGATAGAAGCGGAAGAGGTATTGATGTCAGCCTACCGGACAAGTGGTTTTCCGGTGACCATCGTTCGTCCCAGCCATACCTATAACGGAACCAAACCTCCCGTAGCCGTACATGGAGATAAGGGAAACTGGCAGATTCTCAAACGGATTCTTGACGGCAAACCTGTCATTATTCCCGGCGATGGCTCCTCTTTGTGGACACTGACTCACTCCAAAGATTTTGCCAAAGGCTATGTCGGACTGATGGCGAATCCACATGCCATTGGTAACGCTTTTCATATCACTACCGATGAAAGTATGACTTGGAATCAGATTTACCAGACAATCGCCGATGCGTTAGACAAACCTCTGAACGCATTGCACGTGGCATCCGATTTCCTTGCCAAACATAGCGATCATTATGATTTTAGGGGGGAACTCTTAGGAGATAAAGCAGCTACGGTTGTTTTCGATAATTCGAAGATAAAGCGGCTCGTCCCAGATTTTATATGCCATATCTCTATGGCGGACGGATTGCGGCAAGCTGTACATTATATGCTTTCTCATCCGGAAACTCAAACACCCGATCCGGAATTTGATTCGTGGTGTGACCGTATAGCCAATGCAATCAGTGCGGCAGACAAAGCTTTCTGATTAATAAGTACCTGCCACTAATTAATTGCTATTTTTTAGGCACGGATTACACGGATTAACGCGGTTATTTTTCAGTAATGATAACCCTAAAGACCGTGAAATCCGTGCCTAATTATTATTTAATAAGGAGTATTTCTTCCTTGCTGCACCTCAATTCGTATTCCGAAATTACCATTAGCAGATTTCAGTTCAAACGCTCCCCGGAAATTATTCCTTTCCCAAGGCATAGCACTGCGGTTAGGCACCCGCCAGCCATCCTTGTTGTAATCTCCGTAAGTATTGATTCTCATTCCGTTTTTCAGCTTGAAAGATCCCATCTGCATAAACTGTGGAGAAGAAGACAATCCCCAACCATATCCGTATCCAAAACCAGAAAACCCGGAGTAAGAAGACGAAGAAAAAGAGTCGGTGAATCCTTGAGAATAGGTAATATCCGTGTTTAAACGAAAGAGCTGATTATAATCTTTCGTCATATTAGGCATATCTAAATTAAATTTGGGAAGTTCGGGAGTTGCTACGTTCATTAACCCCATATCCAGCAGAAAACCACCAAACTCTTTGATATTGGTAGATGGAGCACGACGAATACTATCGGAAGGAATTTCCGACTGTGCGGATGCAAAACCGACCGATAATATCAGCGAAAGAAATAGAATCAGTTTTTTCATCTTCGTAAAGGTTGATTTACCACAAAGATAGATAATTTCCACCTGACTATCCGCTTCCGTTATGTTTTCTTAGAAAAAAACTTATCTTTTCAATTTAATCACCGGATAAACGACAGGAGCCGTCTCCCATTTCCTTTTCATCGGGTTGTATGAGCGTTCCATACCTCCATGGAGTTCGATATAATCGTTGAACTTGATTTCAAGAATCATGCCATAACCGCTTTGCGGATAGATAGGAGTGAGATACCCCTGCGAAGCATTTCGTTCGCCATTCACAGAATATTCGCCGAAAGCCCGTATACGCAGAAAATTATTAATCCGGTAAGCGGCCGAACCGCTAAAACCAAAATCATTTCTGGCACCATGTTGGAAAGAAGGCATTGTATACTTGGCACTGAACAGCCCACCTGAAAGCTCCCATCGTTCATTAGGAGCATACGTATAAATGGCACCTACCTGAATATGCGTCCCCATGGTAGGATACGTATTATGCAAACTATACGTACTTAAATAGCTGTTAGCATTGATCCCGAAAATATCCGACCGATTATAGTCGCGGCTGAAAGGATCGAAAGAAGTACCCAGTCTGGGAGTAGGCCAGGGAGTATCTATAAATTCGGGAGGAGATATATGAAGCGTCATGCTATCCGTTTGAATGGTTGGCTTCCTGTCGTTCGGCGTTATATTCATATCGGGTAAGATGAAACCCTCCTTATCCATATTTAATGGCTGCTTTTGCTCCGGTGGCAGAAGAACCGCACGGCCGATGCTATCCTTTTTCACTTCCACCTGTTGCGCAAATGCGGTACAGGTACAAAGTAAAAACATAAATCCTGTGAACTGTCTTTTATTCATGGCACTTTGCAGTGTTAAAGAGTTTAGTTGACAATCAGTTTATAGCCGATTCCCCGTACATTGACAATACGTATCTGTTCATCTTGCGAGAGCTTATGCCGCAATTTGGTAATGAACACATGCAAGCTTCGGGAATTGAAAAAACTGTCGTCTCCCCAAAGTTCGAGCAAGACATCCTGCGTGTTGACCACCTGATTCCGGTTCTCGCAAAGCCGTTTCAAGATTTCCGATTCACGATGAGAGAGTTCCTGTCTCGTTCCTGCGTGTAATAAAGTTTGTGCAACAGGATCAAACAGATAACTTCCTATCTCAAAATGATTGGCAACCTTATTCTCTGTGAAGAGAAAAGCCTTTCCCATTAGTGCTTTGATTCGGATAATCAGCTCTTGTATACCGAAAGGCTTTTTCAGATAATCATTTGCTCCGAGTTCAAAGCCCTCCACCACATCATTGATGGCCGAACGGGCAGTCAGGAATAAGACAGGAGTCTGTTTATCCGTCTGGCGGATGCGACGCACCATTTCAAAGCCATCCATTTTCGGCATCATCACATCGGCTACAAGTACATCCGGATGAAGTTCGAAGAAAAGGCTTAGCCCTTCCTCGCCGTCATTCGCCGTATGAATGATAAAATCATTTTCTTCAAGTGTATCCTTGATAATCATGGCGAGTGTCTGTTCGTCTTCTACCAGTAATACGGTAATTTTGTTTTTACTCATGATTTTATGGGTTTATAAAGTAATGGTAAAAGTGCTTCCTTTGTCCGGTTCACTCTTTACGGTGATAGTTCCTCCATGTTTTTCGACCATGCTCTTTACATAGAACAGCCCTAGTCCGTAACCTTTTATATTATGAAGATTACCCGTCGGAACCCGGTAGAATTTATCAAATATGTGCTTTTGTTTATCAAGTGGAATCCCGATTCCCCGGTCGGTAACGCTGATGGTTACTGTCCCCCCAGTCTGTCGGCAGGAAATAGACAATTCGGCTTCCTCCTTCGAGTATTTCACTGCATTATCTATCAGGTTACTGATGATGTTGCTGAAATGCGTGCGGTCGGCTACAATGACAAGCGTTTCCGGTTTAATATCCAATTCAATATGTACAGGCTTGTCCGCTTTTAGCTGGTGCTGCTCCATGAGCGGAGTAATCAGCTCCTTCAGGTTGATTTCCTCCGGATGCAAACGAAACGTTTTGCGACGCTCCATTCCCATGGATAAAATCTGTTCCACCAGCCCGCTAAGCCTTTGCAACTGCTCCTGACTGATGCGTAGATACTGGTCGCGCTTGCTTTTCTCTTCCGCTTGGTTAAAGTTCAGTAATGCGTCATTAGCCGCATAGGCTACGGCAATGGGAGTCTTTAATTCGTGCGTGATATTATTGGTAAAATCACTTTTCATTTCATCCAGCGTTTTCTGTTTCAGAAGCGTCCGGATAAGGAACCAGAAAGAGAATCCGAGAATCAGAAGAATTACAAATGAAGTGACCAGAATATCTGTCATCTGCTTTAACACCAATGAATTGATCGGCTCGAACACCAGTTGGTAGCGTTGGCTGTGATGCATATTAAATTCATAGTCATAGCGGATTGCCTTGGGACTGGGAATATAACTGCTATCTCCCGCAATACCTAATGTATCGGTATATACAATGGAAGAATCGGCACTGATCCCGGTATAAATCAAAAGAGTGTGATGAGGAATAGAGAGATTATGCTCTTTCATCACATGGGTGAGCAAACTGTCATATCGCTGCAGGTTGACATCTATATAAGTGTCCACCCCCGAATGAATACCCTGCTGAATACTCATTAACAGCTCCTTTAGCGAATCTTGCTTTTTCAATAACACATCCAGCCCGTTCTCACTACTTGCAACAGGTGTAGAATCTTCCGGAGCGTTACCAACGGTCTTTACCGTATCCGTGGTTGTTTCTGTCCGGGAGTGTATCGTATCCTGACGGCTACTATCCGTATAAGAAATCGTTTGTTTAGTCACTAATGAATTGCCGTCCGCATCATATCCGGCCGATACCGTTAGCGAACCGTGTTCCACATTATCTTTTTGCAAATCATTTACCCGGAGCACGACCTCGTTAAAGTCACTCGTCCGCATCGCATCTCTGATATTGCTCTCCATTTCCATCTTCATCGACCGGTAAAGCCCTGTCAACCAATAAGCTTGATAAACAAAGATTCCGATTAATGAGCAGATAACCAGTATGACAATATGTTTTAGTGGTAATTTCATACTGACAAAGATAATAGGAAACTATTCTTATTCTTCTCTTTGATAAGACTAAATAACACTAGATAAGCCAGTGATAACGCAAATTTCCATTTTTTCTACCGTATTTTGTCGTATTCCAAAAATAAAGACGAAATGAAACGGATTAATTTACTATTTATGTCTCTTCTATGTGTGTGGATATCCGCTACAGCACAAGTCGGACAACAGTCACAGGAACCTGTCGACAGTATCAAGAATATAGGTTATATGGATAGTTTGTTTCAGGAACTGCCCGAAGTGATGATTATAGGTGAACGCCCTATCGTGAAAGCCGAACAAGGTAAACTCGTGTATGACGTGCCGAGACTGGTGGGCAACCTGCCTGTGGATAATGCCTATGATGTTGTGAAAAATCTTCCGGGTATAGTAAATATGAATAATAGTCTGATGTTGGGAGGACAGGAAGTTACCGTTGTCATCAACGGAAAAGTGACCACACTGTCTGCCGAGCAATTAGATGCTTTATTAAAATCGATCCCCGTCAGCCGGATTGAGAAGGCGGAAGTGATGTATTCCGCTCCGGCACGCTATCAGGTACGCGGACCGATGATTAACCTGATATTGGCCCCCGGCACAGGACAGGCATCTTCCCTTCAAGGAGAACTCTATACAGCTTTTAACCAACATCACTACGAATCTTTGGCAGAACGTGGAAGTCTTCTGTACTCCGGACGTAAATTCTCGGCAGATCTTCTTTACTCTTACTCTTATGATCGTGACCGAAGGATTACGGAGAAAGAAGCACTTCACACGTTAGCCGATGGTTCAGCGCATCAGATGGATATGGATGAAATAATGACTTCCCGTACCAACAGTCATCAGATACGTCTCGGAATGGATTACTCTCTAGCAGAAGATCATCTGTTAAGCCTGGTCTACACAACAGCTTTTACCGATTCCAAACATTATTCCATAGCTACCGGTGCGCAAAATTCTGTTACCGACTCGCAGGGAGATAGCCAGCTCCATAACGCAAAGTTAGATTATCAAACCCCTTTCGGGCTGAAAGCTGGAGTGGCATTTACATCCTATCATTCTCCCGGCAGCCAATTATTATATAGCACGATGGGAACAGAGACAATGAATTTCTTAAGCCGCGATAAACAACAAATCAATCAATGGCGTTTTTATGCCGGGCAAAAACATACCTTAGGCAAAGGGTGGGGATTGAATTATGGTATGGCTTACACGACCTCCTTAGACCATAGTTACCAGAAATATTACGATCCTGAAACAGACCACTTACTGCCGGATAATAATATGGCCTCCCGCCGTCGCGAACAAACCCTGAATGTTTATGCAGGACTGAATAAGAGCTTTGGCGATAAACTCTCGGCCGATGTTTCCCTGGCAGCAGAGCAATATCATACAGATATCTGGAATGAATGGAGCCTCTATCCGGTAGCTAATCTGACTTATATGCCTGCCGCCGGACATGTCCTGCAACTCTCATTGAGTAGTGATAAGGAATATCCTGAATACTGGAGCGTGCAGAACTCTATTTCTTACATGGGAGCCTATTCTGAAATTCAAGGTAATCCCTATCTTAAACCTGCAACGAACTATGAAACGAGTTTCACTTATATATTGAAAAGCAAGTACGTCTTTTCTGCCTTTTATAGCTATACAAAAAACAACGAAATGCAAACCCTTTACCAGTCACCTGAACGTTTGGTGGAGATTTACAAGTTCTTCAACTTTGATTTTTCATCGCAGGCCGGATTAATGATGACAGTTCCCTTCAAGGTAAAAAAATGGCTGGACTCCCGTATTACAGCCATCGGCTTTCGCTATCGCCAAAAAGACAGTGATTTTTGGGATATCCCGTTTGACCGTAAACTATATACATTTGTGTTGACGATGAACAACACCTTTACCCTTTCCACAAAACCCGACTTAAAATTCACCTTGACCGGATTCTATCAAAATAGAGCCATCCAGGGTATTTTCGATCTTCCCCGTTCGGGAAACCTGGATGCGGCACTTCGTTACACCTTTGCAAAAGGAAAAGCACAACTAACCTTGAAGTGTGATGATATATTCAACACTTCTACCGTTTCGACACAAGTTCGCTACGGATTGCAGAATGTAAAGAACCATTATATGCGGACCACCCGTACATTCGGCGTTTCGTTTAACTATAAGTTTGGGGGATACAAAGAGAAGAAAAGGGAAGAAGTAGATACCTCCCGTTTTAAATAAACGGTAAATATTCCATCGACCTATTCATGTTTCGGCAGATTAACAATCACCCTTGTGCCTTCCGTATAGTCAGGATCAATCTTAATCTCTCCGTCGAGTCGTTTCACGATAAGACGGCAGAGATACAATCCCAACCCATTGCCCGGAACGAAAGTATCGAGTTTGGAAAAACGATTGAACACCTCTTCCTGCTTTTCTTTCGGAATACCGCATCCGCTATCGGCGACACTGATACATATTTGATCGTTCGAATGATTGACTTTATATCCTAAAGTAATGAATCCTTTTTCGGTAAACTTATTAGCATTATTCAGTAAATGTTCAATTACCATAGTGAGATATGCAGCATTTGTTGTAATAAGCAGCGTATCTTCCGCAATATCCAATTGATATTTTATTCCCAGTTTGGGAGAAATCTTTTCAATTTCCTGAATACAGATATTTCTTATGTCAGTCGGTTCGCAAGGCAGCTTATCTTCCGAAACGTCCAGATTCGCCACTTCCAGCATACTGTTGACAAGCCCGGTGAGCAACTGGGTACTTTTTTGTATTTCGGCGGGAAATTCCCGGCGTGTCTCTTCGTCAATATCTTCATTCATGATTAAATCAGAGAACCCGACAATCGAATTAAGCGGCGTGCGTATCTCGTGGCAGATTGAGTTGATAAAAGCCTGCTTCATCTTTTCGCTTTCCTGTGCTTTACGGTTCAGCACTTTTAATTCCGCTTTCATTCTCTTTTCTTTTTTCAAGGAGAAGTAAAGATAGCTGCAAACTCCAATTACAAGGATTAATAAAGTGCTTAGGGAGATAATTAACGTCTTTTTGTTTTTTATTTCCAGTGCAGCTTTTTCGCTGTTAAGCGTGTTTACGTCATATTTTACCTGAAGTTCATTCAACTGTTGACGTGCGTCATTAGTGCTTAACGAATCTTGTATGTAATACGAGTTCTTGTAATACTTCAGCGCATTCGGATAATCTTTTTTCTTTTCATAAAGCTGGGAAACCGTGTTAAACAAACCCGGTAAGTTTTGCGGAGCCAAAATCTTGGCGATTCTGATAAGAGAGTCGCCTGCAGTAATAGCTTTTGACAGGTCTTTTTGGGTATGACTGTTGGTATAATAATTACAGGTACAAAGATAATAATTGTACTTATCAAAATCGTTGGTCAGCTTTTTGCCAATCTGCAGAATTCTTCCCCAATAATAGCTTTCTTCTTCCGGTGTCAGCTGTTCCAGGTTACTTATCAGAAACGAATAATATTGAATCCGATAGGCATCTATATTATAAAACGGTCGTTGCTTTTGATAGTCTCTTTTGTATTCCTGTTCTACCGTATTAATCAGATCTTTCGTTAGTTGGGTAGCTTCTCGTTTCTTTCCACTTTTAGCGTATGCCATGCTTAATTTCCAAATAATTCTTTTCTGATAAATATTCTTCACTTTGGCAGGAAGCGATTCTGTTAATTTCAAACTTTTCTCCAAATAGGGAGTAGCCTCTTTATATTTCTGGTTGATGTAAAAACTTGTCCCTATTGTGTAGGCTGTTGTAATTTCTTTATAAATATTGTTTGTGTTTTCTTTAGAATCCATTAAATCTAATTCTTTTTCAATAGCTTCATCTCTTTGATCAGAAAAACATTGTGCTTCGAAAATGCGCATATGATAAAAAGGCAGTATATGCTTCAGCTCTTCCGGGCTGGCAACCTTCTTTGTGTAATTAATATATTTAGAAAGCGAATCTTTATTCAGGGTATTTAATTCTTCTATGATAATATCATTGAGAGCGTTTAGCGCATTTTCTTTATCATTAATCTTTAGAGCTTCATGATACATCTTCAGAAGATACATTTTGGCTTCCGGACTATCCAGGTATATATCCGCGAGATCTCTGTATATCAGAATCTTTTTGGGGGAAGAGTTTGTTAAATTCAGAAGATGTAAAAGACTGTCACTGGGATGTTGCGAAGCACTTATTGTAAAATAAAGTGGGTTTATAATTATAAATATAATGAGTAGCAGATGTCGCATGGCATATCTTGTTTTGTTTGCTTGCAAATCTACTGTTTTTTTTATTAAATCCAGCTTGTTAAACGAAAAACTTTTGAGGTAGAAATAAAATCAGAAATATCCGATAAGCCAGTAGTGATTATGAGGTGATGGCTACTGACTTTCGGATATTTTCAATGCTTATAATGAATGGTTATTTTCAGTGTATGGAAGCTTTCCATGCTTTGGCATACTCCTCTAACACACACTTGATACTTTGTCCGATTTTTACATAATCGGCTTCATTCAGATTGGCTAATGACACCCGTACGCTCCATTTCGGTCCCGCAAAACCACCGCCATTCAACAATACGAGTGAAGTCTCGTTTGCCAAACGGAAAACTACGTCCAACGGATTGTATGTCTTTTGCAGATAGGCAACGAAGTCATCCCCATAGAATTTCTTCGCCCATACCAGCATATCAATCTCCGAATAATATCCGGCACGCAGCGGATCTTCTACCAGTGTGAAACCTGTATTATCCCACAATGCATGCAGGCGGCGATGAATAATTTCCTGCATCTTGGCTTTATAACTGTCCTCTTTATCCAAAAGCGAGAAGAGGGCAAACAAACTCATCTGTATCTGTTGGGGCAGGGAAAGCCCTGCAGTATGATTCAGCGCAATTTGTCGGCTGTCAGCCACCATGCGGTCAATAAATTTCATCTTTTCCGGTTGCAGGCTAAGGCTGGAATAACGTTTGTTCAAGATTGATTTCTGCTCCTCCGACAGGCGGGCAATCATTTTGTCGTAGATGTTGTCTTCGTGTAGAGCGATAACAGCGGTTCTCCATCCTGTAGCTCCGAAATATTTGGAGAACGAATAAACGCAAAGCGTATTGTGCGGCAACTCTGCCATCAATGAACGGAAATGAGGAATAAACGTTCCGTACACATCATCCGTGATAATCATCAGATTCGGATTATCATTCTTCACAATGTTGATGATACGTTCGGTGGTCTCCTTGCCAAGTGCATAGCTGGGCGGGTTGCTCGGATTGGTGATAAACAACGCTTTGATCCGCGGATCTTTCAGCTTGTCTATATCTTCATCCTTATACTGCCAGGTATGTAAACCGTCAGGAGTCATCTGGTCAGCAGAAATTTCGGTAACGTCGAACTGATAGCGTCGCAGTTCCGGGATTTCTATATAAGGAGTGAACACAGGAACCATCAAAGCAATAGCATCCCCCTGGTTCAACAGGAAATTCTCTTGCAAAGAATCGAACAGATAACACATGGCTGCCGTACCTCCTTCGGTCGCGAAAAGGTCAAAAGTACCTTTCGGCGGACGGCGGTCACACATCTCTTGCGCCAGGTAATCCTGTACGATTAACTCCGTAAAATGTAAAATACGGTCGGGCACAGGATACTGGTCGCCAATCACCGATTCTGCCCATTCGTGAATAAGTGTATCCGGATCGGCAGCATGTTCCATCAGCATATAATTATAGCCCTCTTTCAATAGGTTAGCACCGGGAGCTTTCTCGTTTTCTTTCAGGAAAGCCTCGAAACGGGCAGCAATTCCCGCCTTTTGCGGAATACCTGCTATTCCTTCTTCCAGTGAAAACGCATGACGACATTCGCAAAGGCCGAATTGTCCCAGCAGAAAAAAGGCTTCGCGTGGTTCGGTAGCAATCCAGTTCGGGTTACCTCTTCCGGCATTCAACATCGTATGCGCTATCTTCTTGATACTTTCATCTGCCATATCGATCAGTTTGTTTTTCAGCTCGAACGGGCTGATCGTTTCCATTTTCTTGGCATAACTTTTGGTAATGGCAGGGTTATTTGTTTTCTTTTCCATAATGATATTTATTTATATAGTTTTACATAAGTAGTACGATGACAACTCCCCAGATAATCAGGAGCGTATTGCCGACTGCATACGTCACCGTATATCCTAATGCCGGTGTGTCGCTTTCCACTGCATCCTGAATAGCTCCCAATGCAGCTGTTGTAGTACGTGCTCCTGCCGTACATCCCAATGACAGGGCAGGGTGGAATTTGAACAAGTATCTCGCCATCAGCAATCCGGCGAGGAGAGGAATGGCCGTTGCCAATGCGCCGACGATAAACAGACTGACGCCTACTTCCTTGAATCCGGCAATGAAACTGGGACCTGCGGCGATACCGACCACTGCGATAAACATATTCAGTCCTACATTATTCAATACCCATAAAGAAGGTTCGGGGATACCTCCGAAAGTAGGATGCTTGCTGCGTAGCCAACCGAACAGAAGTCCGGCTATCAATGCGCCGCCACTGGTAGAAAGACTGATAGGAACACCTCCCAGATGAATAGCCAGTGCACCGAAAAGACCACCGAGCAAAATACCCAATCCAACGAAGATCATATCCGTCTGGTTGGTAGGCCGGTCAATATAGCCCATTTGTTTGGCAGCACTTTCCACTTCATGTTTAAGACCGGTAAGTTCGAGAATATCTCCCGAATCTACAATCGTTTTAGGTAATACCGGAACATTGATTCCGGCACGTTTGATATTCCGGATACTAACCCCGTGCATAAACTTCTGCGCCCTGATTTTGGAAACCGTTTCTCCGGCAAAAGTCCGGTGGGTCACCATTACAGGAAGAGTTTCTGCCGGGAAGTCGAGTAATTGTGCATCAATCACTTCCGGACCGATCCAGTCTTCTTCTCCAATCACAAATTCACGGCGTCCGCTAAGTACCACTTCGTCATTCTTATGAAGAATCAGGTTCGGATCTACTTCCTTCACCACTCTTTTTTGACGAATCCGTTCTACAAACAGTCGTTTATCATTTTTACATAGATAAGCTTCAAGTTCACTGACTTTCTTTCCTTTGCCAAACCATTCATTGGTGATTTTATAAGCACGGAACACAACCGGACGAAGAGCCGGGGAAAATCCGGGTTCATCAGCTTCCGATGTTCCCATTTGAGCCTCCAGTTCCTTGCAGTCGGCCTTCACCTTATCCAGTCCACCGAGCATTTTAGGGCCGAGAGAAGCCAGAATCCACGCCGAACCGGCCGTTCCGAAAATATAAGTTACGGCATACGCTACCGGAATTGCATTGATGAACGTGGCTTTCTGTGCATCGCTGATTCCCAGCTGGTTGATCGTATCGCTTGCCACGCCGATAACGGCGGATATTGTTTGTGAGCCTGCCAACAGTCCGGCAGCTTCTCCTACATGATATCCCATGATTTTGGCCAGTATCCACGGGGCTACCAGACTGACAATACACATCAGTACAGCGAATCCCACTTGTGGCAGACCGTCTTTTTTCAATCCGCGGAAAAATTGCGGACCTACCTTATAGCCAACGGCAAACAGGAAGAGCAGAAAGAACACAGCTTTCATCGGACCATCTACAGTGATATTCAGTTGTCCTACCAATACTCCGACCAGCAGAACACTGGTGACTGTCCCCAATGAGAATTTCCCTATTTTGAGTCTGCCCAGCCAAAATCCGGCAAAGAGCGTCAGGAAAATAGCAAGTTCAGGATGTACCCTTAATTGATTAATAATCCATTCCATAATTAAGTTGTTGTTTTAGGTTATGTCATTTACAACAGTTATAGCGTAAAAAGAGTTTGTTGTGTTATGAAAAATAGAGATATAATATCCGTCGAACTTTAAATTTCTCTATTTCGCTTTTTTGTTATACTTTTGTTCCTTCAAAAATAAAACTAATCATATTCTGTATGAAATCAGACATAGAAATAGCTCGCAGTATTGAGCTGAAGAAGATTAAGCAAGTTGCCGAAGGTATCGGAATCCCTCGCGAGGAAGTGGAGAATTATGGCCGCTACATAGCAAAGATCCCCGAACAACTGATTGATGAAGAGAAAGTGAAGAAAAGCAATCTCATTCTGGTAACTGCTATCACAGCAACCAAAGCGGGCATTGGCAAAACTACAGTATCTATCGGTCTCGCTTTGGGATTGAATAAAATTGGAAAGAATGCGATTGTCGCTCTTCGCGAGCCGTCTCTCGGTCCATGTTTCGGAATGAAGGGAGGAGCAGCCGGTGGAGGATATGCACAAGTGCTTCCGATGGACAAAATTAACCTCCATTTTACAGGGGATTTTCATGCCATCACTTCTGCTCATAACATGATTTCTGCTTTACTCGACAATTATCTTTATCAGAATCAGGCAAAGGGCTTTGGACTGAAAGAAATTCTTTGGCGGAGAGTGCTTGACGTGAACGACCGTTCGTTGCGCAGCATCGTTGTCGGCCTCGGACCTAAATCGAACGGGATTACCCAAGAGTCCGGTTTCGATATTACTCCTGCTTCGGAGATTATGGCAATTCTTTGCCTTTCTAAAGATGTGAGTGATCTGCGTCGCCGTATTGAAAATATCCTGTTGGGCTTCACGTATGACGACCAACCTTTTACTGTGAAAGATTTGGGAGTGGCAGGAGCCATCACTGTGTTGTTGAAAGATGCTATCCATCCTAATTTAGTGCAGACTACCGAAGGAACCGCTGCTTTTGTACATGGTGGTCCGTTTGCTAATATCGCACATGGTTGTAACTCTATTCTGGCCACTAAATTGGCAATGTCTTTCGGTGATTATGTAATAACAGAAGCCGGATTCGGTGCCGATCTCGGTGCAGAAAAATTCTATAATATCAAATGTCGCAAGAGCGGACTCCAACCACGTCTCACAGTGATTGTCGCTACGGCACAAGGATTAAAGATGCACGGAGGTGTCAGTCTCGACCGTATCAAAGAGCCGAATATGGAAGGCTTGAAAGAAGGATTGCGTAATCTCGACAAACACGTTCGTAACCTTCGTTCATTCGGTCAGACCATCATCGTAGCTTTCAATAAGTTTGCATCCGATACGGATGAAGAAATGGAATTACTGCGCGAACATTGCGAACAGTTGGGAGTGGGTTTCGCCATTAACAATGCGTTCAGTGAAGGAGGAGAGGGAGCAGTAGATATGGCCCGTCTGGTAGTAGATACCATAGAGAACAATCCGTCCGAATCTTTACGCTACACTTATAAAGAAGAAGATAGCATACAGCAGAAGATCGAAAAGGTAGCCACTAATATTTACGGAGCCAGCGTTATTACCTATAGTAGTATTGCACGCAACCGTATCAAACTGATCGAGAAAATGGGAATCACTCATTATCCGGTTTGTATTGCTAAAACACAATATTCATTCTCTGCCGATCCAAAGATTTATGGGGCGGTAAATAACTTCGAGTTCCATATTAAAGATATTGTTATCAATAACGGAGCTGAAATGATTGTAGCCATTGCCGGAGAAATTCTTCGTATGCCGGGATTACCCAAGGAGCCGCAAGCATTGCACATCGATATTGTGGATGGAGAAATAGAAGGATTGAGCTAAAATATATACCTCAAAAAAATATTCCGGTATGATGCCAGTAAAATAAATCCCCGTCTTTCCCTATGAAATAAAATGTGGAAAGACGGGGATGACTGTATATAGAGTCCAGTGCGCTTCTGTTTTCTCTTCTTGCACACTGTACGGTTGAATTCGTCCTTGCTATGAGTGATATATGACATCATATATTTCTTTTATAGTAAGAAAAACGAAAATATGGACAGATGGTTCGGGCGGGACCGTTAATAAATAAAAAAAGCCTGCTCCTTTCACAAAGAGCAGGCCTTATAAATAAGAAATAAAGCTGATAACAGTGAAGCTATTAGCTTTGAAATCGTTTTTTAATAAGCAAAAAGAGGATATTTCTTCATTGTCTCATTGACACGTGCACGTACTTGTGCAATAACTTCCTCATTTTCTACGTTAGACAATACAGTCTCGATCATTTCAGCAATTTCGAGCATCAAATCTTCTTTTGCACCACGAGTTGTGATAGCGGGAGTACCCAAACGGATACCGGAAGTCTGGAAAGCTGAACGGCTGTCGAACGGAACCATGTTCTTGTTAACAGTAATATCGGCAGAAACCAATGCTTTTTCTGCCACTTTACCTGTCAGTTCAGGATATTTGCTACGCAGGTCAACCAACATAGAGTGGTTGTCTGTACCACCGGAAACGATGGTAAAACCACGGTCGATTAAAGCCTGTGCAAGTACAGCAGCGTTCTTTTGTACTTGTTTAGCATATTCCTTAAATTCAGGTTGCAGGATTTCACCGAAAGCAACTGCTTTAGCAGCAATTACATGTTCCAACGGTCCACCTTGAACCCCTGGGAATACGGCAGAATCCAGTAATTGAGACATCATCTTGATCTCACCTTTCGGAGTGGTCTTTCCCCACGGATTGGGGAAATCCTTACCCATCATGATGACACCACCACGAGGTCCGCGAAGTGTTTTATGTGTAGTAGAAGTGACGATATGTGCATATTTAACCGGATTTTCGAGCACTCCGGCAGCGATCAGGCCGGCAGGGTGAGCCATGTCGATCATCAGGATAGCGCCTACTTTGTCGGCGATTTCACGCATACGTTTGTAATCCCATTCACGAGAGTATGCAGAACCACCACCGATAATCATTTTCGGTTTCTCACGTAGAGCGACTTCTTCCATCTGGTCGTAGTCAACGCGTCCAGTTTCCTGATTCAGGTTATATTCGCAAGGAGTATAGATGATACCGGAAGTGTTTACCAGTGAGCCATGAGAAAGGTGTCCGCCGTGTGCAAGATTTAATCCCATGAATTTGTCGCCCGGATTCAGAACTGCGAGGAAAACAGCAGCATTAGCTTGTGCTCCCGAGTGTGGTTGTACGTTTGCCCATTCCGCGCCAAAAATTTCTTTCAGGCGGTCGATAGCGATTTGTTCGCTTTGGTCTACTACTTCGCAACCTCCGTAATAACGTTTGCCGGGATAACCTTCTGCGTACTTGTTAGTCAGGCAAGAACCCATTGCCTGCATTACCTGGTCACTCACAAAATTTTCTGATGCAATAAGCTCGATTCCTTTCAACTGGCGTTGATGCTCTTTTTCGATGATGTCGAAAATGATGTCGTCTCTTTTCATTCTTTTATAAGTAAGATTAAATTTCTAATTCGAGATACCTATTTTAAGCGCACAAAGTTAATGAAAATAAATAAAGAATGAAGGAAGTACAAGAAAAATGTTAGTAAAAAGCCGGATTTAATGATATTTTATTCTTAAAGGATGAATCCCAGCGAAAAACTTAACGCGCTGTCACGGCGACGGAAAATAATGTTGCTCACTCCCGTGCTGCCGTCGGAATTGATATTGTCGTAAATGATGGACTTGGAGATATTTCCGATGCCTTGCTCGTAGCGGAAATCGAAAAAGATACGGGAGATGTTGACGCCTACACCGATCACTGCACTGACATTGAACGGATACAGCCTTTCGTGAATCCCTTTTTGGTCAAAATTCTTAAAAGTGATTTCATTGTGTTTTCCCCATAAGTAGCGAAGTTTGGGGCCTGCGAAGATAGACATTCCGTAAGGCCCTTTTTTCACCACATTATAGCCGTATAAAATAGGGAAATCCACACTGTGCAACACCGATTGCACGGAAGCATAATCAGGCTCGATGGCAGGATGCTGCGAACCGAGCTTATCGAAAGTGATCTCACATTTGCTTACATTATAGGACACTTCCGGCTGAATGAAATGCTTCTTCATGTTGATGCGCATAAAGAGGGCGCCGAAATAACCTATCTTGTAGTTATTCTGCACCTCATCGATAGTTACATCCTTAATTTTCAGTTCAGACACCATGAACATGGAAGAGTTGAATCCCGCCTTGATACCGATATTTATTTTTTTTGTATTGGGGCGGTCTACTTTTTCTGCGTTATAGTTCTGGCCGACAGCCGTGCAGGCTATAGCTAACAAACCGGGAAGGATGAATTTACGCAGCATATTCATGGCAATATCGCACTTTTTATGATTTCTTCTTTTCTACACTCCAACCGAATTTACCGATTTTCTCTCCCAGATTATAATATCCTCCGTGCACATATACCAGCGGATTGGCTTCGGCCAGTTCCAGCTTTCCGGTTTCAGGATTCAGGTTCCGGTCGTCCGCACGCACATTTACTACGTCAGCGATAAACATATCGTGTGAGCCGAGAGAGATGATTTCTTTCACACGGCATTCGATGCAAAGAGGAGATTCTTCAATCAACGGAGCACTAACCACCGTACACTGTCCGGGTGTCAGCTTCATCTCATCAAATTTATGATAATCACGTCCCGAACGAACTCCGCACCAGTCGGTGGCAAAAGCCATATCTTTCGTTGTCAGGTTGATGACAAACTCCATGTTTTTTTTGATAATGTCATAAGAATGGCGTTCCGGACGTACGGATATATAACACATGGGCGGGTTTGTACAAATCGTACCCGTCCATGCTACTGTGAACATATTATATTCGCTTTCTTCCTTTCCGCAGCTGACCAGTACAGCCGGCAGCGGATAGATCATCGTTCCTGGTTTCCAGTCCTGTTTCATAGGCCTATACGTTTATTCAGAGGATTGTAATCTCTTCACGTTTCTGCTCTTTCTCGCAATAATGGCATTTTACGATACAATTATCCTTGTCTATCACATGAAAGATAGTGGCCATCGGTTCGTTGTTGGTGATACATTTCGGATTGGCACATTTCACGATGCCCCGAAGTTCATCCGGCATTTTCACCTCTTTCTTTTCCACTACTTCGTAATCGCGGATGATATTCAGTTTGACGTGCGGGGCAACTACTGAAATACGGTTAATCTCTTCGTCGCAGAAGAATTTATCTGCAATCTTGATGATCCCTTTTTTACCTAATTTCTTACTGTCGAGGTTGAATCCGATAGTGATATTGCTAGTCATCTGTTCCACACCGAGCAGTTGCACTACGGTAAAGAGCTTTTCGGATGGTATATGGTCAATCACTGTCCCGTTTTTCAGGGCAGCTACTTGCAATGCTTGTTTATTTTCGCTCATAATAAAATATCGTTTTTAACGTCATCTAATGTGATACCTAATACATCGCAAAGGATTGCTTCGCGGGCATACAGACCGTTTTGTGCCTGTTGGAAATAGTATGCTTTCGGGTTGTCATCCACATCGTAAGCAATTTCGTTGACACGGGGAAGCGGGTGCAGGATACGCAGGTTCGGACGTGTGTTCTCCAACATTTTGTTACGGAGAATATATACATTCTTCACCCGTTCATATTCCATCAGGTCGGTGAAACGTTCGCGTTGTACACGGGTCATATACAGAATATCGGCGTCGGCGATAATCTCTTCGGAAAAGTCTGTATGTTCAACGTATTTTATTTGGTGCGTTTTGCAGTAAAGTTTGTATTCTTCCGGCATTTTCAGCTCTTCGGGAGCGATAAAATGGAAAGTCGGATTAAAGTGTCGCATCGCCATCAGCAATGAATGTACGGTGCGGCCGTATTTCAAGTCACCCACCAGGAAAATATTCAGATTTTCCAGCGTTCCTTGCGTCTTGTAGATAGAGTAAAGATCGAGCATCGTCTGCGACGGGTGCTGGTTGGCTCCGTCACCTGCGTTGACAATGGGTACCGGGGCTACTTCGCTGGCATACCGTGCAGCTCCTTCGAGATAGTGTCGCATGACGATAATATCTGCATAGTTGCTCACCATCATGATCGTGTCTTTAAGTGTTTCTCCTTTGGAAGAACTGGTAGCTTTGGGGTCAGAGAATCCGATTACTCGTGCACCGAGACGGTTGGCAGCTGTTTCAAAACTCAAGCGGGTACGGGTAGAAGGTTCAAAGAACAGGGTTGCTACAACCTTTCCTTGTAATAACCGGCGATTGGGGTTCATTTCAAACTGCTTCGCCATTTCGAGCATGTAGAGGATTTTTTCTTTAGAATGTTCGGCAATGGTTACTAAACTTCTGTTTTCCATTTTGTTATCTTTTATGTGGATAGAACTTGTTTTACCGGAGCGTAAAGGTACGAAGAATTTGTGAAAAGCACAGATTTTTCGTACCTTTTTTATCAGCTTTTAATCAGTCGGTTTATTTCCGTCCGCTGGCTAACGCTGCAATGATATATTTCCCCGGTGCTCCGATTTTACTCCAGGCCGTATTGGAGAGCAGTTTCCACACCTGGGTGCCTTTCCTGCCATAGTCCGATAGCCGGAGAATCGTCTGTTTCTCTTTTGGGTCAGTCACTTTATGGTTGTCCAGGCTCTCCATCAATCCTGCTATGTTGTGTGTAGCCAGATTGTAGGCATACCCCGGAATTTCAATCGAAACAACGTTGGTTTCTTCTTCTTCATGATTTAGTTTAGTTTCCTTTAGTTTAGTTTGTCGGGAAATGTCTGCATTTTCTTGACTCACCTCCTCTTGAGTTTCAAAAATGTCTGCATTTTCCGCGTTCAACTCTTCTTTTTGCATCCCTTTTTTCTTCTTGGTCTCTAATAAATAAGGTAGTTGGGAGAAATCAATTTTCCTTCGTGTAGTAGCTTCAAACCACACCCTTTGAATCTGTTCCGAAGTGAGTATGCCGTATTTTTCGTAGGTTTCCTTATGGAAAAATCCTTTCTCCAATAACAGATCGACAATCTTTTCCATCATATCCTCTTTAATCCCGCCGCCTACTTTACGGACAAAAATCAGGTTTTGTTCCTTTCCCCAAGAGATATAATATCCCTCTTTATATATTTTGCAAAGCAATCGCATGACAATGTAAGAAGCTAACACTCCAAATTTAGCTTCTAATAGTTCCATCACTTCTTCGTCAAAGAAGTTTGCCGGTGTCGGGAAATAAGGTATCCCTTTGTTAATCATATTCATTGTTAAATATATTTTAATCTAAGTTATACAATAGCTTTCCACTCCATCAGGTTCCCGATCATAAATCTTCTCCATCCTTTTTGTTCTTCACTCCAATAGACAATAGACTCTTGTTTTGCTGTGATATTGAATTTTCTATGAAAGAATTTTTCATATCCTACTAGTGTTCCTTTTTCCAGGCAGAATGTGCCATCCTGCCTATGAAAAGCGATCATTGCATTTCCATACAACATGCGTTCTATTAGTCTAATACACTCTTGTACAATTCTCTCTGCGCATTTATCCGAAATCCCCTTTTCAGCAGTAATACGTTTTTTCCATACTAATTTGCAAGCTTCTAACTTACTCTTCCTGATTTTTTGTCTCATTTTCTTCTGTTTTTAATTATGAAAAATAATCTGTTTGAGCGTAAATCTTCCCTTATAGATAGTGACGGTATGTTGTTGTCATAGCGTCACTATCCTTTCATTATAGTGACGCTATAACGATAGCATACCGTCACTATTTTTTTAAGAGAAAATCTGTAAGTTTTCGACCGGTTGAAAACGGCGGCGAAGGTAAGCCTTATATTCCAACTGTCCCATTATTTTTTTTAGTACTTGCTTTTGATCTTTTCAGCTTGTTCTCTTTTTTCCTTTTTTTCTTTCATGTACTCTTCTTCAACAGGTTTTCTCAATGCCCCCAATTCAGCATGTATACTGCTAAGTTCCATTAACTTATAGCCATCGTGTTTGTGGATGTATAATACTTTTTGGTCATAGATATATTGGGCTAGATTTATCAGCTTTCTTTTCTTGGGATGGCGGAAATGTCCATCAATAAAGATTTTTAAATACATGGTGAAATAAAGACGGATACCTCCATCGATTGCTATTCTGTTATCCAGTTCTTCTTCACTGATGATTTCTTCCCTTGAATGCCTCCTGGGGGCTTTCTTCATTGTTTGGACATTTCTTTTTACCTTGTCGTTTTTACTACCTTTTTTGGCATTTTTACTTTTCATAATCTACTAATTTTAACGTTGGTTAAATATGTGTTAATTCTAAAAATAATATCTGGAAAGTGAAATTGAACCTGCAAAAAGATTTGTTCTTTTGTCGCTTGCCAAATAGTATATATATAAAATAACTAGTGATGCAAATGATGAATAAAAATGGATTTAGTCGATGTGGTGAGAACTACATCAATCGTTTACGAAAGGAGGGGCGTTATTCTACTGCGCATGTCTATAAGAATGCCCTTTATTCTTTCAGTAAGTTTTGTGGTACGTTGAATATGTCGTTCAGACAGGTCACCAAAGAACGTTTACGACGTTATGGTCAGTATCTTTATGAGTGTGGTTTGAAGCCTAATACGATTTCTACGTATATGCGTATGCTTCGTAGCATTTACAATCGGGGAGTGGAAGCGGGTAGTGCTCCTTATGTTCCCCGATTATTTCATGATGTCTATACAGGCGTGGATGTCCGCCAAAAGAAAGCTTTGCCTGCCGGTGAATTGCACAAACTTCTATATGAGGATCCCAAATCGGAGCGTTTACGTCGCACACAAACTATTGCCGCCCTGATGTTCCAGTTTTGTGGAATGTCATTCGCCGATTTAGCGCATCTGGAAAAATCAGCTTTAGAGCAGAGTGTATTACGTTATAATCGAATCAAGACGAAAACTCCCATGAGCGTGGAAGTGCTTGATACTGCCAGGGGGATGATTAATCAACTCCGGAGTAATCAGGAACCCATTCCCGATTGTCCAAACTATCTGTTCGATATACTTTGCGGTAACAAGAAGCGGAAGGATGAAAGGGCATACCGTGAATATCAGTCTGCTCTTCGGAGATTCAATAATAGTTTGAAGGATTTGGCGAGAGCTCTGCGTTTGAATTCTCCCGTTTCTTCTTACACACTTCGCCATTCGTGGGCAACGACAGCCAAGTATCGTGGAGTGCCAATTGAAATGATTAGTGAATCATTGGGACACAAATCAATAAAAACCACACAAATCTATTTAAAAGGTTTTGAGCTAAGAGAACGTACAGAGGTAAATAAAGGGAATTTATCTTACATTAGAAACTATCGTTTAGGTAGATAATTAACGATAAAGTATTGGAAATCAGGGGCGAAATGCTTCTGTTACTTCTTAGGTAACGGATAAGGTATTCATTCACAAGAAAACAGATGAAAATAGGAAAATATGGACAAGAACCGCCTACAGCAATGTTTTTCTAACCTATGCGAAGGGAAAAACATCTTTGAAAACAGAGTATAGGAATATCGGGCATGATAAAACAAAATCATCATGTCCGGATATATTCTTGTTGTATATTTCAACAAATCAGAAAAAAAAGAAGATTTTACTTGTTTACTATTTGTATTTTTGCATATCTTTGCATCGAATAATAATCCGTTACCTAAGAAGTAACGGAAACTTAAGGGGTAAAAAAGTATGATTCTAACGAAAGAAACTTTAAGTGCTGGGCCTAAAATTGGGACAGGGGAAGGCGTAGCACACCCTAAACGCTGGTATGTCGCTCTGGTCCGTATGCATCATGAGAAGAAGGTAGCCGAGCGTTTAGATAAAATGGGGATTGAAAATTTTGTACCGGTCCAGCAAGAAGTACATCAATGGAGTGACCGCCGTAAAGTGGTTGAATCCGTGTTGCTTCCGATGATGGTTTTTGTACATGCTGATCCTAAAGAACGTAAAGAGGTTCTTTCTTTTTCCACTGTTAGTCGTTATATGGTAATGCGCGGTGAGAGCAGTCCGACTATCATTCCTGATGAACAAATGGCTCGTTTCCGTTTTATGCTCGACTATTCCGAAGAGGCAATCTGTATGAATAGTGCTCCTTTGGCACGTGGTGAAAAAGTGCGTGTCATTAAAGGTCCCTTGACAGGGCTTGTAGGAGAACTGGTTATGGTAGATGGTAGAAGTAAAATTGCTGTCCGGTTGAATATGCTGGGGTGTGCTTGTGCGGATATGCCGGTTGGGTATGTGGAACCGATAGGAGAGAAACAATAGGCAACTAAATGTGTTATGGTAACAGGAAACGAATATATATTTCCGAATATAGATGATGCACTAGAATATGTGTTAAAGAATGAACAAAAAGCATTGGCTTCAGACAGGAAGAGACAAGTTGCTCCTTGTGTGCCAGAACAGCCGACTTCATCTTTTTTGAAGCCTGGAATGAAATCAAAACTGATTCCGGTGGACAGTTTAAATTATCCTTATAGCGGATATTTCAATAATGCACCATCAGAAAGTTTCGTTATGTCTCGATTGGCATCGGGTAGATATTCGTTGAAACCTAATCTGCATGAGAGAAAATTTCTGTTTCGTGGTGAGACTGAGTTTCATTCTCCTTGTACTCCAAGTCTGTTTCGCAAAAATGAACAGAAACAATATATTGAAGAATTGGCAATTGGGCAGGAAATGGAGCTCTTAATGTTGTCACATCCTTTAGTTCAGCTACTAGACCTTGGTGTTGAACTGAATGGACAACAATTTCGCTTTGAGATGAATTTGTTGGGTTTGACTCAGCATTATTACAATAAAACATGTTTTCTGGACATGACCAGTAGTCCGCAAGTGGCAGCGTTTTTTGCAACTACCGATTACGATTGGAAGACAGATACCTATTCGCCCATTTTAGATAAAGAGCACGTAGCTGGTGTCCTTTATTATTATTCGTTGGATATTGATGCTGACTTCAAGATAGTTCCACTTACAACAATAGGATTACAGGTTTTTCCACGTAGTGGCAAACAGTATGGCTTTCTTTATAAGTTGACAAAGGGACAGGATTTTAACACCTTTTTACGACTACAAATGGTGCGATTTAAGCATGACCCCAAAATAGCTCAACGTATTTTTGATGAATTTCATGGTGGCAAAGATCTTTTTCCTGATGATATTTTGATGAATCATTGGAAGGCTTGTAATCGTGATAAGCTAGTGCTGTCAAACAGGACTGTTTTGGCAAATCAGGTTAATAATCCCGGCTCATCAGTTGATGATTTGACTCATGAATTAGAAAATTTGGGGTATGAAATTCGAGACTATATACCAACTTTTACAAAAGATGAATTGAAAGAATATTACGCTGCTATAAAAAAAGGTTTTTGGAATGAATTTTGTTCAAGGATATACATCCCGGGTGATAATGGTTCTATATTGAATGCGTTGAAATCCCTTCCTTATGACCAGCGTTATCAATGGGCTTTTGATGAAAATATTCCGTATACTATAGATTATAACCAAGGGGTTGTACTAAAAAAGTTTGCCCGTTGCTTGAAATAGGTGAATTAGCCCTGAATTATTAAGATGTCTCAAGTAACAGACAATAATAAACGCATAGCGAAGAATACACTTCTTCTCTACGTTCGTATGCTCTTTATGATGATCGTGAGTTTGTATACATCACGTGTCATATTGAATGCTTTGGGAGTTGAAGATTTTGGTATATATAATGTTGTTGGTGGCGTTGTGGCTATGTTTTCAGTAATATCGGGCTCATTGTCTACCGCTATTAGTCGATTTATTACCTTTGAATTAGGGAAAGGTGATCAATGTAAACTGAATAAAATATTTTCAGCATCGGTTACTATTCAAATGTTGTTATCTTTGATTATTGTCGTATTAATAGAATCTATTGTCGTATGGTTTCTTAATTCTAAGATGACTATTCCAGTAGATAGAATAGTGGCAGCTAACTGGGTACTTCAATTTTCTATTGTCACTTTTGTCATAAATCTTATAAGTGTTGTAAGCACTCAAAAAAAGGCTCAATAATAAAATCTCTACCTTCGCTGCAAATCAAAAAATGAATAGTATGTATAGCAGTGAAGATCTTGAAAGGTTTTACTTTCAGTACCAAACGGAGGCTTTGCCTCATGGAGAATCTCTCCAATCTTTTTGTGTTAAGAATAAAGTACCTTATAACCTTTTTGAAAAATGGTATAAGGACACTCGTAAGAAAGTAGTCGAAGTGAAAGTTTCAGGTTTTCCGGCGGATTCGGATAACGGTAATCCAACGGTTGAACCTCAATCAACAAACAAATTCAGTCCTAATCCGATACGTATATGGATTGATATTCGCATAAGTAACGGTCTTCATTTGACTCAGAAGAATTTAAGCTATCAGGACTTAGTTCGTATGGTAGAGAAGTTGGAGGGATTATGTTGAGTGTTACCGGTCTGAATCATTTCTATTATGTCCGTGACTTTACAGATATGCGCTGCAAGCACAGTCGTGTGTTGTCTATCATTCGTGAGCAGCTTCATAGAGAGCCAAGTGATGGCGATGTATTCATAGTCATGTCTCGTAACCGTAGAATCGTCCGAATGTTTGCTTTTGACAGTCGTTCATACCGTTTGTTTGAAAAGAAGTTTGTCTCCGGCTATCAGTTTCTGAAAGTGGAACGAAAAGGGGCTGATAAAGTGTATAGGATAGACTGGAAAGACGTAGTTTTGATATTAGAGAATCCGATAGTTAAAATATTGAAAGTCAGATAATTATCTTGTTTATATATTTGCGGTTTTATGATTATTTTAGTACCTTTATGTCTGTAAATCAAAGGCTTTGGAATGATCGAACTGCAACATATCATAGAATCCAAAAAGGAGTTGTTGAAAAGGGAAACCTACTCACGTACTCCTATAAATTATAGTGAAGGTATGTCAGATGATCAAAAAGACCGGTATATTCAATACTTGGCTGAGCAGAACCAGGAACATATTTTGACGGAGAAAGCAATGGAGCTTGTCCTTGAAGATTTCGTTGCTAAACAAAAGGTTCTGGAAGAACGTATGTCTTCATTTGAAGCTTTGCAACGTTCACAGCTGGAGCAGCAGCAGGCACTGAAGGATCAGTTGTCCGAGGAGCGTAAAAAACGAAAAACCGCAGAGCGTAAAGCAAAGACACTTCAAGAGCAACTCGACTATGCCAAACAAGAACGTTTTGGCGATAGACGGCAGAAGGTCAGGAAAAAGATGCAATTCGGTGAACCGGAAAACCCGGCTCCTGACCGTGAGGATGAAAAAGAAGGTTTTGATGGAACCCGCGGTACACTCCGTACCGGCTCTGTTGATAATAACCTGTCCCATGATGTGCCTCAATCCCCCAAGCAGGAACGTGACTTGTCCCATCGCCCGGATGAGTATAGCAGAATGGGGTTGGCCGGTGATCCGATTATCCATCCCTCAGATTTTAGAAAAGTTGGATAAAACCCTTGATGAACTTAAAAGTATGCGTAGAGATAACAAACATCTTGCTAACCAGCTGTAAGCACTCAATGTGGGCTACAATACCTTTGTGGGTATTATAGCCGTACAATGAGTGCTTACTGCTCAACCGCTATATGTTTGATTTTCAAGTAGGGGTAAAGCAATTGGATGTTTACAATAAAAAGTTAAATTTAAAAATACTCAAAAGTTTATCCTCTTGATTTTTAAGAGGATAGATGGCATTGAGTGCTTAGTGTGCCATATGGATGATATAAAAAACAATAATAGGACAATAGCCAAAAATACAGTGTTTCTATATCTTAGAATGTTGGTGATGATGTTTGTCAGTCTTTTTACAAGCCGAATAGTACTTGACAAACTTGGAGTTGTAGATTTTGGTATATACAATGTAGTCGGTAGTTTGGTGTTACTATTCACCTTTATTCAAGGCTCATTGGCATCATCTGCATCACGATTTTTATCTTATGAAATAGGGGTTGGTACAAGAAAAACCTTGAATCAGGTATTTTGCATGACAATAAATATTCATATTCTTTTTGCATTATTGATACTCGTTTTTTCGGAGACAATAGGTTTATGGTATTTTTTTCATAAAATGATAATTCCTGAAAATAGACGTATTGCGGCACTTATTGTTTATCAGCTCTCGAATCTCAGTGCTATATTTGCAATATTAGTAGTTCCTTATCGTTCTATGATTATCTCTAAAGAACATATGAAAGCATTTGCCTATATTTCAATAGTAGAAGCTTTTGCTAAAATGTTCATAGCTTATTGTCTATCTGTCGCAGGTTTTGATAGATTGATCCTTTATGGGACTTTATTGTTTATTATGCAAGTATCTATCATGTATCTATATTCTAGATATTGTAAGAATCATTTTGAAGAGTCACATTTCTCAAAATATTGGAATAAGAAAATTTTCAAGGAAATGTTTGCATTTAGCGGATGGTCAGTGTGCTCATACGTATCTACAGGTGTAGTATCGCAAGTATATAACTTAATGTTAAACTTGTTTTTTGGGCCTGTTGTCAATGCAGCAAGAGCAGTCTCTTATCAAGTACAGGCAACTGTATATAATTTCGTAATTAACTTTCAAGTTGCTCTAAATCCACAGATTATAAAAAATCATGCATCAGGAGATGACAAAAGAGTGTATGATTTGGTGTTGTTAAGTTCGCGAGTATCATTTTCATTGCTCTACATTCTATTATTTCCATTGTTGGTGAATATAGATTATATTCTTTCCCTTTGGTTAGTTAAAGTGCCGGAGAATACTTCTCTTTTCATTATACTGATTTGTCTGAGTTCTGTTTTTGGGACATTTGGTAATCCCTTATCAGTGGTGGCAGAAGCAGCTAATAGGTTGAAATATTATAACTTAATGACAATGCCTTTGTATTTAACCCCAGTATTATTTTCCTATTTACTGCTTAAAGCCGGTAGTCCTGCTGCAACGGTATTTGTCATGACAATACTCGTTGAATTTGTAGCATTTTTCCTTAAACTTCATATAGCTCATAGGCTCATAGGTATGCCAATAAGACAAGATTTACTCCTTTATTTGAAGTGTACATTTTCTGTTATTGTAGCAATTGTTATAGGATATGCTGTTCATCAGTATTTGGATAATACACTTATAACGACACTAATTGGACTCATCTGTTGTGCCCTTTTTTCTGTGATATGGATTGGGTGTTTTATACTATCGAAACAAGAAAGGTACTTTATTGTTAATAAAGTGAGAAATAGAAAATAAAAAGCTGCTAATTTTATTTATAGCTGAACACAAAAATAATATTGAAGTAATATGAGGTTTATAGTGTTTCAAGGTGGATTGGGTAATCAAATGTTCCAATATGGATATTACAAAATGATGCTTTCTAGATTTCCCAAGTTAAGTTATCAATTTGCTTATGGAAATTCTCATAACGGTTTTGAATTAGATAAGTGGTTCAATGTCGATATGAAAAGAGCTTCCCTGTTTTGGAAATTGTTATTTGAAATTATTTATTTTCTTAAAATAAAAGGGATAATTGATTTAATAGTTTCTGAAGAACAATATCCACAAAAAGATGGATGGTTTGTTGCTGGTTATTGGCAGGATAAAAGATATTTTAAAAAAGGTTTTTTGCATTTTAAAAAAATGAAATTAAATTCATTGAATGCAGATGCTTTGAAAGAAATCTCTACAAGCCAAAGTGTTTCCATTCATGTTAGACGTGGAGATTATATCAGACCTCCTTACGATAAGATATATGGAGGTATTTGTACTTTGGAGTATTATCAAAAAGCGATTAGTATAGTAAAAAAAGAATTTCATAATCCTTTCTTTTTCATTTTTTCGGATGATATAGAATGGGTGAAAGAGAATCTCAAATTAGATACAAATAATGTTTTGTTCATAGATTGGAATAGAGGTAACGATTCTATTTATGATATGTTTCTAATGTCTAAAGCAAAGGCTAATATTATAGCTAATAGTACTTTTAGTTTTTGGGGAGCTTTTCTCAATGAAGAAAGTAAAATGACAGTTTGTCCACGAAAGTGGTTTAACCAAGGATTTAAAGATCCAGATATAATACCTGAAAGTTGGATTAGAATATAATGAAAAATAAGTATCTATTTTTGTTGACTTTATTAGTCATCCATTCTTCTTTTATAGATCTTCGTCCGTTAGCTTCAAATAATGCCAATTTATATGTACAGATGTTATCTTGCATATTTTTGTTGTTATTATTAGGAGGCAACTTGATAAAACTATTTAAGAGATATAAAGCACTGAATATTATAGCTATATTGCTATCTTTATCTTATGCGTATTCAACTTATAGGATTTGGAATATTCATACTAATGTTAGTTTAATGTCCCCTTATACATCTATACTACAGTTTTTAAAAATCATCAGTGTTTTAGCTCTTGTTGAATATGTCGAAATTTATCATAAAAGAGTTTTATTCTTAAAATACTTTTTGGTACTTCTTGGTGTATATTTGGGTTTAGGAAATATTGATGTTTTCAGTAATTATAGAGGTGGTGATATGGATGTATGTATAATAGGTGACAAATTTGTTGTTTCATATCTGAACCTATTTTGGATATCTTTATATATTCCATATATGTTTTTCAAGACAAAGGTGATAAAAATCAACAAATTTAGAATTCTTTTGGTCCTCTCATGTTTTATATCTTATGTTGTTTCATGTTCAACGGGTATTGTCGTTGGAGCGTTCATGCTTGTGTTTTCTTATATTCCTGTTCATTATTATCATATATTGTATAAACCTTTAGGGCTGAGTATTCTGATTTTAATATTAGATTTGTCGTTTTTTTTTCTGCATTCCTATATTCTTGATTTAGGTATAGTGAAATACATTGTAGTAGATGTATTAGGAGAAGATTTAACTCTTACAACTCGAACTAATATTTGGGCGGCTTTATTGTCTATATTGAGCGATGAACCGTTATGGGGGTATGGTCCAGGTAATGAAACAGTAGTTGTTGGAGGTTTGCTAAACTTGACGAATGCGCAAAATGGTTTATTACATACTTATTTAGGAGTGGGAGCTGTGGGTGTATTTTTCTTTTTGCTGTTATTATCTGGAATTGTTAGAAAAATGAAATTACGGAATCAAAATACTTTGTTTCTTTTTTTATTGGGATTGGTAGTGGCTTCAATTGTAGAAGTTTCCTTATCATCGTTATTCTTGTGTTACTCGTCATTTCTCCTGATTGCAAATACTGAATTAAGAGATGGTGGTTGTCCTTTTATATAAGTTGTTGTATAGATTAAAGATGTATTGTCAAAAGTGTGATCATGCTATTGTAGTCATAGATCATGTCGTACAAGCAGTTAGACACTGTTTGATTAAAAAAACACTTTCCTTAAATTTTATTTTTTATGGACGAAAACTTAAAAAAACATCCTAAGGTTTCGATTTTGGTTCCAATTTATGGAACAGAAAAATATATTGAAAAATGTGCACGTTCATTATTCGAACAGACTTATGACAATATCGAATATATATTTGTCAATGATTGTACAAAAGATGCATCGGTTGAGATTTTGAAAAAGACTATAGAAGATTATCCTCAACGAAAATCTCAGGTAACTATCATCAGTCATAATACCAATAAAGGATTAGCGGCTTCGAGACTTACAGCTTTCGAACATTCAACTGGTGCTTATCTTTGGTGCGTGGATAGTGATGACTATGCTGATGTACAAGCTGTATCAATAATCGTACCTTATATGGAACGTGGATACGATTTTATTTCTTTCAACTATTACACTAATAATGGGAATGATATACAAAAGTTCAACTCAAAACCTTTGACTGTTAATAACTTATTGACAAATGAAATACCTCCATCAATTTGGAAATGTATTGCTAGGAAAGAATTGTACACTCAGAATAATATTTTACCAGTAGTTGGAATCAATAGCTCTGAAGATTATCTTTTGACCGCTCGGCTTCTGCTCGTTTCAAAACGTCCTATCTTATTGGAAAATAATTATTTATATTACTATAATATTTCGAATTTGGATTCTTATATGAACAATGTAAATGTTCGCAGTTATGAGAATAGCGCAGATTCAGCTATTATCATTTTTGAATACTATAGACGATTAAATGTTGTAGAAAAATTTCATAACGGATTGTCTTGTAGGTTGGCTATGTGTTATCTTCGTTTGAAAAAGGTTGATTCTTCAAACTTCAGATGTCAGCAGCTATTGAATCTTATAAAAGAAGCAGATAGGGTCGTTTATTTTCTGACAAAGCTTCCTCTGAGTGTTTCCAAAAGTCTATATATAGTGCGCACTTATAGAAGGTTTATATTGAAAGTAAACAATGATATGGCGTAGAGTAATGTTTTAAATATATTTATATTCAGTTTGTTATGCTCCAAAATATTTCAGATATACACTCTTGCTACGGTTGTGGCGTGTGTGCCATTGCTTGTAGTAAGCAGATAATAAATCTCCATCTGAATAAAGATGGTTTTTATGAGCCATATATATCAGAACCAGACAAATGCACAGACTGTGGTTTGTGTAGAGAAGTCTGTTCTTATTGCCATGCGGAAATAGCTTTGGAAGAAAATCCGAAGGTCGCTTGGGGGGCTTGGAGTAAGGAAGAGGGCGTGAGGAGAGTTAGTGCTAGTGGCGGAGTGGGTTTTGAGATAGGACGTACGCTTATAGCGAGAGGTTATCAGGCTGTTAGTGTACGTTATAATCCTCAAAAAAATCAGGCTGAGCATTATGTGGCTTCTACAGTTGAAGAGTTTCTTCCTTCTATGGGTAGTAAATATATTCAAAGCTACACGTTAGACGGGTTTAAGGCTGTCAACAGAAAGGGAAAATATCTAGTAACAGGGACTCCTTGTCAAATAGATTCTTTCAGACGTTATATACGCAAGTTCCGCTGTGAAGACAACTTCATATTGATGGATTTCTTTTGTCATGGGGTACCAAGCAAATGGGTTTGGGATAAATATATAAAGGAACTTCGCAACAATTTGGGAGAGATAGATCATGTGGCATGGCGTAACAAGCTCAATGGATGGCACGATTCATGGACAGTAGTTGTTGATGGTAAAGAGTCTAAGGGTGAGGTCGTGAATTGGCATGGTTCTTATAATATGTTAATAAGGGAAAAAAAAGGTTTTATAAATTCTCGATGGACAAAAGGAGATTCTTTCTATAATATGTTTTTGGGCAACAATTGCTTGGGAAAAGCTTGTTATAAGAAATGTAAATTCAAATATGATCATTCCTCTGCCGATATTCGTATTGGTGATATGTGGGGCGGCACTTATCATAACGATGAAAAAGGCGTGACAGCTTGTGTTGCTTTTACTCAGAAAGGGGTAGATGCACTTAAAGAAACAACTTGTGAATATCATGAATTTCCTTTTGATACTGTGGCGGAAGGGCAGGTAAAGGAAGCGATGAAATATCCATTTGGATGGAAATTGATAATTAATATGTCTAAGTCTGATCGTATTTCAATGAAACTCCTCGTATTGGCTAATAGAATTGTAGGAAAACTCAATAGAATAGTAAAATAGAAAAATGAAGAAAGCACTAATCGTTACCATTTTTAAAGTTCCTAATTTTGGCAGTGTGCTCCAAGCCTATGCTACGCAATCTATAATAGAGCATTTAGGCTATGATTGCCATGTACTGAATTATGACCATAATAAAAGTGAATGGGCTAAGAAATATGGAGTCAAGCGTGTTAGTATCAAATATAAAATAGGAAGACTTTTAGGATTAAAAGCGAGCCACAGGAAAGCAAATTTGCTGGATTCGTTCATAAATAAACATTTTCATCTAACGAGACAGTATAACTGTTTGAGTGAGATCGAACAGGGGGAAGGTGATAACTATGATGTTTATATAGCAGGTAGTGATCAAATATGGAACACAAAATATACGCATTGTGATCCGGCATTTCTTTTAGATTTTGCAAATGCAATGAAAAGGCGTATCTCCATAGCTTCCAGTTTTGCTTGTAAGAATCTTGATGAAAAATATGTTGATCACTTTCAAAAACAATTGAGTCAATTCTATGCAGTATCTGTAAGAGAAGCATTGGGCATGGATATTTTGATAAATATAGGAATAGAAAAGGCTCATTTAGTGCTAGACCCTACTTTGCTGCTTGATGCTCGGCAATGGAATGTTTTGCGAAAAAAGAAAGATAAGCCTGAAAAGTATATTTTGCTTTATATGTGGTGCTATGCTTTTGAACCTCGTCCGTATATTTACGAGGTATTGAAATATTATAAAGAACAATTGCAGTGTAAAATTATAGCATTAGAAGGCTTTGACAAGCATGATGTTTATATGAAAGCTTTAGACATTGAGGATGCTACGGAATCATCTATCCCATATTTTCTTGATTATTTTGCAGATGCTTCTTTAGTGGTGACCTCTTCATTTCACGGCACTGCCTTTGCAGTCAATTACGGTGTTCCTCTTCTTTCGATTGTTCCTAATAGCAGTGATGATAGGCAGAGTAGTCTTTTAGGCCAGTTAGGTTTAGATCAATGTCGCCTGATTGTAAATGAAAGAATAGATACTGCTATTCCTTTTTACGATAAGAATGCAGAACAAAAAAAGTTACAATCCTTAAGAGATGATTCTTTAAATTGGATAGAGAATGTTTTGAAATAATACATTAATAATGGCAATTATGGATTTAATAAAGAAAATAACGGATAAATTTAAAATGTTTTACTATACCTCTAATAGTGAACGATATGTTAAATATGTTAAAATGGGGGGGCGAAATAGGAGATAATGTATTATTCCGTGATCCTCATACAACGCGTATAGATATGACGCGCCCCTGTTTGTTGAGTATTGGAAATAATGTCGACATCAATGTGAATTTCCAAATACTAACGCATGATTGGTGTACTTATGTTTTCCGAAATCTTTTTCATGACTTCATTAATTCCTCAGGAAAAGTGAGTATTGGCAATAACGTCTATATTGCAACGAACGTAACAATTTTGAAAGGAGTCTCTATAGGGGACAACTGCATAATTGGAGCCGGTTCAATAGTGACAAAGAGCATTCCGTCTAATAGCGTTGCCGCAGGAATTCCGTGTCGTGTGATATGTTCCATTGAAGATTATTATGAAAAGCGTAAAAAGCAAGCTTTGGAAGAAGCTAAAGAGTATGTGCGTTATTTTCGTGAACGGAATGGCCGTAATCCCCAAGCATCAGAATTATGGGAAGAGTTTATCTTTTTCATTGATCATTCCAATATCAATGATTATCCTGAAATACCAGTAAGAAAGCAACTCAATCATGGCTATTCTGATTGGATCTGTTCGCACAAAGCTCCCTTCCCATCAATCGAAGCCTTTCTCGCTTCTATAAAGTAAGGGAGAATATCTTATAATATTTAAACAACTAAATGCTATTGAATGAATATCCCAAAAGTATCAATAGTGGTACCAGTCTATAATGTTGAGCAATATCTTGATGAATGTGTTCAGTCTTTGTTGAATCAAACGCTTAAAGATATTGAGATTATTTTAGTCGATGATGAATCTCCTGACGATTGTCCACAATTGTGTGATAAATATGCACAGGCGGATAAACGGGTAAAGGTGGTACATAAGAAAAATGGAGGACTTGGACTTGCCCGAAATTCGGGATTGGAAGTCTCAACAGGAGAATTTGTCACATTTTGTGATAGTGATGACTATGTAGCTCTTGATACATATGAGCAATGCTATGAAATTGCCAAAAGGGCGGGGGCTGACGAGGTTAGATTCTTATATAAACGTTTTTCAGGTAAGGCTAATTATCAACTTGAAGGATGTAATGTAAGATTATGCCAATCTGCTGATTTGATAGAAAAGTTAGATCCGATGCTGAAAAATATGGCAGGCCTTTTGCATCCTCAGAGCTTGGATATCAAATCTACTGCAAGTTCATGTACAGCTATATATAGAAGGTCAGTGATAAAAGAAAAATGTATACGCTTCTATTCAGAAAGAATATTGATATGTGAGGATTTCATTTTCAATATAGATTTTGCAGCTGCTTGTAACTTGATAGTTTTCACAGAAAATGAGTTTTACAATTACCGTCATAACAATAATTCTTTGACGATGACGGTTAAGTCGGATAGATTTGATCAAAATATCATTTTTGCCGATTTTCTCTCAGATAGGTTGGTTGAATTAAGTTATCCTGATGCTAAAATATTTGCTAATGGTCATCTTCTGGGGTGTTTGCTTGCTTTTGTCAAACAGATTTTTTCTTCACATTTATCAGTTAAGGAAAAAAAATATTTATATCAGAACAAAATAGACTACCAGAGAATTAAAGCCGTGTTAAATACTTATCCTTTAAAAAACAAGCCCTTAATGACGAGAATCAGAATTAAAATTATCTGTCTCCAAAGTTTCGGACTTTGTTATATTTTGGAGAACGTGAAACAATGTCTTTCAAAAAAAACAAAGATTTAACATCTTCTCATTCAAATTATTATGCAAAAAGAAGCTTTAATTGCAGCTAACTTCATCGGATTTTTCCATTTCCTTTGGGATGATATTGATATGCTTAATCAAATGGGATATAAGATATATGCTATCGGGGATAATGAAAAAAAAGAAGATTATACCTTGAAGATAATGGCAGAAAAGAATGTGACATTCATCGATGCGAAGATTGATGCAAAATCACCTTTTACTAAAAATAATATAGTCTATTATAGTAAAGTAAAAGATTTGCTTAAGGAACATCATTTTGATGTAATACATTGTCATACTCCTATCGTAGGGTTACTAGTCAGATGTGCTGCAAGAAAATATCGAAAGCAAGGAACGGTCGTTATATATACTACTCACGGATTGGCATTTACACATTTGTCATCAAAAAAAGAGTATTTTATTTATCATACTATCGAAGCTTTTGCCTCTAGATTTTGTGATGCTATTATTACCATCAACAAAGAGGACTATGAAAGCGCAAAAAAATTGTATTGCAAAAATGTATTTCACATTAATGGTGTGGGGGTTGATACCGAAAAATTTAAATCTGCGGATATAGATAGAGATGCTTACCGCAAAAAAATAAATATACCTAAGGACAAATTAATGATTCTTGCCATTGGTGAATTATCATATCGTAAGAATCATATAGTGATAGTGAAAGCTCTTGCAAAATTAGCTGATAAAGATAAATATGTTTTAGCTATCTGTGGTAGAGAAATGACCGCAGGTGGAACAGGGAAAGACATTAGAGAAATAGCCAAGGATAATGGGGTTAATGTCACATTCTTGGGGTTTAGAAGTGATATTCCTGAAGTAATCAAATGCACTGACATTGGTGTCATGCCATCCATCCGGGAAGGTCTGGGCTTGTCTGGCATTGAGATGCTGAGTGAAGGGATACCATTGGTCGGTTCTGATGTACAAGGTATTAGAGAATATATTGTGAATGGCAAGACAGGCTATTTGTGCCATCCTTTTGATGTGGATGCTTTTGCTAAAGGTATAGAAAAATTGTCGGATTCAGAGACTAGAGAATCGATGAAATTAAACTGTAAGGAAATTGTAAAGCAATTTGATATCAGAGTCTCTGTTGAACAAAGAAAAGAAATTTATAATCAAGTTTTAAAATGACATTTATGATGAAATCATGTGTGATATTTACCTTACAAGGTGCTAATAATATAGGAGCCTTTTTGCAGGCCTATGGGTTGATGACTGTACTGAAAAGATTAGAAATTGATGTGAAATTTGGAATCTATCCAAACGATAAAACTGAAAAATCAAATCTTTTAGCTAAAGTTATTCGATATATCAAAACTGGAGATATAAAAAAACTAATGTATAAGGTAAAAACAGTTTCTACTTATCGTGAGATACAGTCTACTTTACCTACTATAGATATGTATTCAAATCCATTTTTTGATTATGCAATTATAGGAAGTGATGAAGTGTGGAATATTAAGAGTGATAATTTTGTGCATTATCCATCCTTTTTAGGACATGATATTAATGCAGATAAAATAGTGGCTTATGCAGCCTGTGGCAATGGGGTTACTACAGGAGATTTTGCGAGGTTGTTACCATGTGAAGATTTTAGTGCATTCACCTCTTTATCTGCTAGAGACTATGACACTGTAAAATGTGTTGAGCAAGTGTCAAAAAGGACTGTAATGCGTGTTGTTGATCCTACAATGCTAATTGACGATTTTGATATAGATATACCTCAATGTCCTATTAGCAATGACTTTATTCTTGTGTATAGTTATGGCATAGATAAAAAACACATTAAGGGGATTAAGACTTTTGCAAAAAAGAATAAGTTGCCTTTGATTAGTGTTGGTACATATAATAGTTGGTGTGATAAAAATGTAGTTGCTAACCCTTGGGAGTTTTTGGGTTATCTACGAGCTGCAAAATATGTTATTGTGTCCACATTTCATGGTACTGTACTCTCTGTTAAATTTAATAAGCAATTTGTTTGTTTTGCTGGCAATAGTAGCAAGGTGAGAGATATTTTGTCATTTTATGATTTAATGGATAGAAATGTTCAAGGATTAGAAAATGTAGATACTCTTTTTAAATCGACTATTGATTATACTACAGCTAATGAGATTATTAAGCAGTCTCGTAATTTATCTATGAATTATTTAAGGGAGGCATTGGGATTATGAAATCATTCGCTGCAAAGCATAAAAAATTAGATGTGCGTTTAGCTTCTCGGTCTGGTGGATGTTTTACTGCTCTATCTGATTATGTGCTGGGGAAAGGTGGAATTATTTATGGATGTCAACTTGATTATGAACTCAGGGCAGTTCATAATAGAGCAACAAATAAGGATGAGAGAAATCATTTTAGAGGGTCGAAATATGTTCAAAGTGACAAGAAGGATATTTTCATACAAGTTAAGGCTGATTTAATGTCTGGCTTATGGGTATTATTTAGTGGAACAACTTGTGAGGTAGTTGGACTGAAAAGTTTTATTGGAAAGATTGATTGTTCCAAATTACTCTTGGTTGATATTCTTTGTCACGGAGTTCCAAGTCCTTTGTTGTGGCAGAAATATAAAAAATTCTGCGAAGACAAGATTGGAAGCCCAGCCGAAACAGCAGATTTCCGCGATAAGCGGAAATTCGGCTGGGCTTCCCATCTTGAAACCATAAGGTTTCAAGATGGGAAGCTATATTCATCCAAAGACTATGCTTGCATATTCTATAGCCATTACGGATTACGACCTAGTTGTTATCATTGTCCATATAAATCTATAGATCATCCTTCTGATTTTACATTGGCGGATTGTTGGGGTATCGACCAACAAATGGAAGAATTTAACGATAATAAAGGGGTTTCACTGTTATTGGTGAATTCCGGTAAAGCGATAGCTCTTTTTAATGAGATAAATTCATGCTTGGATTATGTAGAGGTTAATATTAAGAATTATATGCAATTGCCTTTTCGTATGGCCTGTCATGTAAATGGGACAAAACGTGAACGTTTCTGGCAAGAGGTAAAAGTTAAACCTTTTGCATATATTGTAAGTAAGTATGGTGAAAATAGTCGCGAGGAGAAAATGAAGCGGCTTGTTAATGCTTTGTTTCCTATTTCATTGAAAAATAGACTTAAAAAGATATTAGGACGCTAAGATATGGAAAAAGATTACCCTATATTATTTGTAGAAAAATATGAGTGTTGTGGTTGCTCGGCTTGTTATGCAATTTGCCCCTTTGGGGCAATTAGTATGCAACCTGATGAAGAAGGTTTTCTTTATCCTGTTGTGGATAAAGAAAAGTGTGTAAAATGTAATGCTTGCATAAAGGTGTGTATGTTTAATAAAGATATTCGTTTAATGACTGATAAGTAGTTTGCAGGATAACAATGAAAATATTATTATCAAATAAGTTTTATTACTATCGTGGTGGTGATTGCATTTATATGCTGAATCTGGAACAGTTGCTCAAGGAACATGGTCATGATGTTGCAGTGTTCGCAATGGATTATTCGGAGAATATAGAGACACCTTGGAAGATGTATTTTCCACAAAATATGAATAAACTGATGGCATTTACACGTCCATTTGGTTCTGTTGAAGTGAAAAAAAAGTTCAAACAACTTTTGGATGTATTCAAACCAGACGTGGTACATCTGAATAATATTCATACGCAACTATCTCCTGTGATAGCTGAATTGGCTTATCAGCATAACTTTCATGTAGTATGGACACTGCATGACTATAAATTGTTGTGTCCTCGGTATGACTGTTTAAAGAATGGTAACTCTATCTGTGAGACTTGCTTCAAGGGAGATAAAAGAGCGTGCTTGTACAATAAGTGCATGAAAGATTCTAAACTTGCCTCATGGATCGGTTATAAAGAAGCGGTAACATGGAGTCGTGAACGATTGGAAACTTGTACAAACATGTTTATCTGTCCTAGCCATTTCTTAGCCGATAAGATGATTCAAGGAGGATTTGATAAAGCTAAAATGCGTACTCTCTGTAATTTTATCGATGTGGATAAATGTCGTAAAGACAGTTATGAAAAAGACGATTATTATTGCTTTATCGGTCGTCTGTCTCATGAGAAAGGGATCACTACATTGGTGGAAGCCGCTCGCCAGTTGCCTTATAAATTGAAGATTATTGGTGGAGGACCTTTAATGGAACAGCTGAAGTCATTGACTACGGGAACTAATATTGAGTTTGTAGGCTACAAACAATGGACTGAGATTAAAGAACTGGTAGGACATGCCCGCTTTAGCGTTATCCCATCAGAGTGGTATGAAAATAATCCGCTTTCAGTGATTGAAGCGCAATGCCTGGGAACTCCAGTCTTGGGCGCACGTATCGGTGGAATACCGGAATTAATAGAGGAGGGGACAAACGGAATGTTGTTTGAATCGAAAAATGTAACAGACTTAAAGGTGAAAATTGAGAGAATGTTCGCAAGTTCATTCGATTATGAGGAATTGGCTAAAAAATCACAGCAAAGATATTCGGCTGACGTTTATTACGAGAATTTGATGGAAATTTATAGCAAATTGTAATTATTTAAAATCATATCTATATTATGGCTACAAATAGTATCCCGTGTCCTACAGACGCGAGCATTATCTTGACGTATCGTTGCCCGATGCGTTGCAAAATGTGTAATGTGTGGCAGTATCCCACAGAAAAGAGTAAGGAAATACAGCCGGAAGAGTTGCGTACACTTCCCAAGTTGAAATTCATAAACTTGACGGGTGGTGAGCCTTTTATCCGTGAAGATTTGGATAAAATCGTAGAAGAGTGCTACAAACATACTGATCGTATTGTAATATCTACTTCGGGATGGTTTGAAGACCGTGTAGTGACGTTGGCCAAAAAGTTCCCGAATATTGGTATTCGTATTTCTATTGAGGGATTGAGTTGTAAGAATGATGAATTGCGCGGGCATGCCGGAGGTTTTGATAAAGGGTTGCGCACGTTGTTGACACTGAAGGATATGGGACTGAAGGATATTGGCTTTGGCTGTACGGTATCCAATAACAACTCCAAGGATATGCTTTCACTTTATCAGTTGAGCAAGTCATTGGGAATGGAGTTTGCTACAGCTGCTTTTCATAATTCGTATTATTTTCATAAAGATGATAATGTAATAACAAACAAAGATGAAGTATGCAAGAATTTTGAACAGCTGATTGAATGGCAATTGAAAGAGAATCATCCGAAAAGTTGGTTCCGTGCTTTCTTCAATATGGGATTGATTAATTATATCGAGGGTGGCCGTCGTATGTTGCCGTGTGAAGCAGGCTCTGCCAATTTCTTTATAGAGCCTTATGGAGATGTATATCCCTGCAACGGTCTTGAAGATAGATATTGGATGAAAAAAATGGGTAATATTCGTGAGACTCCGAACTTTATGACCATTTGGGAAAGCGAGCAAGCGCAACAAGTGCGTGATATGGTACGCAAATGTCCAAAAAACTGTTGGATGGTAGGAACTGCCTCTCCGGTGATGCATAAATATATTAAGCATCCGTTGAAATGGGCATTGAAGAATAAATTCTTGAGTATGCAAGGCAAGTCTGCTTGTTTGGATAAATGTTGGTATGACGTAGGGCAAGATCCTTGTCAGGGAGACTTAAGAGAACGTTTCTAAGAACATGAAAGTCGTGGTAACTGGTACTCGAGGAATACCCAATATCCTTGGTGGTGTTGAAACACATTGCGAAGAGCTTTTCCCTCGTATTGCACAAAAAAACATCGATATAACTATAATCCGTCGTAAAAGCTACGTTTACGATTCGTTGACTGAATTTCAAGGTGTGAAGTTGGTAGATATTGAAACTCCTAAAAAGAAGTCGTTCGAAGCCATCATCCATACTTTTAAAGCAATCTTAAAAGCGAAGAACCTGCATGCGGATATTGTGCATATTCATGCTATCGGTCCGGCTTTGTTGACTCCTTTTGCACGCCTGCTGAGCATGAAGGTGGTGTTTACTCACCATGGTCCCGATTATGACCGGGATAAGTGGGGATTGGCAGCTAAGACGATGTTGAAGCTCGGCGAACGGATGGGGGTGATGTTTGCCAATGAAGTCATTGTCATTTCGGAGGTTATCAATGATATTCTGGTTCGTAAATATGGGCGGAGGGATTGCCACCTTATATATAATGGCGTTCCTGCTCCTGATAAAGTGGCTGATACGGATTACTTAAAAGAGTTAGGTGTAGAATCCCGAAAGTATGTGTTCGCAATGGGGCGTTTTGTTCCGGAAAAGAACTTTCATCATTTGATTCATGCTTTTACCGCTTTGAACCAGAAAGACTATAAACTGGTATTGGCAGGTGATACGGATTTTGAAGATGATTATTCGCGGGAGCTGAAGAAATTGGCAAAGGATAATTGTGTGGTGCTCACTGGATTTATTAAAGGTCAGAAGTTGCATGAACTGTTAACCCATGCTCATTGTTTTGTTTTGCCGTCTTCTCATGAAGGTTTACCTATTGCTCTATTAGAGGCGATGAGCTATGATCTTCCTGTGATAGTGAGTGATATCCCTGCAAACCTGGAAGTAGGGTTAGCTTTTGATTGCTATTTTCAGACGGGGAATGAGGGGCAACTGCAGGAAAAACTACAAAAGAATTTAATGCAGGATTTTTATCCTGTCCACTATTCAATGGATGAATATAACTGGGATAAAATAGCAGAACAGGTTGTTTCTGTATACGAAAATATGTTTTAATTTTTATATATTCAAGTTTATTGTTATGCAGGAAGTCCAACGTTTCAACAAAGTCCTAAAATCCTTGGTCCTTTTGGGGGATCTTATTTTGCTGAACCTGCTTTTGTGGGGATTTAATTTGTTACTGGGTACCCGTTTCTGGTGTATCCATTGTGGCTCTATCTTTCAGGGTATGGCTCTTATCACTCTGTGCTATTTACTTTGTAACATGCATTCAGGGGTTATTCTTCATCGTCCTGTGGTCCGTTCAGAACAAATAATGATCCGTGTTTTACGTAACATGGTTCCTTTTGTCTTTTTTTCGGTCTGCATGTTGCTGGTTTTTCATTTTCATTTTTCTCATTCCCGTTATTTCGGATTGTTTTATGTCGCTCTGATAATTGTCATTGTCATCTATCGTTTGACCTCCCGTCACTTTCTGGAACTTTATCGAAGAAAAGGCGGAAATGTCCGTAAGGTAGTATTGGTTGGGAGTCATGAGAATATGCAGGAATTATATCATGCAATGACGGATGATCCTACGTCCGGTTATCGTGTACTAGGTTATTTCGAGGATTTTCCTTCGAATCAGTATCCACAAGATGTCTCTTATCTGGGACAACCGAACGAAGTGATTGATTTTCTAGAAAAACATACGGGAGAGATCGCCCAGCTTTACTGTAGTCTTCCTTCTGTGCGAAGTGCGGAGATTGTTTCCATCATTAATTACTGTGAAAATCATCTGGTCCGTTTCTTTAGTGTTCCTAATGTTCGTAACTATTTGAAACGTAGGATGCATTTTGAGCTAATGGGTAATGTTCCTGTACTTTCCATTCGTTGCGAACCGTTGGAGTCATTGGAGAACCGTATTATCAAGCGTGCTTTTGATGTTATTTGTTCAGGACTGTTTCTTTGTACCGTCTTTCCTTTCATCTATATATTCTTCGGAATCGCGATTAAGCTAAGTTCTCCCGGCCCTATCTTTTTCAAGCAGAAACGTAGTGGTGAGGATGGTCGTGAGTTCTGGTGTTACAAGTTCCGATCAATGCGGGTGAATGCGCAGTGTGATACTCTTCAGGCTACGGAAAATGATCCTCGTAAAACGCGTATCGGAGAGATAATGAGAAAGACAAGTGTGGATGAATTGCCACAATTCATCAATGTGTTGAAAGGGGATATGTCTATTGTAGGTCCCCGGCCACACATGTTGAAGCATACGGAGGAATATTCTAATCTGATAAACCAGTTTATGGTTCGCCACTTTGTTAAACCTGGAATAACAGGCTGGGCACAAGTGACGGGATATCGTGGTGAAACGAAGGAACTCTGGCAGATGGAAGGACGTGTGCTGCGTGATATCTGGTATATAGAGCATTGGACCTTCTTATTGGACTTATATATTATGTATAAGACGGTGTATAATGCTGTGCGTGGAGAAAAAGAAGCGTATTGATAGGATTAACAATTAACAATAGAAAAGTGATAATTAAAAATTAGGAATGAAAGGGCGTTTAATTATGAATTTAAGAATTATGATGAGAAGACTTAACAAAAGAAATTGGTGGCTATTATTGTTGCCATTCCTATTGGTTGCCTGCCAATCTTATAAGAAAGTACCCTATTTTCAGGATGTGGAAGTGGTGAACGAGGCAAACCAACAAGAGAAATTATATGATGCCAGAATTATGCCCAAGGATTTGCTGACCATTGTGGTGTCATGTACCAATCCTGAATTGGCTATTCCTTTTAATCTGACGGTGGCCAGTAGTGCCGGCTTGGCTGCGAGTACTTCGTCCAATGTGACTACGCAGGCTGCATTGCAACCTTATTTGGTAGATAATGAAGGAAACATAAATTTTCCGGTTTTAGGTGAGTTGAAATTGGGTGGCTTGACCAAAAGGGAAGCAGAACAGTTGATATTGGATAAACTGAAACCTTATATGAAAGAAACACCTATCGTAACGGTACGTATGGTCAATTATAAGATATCAGTCATCGGAGAGGTTGCCCGGCCGGGTACTTTTACTATCTCTAATGAGAAAGTGAATCTGTTGGAAGCGTTGGCCATGGCCGGGGATATGACGGTATATGGCCTTCGTGATAATGTAAAGTTGATTCGTGAGGATGCAAACGGCAAACAGCAGATTATAACCTTAGACTTAAATAAGGCGGAAACTATTCTTTCGCCTTACTATTGGTTACAACAGAATGATATTGTTTATGTAACTCCCAATAAAGCAAAGGCTCGAAATTCGGATGTAGGCAACAGTACCAGCCTCTGGTTCTCTGCTACCTCTATTTTGGTATCCGTTGTCAGCCTACTAGTAAATATCTTAAAATAATGATTTGTAATGAAAGAAACAGATTTCAACGAAGCACAAGAATCTAAGGAAGAAAATATAGACATCAAGGAACTGCTGTTTAAATATGTGATTCACTGGCCTTGGTTTGTGGGAGCGGTTGTGGCGTGTTTGATTGCGGCATGGATCTATCTTTATATGTCCACTCCCGTATATAATATTTCCGCTACGGTTTTAATAAAGGATGATAAAAAAGGGGGTAGCGCCGGAATGCTTTCCGGATTGGAGAGCTTGGGATTGGATGGTATGATCTCTCCCTCACAGAATATTGATAACGAGATTGAAGTTCTCCGTTCAAAGACTATCGTCAAGGAGGTGGTTGAGAACTTGGGCCTCTATATCTCTTATACGGATGAGGATGAATTCCCTTCTAAAAATATGTATAAGACTTCGCCTGTGCAAGTAAGCCTGACTCCACAGGAAGCTGATTTGTTGGAGGAGCCGATGATTGTGGAGATGACATTGCAACCACAGGGAAGTATAGATGTGAATGTGGAGATAGGTGATGATGAATATCAGAAACATTTCGAAAAGTTGCCGGCTGTTTTTCCTACCCATAAGGGAACACTTGCTTTCTTTCAGACACCAGATTCAATATTGCCATCTAAGAAAGCGTCAGAGGAAATAGTGGGTGTGGAAAGAACTGTACGCAATATTACGGCAACAATTAATAAGCCTTTGGCTGTAGCGAAAGGGTATTGTGGGAATATGACTATTGAACCTACTTCCAAAACCACTTCTGTGGCCGTCATATCATTGAAAAATTCAAATGTACAGCGAGGCAAGGATTTTATCAATAAGTTACTGGAGATGTATAATATCAATACGAATAATGATAAGAATGAAGTGGCACAGAAAACTGCAGAATTTATCAATGAACGTATTAGTATTATTTCTAAAGAACTGGGCAGTACGGAAAAGGATCTGGAAAGTTTCAAACGTGGGGCAGGTATTACGGATTTGACCAGTGATGCACAAATAGCTTTGACGGGTAGTGCTGAATATGAAAAGAAGCGTGTGGAGAATCAAACCCAGATTAATTTGCTGCAGGATCTGCAGAAATATATGCAAAATGAAGGTTATGAGGTTCTGCCCAGTAATATCGGATTGCAGGATGTGAATCTTTCGGCTGCCATCAACCGTTATAATGATGTGCTTGTTGAGAGGAAACGCTTGTTACGTACATCAACGGAGAATAATCCTACTATTATAAATCTGGATACGAGTATTCATGCAATGAAAGAGAATGTACAAGTATCTTTAGACAGGGTGTTGCGTGGGTTGTTTATCACAAAAGCTGATTTGGATCGTGAAGCGAACCGTTATTCCCGTCGTATTAGTGAGGCACCCGGTCAGGAGCGTGAGTTTGTGAGTATTGCGCGTCAACAGGAAATTAAAGCCGGACTCTATCTGATGCTTCTTCAGAAGCGTGAGGAGAATGCTATCACTCTGGCTGCTACAGCCAACAATGCGAAGATTATAGATGACGCGATAGCGGATGAAGCTCCTGTATCTCCTAAGGGTAAGATGATTTATCTGGTTGCCTTAGTGTTAGGTGTCGGAATTCCGGTAGGGGTTATTTATATGCTCGAATTAACCAAGTTTAAAATAGAGGGACGTGCAGATGTAGAAAAACTCACTAGTGTACCTATTATTGGTGATATCCCATTGACCGATGAAAAGCAGGGGGCTATTGCTGTATTTGAGAATCAAAATAACCTGATGAGTGAAACCTTCCGCAATATCCGAACGAATCTTCAGTTTATGCTTGAAAATGATAAGAAGGTGATTCTGGTTACTTCTACGGTTAGTGGTGAGGGCAAATCTTTCATTTCTGCTAATCTTGCTATTAGTCTTTCTTTATTGGGTAAGAAAGTAGTAATAGTTGGTCTTGATATTCGTAAACCTGGTTTGAATAAGGTTTTTAATATTCCGAGAAAAGGAGTGGGTATAACTCAATATTTGGCTAATCCGGAAAAGAATTTGATGGATCTGGTACAGCTTTCCAATGTCAGTAAGAATCTCTATATTCTTCCCGGTGGATCAGTTCCTCCTAATCCGACTGAATTGTTGGCTCGTGATGGATTGGATAAAGCGATTGAAATGCTCAAGAAGAATTTTGATTATGTAATTCTGGATACCGCTCCTGTTGGTATGGTAACTGATACCTTGTTGATAGGACGTGTGGCTGATCTGTCTGTTTATGTTTGCCGTGCAGACTATACTCACAAGAATGAGTATACTCTAATTAATGAACTTGCTGAAAATAATAAATTACCTAACCTGTGTACTGTAATCAATGGTTTGGATCTGAAGAGAAGAAAGTACGGTTATTATTATGGTTATGGTAAATATGGCAAGTATTATGGCTACGGTAAGCGATATGGCTACGGTTATGGATATGGAGAACAATCTCATACCAAGGAAGACTAAAGCCATTAATGACCGATATTTTTTAAGTTAATAATGTCATAGAGTACTTTTAATACTTTACACAAAAGTGAGATGGAACATGTAGGTCCCTAACTTCATGCTACACACATGAAGACCCCTACATTTTGTGGTCAGGAAATACACAGCGGTGTATTCCTGATCAACGCCCTCATGTCGGTGTAAATCCGATGTGATTTCTATTATATCAACCGTCTGTGAAGATAGTTGATATTTTTTTTGTAAAGCAATGACTGATGGATATTTTTTAGTAGCTTTGTGAAAAATATGATTGATATGGAAGATTTGCAAAGACTATATCCTATCGGGATACAGACATTCTCGAAGATACGGGAGGGGAATTACCTCTATATTGATAAAACGGAATATGTTTACCGGATGACTCATTCGGCTTCCAGCTATATGTTTTTGAGCCGTCCACGACGTTTTGGGAAATCATTACTTACTTCCACGCTGCATAGCTATTTCTCCGGTCGTAAGGATCTGTTTCATGGATTGGCTATGGAGAAACTGGAGAAGGAGTGGACGGAATATCCGGTGCTTCACTTTGATATGAGTATGGCGAAACATGTGGATAAAGGAGGATTGGAACGTCTTCTTGATTTTATGCTTGCTGAATATGAACGTACGTTTGCTATTAACGCAGTAGAGGGGGATGCCAATCTACGCTTAGTTAATCTTATTAAGCGTGCTTATGAGCAAACAGGTAAGAAGGTGGTTGTGCTTATTGATGAATATGATGCTCCTTTGCTTGATGTGGTACATGAACGGGAAAATCTGGATGTATTGCGTAACATCATGCGTAACTTCTACAGCCCATTAAAAGCTTGTGATCCTTATTTGCGATATGTATTTCTGACTGGTATTACCAAATTCTCCCAACTAAGTATTTTTAGTGAGTTGAATAATATAAAGAATATTAGTATGGATGAGTCATACGCTGCTATCTGCGGAATTAGTGAAGATGAGATACGTTTGCAAATGAAGGATGATTTGGAAGGATTGGCAAAGAAATTGGAGATAACACCTGAAGAGGCTTTGATGAAATTGAAAGAAAATTATGATGGTTATCATTTCACATCTCCTTCGCCCGATATATATAATCCTTTTAGTTTGCTAAATGCTTTTGCTGATGGAAAATTTGGATCTTATTGGTTTGGTAGCGGTACTCCTACATATCTGGTTAAGATGTTGGATAAATTCGGTGTGAAACCTTCCGAAATTGGACGTAGACAGCTGAAATCTTCAGTTTTCGATGCTCCTACTGAAACGATGACTGATGCAGTGCCTTTATTATACCAAAGTGGTTATATCACTATTAAGGATTATAATAAGATGCTAGATCTTTATACGCTGGATATTCCCAATAAAGAAGTAAGGCTGGGACTTATGGAGAGCCTTCTTCCTTATTATGTAAATAACAAGACACCTGAAGCAACTACCATGGTGGCTTATCTTTTTTATGATATTCAGAATGGTGATATGGATGCTGCTTTACACCGTTTGCAGGAATTTCTGTCTACGATTCCTTACTGCGACAATACAAGGTTCGAAGGACACTATCAACAGGTCTTTTATATCATATTCAGTTTGTTGGGGTATTATGTGGATGTGGAAGTTCGTACTCCTCGTGGACGGGTAGATATAGTACTTCGTACGAAGACTACATTGTATGTGATGGAACTGAAATTGGATAAAAGTGCGGGTGAAGCGATGGAGCAAATTGATTTGAAGAATTATCCGGAACGCTTTGCTTTATGTGGATTGCCTGTTGTAAAGGTGGCTGTCAGTTTTGATAGCGAACGGTGTACGATTGGGGACTGGAAGATTATAGGATGCTGATTATGTTGTTGATTTATAGTTTATTATATACTTAGGTAAATGAAAATAGCTCTGTAAGGGGCTTTTTTCTTTTCTATCCGGAATAAAAGTTTCACCTTTGCATTGTTGATCAACAAAAGGTGAATAAATAAACTTGAATTTAAATCTTTAAAAAAACGTAGTATGAGTGTAATTTACAAAGTCATTACGCGGCCAACAGATCCGCGTGTTCCCAATTCTCCTAAGAGATATTATCCGCATCTGATCACTTTAGGTCAGTCCGTCAACCTGAAATATATTGCACAGAAAATGCAGGATCGTTCTTCGCTGTCTATCGGTGACATCAAGAGTGTAATCCAGAATTTTGTGGAAAAAATGAAGGAGCAGTTGTTGGAAGGTAAGTCTGTGAATATCGAAGGTTTGGGTGTGTTTATGTTGACTGCCCGTTCGAAAGGTGCGGAGTTGGCGAAGGATATTAATGCTAAGAGTGTGGATAGTGTTCGTATCTTTTTCCAAGCTAATAAAGAGTTGCGTGTCACCAAAACTGCTACCCGTGCAGATGAGAAGTTAGATCTGATCAGTCTGGATGAATATCTGAAGAAAATTAGCGTTACTGTATCTCCGGAAGATCCCGAGAAACCGGATGAAGGCGAAGGTGGCGGAGATGAAGGTGGCGGTAGCGGAGAGGCACCGGATCCCGCAGCTTAATGTCTTGTTGATTAATAGCTGACGGTTAGAGTGTTCATTTAGTGTTTAATTTAAAAAGAGAAATGTCTATGAAAAAAACGTGGAGTATTATTTTGAAAGTGATTATTGCTGTTGCCGGTGCGATTGCCGGAGTGGTAGGTGTGCAGGCAGCAACCTTGTAATTGATTATCTTATAAATAGGTATATTTATGAATGAATAACAGGCGGGAGAAATCCCGCCTGTTTGTGTTTAGATATAATAAGAGGGTTGCTTTCTTGAAAAATGCTCTTTTTTGTTTTGTTTCATGCTATTTGTTAGGAGTATCGCTCTATATTTTAACAAAATAGAAATTATAATCAAACTCGTTGGCTGAATAGCGGATTTTATCTACCTTTGCATCTTAATTAAATGCGTCATTTTAAGCGAGAAAAAACATGATTCGAAAAATAATAAAAGCTCTTTGGATATTCTTGGCAGTCATAGTATTGGCTATTGTTATAGTCTTTGTCTCCATTTCAAAGGGTTGGATTGGCTATATGCCTCCTGTAGAGGAACTCGAGAACCCGAGCTATAAATTTGCAACGGAGATTTTTTCTGAAGATGAGAAAGTGCTTGGTACATGGTCTTACAGCAAGGAAAACCGGGTGTACACGGCTTACAAGGATTTGTCACCCTGTATTATCAATGCTCTTATTGCAACGGAAGATGTTCGTTTTGTCGAGCATTCGGGTATTGATGCCAAAGCGTTGTTCCGTGCGTTTGTGAAACGTGGTTTGATGTTTCAGAAAAATGCAGGTGGGGGTAGTACCTTGTCACAACAGCTAGCTAAACAGTTGTTTACGGAAAATGTGGCTAGAAATACACTTCAACGTCTTTTCCAAAAACCGATTGAATGGGTGATTGCGGTGAAACTTGAACGTTACTACACCAAAGAGGAAATATTGAGTATGTATCTCAATAAATTTGATTTTCTGAATAATGCTGTTGGTATCAAAACTGCTGCATATACCTATTTTGGCTGTGAACCGAAGGACTTGAAGATTGAAGAAGCAGCTACGTTGGTGGGTATGTGTAAGAATCCGTCACTCTACAATCCGGTTCGTTTCAACGAACGTTCCCGTGGCCGTCGTAATGTGGTGCTCGAGCAGATGCGTAAAGCCGGATATATCACAGATGCAGAATGTGATTCTTTGCAGGCTCTTCCGTTGAAATTGACTTACAATCGTGTTGACCATAAAGAGGGGCTGGCTACTTATTTCCGTGAATATCTCCGTGGCGTCATGACAGCACCGAAACCGGTAAGAAGTGATTATCGTGGTTGGCAAATGCAGAAATTCTACGAAGATTCTATCGCTTGGGAAACTAACCCGTTATATGGCTGGTGTGCGAAAAACAAGAAGAAAGACGGTACAAATTATAATATCTATACAGATGGATTGAAGATTTATACAACTATCAATTCACGTATGCAGCAGTATGCCGAAGATGCTGTAAAAGAGCATTTGGGTGATTATCTGCAACCTATATTCTTCAAAGAAAAAGAGGGAAGTAAGAATGCTCCGTATGCACGATCACTACCGGAAAAACGAGTGGAAGAGTTGTTGACGAAAGCAATGAAACAAACGGAACGTTATCGCCTCATGAAAGAGGCGGGAGCTTCGGAACAACAGATTCGTAAGGCGTTCGATACACCGGAAGAAATGACTGTCTTTTCCTGGAAGGGTGATAAAGATACGATTATGACACCGATGGATTCTATCCGCTACTACAAATCTTTCTTGCGGACGGGATTTATGTCAATGGATCCGGCAAACGGACACGTGAAGGCTTATGTGGGCGGACCGAATTATGTATATTTCCAGTATGATATGGCGATGGTAGGACGTCGTCAGGTAGGTTCTACTATTAAGCCGTATTTATATACATTGGCAATGGAGAACGGATTTTCTCCTTGCGATCAGGCACGCCACGTAGAGCAAACTTTGATTGATGAGAATGGAACTCCCTGGACACCACGTAATGCAAATGATAAGCGTTATGGAGAAATGGTAACTCTGAAATGGGGATTGGCAAACTCCGATAACTGGATTTCTGCATATCTGATGGGTAAGTTGAATCCGTATGATTTGGTACGCCTGATCCATAGTTTCGGTGTACGTAATAAAGCAATTGATCCGGTGGTTTCACTTTGTCTGGGACCTTGTGAAATTTCTGTCGGTGAAATGGTCAGCGCATACACAGCTTTTGCCAATAAAGGAATCCGGGTGGCTCCATTGTTCGTTACCCGCATTGAGGATAGTGATGGCAATGTCATTTCTACTTTTGCACCGCAAATGGAAGAAGTGATAAGCGCGTCGAGCACTTACAAAATGCTGGTTATGCTGCGTGCCGTTATCAACGAGGGAACGGGTGGACGTGTTCGTCGATATGGAATTACCGCTGATATGGGTGGAAAAACAGGAACGACCAATGATAACTCCGATGCCTGGTTTATGGGATTCACTCCTTCACTGGTATCCGGTTGTTGGGTAGGAGGGGACGAACGTGATATTCACTTCGGTAGAATGACCTATGGACAGGGGGCTGCTGCAGCTTTGCCTATCTGGGCAATGTATATGAAGAAAGTGTATGACGATCCGACCTTGGGATATGACCAGCAGGAGAGATTCAAACTCCCTGAAGGGTTTGACCCGTGTGCCGGTTCGGAAACTCCTGATGGCGAAGTGGAAGAAAGAGGACTGGACGATCTTTTCAATTAAAGAAGTGCACAAGTATATTGTTTGCATAGGGAGTAATTACAACAGGAAAGAGAACTTGACTTTTGCCAGGCAGAAGCTGACAGAATCGTTCTCTTCTATATGTTTTGCTCCCGAACTGGAAACTAAACCTTTGTTTTTTAAGAATCCGGCCTTGTTTTCCAACCAAGTGGTTCTGTTCTTTTCCGATAAGGATGAAGAGGTGGTGAGGAAAACGCTGAAAGATATAGAACGGAGGTCCGGACGTCGTCCGGAGGATAAGAAAGAGGAGAAGGTTTGTCTGGATATTGACATGCTTTTATATGATAACAAAATATTAAAACCGGAGGATTGGCAAAGGGGATATATACAACAGTCATTATCTGCTTTCCATTCTTCATTATTTATTAAGTAGATGAAATTTCTTGGAATTATACCTGCCCGTTATGCATCCACTCGTTTTCCTGCGAAACCGTTGGCTATGTTGGGCGGAAAAACAGTCATACAACGCGTATACGAACAAGTGGCAGGCGTTTTGGATGACGCTTATGTAGCTACGGATGATGAACGCATTGAAGCTGCTGTTAAGGCGTTCGGGGGAAAGGTTGTGATGACTTCCGTTCACCACAAAAGTGGTACGGATCGTTGTTATGAAGCCTGTACCAAGATTGGAGGTGATTTTGACGTCGTAGTGAATATACAAGGAGATGAACCTTTTATTCAGCCTTCACAACTGGATGCGGTAAAGGCTTGTTTCGATGATGCAACCACGCAGATTGCTACGTTGGTGAAGCCTTTTACTGCTGATGAACCGTTTGCCGTACTGGAAAACGTGAATTCACCGAAAGTGGTAGTCAACAAGAACTGGAATGCACTTTATTTTAGCCGTTCTATCATTCCTTATCAGCGGAATGCCGAGAAACAGGACTGGTTGAAGGGACATACCTACTACAAGCACATCGGATTGTATGCTTATCGTACAGAGGTGCTGAAAGAGATTACTATGCTTCCACAGTCTTCTTTGGAGTTGGCCGAATCTTTGGAGCAGCTTCGCTGGCTGGAGAACGGATACAAAATAAAGGTCGGTATCAGTGAGGTGGAAACTATTGGAATCGATACTCCACAAGACTTGGAACGGGCAGAAGAATTTTTGAAGAATAGAATCTAATCTTATGGATCGTACGATACAACCTGAAATACAAACCCTGAAAAATTTTCGTATACTTCCTCCCGTTCGAATGACGTTGCCAAACGGTATTCCGTTGACTGTTATTAATGCGGGTGAACAGGAAGTGGTACGCATAGATGTGCTTTTTGCCGGGGGACGCTGGCAACAGTCGCAGAAACTGCAAGCTCTGTTTACGAACCGGATGCTGCGTGAAGGTACAAAAAAATATACGGCTGCCACCATTGCCGAAAAACTGGATTACTACGGCTCATGGCTCGAATTGTCCAGTTCGTCGGAATATGCATATATCACTGTTTATTCGTTGAATAAGTATTTGGCGAAAACATTGGAGGTGGTGGAATCCATGATTAGAGAACCGCTTTTTCCGGAAAAGGAATTGCATACCATTCTCGATACCAATATCCAACAATACCAGGTCAATACTTCCAAAGTTGATTTTCTGGCACACCGCAGTCTGTTGCAGTCGCTTTACGGTGAACAGCATCCATGTGGTAAAATAGTGGTGGAGGAAGATTATCATGCCATCACTCCGGAAGTGCTCCGTGAATTTTATGAACGGTATTATCATTCGGGTAATTGCTCTATCTTTTTGTCCGGTAAGGTGACGGAGGATATTATCAGCCGGGTGACAGATACATTCGGCACTTCTTTCGGTCAGCATCAGCAGCAGGTGTCGAGATTAAGTTTTCCTTTTACTGCTGTTCCCGGAAAGAGAATTTTTACAGAGCGTGAAGACGCCATGCAGAGTGCTGTGAAGATGGGATATACGACCATTACTCGTAATCATCCTGATTATTTGAAACTTCGGGTATTGATGACTTTATTCGGAGGTTATTTCGGTAGTCGGCTGATGTCTAATATTCGTGAAGAGAAGGGATATACTTATGGTATTTCGGCAGGAATCATGTTTTATCCGGATAGCGGACTATTGGCTATCTCGACAGAAACGGATAATGAATATGTGGAACCGTTGATACAGGAAGTGTATCATGAAATAGACCTCCTGCATCAGGAACCTGTGTCAGCCGAAGAATTGACTATTGTACGCAACTATATGTTGGGAGAAATGTGCCGTAGTTATGAGTCGCCTTTCTCACTTTCGGATGCGTGGATCTTCATAGCTACTTCCGGTCTGGATGATGACTACTTTTCACGTTCTCTGCTGGCTGTGAATGAGGTTACTCCGATGGAAATACAGGATTTGGCACAGCGCTATTTGTGCAAAGAGACATTAAAAGAGGTCATTGCAGGTAAAAAGTTGTCATAAATTGCTTTCCGAAAGTGGGCTGTTTGGGATAGAAATTGTATCTTTGTCCAAATTGTAATTCTAAAATGAGTAACGACTAAAACCAATGAGGAAATATCTATATACTACACTTTTATTGGCTCTTCTTGCACAAGAGGGAGTGATGGCACAAGAAAATGAAGGAAAAAAAGGCGGATTTTTCGGAAAAATTAAAGATACATTCTCCACTGAAATAAAGATTGGCAACTATACTTTTAAGGATGGCAGTGTCTATACAGGAGAAATGAAAGGACGAAAACCGAATGGAAAAGGAAAAACAGTCTTTAAAAACGGTGATGTCTTTGAAGGTGAATATGTGAAGGGGAAACGTGAAGGATATGGAATTTATATGTTTCCTGACGGAGAAAAGTACGAAGGACAGTGGTTCCAGGATCAGCAGCATGGAAAAGGTATCTATTATTTTATGAATAACAACCGTTACGACGGTATGTGGTATCAGGATTATCAGCATGGTGAAGGAACAATGTATTATCATAACGGTGATTTATATGTAGGTCATTGGGTGAATGATAAACGTGAAGGCGAAGGTACATACACTTGGGCGAATGGAGCCAAATATACCGGTCATTGGAAAAATGATAAGAAGAACGGCAAAGGTATCATGAACTGGGACGATGGCTGTAAGTATGAAGGAGATTGGAAAGATGATGTCCGTCACGGAAAAGGGGTATTTGAATATACCAATGGAGATAAATACGATGGTGACTGGGCGGATGATATTCAACACGGAAGAGGTACTTACTACTTTCACACGGGCGATCGTTATGAAGGTTCTTATCTCTTAGGTGAACGCACCGGTGAAGGAGTTTATTATCATGCTAACGGCGACAAGTATGTAGGTAATTTCAAAAATGGCATGCAAGACGGAAAGGGTACTTTTACCTGGGCGAATGGTGCTGTGTACGAAGGAAGCTGGAAAAACAATAAACGTGATGGCAGAGGAGTCTATAAATGGAGCAATGGCGATGTTTATGACGGTGATTGGAAAGACAACCGTCCCAATGGACAGGGTACTCTGAAAACCGTTGCTGGGATGCAATATAAAGGTGGCTTTGTTGACGGATTGGAAGATGGACAGGGCGTACAAATCGACAAAGATGGTAATCGCTTCGAGGGCTTTTTCAAACAAGGAAAGAAAAATGGTCCTTTTGTGGAAACAGATAAAGATGGGAAGGTGATTAAAAAAGGAACCTATAAATTCGGAAGACTTCAATAGATGATAAATGGTAGTGGGCTGCGCATTGCGTGGCCTATTTTTTTGCATATATGTACCAGATGATGGAATAATGATAATTGGTATGGACAAAGAAAAATGGATAATAACCCAAAGCGGTCATTATCCATTTTATAATTTCCTGTTGAAAGTAACTTCAACTATCAACTAGCATTTGTCACCTATCATCTATTAAATGATGTATTGTGAACTGATAGATTCGTTATTCATCACTCGTTTGATTGTTTCAGCAAACATATCGGCAATACTCAACTGTTTTACTTTCGGACATTTCTTTGCGTATGGGATGCTGTCGGTAAATACCATTTCTGTCAGGGCAGACTCTTGCACGCGGAAAGAAGCCGGATCAGACATTACGCAGTGGCTGGCGATGGCGCGTACAGATTTGGCACCGGCATCCAACATGATGTTGGCTGCTTTGGTAATTGTTCCTGCAGTGTCTACGATATCGTCAATCAATACTACGTTTTTACCTTCTACGTCACCGATGATTTGCATAGATGCTACTTCATTGGCTTTTTCACGTGATTTGTTACAGAGTACCAATGGTACACCGAGGTATTTGGAGAAAGTACTGGCACGTTTTGAACCTCCTACATCCGGTGTAGCAATAACCAGATTTTCCAGTTGCAATGACTGGATATAAGGAAGGAATACTGCTGATGCGTACAGGTGATCTACCGGGATATTGAAGAATCCCTGAATCTGGTCTGCATGCAAGTCCATCGTAATCAGACGGTCGATACCTGCAACAGACAGCAGGTCGGCTACCAACTTAGCGCCGATAGATACACGGGGTTTGTCTTTTCTATCCTGACGTGCCCATCCGAAATAGGGGACTACAGCTACAATACTCTTTGCAGACGCACGTTTTGCAGCATCGATCATCAAGAGAAGTTCCATCAGGTTGTCTGAATTAGGGAAAGTGGATTGAACCAGGAATACGTGTGCGCCACGAATTGACTCCTCATATGAAACAGCAAATTCGCCATCGGCAAAATGGGTAATGTTCATATTTCCCAGAGGACAATCCAGGCTTGCGCAGATTTTTTCTGCCAGATATCTCGAGTTCGTTCCCGAGAATACCATAAAGGGTGCTTTTTCGCTCATTTTGTAATAGATGTTACCTATTTGTTAATTTGCCTGCAAAGGTAGGAATTTCTCTTATTATTTAGAAGGACTTATTGTATAAAAAATATTTTTCTCTCCAACTTATCGGAAATATTTGTAGATTTGCTTTCTGAAAACAGTTAATAGTCAAAAATGAGTTCACGCTTTCCTTTATATATAATAGGTATAGTGTTGTTTGCCTCTTTTTTTTCGTGCACTGATATGGTGCCGACCAAAGAGGTGCGCCTGATTGATTCATTAAACGGGAAAGCGTATGCTTATCGTTATCGAAGCCTGGATTCTTCTTATAAATATGCCAATGAAGCCTATAGACAGGTGAATTTCTACAAGTCGGGGAAAGCGGAAGCATCCAACAACCTGGGGTTCTGTGCTTTTATGGCTATGGACTTTGACCGGGCGGAAGCGTTGCATAAGGAAGTATATAAACTGACTAAAAATGAACTCGAACTGTTGATTGCCGACATCGGACTGATGAAAATCTGTCAGCGGACGGCTATGAACAAAGAATTTTATGATTATCGTAATAGTGCGCTCAAGCGCATGAAACGTATTCGTGAAGAGAGTGATTTGTTTGCCGACCGTCACGAGGCACTACGGCTGGATTATGCATTCACCGAATTTTTCATCGTTTCTTCTATTTATTATTACTATCTGCAGCAACGGCAGGAGGCCATCACATCTCTTAACCGGATTCCGGAAGATGAAGCTTTGACAGATACTAATCAGTTGCTTTATTATCATTATATTAAAGGTTCGGCCTCGTTGGTGGAAGCAACCAAGCCGGAAGACCGGAAAATGCGTGAGTTCGACCAACTTTATATTACCTGGCGGACAGCTGTTCAGACTAATCATCCTTATTTCGAAGGAAATGGTCTGCAAGGATTGGCTAATCTGATGGTTTCACCTAATAATTTCGAACTTTTTCGGACGAGAAGGGGATATGCGCTAGATCAGTTTGGGTTTCCCGTAGATTCGCTTTTGCCTTTGCGAATGGCACAGCGTGCGCTTGAAAAATTTCGTGAGTACAATGATTTGTATCAGATTGCCGGTGCGTATGTGTCTATCGGTAAATATATGAATGAGCACGGACGTTATACGGAGGCATTGGATACGCTTGCAAAAGCGTTGGATTGTGTGAATCAACATCACATGCTCTATTATCACCATGCGGCGGATACATTGGATAAACTACATGTTTTTGTAGAAGGAGATACGACTTATACCGGGGTTCCATGGATCATGCAGGAAGATGTGAGAACGGTACCTGAATGGATCTCAAGAATTCGGGAGCAATTGAGTGTGTCGTATGCGGGGCTCGGGATGAAGTATGCTTCTGATTACAACCGGAATATATATTTGGATATTTTGAATTATACCCGTCAGGATAAGGAGTTGGAGAGCCGCTATCTTTCATTGGAAGCCGATTCACGACAAATGACGCTTGTACTTTCTTTGGTTATTGTCGGGCTTGTACTAGTGGTTATTCTTTGGTGGTTTTTCAATAAACGGTCTAAAATAAGGAATCAGGTAGACGTGGAGCGTCTGCAACGGATTCTGACTCTTTGTCGGGACATAACTTCGTCCATTCCGATGAATGTTCCATTAATTCAACAAGGTATCGATCAATTATTTGGGAAAGGACGTCTTCAACTGGAAATTCCGGAGGAAGGAAAAGCGGCACTGGTTCCTCTGCATCGGTTGAACCGTGATGAAAAAGCTTTGGTGCATGTGCTTGAGCCGTATATTGTTTGGGCTGCGGACAATGAGCAGATGGTGGAAGCGTTGAGTGACGAGCGGATGCAGTTGGAAAAGCAACGGTATGTTTACGAACAGCATATTGCAGGAAATAAACGCCAGAATCTTATAAAGAAGGCTTGTCTGGCTATTGTCAATGGAATTAATCCTTATATCGACCGTATCTTGAACGAGGTGCATAAGTTGACGGAGCGGGGGTATATTGATAATGCGAAGATTAAGAAAGAGAAGTATCAATACATTGACGAACTGGTAACTACGATTAATGAGTACAACGATATTCTGGCTCTTTGGATTAAGATGAAGCAAGGAACGCTTAGCCTGAATATTGAAACTTTCAGTCTCAATGAACTGTTTGAGCTGCTAGGCAAGGGAAGACGTGCTTTTGAAATGAAAAATCAGAAGTTGGAAATTGAACCGACTACGGTTATGGTGAAGGCCGACCGGGCACTGACTTTGTTTATGATTAATACGCTGGCAGAAAATGCCCGTAAATATACTCCGGAAGGAGGAACCATTAAAGTGTATGCCCGCACTACGGAGGATGCCTATGTCGAGATCTCTGTGGAGGATAACGGAAGAGGTATTTCCGAAGAGGATGTGGCGTATATCATTGGTGAGAAGGTGTATGATTCCCGTGTGATCGGAATGAAGAATGCAGCCGATCCGGAAGTGTTGAAAGAAAACAAAGGTAGTGGTTTCGGATTGATGAATTGTAAGGGAATCATTGAGAAGTATAAGAAAACGAATGATTTATTCCGGGGATGCGTTTTTGATGTGGAGAGTGAACTGGGGAAGGGAAGCCGTTTTTATTTTCGTTTGCCTTCGGGAGTGCGTAAAGCGATGGGGGTATTGTTGCTTTGCTTGTTGCTTCCGTTGGGGATGGTTTCTTGTCTGCATGATCCGATTCCTCCCATGTTGCAGGATGGCGATTCGATTGTAGTAGTTACGGATTCTGCGTATGAGGATTTGCTGGATGTAGCGTCGGATTATGCGAATGCTGCCTATTTTGCTAATGTGGATGAAAATTATGAGTTGGCTTTGCAATATATAGATTCTGCGATGCTTTTTCTGAATGAGCATTATGAAAAATATGCGCGTCCGGATCGCCCGCATCGGTATATGAAGCTGGTAGGTGAGGGAACGCCTGCTGAAATCAGTTGGTGGAACGAACTGTTTGATTCGGATTATCATGTAATTTTGGATATCAGGAATGAGGCGTCAGTTGCTTTTCTGGCTTTGAAACAGTTGGATGCATATAGTTATAATAATTCGGCATTTACGGATTTGTATAAGTTGCAGGGAGAGGATCAAACTCTCGAAGCATATTGCCGGCAGTTGGAGCGTTCGAATACCAATAAGACGGTAGGAATTATTTTATGCTTTGTTTTATTGATTGTTTCGTTGGTCGGATATTATTTTCTGTACATGAGAAAACGTTTGCAGAATCGTTTGAATCTCGAACAGGTACTTGAGATTAACCAGAAGGTGTTTGCTGCATCTTTGGTGAGACCGCAGGAACAGGAAAATGCAGAGGCGCTTCAACGGGAAGAGAGTATGCTTAAAGAAATTCCGCAGCGGATTGTGGATGAAGCATTCGGTTCGGTAAATGAATTACTGACGATTGACCGGATGGGAATTGCCGTTTATAATGAAACGACACATCGGCTGGAATATGCTTCTCGTCCCGGACAGGAAATGCCGGAGATGGTAGAGCAGTGTTTTAGTTCCGGGAAATATCTTTCTGAACAGCATCTTCAGGCAATTCCGCTGATGGTGGAAGCAGGGAGCGAGCATCAATGTGTTGGTGTGCTTTATCTGGAGCGCAGAGAAGGAACGGAACAGGAGACGGATCGACTGCTTTTTGAACTGGTAGCTCGTTATGTGGCTATTGTTGTGTTTAACGCAGTGGTGAAACTGGCTACAAAATACCGGGATATCGAGTCGGCACACGAAGAAACACGCCGGGCTTCCTGGGAAGACAGCATGTTGCATGTTCAGAATATGGTGCTTGACAACTGTCTGTCGACTATTAAACATGAGACGATTTATTATCCGAATAAAATCAAACAGATTGTAGGGCGGTTGAATACGCAGAAGCTTTCGGAAACGGAGGAGCGTGAAGCAGTGGAGACTATGACGGAATTGATCGAATATTATAAGGGAATTTTTACGATTTTGAGTTCGTGCGCTTCTCGTCAATTGGAGGAAGTCACTTTCCGGCGTACGGTGATTCCGGTGCAGGAACTTTTGGATGCTGCCGGAAAATATTTCAAGAAGTTGATGAAGAATCGGCCGGAGAGGATAGAATTGGAAATAGAGTCGATGGAGGCGAAGGTGATAGGAGACGTGAATCAGTTGCGTTTTCTATTGGAAAATTTGATTGATGAAGCATTGACTGTGCGTGAAGATGGAGTGATACGTCTGCAAGCGCGCAAGGATAATGAATATATTCGTTTCCTCTTTACGGATACGAGACGTGAGAAGAGTGTGGAAGAGTTGAATCAACTATTTTATCCGAATCTGGCACGTATGACTTCCGGTGAAAAAGGGGAGTTGAGGGGAACGGAATATCTGGTATGCAAGCAGATTATCCGCGACCACGACGAATTTGCGGGACGTAGGGGATGCCGTATCAATGCCGAGCCGGCTGAAGGCGGCGGGTTTACAGTTTATTTCACTATTCCGCGCCGATAAAAGGAAAACACATAAAAGTTATTAGATAAGGAACATGGAAGAACAGAAGTTTAAAGTTATTATTGTAGAGGATGTAAAACTGGAGTTGAAAGGGACAGAAGAAATATTCCGTCATGAAATACCGAATGCAGAAGTAATCGGCACGGCAATGACGGAAAGTGAGTTTTGGCCGTTGATGGAGGCCCAGCTTCCCGATCTGGTATTGTTGGACTTAGGACTAGGAGGTTCTACGACCATTGGTGTTGATATTTGCAAGAATATATTCAAACGTTACAAAGGAGTTCGGGTATTGATCTTCACGGGTGAGATTCTGAACGAAAAGTTGTGGGTGGACGTATTGAATGCCGGTGCCGATGGAATCATCCTCAAAACGGGTGAGCTACTGACGAAAACAGATGTACAGGCTGTGATGGATGGAAAGAAATTGGTATTTAACTATCCGATTCTGGAAAAGATTGTAGATCGTTTCAAGAAATCTGTAGCCAATGATGCTAAGCGTCAGGAGGCTGTCATCAGCTATGATATTGATGAATACGATGAACGTTTTCTCCGTCATCTGGCTTTGGGTTATACGAAAGAGATGATTGCCAATCTGAAAGGAATGCCTTTTGGTGTGAAATCATTGGAGAAACGGCAGAATGATCTTATTGGACGTCTTTTCCCGAATGGAGAACGGGTGGGAGTGAATGCTACCCGGTTGGCAGTACGTGCATTGGAATTGCGTATTATTGATCTGGATAATCTGGAGCCTGACGAAGAGTAAATTAAGTATTAACGGTAGCTTCTTGCTTAGTCGGAAAATGATGAAGAATAAATGGCGTATGCCCCATCCCGCTACGATGTTCCTTCTGCTAACAATGGCAGTGGTCTTTCTTTCATGGATATGCGATATCTATGGGTTGAAAGTGACATTGCCACAAACAGGTGAGGACATCCGTGTACAAAGCCTGTTGAGTCCGGAAGGAATCCGCTGGTGGTTGCGGAATGCTATTAAGAACTTTACAGGTTTTGCTCCATTGGGCATGGTGATTATTGCTATGTTCGGATTGGGAGTGGCACAACATTCCGGTTTTATTGATGCTTGTATCCGCATGGGGGTGGGAAACCGGCAGGAAAAGAGGAAGATCATCTTGTGGGTGATTGTGCTTGGCTTGTTGTCGAATGCCATTGGTGATGGTGGATATATCATTTTATTGCCTATTGCTGCTATGCTGTTTCAATGGGTGGGGCTTCATCCGATTGCAGGGATTGTTACGGCTTATGTTTCCGTTGCGTGCGGGTATAGTGCTAATATTGTATTGAGTACGATGGACCCGTTGTTGGCGCATACCACGCAAGAGGCTGCACTGGCACAAACGGGTTATCAGGGGAATACAGAACCTCTTTGCAATTACTTTTTTATGAGTGCTTCAACGGTGGCCATTACGGCTATTGTGTATTGGATTACTCAAAAATGGCTTCTTCCTACGTTAGGTAAGTATGAAGGCAGTATGAAGGTGGTGGCTTACCATCCTCTGTCTCGTAAAGAGCGGCGTGCCATTATGATTTCCATTGTTGTGGCAGCTATCTATGTGGCTCTTATCTTGTGGCTTACTTTTTCTTCTTATGGAATTTTGCGGGGTGTGAATGGTGGTTTGATGCATTCGCCTTTTATTGCCGGTATTTTGTTTTTGCTTTCTTTGGGAGCAGGTATTACGGGAATGGCTTATGGATTCAGTTCCGGACGGTATCGCACTGACAATGACGTGATTGAAGGACTTACGCAGCCAATGAAACTTCTTGGAGTGTATTTCGTTATCGCTTTCTTCGCTGCGCAGATGTTTGCCTGTTTTGAATATTCCCATCTGGATAAATGTCTGGCGATTATGGGGGCTGACTTGCTTTCTTCGTTTGAACCGGCTCCTTTGTCTGCTCTTGTTCTGTTTATTCTGTTTACGGCATTGATAAATCTGATTATGGTATCTGCTACCTCCAAATGGGCTTTTATGTCTTTTATCTTTATCCCGATGTTTGCACAGATGGGAATTGCTCCGGATATAGCACAATGTGCTTTCCGTATCGGAGATAGTTCGACGAATGCCATTACTCCTTTCTTATTCTATATGCCTCTGGTGCTTACCTATATGCGGCAATATGATAAGCAGATTACGTATGGTTCATTGCTGAAATATACTTGGAGATATTCATTAGGCATCCTGGTTGTCTGGACATTGCTGTTTATCGTTTGGTATTTGTTGAAAATACCGATGGGATTGTAGGGTTAAGGAATGATTGCCGGGCTCCGGTTTATCTGATTGGAATTTTGTTTTTCTGAATTAATCGCTATATTTGCACCGTTCCTTAAAGAAAGACAACGAATGAATCTACCAGAAATCTCTGAAAATCTAATTGAACAGTTAAATCACGGTAATACAAAAGCATTTGATAAAATCTATCATACCTACTACCTTTATTTGTGTGCGATAGCTGTTTATTATGTGCATGACAAGAGGGTGGCAGGGGAGATTGTGAATGATGTCTTTGTCGCTTTTTGGCAGAATCGCCACCATATCACTCACCCGGCTCTTCCGTACTTGCGGCGTGCTATTCAAAACGCAAGTATTAGTTATCTGCGTTCTTCCTACTTCAACGAAAAACAGATGACGGAACAGATGGAAGAAATCTGGGCTTTTCTCGAAAATCATATTCTTTCTTCCGATAATCCTTTGCAGGCATTGGAGCATAGCGAAATGAATACCATCATCATGAAGAAGGTGGAGGAATTGCCAGCCAAATGCCGTGCCATATTTAAAGCAAGTTTGTATGAGGGTAAGACATACAGTGAAATTGCCGAGGAGCAGAATATTAATGTGACCACTGTAAGAGTACAGATGAAAATAGCATTGACTAAGCTACGCGAATCACTGGGTACTCCTTATATGATAGCTATTTTGATGTTTCTCTAAAAAAAATCGCTTTTCTTTTAAACGTTTCTTTTTTTATTGCGTATCTAGTTATATACACCCATAGAAAAAGTACGTTTATGAATGACTCTTATCATATAGAAGAATTGGAAATCCGGATAAGCAACTATCTGTCCGGTAACTGCACCGAAGAGGAGAAAGAAGCTCTGTTCGCTTATCTGGCTTCCAATGAAGATGCAGCTAAAATTTTCCGGGAGATGTCCGCAGTATGGGCTGTTTCTTCTGTGCCTGCATTTGCCAAAGTAGAGGATGCTAATTTATCACAGATAAAAGAAAAAATAGCCGCTGCTGAGATGAAACCTGTCCGTTCGCGGAAGATAGTTCCTGTGTGGCTGAAGGTAGCTGCTGCAATTATTTTGTTGTTGGGCTGTAATTACTTCTGGTACACTTATACTGAAAATCTTACGGAAGTATATACGAATGCGGATTCTCCTTATGAAATTAAAGTGCCAGCTGGTTCGCGGACGAATATTGTGCTTCCGGATGGAACAGAGGTTTCATTGAATGCGGGTTCTGTGTTACGTTATTGCCGTGGGTTCGGTATTCGTGAACGTGATGTTACGCTTGATGGCGAAGGATATTTCAAGGTGGCGAAAAATGAGAAGATTCCTTTCTTTGTAAATACGAATGGTGTACAGGTAAAGGTGGTAGGGACTGTTTTTAATGTACGCGCTTATGATGACGATAATTATGTAATGGTATCTTTGTTGGAAGGTCGTGTCAATTTAGCCACTTTGTCCGGTTCGGTAATGAAACTATTCCCTAGCGAACAGGCTTTTTACGATAAGAATACGGGCCGCATGGAGAAAATGAAATCAAATGCTAGTTCTGCCTGTGACTGGTTGGATGGTGGCCTGACATTTGAAGATGCTCCGTTTGCCGACATCGCACACCGTCTGGAGCGCAAATTCCAGGTGAAGATCAGTTTAGAGAGTGAACGTCTGAAAGCGGAACGCTTTTCCGGATGTTTCAATAGTAATCAAAGTATCAATGATATATTGGGAGAAATCAACGTTGAGAAGCAATATACATGGAAAGTTAGTGGAGACACTATCTTTATAACTGACAAGAAAAAGGAGGTAAAATAAGAAAAAGTAAAGTATGATTGGGAACTTAGTCGATAGATATATCGGTGGTTCAGCGTTGTATAGAAAGATATTATGTTAACCTTTAATAGTGAAAAATATGAGATTAATAGTAAAAAGAATATTATTAATGCTTCTGCTTTTGTCTGTAGGAAACGTTTTGACTGGTGGTTTCCAGCTATCGGCACAGGAACAAAGTAAGCGATTCAGTGTGAAAGTAGATAATATTACTTTGAAAGAAGCCATTGAAGTAATAAAGAAGCAAGGCAATTACTCTTTCCTGATTCGTAATAATGACATTGATTTGAATAGGAAAGTCTCTGTGAATATAAATAACGGTACTATTAATGATGTGATGGGACAATTGCTGGCCGGTACGGACGTCAGTTATGAAGTGAACGGCCCCCGGGTGATTATGTTCCATGCAGTGACACCGCAGAAAGAACAGGAAAAAGCGTTTGTCTTAAAAGGTAGAATCACTGATCCTACAGGTGAAGGGGTGATTGGGGCAAATGTGAAAGTGGTCGATTCTACGGAAGGTACCATTACGGATATGGATGGCAATTTTTCTTTGATGGTTACTCCGAATGCCCGTTTATCCATATCGTATATCGGCTATGCCACACAGGAAGTGGTGGTGAAAGATCAACGTCCTCTCAATGTAACTTTGAAAGAAGATACTCGGTTAATAGACGAAGTAGTAGTTGTTGGTTACGGCGTACAAAAGAAAGCGAACCTGACAGGTGCGGTGAGCAGTGTGAAGATGGATGATGTTTTAGGTGACCGTCCGGTGGTGTCTGTGAGTGACGCTTTGAAAGGGGCAATGCCCGGCTTGCAGATTACAGGTAATTCAGGAAGACCCGGTGAAGAAATGAGTTTCAACATTCGTGGTGTCAACAGTTTGGATAAGAATGGGAAACCGCTGGTGCTGGTAGATAACGTGGAGATGGATATTAATATGCTCGATCCGAACGATATTGAATCGGTGACTGTTTTGAAGGATGCGGCATCTTCTGCTATTTACGGAGCACGGGCAGCTTTCGGTGTGATTTTGATTACTACAAAGAAAGGCTCGGATGCAACTAAACTCTCTATTAATTATTCAAATAACTTCTCTTTTAGCAGACCTGCCAATATGCCTCATAAGGCTACTCCGCTCCAAACGGTACAGGCTTATAAGGACATGGGGACAATAAATTATCAAAGTGGTCAGAACGTAGATACCTGGTTGGGACTTTTGAAGGAATATAATGCTAATCCGTCTGCATATCCGGATGGTTATGCAATGGTGGACGGGCTGCGTTATAGCTTGGCAGAAACTGATCTTTTCGATGATATGATGGAGACTGGTTTCCAGCAAACTCATAATATTTCGGTAGGTGGCGGTACGAAAGATATTTCTTATCGTTTCTCCTTCGGTATGGTGAATGAAAATGGGGTACTGGCTTCGGATAAAGATACGTACAAGCGTTACAATGTGTCTTCTTATCTCCGTTCAGATGTGTTTTCATGGATTACTCCGGAATTGGATATTAAATATACGAACTCTAACTCTTCATTGCCGGAAACTTCCGGAGGATATGGTATATGGGGAGCAGCAGTCGCATTCCCTTCTTATTTCCCTACTGGAACAATGAATATTGACGGCGAAGAATTACCGATCAATACTCCTCGTAACTTGATTGATCTGGCATATCCGACAACTATTCAAAAGAATAATCTTCGTATTTTCGGAAAGGTTACGATCAGTCCTTTGAAGAATGTGAAGTTGATTGGTGAGTATACATTCAATCATCTAAGTAACGAGAAAACGAAATTTGAGAAGAAGTTCTATTATGCACATGGAGGTAACTTTGTGAAAGAGGTTTCCACTGCCAATTCCAAGTATGAATATTCCAATGGTATTACGGATTATAATGCATTGAACTTCTATGCTAACTATAACAACTCATGGGGCAAACATGATGTAACGGTGATGGGAGGTTTCAATCAGGAGAGTAGTGATTATCGTTATGCTGAGATGTCGCGTATGAATATGATTAATGAAGATCTGCCGTCTATTTCGCAGTCGACAGGTGATTATTTTGCTAAAGACAAATTTGAACGTTATACGGTAAGAGGGTTATTCTATCGCATTAACTATTCGTTTGCCGGCAAGTATTTGCTTGAAACGAACGGACGTTATGACGGTTCTTCCAAATTCCCGAAGAATAGCCGTTTCGGTTTCTTCCCTTCGGTTTCCGCCGGATGGCGTATCAGCGAGGAAGCGTTTATGAAACCTTTGAACTCTGTTCTTTCGAACTTGAAATTGCGTGGTTCTTGGGGTAATATTGGAAATCAGAGCATCACTCCTTACGCATATATTCCCGGTATGGATGCGGAACAGGCTTATTGGACTGTTTCCGGTATTAAAGTTACTACTTTGAAACCAGCTGCTTTGGTTAGCAATAGCTTTACTTGGGAAAAAGTAACGACAATTGATGTCGGATTCGATCTTGGGCTATTGGATAACAGATTGAATATGGTGTTCGACTGGTATCGTAGAGATACTAAGGGTATGCTTGCTCCGGGTTCTGAACTTCCGGGTGTATTAGGTGCAAGTGCCCCTTTACAGAACACGGCTGACCTTCGTTCTAAAGGTTGGGAAATCTCGGTTGACTGGAACGATCAGATCGGAAAAGTGAAATATAGCATAGGCTTTAATCTTTACGATGCGAAAACAAAGATTACTAAATACAACAACGAAACAGGACTGTTTGGCAAGGACAAGAACGATAATGAAACATATCGCGTAGGAATGGAACTGGGTGAAATTTGGGGGTATGTGACCGATCGTTTGTACACAGTGGATGATTTCGATGCAGATGGCAAACTGAAACCGGGTATTGCTAAAGTGGAAGGTTATAATCCGAATCCGGGAGATATATTATATAAGGACTTGGATGGTAATGATATTATCAACAGTGGTACCAGTACAACGAAAGATCCGGGAGACCGTAAAATCATTGGTAATAATACCCGGCGTTATCAGTATGGTATTCATGGTAGTGCAAGTTGGAACGGTTTTTCTCTGTTATTCTTGCTGCAAGGAGTTGGTAAACGAGATTTGTGGGTGATGAACGATCTGTTTTATCCGCATTATGATGCTTGGACTACCGTTTATGATTCACAGTTGAATTATTGGACTCCGGAAAATACGAATAGTTATTTCCCCCGTATTTATGAGAAAGCGGCCGGAAATACAGATGCCAATACACGTGTACAAACTCGTTATCTACAGGATGGATCGTATTTAAGTATTCGTAATATAACGCTTTCTTATAATTTTCCGTCTAAGTGGATGAGTAAGATTGGAGTTAATAATTTGGCTGTGTTCTTCAGTGGTGAGAATCTTTATACGTTCGACCACTTGCCGAAAGGACTTGATCCGGAACGTTCTGTCACGGATGATTTAGGACAACGTGGTTTTACCTATCCGTATATGAGACAGTATTCGTTCGGTATAAACCTTTCATTCTGATTGTTTCACAACTTAAAGAGTAATTATTATGAATAAATATATACTATGTGTAAGCGTTAGTCTTTGTTTGTTGATGTCGTCTTGTCTAAATGACGAATTTCTGGAGGTTTATCCCAAAGGACAGCAAACAGAAGCATCGGTCTTTACTACCTATGACAACTTTAAAACGTATACATGGGGATTGTATAACGTGTTCTTCGGATATACGTATGATACAGGGCAAACGGATGAAATTTTCCGTGGTGATTTTGAATCGGATAACATGATAAAAGGATTGGATGGATATGAAGGTCAGTGGGCATATCGCAAAGCAAAGGCTACGGATGAGTCTAAAGATTGGGATTATGATTATATCCGTCGTGTTAACCTGATGCTCGATAATATTGATCATTCGGAAATGAGTGAAACCGAGAGGGAGCATTGGAGAAGTGTGGGATATTTCTTCCGTTCTTATAAATACTTTCAGATGCTTTCTAAATTTGGTGATATTCCTTGGGTAGAGCATGCTTTGACTGAGGAAAGTCCCGAGCTTTATGGAAAACGTGATAGTCGTGACTTGGTGGCTTCCAATATTCTGTCTAATTTGAAATATGCGGAAACACATATTGGCAGTAATATCGAAGCGGATGGGAAAAATACAATTAATATGTATGTGGTGAAAGCTCTTATTTCCCGTTTTGCTTTATTTGAAGGAACTTGGAGAAAATATCATGGTTTGTCGGGAGCGGATACTTATCTGGAAGAATGTGCCCGTGCTTCTGAAGAGGTGATTAAGCAATATCCGAATGTGCATCCTAAATATGATGAGTTGTTTAATTCGGAAACACTGGATGGGGTGACAGGTATTCTTTTGTATAAGGCTTATGAAACCGGACAGTTAATGCATGGTTTGACCCGTATGGTGCGTACAGGTGAATCTTATATTGAGGCAACGAAAGACGCGGTAGACAGTTATCTTTGTACGGATGGACGACCGGTTAGCACGACGACTAGCCGTTATGGGGGTGATAAGAATATGTATGGACAATTCCGTGATCGTGATTACCGGTTGTATTTGACGATCTGCCCTCCATATATGGTGAAGAAAGAAAACGGACCCAGTACGGCTGATTGGAAATATACGGATAATGCACAGGACAGGGAATTTATAGATTTAATGGCTACGATTTCCGGTGAAACTTATCATCGTTTGCCGTCTTCCAACTTTAAAGGATTCACCGTGCAAGGACAACCTCACTTTAAGAATATGAACTGGGGACAGGGCTGGAACGCTTCCCAAATGGGCTTCTGGGTATGGAAATATTATAATACACATACTGTAGCTACCAACGCGAATGGGGTGAATACAACAGATGCCCCGCTGTTCCGTATAGGTGAGGTGATGGTAAACTATGCCGAAGCGATGTGCGAATTGAACAAGTTCGACCAGGCTGCTGCGGATAAGTCTATTAACAAACTTCGGGCAAGAGCTAATGTGGCGAAAATGGTGGTGAATGATATTAATGATGCTTTTGATCCGAAGCGTGATCCTTCCGTTCCTGCTCTTTTGTGGGAAGTGCGTAGAGAGAGACGAGTTGAATTGATGGGCGAAGGTTTCCGTTTGGATGATTTGCGCAGGTGGAAGAAAGGAGACTATGTTAACAAACAACCGCTGGGTGCCTATGTGACAGGGGCTTCGGCCAAGAATTTGAAAGTAACGGGTGGTGCAGGTGCTGATGAAGGATATGTTTATTTCTTTGATACCCCGCTTGGATGGCAGGAACATTATTATCTGTATCCGTTGCCTTTGAAGCAATTGGCGTTAAATACGAATTTGGAACAAAATCCGGTATGGACAAAGTAATTTTAAATTGAAATGATGCACAAGACCTGTAATATTTTAGTATATTGCAGGTCTTGAAAATTTAAGGTAGAAAATGAAAAATAGAATATCAATAAAATATGCGTTTTTTTGTGGAACAGCTTGCTGCATCTCATCTATACTACGTGCACAACAGGATGCATCCCAAATGAATGTGCTTTTTATAATGGCTGATGATATGCGCCCCGAACTGGGGTGTTACGGGGTAGATGTAGTGAAAACTCCTAATATGGACCGTTTGGCGGCAAGTGGCGTCTTGTTTCAGAATGCGTATTGTAATATTCCTGTGAGTGGGGCATCCCGGGCTAGTTTGTTGACGGGTGTATATCCTCATTACCCCGATCGCTTTATTAGTTTTTCCGCCTATGCCAGCAAAGATTGTCCCGAAGCAATACCTATTTCGGGATGGTTCACCCGGAATGGTTATCATACTATTTCGGACGGCAAGGTGTTTCATCATATCAGCGATCATGCGGATTCGTGGAGTGAGCCTCCTTACCGGAATCATCCGAATGGATATGATGTATATTGGGCGGAATATAATAAATGGGAACTTTGGATGAATTCGGAATCGGGAAAAACGATTAATCCGAAAACGATGAGGGGACCTTTTTGTGAATCTGCTGATGTTCCTGATACTGCCTATGATGATGGGAAACTTGCAAACCGAGCTATTCGTGACTTGAAAAGGATGAAGGAGGCTGGCAAACCTTTCTTCTTGGCTTGTGGTTTCTGGAAACCTCATTTGCCGTTCAATGCCCCAAAGAAATATTGGGATTTATATAAACGGGAGGAAATACCTTTGGCTACCAATCGTTTCCGACCTGAAGGATTGCCGGAGCAGGTTCGTAATTCGAGCGAGATATATGCGTATGCACGGGTTGCGGATACGAGTGATATTGACTTCCAGCGGGAGGTAAAACATGGATATTATGCTTGTATGAGTTATGTGGATGCACAGATTGGCAAGGTATTGGATGCATTGGATGAACTGGGATTATCGGATAATACAATTGTGGTTTTGTTGGGAGATCATGGCTGGAATCTGGGAGAACATGATTTTATAGGTAAACATAATCTGATGAATACTTCTACTCATGTACCGTTGATTGTCCGTGTGCCGGGAATGAAAAAAGGAAAAACAAAATCGATGGTGGAATTTGTTGATTTGTACCCGACTTTATGTGAACTTTGTAAACTGCCTGTTCCCGCTGAACAGCTAAGCGGGCAAAGCTTTGCCGGGGTTTTCAAGAATCTGAAAGCTAAGACGAAAGGTGAAGTCTATATTCAGTGGGAAGGAGGAGATAATGCCGTTGACCGGCGTTATAGTTATGCGGAATGGATGAAAGGCGACGTGAAGAAAGCCAGTATGTTGTTTGACCATCGGATTGACGGGAAGGAAAACAAGAATCGGGTCGATGAAAAAAAATATAAGAATAAGGTTGAATCATTATCTTCTTTTATCAGAATAAAGAAGTCATCATTAAAGAAATAATATGAAAACAGTTTTATTACAGTCCAGCCGTTTGGTATCGGTTGTTTTATTCATGCTTTACGGAATGTCGATGTTTGCCCAGCGACAGGATATCTTGCTAAATAATGATTGGAATTTCCGGTTTTCGCATCAGGTACAGAAGGGAACAGAGGTAAGAGTTGATTTGCCTCATACTTGGAATGCGCAGGATGCTTTGTCCGGTAAGATAGACTATAAACGGGGAATTGGTAATTATGAGAAGAATTTATTTATTCGTCCCGAATGGAAAGGAAAACGTCTTTTTATTCGTTTCGAAGGAGTGAATAACATTGCAGATGTGTTTATAAATCGTCGTCATATAGGTGAGCATCGTGGGGGATATGGAGCTTTTATCTTTGAGATCACAGGAAAGGTGGAATATGGAAAAGAAAACTCTATATTAGTACGGGTGAATAATGGTGAACAGTTGGATATTATGCCTCTGGTCGGTGACTTTAATTTTTACGGAGGTATTTATCGTGATGTACATTTGTTGATTACTGATGAGACGTGTATTTCTCCTTTGGATTATGCTTCCCCCGGAGTACGTCTGATACAGGATAGTGTGAGCCATCGGTATGCTAAGGTGCGGGCTATTGTTGATTTATCAAACGGGAGTAGTGGTAATCAGGAAGTGGAGCTTAACGTACGCCTGTTAGATGGTCAAAGGGTGGTGAAAGAAGGAACAAAGAATGTGAATCTTTCTGGAAACGAAGTAATGCAGCAGGAACTTACATTTGAAATCGATCAGCCTCATTTGTGGAATGGTCGTCAGGATCCTTTCCTTTATCAGGCGGAAGTGACTCTTTTCCGGAATGGTCAGATGGTAGATCGTGTTACACAACCGTTAGGACTTCGTTTTTACCGGATCGACCCTGATAAAGGTTTTTTCCTGAATGGAAAACATTTGCCTCTTCAAGGCGTTTGCCGTCATCAGGATAGGAGTGAGGTGGGCAATGCGCTGCGCCCGCAACACCATGAGGAAGATGTGGCATTGATGTTGGAGATGGGAGTGAATGCTGTTCGTTTGGCGCATTATCCGCAGGCTACTTATTTTTATGATCTGATGGATAAGAATGGTATTATTGTATGGGCTGAAATACCTTTTGTGGGTCCTGGTGGATATAATGATAAAGGTTTTGTGGATTTACCTGCTTTCCGTGCCAACGGAAAAGAGCAGCTCAAAGAACTGATTCGTCAACATTATAATCATCCTTCTATTTGTGTATGGGGGCTGTTTAATGAGTTGACGGAGTTGGGAGATAATCCGGTTGAGTACATCAAAGAATTAAATGTGCTGGCACATCAGGAAGATACTACCCGGCCTACGACCTCCGCAAGTAATCAAATGGGAGATTTGAATTTCATAACGGATGCTATTGCTTGGAACCGTTATGATGGATGGTATGGTGGCACTCCCGCTGATTTGGGGAAATGGTTGGATCGAATGCATAAGGATCATCCGGAAATATGTATTGCTATCAGTGAATATGGTGCCGGCGCAAGTATTTACCATCAACAAGATTCGTTGGTTAAAACTGTACCAACCAGTTGGTGGCATCCTGAAAACTGGCAGACGTATTATCACATTGAAAACTGGAAAACAATCTCTTCCCGTCCTTATGTATGGGGGAGCTTTGTCTGGAATATGTTTGATTTTGGCGCTGCACATCGCACTGAAGGAGACCGTCCCGGAATTAATGATAAAGGTTTGGTTACCTTCGACCGGAAAGTTCGTAAAGATGCTTTCTACTTCTATAAGGCCAACTGGAATAGGGAAGAACCAATGCTTTATTTAACAGGCAAACGTAACACAGTACGTACACAACGTTTGCAAACAATTACTGCTTTCACGAATCTGTCAGGAGCCGAATTGTTTGTAAACGGTAAGAGTTATGGTAAAGCAATACCGGATTCGTATGCTATTCTGGAATGGAAAAATGTGGAACTAGAACCTGGTGAAAATGAAATAAAGGTTGTTTCCACTAATAAGAAGTTACCTTTGAGCGATAGTTTTCATTGTAGATTGTGATAGGTAGTTTAAATGATAATCGGAAAGAGCACTGTAAACAAAGTAGGTTTGCAGTGCTTTTTTTCTAGGGGTTTCTCTTTTGGGAGATAATAATCCTTCCTGAATCTATAACAGCGGATAATGATACTCCAACAGTATAACAGATCATATCTGACCATAGAAAACCATGTCCAAAGATTAATGCTCCAAGTGTGGTGTTTCGTACAGTATTTGCCCAGTCTGCTTGGTATAGTTGGCTAATTTCTATACAATAAGAAAATAATAAGGAAATAACAATGGTCTTGAGTATAGATAATGACGGGAAAAGAAAGCGTATTCCACAATACACCATGGCTGCCCAAAGCGTATCGCCTGAATACTCTGCGATAAATTCGGGCAATATATCACCATGTTTTCGGGAAGCCAATCCTAACACTATAATTGCGGAAGTAATTGCTAAATAAATCCAACGTTTGTTTTTCACGCAGTAATGTTTTAGTATGGTGCAAATTTATAAAATTAAGTTGGATAACTTGGCAGGATGGATCAAACTCTGATAAAAACAGATTTTATTTACATACTAAACTTTTCGTTCTTTTGAAATGTTATAAGGTCGTTCGAGCTTTATCTCGATAAATGTGTTCATAACCAACCGATTTACGCAATTGTTGTGGAAACGGCTGCAGTTGGTCACTTAAAAAGTTAGTAATTAAAATAATAGAGTTATGAAGAATCTTTTTCGACCGTTGTTAGTACTGACAGGATGTATAGTATTGGCGAGTTGTGTAAGTCAGAAGCAATTTAAAGGTTTAAAAACTGATTATACAAAGTTGCAAAAAGAATATCAGGAAAGTCAATTGCAGCTAAGAGAAAATCAGGCACGTTCAACAAGTCTTGAGGAGAGACTTGCCGAAGCGCAGCGGAATAATAGTGAGTTACGCAAGAGCTTGTCCGATATGCAAAGCATCTTGAATAAGAGTCTTACACAGAGCTCTCAAGGGAATATGAATATGGGTAAGTTAATAGATGAGATCAATGCTTCAAACCGTTTCATCCAGCATTTGGTTAAAGAAAAGAATAGATCAGACTCTTTGAATCTCGTAATGGTCAATAAACTTACCCGTTCGCTTACCCGTGAAGAGATGCGTGACTTGGATATTAAGGTATTGAAAGGTGTTGTATATATTTCCTTAGCAGATAACATGCTTTATAAATCAGGAAGTTATGAAATTAGCAATAAAGCAGAGGCTGTGCTTAGTAAAATAGCCAAAATCATTCAGGACTACAAAGATTATGATGTTCTGGTAGAAGGAAATACAGATACCGATCCGATATCTCGTACGAATATACGTAATAATTGGGATTTGAGTGCGTTGCGTGCTTCATCTGTTGTTCAGGCATTACAGAATATTTATGGTATAAATCCCAAACGCCTGACTGCTGCCGGTCGAGGTGAATTTAATCCGGTAGCCGGTAATGATACGGCAGAAGGAAAAGCTCGTAACCGCCGGACCGAGATTATTATAACTCCTAAACTGGATCAGTTTATGGATTTGATAGATCAGGCTCCTGATAATTCTTCATCAGGTATAGTGGGGGATGAGAATACAAAAGAGTAAAGGAAATATTTCCATCTAGGGCTAATAATAAAGCGATGAATTTGAATTCATCGCTTTATTATTAGCAATTTGAAACAGATACAGTAAAGTGTTAGAGGTATCTATATTTTATTTTCAGAGCTTGAGAAATTGCTCTATTTTATAGAGAGTCCGATTTGAAATGAGTATTGCTGATTTTAAATGTTTTCGGCAGATGGACCTATTTTGAAAATTCAAACTCATATGGATAAGGAGTTTGATTCCATGAAACCCATTCTATCTTTCCATAATTATGCAAATCACATGGGAAAACCACAGAATAGTCCCATGGATTATATCGATATGGTATGTCAACATATTGACAAGCATATTTATTTGAATATAGCCAATGATATCCTGTTTTAGAGTCGCTATATATTGCTACCATAAAATATTTACCAATCTTTACTTTAGCGGAAGTATATGTTTCCTTTATTGACGAGGCAAATATAGAATAAGTAGCATCAACTATGCTACCATCTTTCTTTTTAATTTTTGATTTTGACAGCAAATTCCAAGTTTCATCTTGTATTTTTTGATAATCAAGTATATTCCCTGAAAAAGTTTGCTTTTTCACATCAAATTCCTCATTGTTGTCAGCCTTAAATAATAAAAATGTGGTGGAAATATTTTCGTAATCAGACTCTGGAGTAAGAGCTTTGTATCCATTTAGCCAAATTTCCTGAATGTCACTTTTTTCTTCATCACTTTTACTACATCCAACTACTATCAGTGCAGTCATAATTAAAAATAGAAGTTTTTTCGGGCTGACCCCAAAGGAACCCTGAATGCATTTGATGCTGTCAAGTTTCTCTTGGTATTCATTGAGTATATTACGTAGTTTGGTATTGATTAGTGCTGCGTCTGGACGTTTGACTACTTGCCCGTTTTTGAATTGTGAAAGACTGTCGACTTTGAATCGAGTGACAATGTATTTTGTTTCTTCTTTGTGATGGATGGCTATACAAATTTTGTGAGATCCATCACTTAACACCTTTGCTGGGATTAGAGCTAATCTGATTGTTGCCATAGTTTCAAAATTTAGAGAAAACACTCGGACAAGATTTCGACAAGGTAAATTGCTCAAAAGTGAGAGTTTTCTCGTTTTTTTTTAATCAATAGCAGCTAATTAGAAAAGTAAAAAGGCTGATTAACCATTTGATAATCAGCCTTTCTGCTAAGTGATTCAAGTAACGTTTATTAATCGCTTGATTATTAATTGCTTGTATAATTGTATAGCCTACAATATGCCTACATTTCTTATCTATTACAGGTTATTTCTTACTTAATAAGACTTGTATTAGACGTTCCTTCTCCTCAATTATCCTTTCTAAATCAGCTATTTTTGCATCCTTATCAAGTTCATTTGATTTTATTCCAGGTATGGGAATATTATCAAAGAATACACCTACAGGAACTTCCAGAACCTTTGCTATTGCCTCAATGGTTTTTGTATTCGTTGTTCCATTCCTGACAATAGCCTGTATGCTACTATCTTCTTTTCCTATACGTGATGCAAGTTCTCGTATAGTGATTTTCTTTAACTCACATAATTCTCTTATTAACAAGAAATTAGCCATATTATATCTTTGTTATAACTTTTATTAACGTAATTCTTATTCACTTGTGGTGAAAATAATTATACCTTTGCTATGTAAAGTTAATAATAATGAGTATATTTATCACAAAGGTATGACGAAAAAAAAATTAAAAAGGAATGATGACGGCGAGAAACTAAGAATGTACCTTTTGAATTTGCCGGTAAAAGAATCTTCTGAAATGTCCCTTAAATTGGCAGAAGCATGTAAAGTGCCATTACATACCTTTCGTAATTGGCGGGGTAGTCGTTGTCGTATTCCCGAACTTGCCAAGGATAAGATCGAGGAAGTAACAGGCGTAAAAATCTTCCATAGTGAAAACCAATAAATAAAAGAAAAATGAAATCAAAGAAATTAGAAATCGAAATTCCGGAAGGTAAAACGGCCGTCTGGAGAAATGGCATCTTAACTCTTATTGATGAACCGGAGAAAGACGTAAAAGAACGTATTAAGACGTTTGAGGACGCCTGCCGTGAAATTGGCATTGATGCGGAAGCATGGAGCCGGGATAAAATATCCCTCGGTCTTGAACCTGACGTTCTGGCTTTCCTGAAACTCCGTATCATTGTCAAGGCTTTAAATGAAGGCTGGGAACCTCAATTTATAGAGGATGAATACCGTTATTATCCTTGGTTTATTCTTTATACAGGGGAAGAATACAATAAGTTGGACGAGGAAGAAAAGTCTCGTGTGGTGTATCGGTCGTACAACTACGCGAACGCGTTGGGCGGTGTTTCGTATGCGGACGCGTATGACGATTCATCGGTCTCGAATGCGAGCATCGGCGTTCGGCTTGCCTTCAAAACGTCAGAACTGGCAGCGTATTGCGGTCGACAATTCCTTGATATTTGGGCGGACTTTGTTTTTCTTCCGGAAAAGAAAAGTGAATAAATAACCGGGGCGGCTTTTGCCGCTCCATATAATAACCGCCGGAGTGTGGAGATAACCCCGAAGGGCGAAAGCGGGTGTTATTGGTAGTTCGATGCTATCCTCCGGCACAGCTATAAACAACAATGAGCAAAATTTACATAGTAACTAAAAGGGAATCTGGAAAATACGAAGAAGACGGCGTTTGGTTTTCTATCCTTGCCGCATTTGATACGAGAAATAAAGCAGAAGAATATTTAAAGAAATATGTAAAAACGGCTCCTAAAGAAGCTTACTACACTTTCTATCGAATAGAATCTGTTCCGTTGTTTCTTTCTTCTCATAAAGTGAAAATAAACAGACCGAAACATACGACCTATCCTATTGGTGAATTGGTAAAATTAAAAATAAGTGGTGAAAAATAATTCAAATCAAGAACAGAAATGAGCAAAAAAATCTCCATAAAAGTAACTGAAGCACAACCGCTTCCTTGCCCTTATTGCAATGGTTTTTACGGTTATCAGTATAGTGATCTGTTTAGAATGAGTTACACGAGTGTGCATAATTCTGACGGTACATATTCCGGTGGGGAATATTCCGACGGAGTTTCCTTAAACAAGAGTAAAACAGCTTATTGTGTGAATTGTGGTACCAAACTACCTTTTACCCTAATACGTGAAGGTGAGGAACAAGTCGAATAATTAAAAATAAATCAGAAATGAAATCAACAATTACCACCCCCGATGAATTAACCACGCTACGAATAGAAGGCAGTAGTGGAACCTATAAAATATTCAGTAGCTTCCGCCCCATGGAATCCCCTGCGTTCGTGGATGCGGTGGACCGGAAATATAATCTGGCGGAGATTAAGAATCTTTCCGGCGGAAAAGGTTATTTCCTGGTACACTTGAACAGAGAGCAGCAGGAAACTATACAGGAGGATTTAAGCGCTATCCTTTGCGATAGTGTGCCATGTCTTCTGTAAACTAAGACGATCTTAACGAAATGCCATGAAAGAAGACAGACGCCTAAGAAACCTACGTTATCAGATGCGGAAGAAAGGTTACCAGTTCGATACAAAGAACCTGGTGGCCATTATGCCTTCACATGACAAACGTTCCCTTCTCCAGGAAAGGAGATTAAGCAAATTCGGTTTTTCAATTCAGTATAACATGTTTGAACAATGAAAGATAAAAATTTAAAATACATCGCCCACGCTATCATCGTGGTTGCCTTTATGGGGCTGATTGCCTTTGTCATTTATTATACGGGTAAAACCGCTTTTCTTTGGCTGTTATTATTCGTTTTCCTGTATCAACCTTGGACGGAGATGTGCCCGGGACGGAAAGAAGACAACGAAGAATAAGTAACCATGTAACTTTATAACGATGATAAAGGCAGAAGACATCTACAAAGTAACCAACAACGGGCTGGATATAATTCTACATTATTATCCGCAAGCCCGGGATTGTGTCGGAACCAACCGCCATTTCAAACGCCGGCCGTCAGAGGACGACGCGTCGGCCTGTATCAAGTTATTCGGAAAGGAAGGTTCCCAGCAGGTTTATAAGGTAACGGATTTCGGCGATACCGGAACGGCTCAAAGCCCTGTCGATATCTGCATGTATGAGGAAGGCCTCCGGTTTAACGAGGCTATCCTTAAACTTGCATCCATGTACAACGTAACCGATGAACTCAACCGTAACGTAAACAAGCCGGATATCCGTAAGGTTCCGGCCTCCCAGGATCAGAAAGACGGTACTAAAATTTTCGAGCTTGCCGATCATCTCACCCCGGAGCAGTTACGCATACTCGGCCCCCGTGTCACCCAGGAGAACGCCGAGGCCCTGCACTGGTATTCGGCCAAATACATAGGGTATGTAAAAAATCGCGAGGTAACTTATAAATACGCGACTGCGACATACCCTATCTTTATGCGCGAATGTCTGGTAAAACCGGCCGAGGGTGACACGCCCGAAGTGAAGTTCTATAAAATATACGAGCCCCTGAATCCGGACAAGCAGTGGCGTTTTTCCTACACCCCGGAAGGTGTCAAGCCGAAAGACTATATAAACGGCCTTTCCGAACTGAAAGCCTTATACCGGGAATTTAATTCCAGGGAGGAAGCCGCTTTTAAAAAGAATCCGGCCAATGCGGAAAAGCCCTATAAGGAGCAGAAGCTGCAGGAGGCGTTTATATGTTCCGGAGAGCGCGACGCCCTGTGTGTTAAATCGCTGGGCTTTTCCCCGATCTGGTTTAATTCGGAGACGTATAAACTTTCCGAACAGGACTATAAAGAGATCATGAAATACGTTGAGGTCCTGTATAACATACCCGATATCGACACGACGGGCAGGGTGAAGGGTACGGAACTTGCATTACGCTTTATCGATATCCATACGATCTGGCTACCGGCCTGGCTTACCACTTACCGGGACCAGCGGGGCAAACCGCGTAAGGACTTCCGGGACTTCATGGAATTAAGAAGCAAGAACGAAGATTTCCGTAACCTTATGACGCTTGCCATGCCCGCCAAATTCTGGTATTCCAAGTTTAACGAGAAATCCCGGCAATGGGATCACAATATAGACGCGGACTGCCTTCACTACTTTTTACGTCTTAACGGTTTCTATTCGCTTCATGATGAAAATTCCAGTTCAACGAAATACATCCGTATTACCGGCAATATCGTAAAACTGATAAAGGCAAAGGATATCCGGAAGTTTATCCGTGAGTGGGCCCAAGAGAGCTTTTTATCCCGCGATATAAGGAATCTTATTCTGAACAGCCCCAAACTGTCAGATACGGCCCTGGACAACTTGCAGGAGATCGAACTGGATTTTACCAATTATACCCATAATACGCAGATGTTCTTCTTTCCCGGTTGCAGCATGGAGGTAAGCGGTACCGGTATAAAGGAGCATCCGGCCAACGGCAGCACATTGTCCCACTACGTTTGGGAAGAAAACGTCCTGAAACACAAAGTCCGTCTAATGGAAGACATGTTTACCATTTCCCGTAAAAAAGACATAGAGGGGAACGATGTTTTTGATATCCGGATCAATGCCGTCCCGTCTAACTTTTTCGGCTATGTAATCAATTCGAGCCGCGTTTACTGGCGTAAGGAACTGGAATATAATTTCGACGACAAGAGCGTGGGGGAAGCGGAATCCTACCGGGAAAAACATAAATTCGATATCGAGGGGGAAGGCCTCACGGCGGAAGAAGTGGCCGAACAGAAAAGGAACCTTATCAACAAGATCTTTACTATCGGCTATATGTTGCACCGTTATAAATCCCCTTCGCGTGCCTGGGCACCACAGGCCATGGATAACAAGATCGGTGAAGACGGTGAATGTAACGGACGTTCGGGCAAATCGTTCATGTTCAAGGCCCTTTCCTACTTTATGAAGACCGTCAAGCTTTCCGGCCGTAATCCCAAGTTAATGGATAACCCGCATGTGTTCGACCAGGTAAACCAGCATACCGACTTTATCCTGGTGGATGATTGCGACCGGTATCTTAATACGGGCCTGTTTTACGATATCATCACATCAGATATGACCGTGAACCCGAAGAACAACCAGTCGTTTACTATACCTTTCGAGGAATCGGCCAAGCTGGGATTTACAACTAATTACGTTCCTATTGATTTTGATCCGTCTACGGAAGCCCGTTTGCTGTACCTGGTATTCTCCGACTACTACCACCAGCGTACGGAAGATAACGACTACCGGGAAACGCGTTCTATCCGGGACGATTTCGGTAAGGATTTGTTTTCCAAGACTTACAGCGAGAACGAGTGGAACGCCGATATAAATTTCTTCTTGCAGTGCTGCCGTTTTTACCTTTCCCTTTGCGAGGAATCTATAAAATTGCTTCCGCCCATGGAAAACATTATCAGGCGTAAATACAAGGCCGATATGGGCAATAACTTTGAGGACTGGGCGAACTCTTATTTCTCTCCGGACAGCGAGCACCTGGACAGCTTTATCGTCCGTGAAAAGGCTTTTGCTGATTACAAAAGTTTTTCCGGTGTGAATAAAATCACGATGCAGCGTTTTACAAAGGCCCTCAAAGGCTTTGTGGCCCTTTGCCCTTACATTGACGAGCTCAACCCGAAGGACCTTTGCAACTCCCAGGGGCGTATTGTACGTAAGGATAACGACGGCAAGGCCGCCGACATGATCTATCTGCGTTCATGCGGCACGGCGGAAACGGCTGCCGGTGGTGGAACGGAACCGGCCGATCCGACACTCATGTTTGTACCTGATGAACGACCGGATGAATGAATAACGCGCATTTGAAATTAAACAGCATGTCCGAGTTTACCGCGCTCTGGAACAGCGGCGAGAGGTTCCGGAAATTCGCCGAACAGGTCTACCGCTATCTGGAGCGTATGAAACCCGGTACCGTCCTGGCACTGGAACGCTATTCGGGCGAGCAGCTCGAATGGATCATCAAAACGGCCTGTGTTTTTATCCTGGAAGGCGACAACTACCTGGAGTATGAATTTAACGAGGACTATACGGCCGTCGTGCACCGCTATATACCCCCGGACGTAAAGAAATGGATTTTAAGCAGGTGCAAACATCGCGTATAAGACGGATCGGAGCCGGTATAAAATACGAAAAGAGGGACCAGATACGAATGTGTCGGTCCCTCTTTTCGTATGGAAACAAATGCGTCCCGCCCGGCTTCCCTCCCCATACCCCACCTCTATTTCATACAAAATTTTAGTAACCTTGTAACCTTTGTTTGCTTGAAAGAAAAAAGTCTGAAAATCAAATAAATAAATAGGAAATAAAGGTTACGAAGTTGCAGTTACAAAACGGTTACGAATTTTTCCGGTTTGTAACACCGGCCTTTTTATCTTCTACCGGTAAGCCCGGTTACAAACTGTTTTCCGGCCATTTTTTTGTAACGGAAATTAGTAACGTTACTAAGTTGCTAAGATACAGGATTTTACCTTTGTCGGTTGCCCGGTTACGAAATTACAAAAATTTAGTACCGAATTATATTAGCACAGCCTGGCAGAGAAAATGTCGGGTGTGTGGCGGCTGGAAAAGGCATATTATAATTATTCTCCCGGAGTATATTTATCAAAATGACGACTGAAAGCCTACATTTTCCCGTAAATGGCAGACCAACAGCCGATAAAGGAATATCTTTGCCTTTAAAAAGGAATGTTATTGCTATGATTACCACCCGAATACAGATCGAATCCTACCTGGCCGAGTATGTCCGGGGCAAATATTACGACGAAACGGTCGGTACCGTCCGTTTTCCTTCCTCGTCCGATATCTATGTGACCGTTTACGATCTCATGGAGAAACGGCCGGTAAATTGTCCGGCTGACCGCGGCAACCTGGAGTTTATGCTGCCTGACCGCCGGGAGGCCAATTTTGCCGGCGGCAAGTCTCCGGAACAGTTCAATTACATTTCCGTACGCGGTACCGCCATTCTTGAAAAGCGTCTGCGTGCCCTGATGTGGGCCGAGCTGCACGAACTCATGGACGAAAACAAGCACCTGCACGGAATCGAGTTTAAGGAAACCGTTTTTACCTTCCTGAAAAAGTATGATATCTCTTCCATTCAGGAAGACGGGCTGCTGAAAAACTACCAGCGGTGGCGGGACAGTTTCAGGCGTAAGAAGAAAAGGGCGTATAACCGAAAAAAAGTGTAAAAAAGCAAGTTATTTTTTACCTACCAACTGTATCTGTTTGTCCTTTTTTGTCCGGTTTTTGGCTGAAAAACGTCCGAAAAATGCTGAATGTTTGATTATCAATGCTTTATATCTGTAATTATGTCAAGAAAGTTAATATCCGCCGCCCATAGCCTGCAACTGGTTCCCGTTTACAACATTATCCATTTTGGCGTCGTGCTCTCGAAAGTCGTTATCCGCTCTATCGGAAAACCTGATATTCTTATGATCGTACCGGGAACCTTAAAACCGGGTGACAGCAAAAATGAAGACGTCTATACTAAAAAACATACCTTCAAGCTTGCCGACGTGTCGCAAAATAAGACGCTTTACCTGGAAAACCTGAAAGCGACGCCCTTTGTCGCCCTCTATACTGACGAAACGGGTAACACCCGTGTTTCCGGTTCTCCCGATTACCCGCTTACCTTTTCTTTTGAGATCGGCGGGGGCCTGTATAACTGCACCCTGTCCGGTACGGGTCCGGGCGTTGATGCGTTCCTGTAGGTTCCTTTCAGTCCTTCTCTACCTATTATATAGGCGTTTTCTTTGCCGTAAAAAAGAGAACGTGGACAAAATACAGGAGATTTTTACAGCACCTTGGGCAATCGCTGATAATGATTATTACCGGTTGCTTTCCTTACTTGTGCCGTGTGTTGCAGCCGGCAACCTGGATGCGATCGAAAAACGGCTCGACAATAATAAAATAACCGCCTACGCTACTACGCCTTACCTTGCCAACCGGTGGGAACTGGACGATGAGACATTGCCGGCTGACAGTGTGGCCGTCATTATCCTGGAAGGCACCTTGTATTCCTGGGAGACTTACCGCCTGGAAAAGCAGCTCCGGGATGTTTTCGATAATCCTAAGATTTGCGGTGCGGTACTCTGGATCAATGGGCCGGGCGGTATGGTCGCACATGTGGACCTGGCGGCTAAAATGATTGCCGAATCTTCCAAGCCTATAGCTACCTATGTGGCCGGTACCATGGGGAGTGCCCATTTCTGGCTGGGAACCGCCGCCGGTAGAACCTTTATCGCTTCCCCTATGTGTGAAGTCGGTTCCGTCGGGATCATGCTTACTTACCAATCTTTTAAGGAATATTTTAGGAAACAGGGCATTGATTACCGGGAAATCTATCCGGATAGTGCCGATCTGAAAAACTATGAAACCCGCGCGATTGAAAAAGAGAACAACGAAGAGCCTATAAAACAACGTCTGGCAGTCATGCACCGTATTTTCTGTGATGCGATCAGTCGGAATCTGGGTATTGCCTACGATCCGGAACTTCCCCTTTTCCGGGGACAGATATTCACCGGCGACGTAGCCGTGGCAAACGGTTATATAGACCAGTTCGGCACGCTGGAAGACGCTGTAAAGTGGGTACTGGCACAGGCCACCGTCAGAAAAGTAAATGAGATGTATAACATATAGTATTAACTTCAAAATTTTGTATATATGAAATTTAAGAGCTTTTCCGCTCACATTCTGGCCCTGCTGGGTCTGTCGGAATGGAGCAAGGTAGAGGACAAAAACTCTATCACGGTCGAGGAAGTGGCAAAACTGAAAAATTACGGTTTTACCGAAAAATTCCTCACGGACTTTAAAGCGTCCCTCGAAAACGATTTCCAGGACGAATCCGAAGACGGGAACCAGGGAGAGGAAACCGAGGAACCTAAAACTACCGCTTTCCTTCGTGGTTTGTTGGGTGACACTGCGGCACGTCTGACACAAGCGCAGGAACAGCTTGAAGCCTTGCAGACGCAACAGCGTGACGAGAACCGGAACAACACCGCGTTAATTGCCAAGAAGGATGCCGAAATAACAAAGCTTTCCGGTATTATCGCTCAACTTTCGGCCGCTGCGGAAGATGATCCGGGCAAAGGGAAACAACACAACGCCCAGGCGGACGGTAAAGGGAAATTCAATCTCCAGGACGAAAAGCAGCTGGGGGGCTTGCAGGGTGAAATGTTCTCACTGGAGGACCGCCCGTATAACCTTCGCGCTAAAGCTGCGTTAATGGAGGCTGCCGGTTTTGAAATGATCGCTCTTCCGAAAGCAAGTTCCATTGACTACAGCCGTTTGAAGGAGGACCTCGGGGCCTTTTACCGTATTCCCTGGCAGCAGCGTTTGCAGTCGTTTTTAATGGAACTTCCTTCCATTGAAAGTATTTTCCCGCTTGAATCCGGTTATCAGGATTTGGCTACGCTGGTTAATATCTGGCTGGGTGAGTTTTCACAGGCCGGTAATGAGGAATCCGACTTCGATAAGGTGACTAAAGGTTCCTACGAGTTCGACGATGAAACCCTGCGCATGTTCAACGTGATGTTTGCACACCGTTTCAAAAATTTAAAGGCCCTGGAGAAAACTTGGATCGGCACTTTGAACAAGGAAGGTTCAAACCCTATCAAGTGGTCTTTTATCGAGTATATCCTGGCCGAAACCGCCAAAAAGTTGCATAACGAGCGTGAACAACGCCGTATTAACGGAATCCGTAAGGACCCGAATCTGAACGAACCCGGCAAAGCACTTGCTGCAGCTGACGGACTGTATGAGTTCCTGAACAAGAAAGTGAACGGACATACCGATATCAATAACGGAAAACTCGTTTACCAGATCAAGCCGTTCGAATTGGGGGAAATTACCGAAGCAAACATCGGTGAAAAAGTGTACAAGGGTACTTGCATGATCCCGGCGGTTCTTCGTGACAGCGGTAACCTGGCACTTTATATGCCTTCGCACTTTATTGTATTGTATCATAAATACAATGAATTGCATTACGGGCAGAACCAGGATTACAAGGCTAACATCATGTATGTGAAGGAATATCCGGCGGTGAAGATTATTCCGGTTCCCAATGCTGACAACCACCACCGTATCTTCTGGACGTTTGAAGGTAACATTAAAACCTACGAGGATAAGCCGGGTGAAATGACGGCTTTCAACCTGGAGCAGGAAGACTGGAGCCTGAAAGTCTGGAGTAACTGGCGTGAAAGTATCTGGGCTATTGCCGTGGGATTCAAGTACACCAAGAAAGAAGATATGGACTATACGCGCCAGATGATCTTCTGTAATGAGTATGACCGCCCGGCGTCTTACTTCGTGGATGCTGACAAGGACAAGAACCCGTCGGCCAAACTTCATACATCCATTGTTACCGTAGCCAATACGGCCGAATTTACGATTACCGATATTGAAGACGCTCCGGTAGGTGCGGTTATTTCCCTGAAATGCGGAAGCGTGGATAAGGGTGTTAAGATCGAGAAAAGCGGAAATTTTGAACTTATTTCCGATGCCTGGCAGCCCGGTAAGGGGGACGTTATCAAACTGATGAAACGTGCCGACGGTAAATTTATCGAGATTGGTCGCGAAAACGCTTCTTCCGATGCGTTGCAGTTTGCGCCGGATGAAACGACACCTTCCTTGCTTGACGGTGAAGTATTCGTTACCGGTGTAAATACAAAAGCAACGGCAATCACTAACTTTACCGATGCAGAAGCCGGAATCGTTTACACGATTTACGGAAACGGTTCTGAAAATGCTTCTACCATTGCCAGCGGTGGAAACTTTGTTTTAACCGAAGCTATAACGCTTTCCGAAGGCAAGTTCATCAAATTGGCGAAAGCTGCTGACGGTAAATTCTACGAAGTGGCAAGAGGCTAAATTAATCGGAAGGGGTACTTTATCCCTTCCATTTTATAACCTTATAAATCATTAAGTTATGACATACGTAAAAGCAAGCGTAAGAAGGCCGGCCGGCAATCCCGGTAATGGTATTCAGCCCAAGGATCAGCTCGTAATTTACGACGTTGACGATATTCTTTATTTTCCGCCAAGAAACGAGGCCGGCGTGGTTATCGAGGAGGATATCGTGATGAAGGCGGGGCGTTATGCGATCGGTATTTACCTGACACCCGGTACCGCTGAAATCAGTTCCAACAGTGACGGGGAAACCGACGCCGAAGGTTATACGCCTTCCGTTAAGTTCAATCATCCCGGTAACGAACAGGAGATTCGCGAGTTTAAGACAAACTGGCTGTCTAAAAAATGTATCGTTGTTCTCCGTTATTGTAGCGGAAAGCCTGCCGATCTGATCGGAACGCCCTGTAACCCGTCTAAGTTATCCGTTTCTTATACCGGTTCCAATGAATCGAATACGAACGAACTTACTTTCACCCAGATCAGCAAGGGGGATGATATCGCCATTTACCGGGGTACCGACACCCTGGAAGAACCGGTGGCCGTAGTGGAAGCCGGTGCCACAGATATAGATTACCAGACAGACGGGCAGTACCAGCTTTCCGCAGGTGCGGCCAAAATAGCCGGTGTTACCGGTGGAAGTCATGGATCGGTAATTACCCTTATGGGATGTTCGGGCGTTGCGCCAACAGTGGAAAAAGGCGGTAATTTCCTTCTGAAAGGCGGTAAGACGTTTACCGCTTCCGAAGGTTCCCAACTGACATTGCGGGCGTTTAACGACGGTTCGGAGGCTATGAAATGGATTGAACAAAGCCGTTATGAGGCGTAAGTAAACGGCTTTCATATCATTCAAAGGGTGACCGGCAGCACATGCCCGGCCACCCTTTGTCCTTTTTGGGGGTAATTGCCTTTTTTTTCTTTGTATCATCAAATTTTATATAGTATGAAACAGGAAATTATTACCTATCTGGCCGGTCCGCGTAACTTTATTCAAGGCGTGGAACTGTACGAGAAATACGGTATCAACCGTATGCTAAAGAAGTCATTTCGCCGGCAGGGAGAAACGGAAACGATGAAGGCCATTCTTTTAGAGGAACTACGGAAGCTGGCCGGGCTTTCCGAACGTGAATTTAAGACGATCCGGCGCAACTCTAAACAGCCGGCCGCGGTAAAAATGGAACCCGCCCGACAGGAACCTCCAAAAATGCCGGTAAAATACAGCGATGATTTGCTGCTGGAACTTGCCGAATCTTTCGGCGTCAGCGTGGAAGAACTCGTTTCGTCCGATTTCCGGGATAAGGTTCTTTCCATGGATGAAAATGCCGACCGTGTGGAAGAGCTGGAAGAGGAACTGGAAGAGGCGGAGAAACGATACAAGGCGGCTCCGGAAACCGTAACCAAAATGATACGTTTCCGCGAGAAATTTACCTTCCTGAACTCTCCGGATTGTCCCGACATTCTGAAAATACTTGTTTCCGACATGTTCACCGCATACGGGAAGTATAAGGAGGCTTTCGCCCGTCTGGAGGTTACGCCGGATGATGTCAGTTCACTTTCTACAGCACAGGAAGCGCAGGCGGTTGTGGAAAATTTCATTACTAACCGCGAAATGTGGGACGAACTGGAATATTACCGGGAAAACGGAAAGATTTTGGGTAAATGTGAGAAGGTAAAAAGTTTGTCCGTCCGTAAGGGTGTCGAGAATCTTTCGGATATCGACATACAAAAGGCATTGAATAACGCTCGTGCCAACCTTTCAAAGAATAAGGCGAAACTGGAACAGGCCGGGGATGATGAGAAGAAGAAAGCGAGTGCCCTTGCAATGATCCAAAAGTGGGAGACTACAAAGAAAGCCATAGAGGAAGAAATCGAGGCGCGAAAAAAAAAGTAGTTGAACTTATTGCCACTTTGACAGGAAAACGGCAACGGATCATGAAGGACCGGGGCCGTTTTTCTCACCCTTGCGACCGCTCGGAGCTGGGGCACCAGCTCAAGACATTAACCCTCCGGATAGAAAAAGAAGAAAGCCGGCTTAAACAACTTTCCAATGATAACAAACCAAATTTATAACGAGGATTGCCTGGAGGCGTTGAAACGTGTTCCGGACAATTCTGTAGATTGTATAATAACCGATCCGCCTTATTTCCTGGGAATGACACATAACGGGCAGAAAGGCAGTTTTAAAGATTTGTCTATCTGTAAACCCTTTTACCGGGATTTGTTTCAGGAGTTTAACCGGGTGAAGAAACCCGGTGCTTGCGTGTATTTTTTTACGGACTGGCGCGGATATGCTTTTTATTATCCGTTGTTTGACTTGTATTTAGGCGCGTCAAACATGCTCGTTTGGAATAAACAGTCGGGGCCGGGTAATCATTACGCCTTTATACATGAACTTATTTTGTTTCATTGTGGAAAGGGTGTTTCTATTGGTGCCACAAACATAATAGATAATATCCGTTCTTTTGCGTCCGGTGCTAAACTGGTAGAAGGTGAAAAGGTTCATCCCACGCAAAAACCGGTGGCGTTGATCCGTAAACTGATTGAAGACAGTACAAAGCCGGGCGATTTGATCCTGGACACTTTCGGCGGTTCCGGTACTACGGCCGTGGCATCCATTGAAAGCGGCCGGAACTTTGTTTTAATGGAACAGGACGAAATTTATTATTTCACGGCACAGAAACGAATAAAAGATGCGTATGAACGATTTAACGGTGGTAGATAGTATTTACCTGGATGCGCAGCAAAAAGAGGATGTACGGCGTTTGTCTTCTTTAGGGTATTCTTCGAAAGACATAGCCGTTTCCCTGGGGCTTTCTCCGGAAGATGTCGGGCTTTTTGTCCGGGATGCGGAAACGGTGGGAACTTCTGTTAACTTTCTGATCCGGGAAGGGATTCTCGTAGCACGTGCCGCCCCTGAAATAAAACTCCATGAAGCGGCGGAAGGTGGAAACGTGGAAGCTATAAAACAGCTGGAGGCCGTACGGAAAAGACATACTTTTGAACGTTTAATCGAACAAATGGATGACGACGAATTTAATTAAGCCCTCACGAATAGACTTTGACAAGGTGGATATCAACCAGATTCAAAGGATTCTTTCTACCGGTACGCTGGAAGCACTCGCGCCCGATGAAAGGGAATATTACAGCCTTATGGAAATGGTACGGGGCCTTCGTGCCCGTATGCGTATAAATGGCAAGTTGGTGACAAAGGCCGGTATCATCCGCCTTTTAAAGTCGGAGCCTTACGGCCTTTCGGACTGGATGGCCCGCCAGGTGTACGCCGACAGTCTCAATTTCTTTTATACACAGGATAACGTACGTCCGCAGGCTTTCGCCAACCTGTATGCGGAAAAGGCCGAAAATTGGGCGAATACCGTCTTTCTTATGGGTAATGTAAAGGAGGCTAAGAACCTTCTGAAACTGGCGGCGGAACTTCGCGGATGTTATAAGGACCAACAGACCGAAATACCGGAGGAACTGCTTTCACAGAAAAGCACGGTTATTTATACTACCAGCCGTAAGGATCTGGGTGTTCCTGAAATCGACCGTAAGGAATTGGAAGAGTTTATCGACGCGATACCGGAAATTCCTGTTATTGTACGTGATAATATAAAAGAGGATGCGCGTATTAAAGCTTTTGATCTGAAAAAACGTATGTTGTATGATATCAAAGAGTTCGGGGAAGATAACGAAGGTGAGTAACGCCGATGATGTAGAAATAAAATACGGTCATATAATCCAGGTTCTGACGGACTGGATCGATACTACTATCCTTGTATCTATTGACGGCCGCGGTATGGCTAAATCTACCGTTATACAAGCCAGGCGTTCCGCCCGGTGTGTGGAAGAAATGCCCGGCGGTGCGTTCGCTTTTGTTGCCAATACCTACAGTAACCTGGAAGATAATATAATGCCGGCCGTACAGAAGGGCTGGCAACTTATGGGCCTGATCGAAGGGGTACACTATGTAAAAGATACCCGCCCGCCTGAATCCTGGCGGCGTAAATGTTCGGTTATCGTAGATGATTACAAGCATGTTTATAGCTTCTGGAACGGATGTGTTATTTTCATGGGATCACTGGATAACCCTTCATTGCTTGCCGGAAAGTCTGTAATACATCTGTTTTATGATGAAGCGAAGTACGATAAGGAAATGAAAGTAAACCGCGCTATGCCTATTCTTCGCGGTGATGCGATCACTTACGGACATTCCCATTTGTTCCTGGGAATAACCATTACTACCGATATGCCGGATATCGACGAAAACGAGTACGACTGGTTTTTCCGGTATGTCAAGCAAATGGACCCGGAACGGATCATTAAAATAGTGCAGGCGGCAAGTGTACGTAATGACTTGATAATTTCCCTTTTACGGGAACAAAGAAAGAACAGGCCTTCCCCCTTGAAACTGAAACGTTTGAAGCGGGATATTGAATATTACGATCGGGCTTTGTTGAAGTTGAGAAAAGGGCAGACGTTCTTTCTTAACGCTTCTTCATTCGCTAATGTTGAGATACTTACGATAGAGTATTTAAAGCGGTTGTATAATGGTACGCTGGAGCTTCACGAATTTAAAAAGTCGGTGGTGGGTATGCGTCCCGGTCTTCGCAGGGATTTACGTTTCTATGTGTTGTTTGGTGAAGGACATAAGTATTATAACGGTACCATGTCTGGAGAAGCCGCTTACAGCTCGCGGGAACTCCGGTACCTGCACCATGATAAAGCGATTGAAGGCGGTATGGACTTCGGTAATATGCTTTCTTTGGTGATCGGTCAGCCGGACGGTGCTTATTACCGGGTACATAAGAACTTTTTTGAGATACCGCCGGGCTGGTTCCGGGAGATCGCCGACCAGTTCCTTTCTTTTTTCCAGAACCACGAATACAAAGAACTGGATTTGTACTATGACCGTGCAGGTAATAACTTTGAAAAACAGAAGGAGGATTACGCGGGTAAGATCAAAGACGCCATAGAAAAAGACGGCAGCGGAAACCGTACCGGCTGGATCGTAAACCTAAAGAGCCGCAAACAGGCAGTTATCCGGCAGGATGCGGAATACGACTTCATGCAGGAGATTATGGGCGGTACCAACAAGAACCTGCCTATCCTGTTGGTTGATGCGGTGAACTGTAAAGAAATGGTTAGTTCTGTAGAAAAGGCAAAGGCTGAAATCAAATACCGGGGTAATTCTAAAGTAGTGTTCAAAGTGAAGAAGTCCGAAAAGCTGGCACCAAAAAAACTACCGATGTTATCCACCAATTTCTCCGACGCTTTCAAATACTTACTGATGCGCCCCGGCTGGATAGCTTTAGTACGAGGCAAGCGGACGCTGCAGGCCGACTCGTTTGTGGATCAATGGATAGAGAACAGGCATAAAAGGTAATTGCCTTGTAACGCTGGAAAATTGGTTTTCCGGCGTTTTTTGTGTTACCAGGTTACGGGTACCCCTCCGGGAGAGGTCATATTTCACCTTTTAGGGGGAGGGCAACTGCTTTCCGACTTCTGAGCGGCTCGGTCTTCGGAAGGTGTCATTTTTTTAGTTTTTGAATTTTTTTTCGGCTTTTGACTGTTTTTCAGTCGTTTATCTGCATTTAGACCAAAATTTTACGCGAAAAAGTGCGTTTTTTATGTGTTTTTGTTTCATTTTTTGCCCATTTTTGGGTGAATTACCGTGTATTTTGGGGCGGTTGCCTTTCATTTTTGATTGATTTTGGGGTAATATTTTTTATAAATGTATATATTTAAGTACTTTTGCAATCGTCAAAATTACACTGCATATATACCGTCAGGACTTACGGGGTGGTACAAACTAAAGTACACACTAATTTTAAGTTACTGATATGAAAAGATTTTTTTTAGTTATTGTATTGGCCATACTAACAATGGCAGCCATTGCACAAGAACCGTATAAGGCTTATTGTGAAATCGTGGGTACTGGAAATATAACCGGTACAAAAGTAAAAATAGAAGTAGATTTCGGCCAGAAGGCAAAATGGGCAACACCAAATGCTCGTTTTTTAGTAGATGAAAACGGTGAAAAGATGAATTTTAATTCAATGATAGACGCCGTTAACTATTTGGCTAAATTGGGTTGGGAACTAATACTGGCTTATCCGGTTACACCTACACAAGGAATGAGCAAAGACCCTGTTTATCACTATATTCTTTGTAAAAAGGTAACTTCTGATGAACAGATAAAAGAGGGAATTAATTTAAAAGACAAATAGAATATTAATTATAGTGTGTAACGCTCACCCTTAATCAGGTGGGCGTTTTTTGTTACGAAGTAACGAATCGTAGAGTCGAGAAATTTTCTTTCCTGATAAACTTTTATTAACGTTTTTTTTTTTTTGTTCAGAATTTAATACCGACATTTGCCCCTGTCAAAATTACCCATCACTTAGGTGATCCGATGAACCTCGGTTATTGGTTCGAATAAACAACGGGCCTTTTTTTGTGCCCGATAAGTGCTTGTTTAATATAAGGCGGTGCCTTTCCTCGTTACATTTTTAACCCGGCTTTTCGGACGGTAAGTGATGTGTAGTTTTGACGAACAGAGGAAATGGTAACCGCCTTTCCCATGTCTATAAGTCAAAATTACACATCATTATGGAAAAAGAATTTCAAACCGGTACAAGCTATGTACCTTCGTTCCGTACTGGTAGCACGGACGTAAACACAATCCAACATCGTTATTTTCAGGAACTGGAAAAAGATTGTCCCGTAAATTCGTCTTCTGATGCTTATTACTTATCTGCTATTGCCTGGTTCTGTCTTACCTTTATCTTTCCGCCGGCTGTTATCGGTGCAGTTGTTTGTGTGTACCGGGCAAAGAAGGTACAGAAAGGAGGCCGAAAATGACATCTTATTTTATTGAGCTTAACGAATATAAGCCACAGAATCGAAAATGTGCTGAAATGGCAGAGTTTGCAAACCAGTTTGGTAATACGCTTTGCCCTGATAAAATTTCCTTTGATGCTTTTAAAACTGAACTGGAAGCAAAGGTAAAGGAGCTGAACGAGAAATACCCTAAAACAATGCCGCTGAAAATATCTTCCGGTAGCGGGTTTATTCATATAGATCAGGACACTAAAACACATAATAACGGCTGTGACAAGCCTGTAGCCTATTTTTTCATTTACCGGGTTAAAAGAATATATAGGTTTTCAGAGCGTCCCCAGATAGAAAAGAAAGGAGGTGCCGAATGATATATACTGAATATCAGCAAGTGTTACTTACTCAATTACAAAACAATGATAAAAGGATTGAGGAAATAAAGAAGGAAAAGGAAGAAATACAGGAAATGTTTCTACAAGAAAGTAAATTTAAACCGGGTGATCTGATACAGATTGATTATAAAATAAGCAATGCTACTTTTAAAGTTCGTGGCTGGATTTTCCGGATTACATTCTGGAGGAATCGCCCGTATTATCACCTGAATTTACCCAAGAAAGACGGTTCCCGCGGATTAAGGGTTAAAAGTGTATGCGACGGGGTACTGGAAAGTATAACAAGTATTTCACATATTAAATTAGAAGACTTAAAAGGAGGTGCCAAATGAATACAAATAATCCTGATATCCTATTTTTCGTTAGACGTGAATACGGCACGCCTTCCATTGAATTAAGAGCCTATAAGGTGGAGAAGGTTAACAATGAGTTTGCTTTCCTTGAACTTGAACGTTTGCGGTTGGTTGTTTTCTCCGGTGATTTTCAGTCTGTATCACTTCATCACGAGTACGGTAAAAACAACTGTCTGTATAATAGTGCCAATAATATACCGGATTTGATGAAAGACATGAAGAGGTGGCAGTTATCGCCCATTGACAGACGTAATTACGAACGGTTTAGGAAAGTCGCCCTCGGGATATACCGGCAGGCCGGAATAATTGATTTCACTACCTTAGAGACTACACCGATTAAAAACGTTTAATGAAAGATTTGTTATGAAAGATATAGAAGTAAACGGCGCACATATAACAGATGAAAGTGCCGAGATTTTGACACAGTGGCAAACTAAGACGGAACCGGTTTCCGCTTGTTACATCGAAGTTATTGAGGACCTAATCGATTTCCTAATAGAGAAAGGAGATGAAAGTACACCAACAAATGAGGTGTTAAGAAGGATTCAATTATTACGTATGATGAAAAAAGACATCGAAAAGTTGTCTAATCCTTAATATTAACAATTTAGCATACCGGCTGAAAAGGCAGCCGTTGGGTTTAAGTCCCAGGTTAGGGTTTGTTTGTGCCGGGGTGGTTCCCGGCACTCTTTTTTATGTCCTTTTCGTCCGTTTCCGTTCTTCCCACCTTTGCAGTAACCAATGATTCAAATTATGAAAATAGGAACGGACAAATGGAAGCATTTCGGAATTAATTACGCTATATGTGCCCTGTTGGGTGATTATGGTGTTCCCTTTGCCCTGGGTGCTTCACTGGGTAAGGAATACGGGGATGAAATGTCCCCCTGTAATAAATGGGACTGGAAGGATATTCTGGCAGACCTGGCCGGGATCGTGGCGGGTTATTTGACGCATGTATGTATCGTCCGGACTATAATGTAACATTTTCAACTCTACTAATATGACGGAAACGATAATTACAGCGATTATTACAGCTCTTTGCACGGGTGGCCTGACTTGGTTATTCACTCTCCGGTATACCCGTAAACAGGCGGAAGCTGACGCCATGAAGTCAGTACAGGAGGTTTACCAGGAACTGATTGAGGATATGAAGAATGACCGTAAGGAATTGAAACAGCGGATCGACGATGTAGAGAGCCAGTACCGGGAACTCCAGCAGAAATGTAACGAAATGGAAAAGGATATCAGGCAGAACGCCCGCGTAATGGATATCATGAAACCGTTTCTTTGCGGGGTGAAAAATTGCCTGAACCGTAAATCTATCACTTTCGACACTAATAACTAAAATCAATTATGAGACATGGAATCGTACACCTACTTATTCTTATTTGTTTTGCAGCTTGTTTTTACGGTTGTCGTTCTCCTCGCTCTGTTACACGAAAAACGGTTACAGAAGCAACTGGAGAAGAAAAACAAACAACTACTGACGGAGTTATTGAACTTGCGCGGAGAGATTCGAGCCATGAGGAGCACGTACTTGACGTTTACCGGGAAGATAGTACGCATATCCGTATCGACTACGACAGCCTCGGAAGAATTAAAGAAATTGATTTCAGTAACCGAAAAACTGAAAAAAGAACTGGAAAGAATCAAAGCAGTTCCCTCCGGGATCATAAGGAAACTACCAGTCAAACGGAAACAGCCGTTACCCGTAAATCCGACGTTAAGCAACAAAGCCAGGAAAAAGAAAAGACTACAAACGGGTGTAGCCTATGGACGTTCCTAAAATTCATGTTTTTCTTTCTATCCTTCTGCTTGGTACATGATAACTGGGCCAGTATTAAAAACTTTATCCGCCGGCTATGGAAAAAATAAACCTTTATGTAGCGGTAGAACAGATGAAGCGGATTACCATTTCCGGGGGTACCTTTTCTATCAAGTTCCGGAAATGGAACCGTCAGACGCGGGACGGCGGCGACATGGTGATACTTACTGCCGCCCGTTTGAGGAAAAAGGCGACGGATGAAAGCATCGAAAATTCAAGCTATAAACTATTCCTGACGGACACCACAACGGGCCGGCCGCTGAATTGCTGGGAATGTCTGGTAATGGAGTTCAACGGGAAAAGAATAACGATTTAAGATTATGGAAATAAGACGAAGTGGCAACTTTGGAATTATAGATACCGGCACCGACAAGGGTTTGATCTCCTTTTCTATCGGTGGCCGCGGTAAAGGTTGGGAACCTTCCAGCATCCAGTTAAACCGGCGGGGGGCTTTCTTTTCGCGAAAGATCAGCGTAAACGGTACCTTTATCGTTCCCATGGGTGACAATAACGACATGCCGGGCGAGGTCATGCGTTTACTGGATAAATTCTACGCCGGTGAAGGTATTATGGGTAAAATAGCCGGTTTACAGTGGGGAGAAGGCCCGCGGCTGTATGAGGATGCGATCGACGAAGAGAATAACCGTTTTTACCGGCGTTGGAAACTCGATCCGGAAATAACCGCCGACCTGGAGTCGTGGGATTACACGACGGTTCTTCACCGCTCACTCGTAGACTTAACACACATGCAGGGCTTTTTTATAAAGTTTGTCCGGAACCGTGCGCCGCGTGTAGGCAATCCCGGGCGTTTGGTACGGCTGGAACATATTCCCTACCAGAAGGCCCGCCTGGTATATCCTCCCGACGGCGAGGATGAACCGCAGGAAGTACTTGTGGGCGACTTTCCTTATCCTGATCCGGCCTATACTTACCGTTACCCGGTCTTTGATCCGGCCCACCCGTTCAAATATCCGGTTTCTGTGAAATATTATAATATCTATTCCTTTTGCAAGGATTTTATGAGTACACCGCGTTTTTTGGGTGCGCTTGACTGGCTGGAGCTTGCCGGCGGTCTGGCCGCTATCCTGATCGCCTATAACGAAAACGCTTCGGCCATTTCCCTGCATATCGAATCGCCGCAGTCTTACTGGGACCGCGCGGAAGCACGTATAAAACAGGTTTGCGAGCGTACGGGCGAGAAATACACGGCCCAGATGCTGGAAGATTTCAAGGACGAAGCTATGGAGAAATTCGCCTCCAACATTACCGGAAGGCAGAACGCCGGAAAATACATGCACACGACCAAATTCTGGAATCCGGAAGCGAATAACTTTGAGGGCTGGACGGTGGAACCACTGGATAAGAAGATAAAGGATTATGTGGACGCCCAGATTAAGATATCCAATAAGGCGGACGCTGCCGCCACTTCCGGCTTCGGTCTTGATCCGGTACTTTCAAATCTGATTATAGAAAACAAACTTTCTTCCGGATCGGAGAAATTATACAGCCTGAAAGTGTATAACGCTTCTGAAACGGCTATTCCGGACATGATCCTTTGTAAGCCGTTACAGCAGTATATTAATGCCAACTTTCCGGGTACCGCAACGAAAGTAGGGCTTTATCGTACCATAGTGGAAGCGGAACAGAACGTTTCACCCTCTAACCGTATGAAAGAAAATGCGTAGTCTGTTTTTTACACCGAAACCGGAAGATGTGCCGGAAGAACCGGTAAGCGACCGGCAACCGGAAGAGAACCGGGCCGATAACACCCCGGATAAGCATATAAAGGCCCGCCGGACGAAAAACGTTCATTTTGACCGGCGGATAAAATCGGAGCTGCACCTGGAAGAGTGTTTGCCCTGGCATTTTGAGAAAGGGGCGTCTTATCACTGTATCAGTCATGGGGACGTTGACAGCCTTACTTATCTTCGTGTGATCGTGAAGCAACAACCGGTGGAATATGTTCTGATTTCTACCTGGTGTATGGCAATTACCGATGTTAAGGAGGTGGAGAAATGGCTGGAGAGAAAAGACATAGGGCACGCGGATTTTTATGTAGGTGAAATCTTTCAAGGTTCCTACGCGGATGTTTATTTATACCTAAAGAAGGTGGCGGAACGTTTCGGATCACGTGTCTGCATCTTCCGTAATCATGCTAAAGTAATGGCCGGTTTTGGTAACGCTTTTGATTTTGTAATAGAAAGCTCGGCCAATGTGAACACCAATCCGCGCACGGAGCAGACCTGTATAACGATAGATACCGGGCTGGCCCGCTTTTATAAGGAGTTCTACGATGAAATAAACAATTTCACAAAGGATTTTGATAATTGGAAACCATATACATTAAAAAGAGACCGAGCAAATGACGAAGTTATTTAATAAAGGCGGTGACGGTGCCGGTGAAATAGTCCGTGTTCTGGGATTGATCGATAATGATCTTGATTTTACCAAGTGGGAACCTATCTTACCGCTGGGTATTCGGGATTTACAGGCTATCATCGGAACGGAACCCATAGACGCGGTAGATAAGTATTACCGTGAAGATCATGCGGACGGTACGGAACCGGACGGCATGGCGGAAACTTTGCGGCTGATGCAGCAGGCGGTGGCAATGTTTACCTGGTTAAAGGTCATTCCCACTTTAGACGCACAACACGGAACGGCCGGACGTGGCAAACACCTTGGAGAGAATGAAACGGGTATGACCGCCTTACAGGAGTTCAAGGATGAAGAGAATATCCGGAACCTGGCTTATGAAGCCGTAGACGCGTTGGTGGAGTTAATGGACCGCGAAAAGTTTGATTTCTGGATGAACGGCATTAAGAAAAAGGCTATAAACCGGCTTCTAATCCAGAATAAGGAAACGTTCGATGAATATTACAATATCGGCAGTCACCGGCTTTTTCTGGTGCTTATTCCTATGATCCGGGAAGTCCAGGACGGGCAGATAATACCTGTTATCACCCGGAACCGTTATAATAAACTGATTGAAGGCGATACCGTTTTAACGGAGAAATTGCTGGAGTATGTACGCCGCCCGCTTGCACTTCTCACCATAAAAAAGGCCGTTGAACGTTTACCGGTGGAAGTTCTACCCAATGGAATCGTACAGGTACAGCAGAGCACAACCGTACGGGATAAATTGCGGGCGGAAAAAGAGGCCCGGCAATCGGTTGCTAACAGTCTGGAGCAGGACGCGGCGGCTTACCTGGATGTATTGCAGGATATCATCAGGGAACTGGATGCGCAGTCGGAAACGGTGGATTACTATATACCGGGTGTTACCGTACAATCCAAAGGAATAACCTTTTAATGTCCGGACATGGAGAAGTTTACATATAATAGTAAGACGGCGGAGGTTCCTTCATGCCTGGATGAAGTCAGCAGTGAGCAGTACCGGCAGTTTCTTATATTGTCGGTACTGATGAACCGCGGTACGATCAGCCCCGGACAGTTCCGCGTAAAATGGCTTTCTTTCCTTCTGGGCATGAAAGCGGATTACACCATGTACCGGCGTGAGATCATCCGGGAGCTGGACGGCCAACTGGAAAAGCTGGACGGCTTTTTCTCTTATACGACCGGTAAGGAGGGCGAGCGGATCGTTACGCCCATTCTGAAAACCGGGCGTAACCTGATGCAGGATTTTGGGAGCTGGCATGGTGTCGGTGACATGCTGAACGGTCTTACTTTCGGTAACTTTTGTGATTGCCTGGATTTGTTGCAGCAAAGCAAGCAGGCGGCGACAGAAAAAGACGAACCGGCTATAAATGAAATCTTCCAGGATATCACATTAAAGCTTTACCGGTACAAGGACCCGGAGAAGATGCCGGCCGTTCCTTCCTTGCTTGCCATTCATGCGGTAAACTTCTTTTCCGCTGTTTGGGAAATGGTTCTTTCCGGACCGGTTTATATTGGTGGTGAAGATATTGACTTTCGGATATTATTTCAGAAGTTGGCATCCGAGGACCGGAAGGCGGACGATAAAACCGGCTGGACCGGAATAGTCTTTGAAGTGGCGGCTTCCGGCGTGTTCGGTAATAAGAAGGAGGTGGACGATACACCCTTTTGGGATGTATTACTTTATCTGTATAAATGTAAGTTTGAGTATTTACACCAAAAACGTAACAAGAAATGAGAACAACAACAGGAACAAAAAACAAGATTAAGCAATTTGAGGGGCTACGCCTGAAAGCGTATGTATGTGCCGCGGGAGTATGTACGATCGGTTACGGTCACACAACCGGCGTAAAACCGGGAGATGTTATCACCGAGGCCCGGGCCGACGCTTTCTTTGAATCGGATATCAGGGCGGTAGAAAACCAGGTAAACGCGCTTCCCCTTCATTTGGGACAGTACCAGTTTGACGCGGTAGTAAGCTTTTGCTTTAATGTAGGTATCGGAAAATTCAAGAAATCAACGCTTTATAAGAAGATCAGAGCGGATGCGTATGAGCCATCCATACCGGCAGAGTTTAAAAAGTGGATATACGGGGGCGGTAAGATTCTTCCGGGGCTTGTTACCCGCCGTGAATGGGAGGCGAAACGTTATCAGGGATTGACGATATGATAGATATAAAGGTTTACCGTGAATACTGGGAAGGCGTACAAAAACGTATTCCTGAAATAAAGAAGGTGCTACCCGTTACCATTGACGAGGAAATGAGTAAGACGATACAGGGGCTATCAAAAGAAGAATGTCCGGTGCTCTTTATTCTGATTCCGTCGGGAACGGGTGCCAGCCTTTCGGCTGACAATGTGAGGGAAAATAATTTATGCGTTATTTTCCTTATGAGCAAGTACGATCCCCAACGTAAAGGGGCTTATGAGACTATCGAAGAGGTGCAGCCGGTTATGGAGCGTATCAAACAAATGCTGATAGAAGATTCTGCCACCGGTTGCCCTGTCACTAAGGAACTGGATTTAACCAGCCTTTCCACTCTTCCGGAATCCGGCTTTTACCGGACGTTTGCAGGGTGGAGCCTGGCTTTCTCATTTAAAACAAGATTCTAACTGAATGGCCGAGAATTTTAAAACGGATTTTTTTACCGACCGGATCGGGCGTGGAATACAGGACATATTTCAAGCCCAACTGGATATCGCTACCAAACGGATTTACCAGAAAGGCCGTGAGCGTAGGAAAGTACAGGGAACCGGGGAGATCATACAAGGGCGATCCGGTGCATTAATGGCCGCACTACAGAACCCGAATTATTCGGTCATTCCGGACGGCGAAGGAGTAATCGCACATTCTAACCTTCCATTATATACCCGCTTCCTGGATATGAAGAAACACGGTAATTACCAGATTTATAACCGGCAGATATACGGGATTCTATATCATGACACACTCGGGAAGATTAAATATGAATATCAGGATTATGTAAGGGAAAGGATAAAAGAAATGTTTGCCAGTTCGCTAAAATAGGTAATAAAATTAATACCTAAATATTTGTAGGTAATGATTTTATTACCTATCTTTGTTTCAGTAACCAATAAAACAAAGTTTATGCCTGAAATTTGTAGATTCTTCGGTATTATTATATTCCTCTATTGGAAAGATCATAATCCGCCACATATTCATTTTACTTATGGTGATTATGAATGTTCTATTAGCGTATTGGATCGGATTGTAGACGGTCAGGCTCCAGCTAAAGTTATTGCAAAAGTAAATGAGTGGATTAACTTGCACGAGGCAGAAATACTTTCTCTTTGGGAAAAGGCCCAAAAAGGGGAAAAAATAGATAAAATTGAACCATTAAAATAAACGCTTATGTTACGGGTTATAGATGTGGATTATATTAGGAATTACGAGCTTCTTGTTACTTTCAGCGACGGGAGTAAAAAGATCGTAAATTTGGAACCTTATCTTACAGGTGAGGTTTTCGGGGAGTTATTGGATAAGGAAAAATTTGTTCAATATGGTTTAACCCGTGCTACTATTGAATGGGCCAATGGTGCCGACCTTGCACCGGAGTTTTTATATGAAATTGGTATAGCTGCATATTTTTAGACCCTATGAATGATTGTTTAGCTATTCAAGATAAGAAGGAAGAAACTTTCTTATATCGGATTTTTATTTCTCACCCGGAACTAAATGCTTCTGCGGTGGCTCGACGTATGGGAATAAGTCAAAGCCTTATGTCTCAATATATAAGTGGAATAAAAAAGCCCTCACAAGAACGGGAGGCCCTAATAGTAAATACTATTAAAGATATCGGTAAAGAACTAACGATGATTGTATGACATACGAAGATATTTTATTTTTGATCGGCTTTTTCCTGGTAATATTTTTTTTCGTAGGATGTAAGCATAAACCGGCTACTTTATCCGGGTGGCTTGCTTTTGCCTTTCTTTCCTTTATCGTGACGCCTCTTATATCGGTTCCTCTAACCTGGTACATTTGCTGGATGATAGATCGGGCAACAATTAAGGATAAAGAATGTTTTGATCCTTCGGATTTTACCTTTAAGAGATAAAATACTTTCTTCTTAGTATAATAAGCCTGTAGAATGGTTCTACGGGCTTTTTTTGTGTCCTTTTCCGCCACTTTACACCAGGATAATTTTGCCTTATAAAATTTACTCTTATGGCAAAATTAAAACCTGACTATATCGAATGGGTGTTAACCCTGAACGCCTCCGATGCGCAGAAGGAAATACATAATCTTTCAGAAAAGAACAAGGAGCTCCGGGATAGCAATAAGGAGATAAAAAAGGCTATGACCGATTTAATCGCCACCGGGAAAGCTGGCGGTAAACAATGGAAAAGGCTTGATGAGCAACTGAAAGAAAATAATAAGACGATCGGCGAGAATAACAAGAAGATTGCCGAATGTGAGAAACGGCTGGATAAAACCACCATGAGTGCCAACCAGCTGGCAAGGAAGGCAAACGCCTTGCGGAAAGAGCTTCGCGATACGGTGAAATCCTTGCAGCCGGAAAAATATGCCGCCCTGGAGAAGGAACTGAAAGAAGTTGAGAAAGCATACGGGCAGGCCACGAAAAAGGCGGAAGGTTTCGGCGGTTCCCTTCTTTCCCTGAATAAGATAAAAACGGTTCTGGCCGGTGTGTTTGTCACTATCGGCGCAATGATAACCGGACAGATTGTCGGCGGGCTAAGGGATGCGATCAGTACTATTATAGAGTTCGAGAAGAAAAACAGTACTTTGGCCGCTATTCTGGGAACCACGAAAAAGAGTATCAAGGATTTAACAGATGAAGCGCGCCGGCTGGGTGCTACTACTTCTTATACGGCCGCACAGGTAACGGAACTTCAGATAGAGCTTGCCAAGCTGGGATTTTTTAAAGAGGATATTAAAGCGATGACGCCTTCCGTGCTGAAATTCGCTAAGGCTGTGGACACTGATCTTGCCTCGGCTGCTACGCTTGCCGGTGCAACATTGCGTATTTTCAACCTTGATGCGGAAGATACGGAACGGGCTGTTTCTACTATGACTATGGGATGTAACGCATCCGCTTTAAGCTTCGAGTACTTAAATACGGCAATGTCTATTGTTGGGCCGGTTGCTAATTCTTTCGGATTCACGATCGAGGAAACGACCGCCCTTTTGGGGGCTTTGGCAAACAGCGGTTTCGACGCTTCATCGGCAGCGACGGCAACACGTAATATTTTGCTTAACTTGGCTGACGGTAGCGGTAAACTTGCACTTGCCCTTGGTGGTCCTGTAGATAACTTAGAAGACCTTGTAAAGGGGCTGAAAAAGCTGAACAGTGAAGGAATAGACCTTAATAAGGCACTGGATTTAACGGATAAACGTTCGGTTGCCGCATTTAATACCTTTTTAAATGGTACTGATACCGTTTTAAATCTCCGTGATGCAGTAACAGGAGCCGAAGAGGGATTTAATGCCATGGCGGAAGAAATGGGTGATAATGTACAAGGTTCCCTCAATACATTAAGTTCAACTATCGAAGGGGTAGTTTTACGTTTCTATGAATCAAAGGGTATTCTTCGGGATTTAATAGACCTTGTTACGCTTATGGTGGAAGGTGTGGGCGGTATGATCGACATGTTTAATAAATGGGGTGTTGTCACTTATACCGTTACCGCTTATTTGGTTTCTTACTATGGAGGACTGAAAATCGCTACCATGTGGCACGCCCGTTTTAAAACGGCGACCCTTGCTTCGGTCGTTGCAGAGAAAGCGCACGCCGTACAGCTTTATATCAGCCGGGCGGCTACTCTGGCTTATGCGGCGGCCCAGGCATTGCTGCACCTGAATATTAAAAGATGTACCGCCGCCCTTCGGTTAATGAGGATCGAACTTTTGAAGAATCCATATACGGCCCTGCTCGCGTTACTCGTGGCAGCCGGTGTTGCTATCTACCAGCTTGCAAAGAAGACGGAACAGGCTTCGGCGGCGATGAAGGCCCACCAGGAAGTCGTAAAGAAAGTGAATGAAGAATATGCCAGCCAGGAAGCAAAAATAAAAACTCTTGTAGCTGCTATTAATGACGAGAACCTTTCCAACTACACCCGTAAACAAAGGCTCGCTGAATTAAAAGAACTGATACCGGATTATAATGCGGAATTGAATGAAGAAGGCAGGCTCATAAACAACAACAAGGAGGCTATAGATCAATATTTAGTTTCCTTGGAAAAACAAATCAAGTTGAAAGCTTACCAGGAGGAACTGGAAGAATTGTACAAGAAAAAAAGGAATCTTGAAAGCCAGGAATCAGAGCAAAGCGACGCTTACTGGGACACCCGCCAGCAAAATACATTGTCAGGATATAACCGGAACAGTCTTACCGCTAAAATAAGCCGTTTATTTGGTACGGAAAAAGAGGCTAACCAGTTGAAAGCCCTACAGACAACACAGAAGGATTTGGCCGGTATAGAATCAGCAATCGCCCAGATCAATAATGATATCTTAAAAACAGAGGCGACGGCCACTTCATTAACCGGAACCAATAAAGAAAATATAAATACTGAAACATCCCTCATAAAGAAACTGGAGGCCGAAAAGAAAAAGGTTCAGGAACAGTGGGCGGAAGACAGCGAAGCGAATATCGCCAAGAAAAACAAGGAAATAGAACGTATCGACACCGAAATAAAACGTTTAAACGAACTGGGGAAGGTCAAAAAGAAGGCGGAAGCCGGGGAGTATAAAAATACGGAAACGGACGCCACGTTAAAACCTCTGGAGATCGAGCACGAAAAACGTATGCTTCTAATCAAACAGAACCGGGAGAAGGAAAATAAGACGGAAGCCCAGTATATTCTCGAAGGGACGGCGGAAAACCTTCGCTATTACCGGGAACGTATCGACGCACTCCAGAAGCTGGAAGCAAAAACGCCGGCTAATAAAAAGAAATTACTCGATGAAATCCACAAGCTCGAAACAGAAGCACAGACGGCCATTTTTACGGAAACCGGCAAGCAGGAGGACGCCCGTATAAAACTGGTACAGGAGAAACGGGACGAACGGTTAAAGATTGAAACCGCCTATTACAATGTCCAGAAGGACACCATGGAAAAAGCGGTATTAAACCAAAGTATCACGCAGGAAGCCGCCGACGCCTATATGCTGGAAGTTGAAGCGGAGCACGCCGCAGAACTTCTGGAGATAAACCGTACTTACCAGAATGATATTGCCGCTTTGGAAATTACCGGTAAACAGAAACGTATAGAAACAGCGACGGAAGCGGCCGACGCCGTGCGTGAGTCTGAAATGAAGTTATTGCGTGATCGGGCGGCCATTGCTCAAAAAGTACGTGAAATAACTTCCGTTCCGGTAGGAATAACCGGTATGCAGGAAGCACACCGGAAACAGGTTCAGGATGTAGAAACGACTTATAATGCCATAATTGAGATAGCGAGGCAGGCGGGAATTTCTACCGTTGGTTTGGAGAAACAGAAACAGCAGGAAATTAGCCAGCTTGAATTTGAGTACCAGAATAGTTTATACCAGATTCAATCCCAGATCGGCGTATCATGGGCACAGGAATACCAGAATGAACTGGCCCTGTTAAAGAATCTGCACGATCAGGAATTAATAGATGAAAAGACATACCAGCGTAAAAAGCTGCAAATGCAGATGAATAACGCTAAAAAATACTTTGACTACTATTCCGGTCTTTCCTCTTCCATGGTGGAAGCCATTCAACAAGCCGAAATCGACCAGGTGGAAGCAAAATACGATGTTCTCATACAGGAAGCCGAGAACAACGGTGAAGATACTGCCGCCCTGGAAGAAGAGAAGGAAAATAAGAAACTGGAGATTCAAAAGAAGTACGCGGATGTAAACTTTGCTATCAAGTGTTCCCAGATCATAGCAGATACGGCCGTTTCGATTATGAAGGCGTACGCGGACCTCGGGCCGATTGCCGGAACCGTTGCTGCAGTAATGCTTGCGGCTACCGGTGTGGCCCAGCTTGCATCGGCCAAGGCAGAACGGGACAGGATTAAAAACATGTCCTTGAAAAACACCACCGGCAGCAAGACCGCCACGGCTGAACGTGTTGTTTCCGGTTCTTCCGGTGGTGGGTATTATGAAGGTGGTTACACCGGTCCCGGCGGACGTTATGAAGTGGCCGGCGTGGTTCATAAGGGGGAATATGTGGTACCACAGCCGGAAATGAATAATCCTAAAGTGATCGACGCCGTTAGCACTATCGAAGCGATCAGGCGGCAGCGTACCAGTGCCAACCCGTTACCACAGAATCCGGGTGAATATTATGAAGGCGGTTACGTGACTTCCCCTGCAGGTGATTCTTCCTACCGGGAGTTCCTGGAAGCGGCAAAGGAGCTTCGCGCCTCCTGTGAGGCTATCAAATTGATAAAGGCCTATATCGTTTACCAGGATTTGGAGAAGGCCAAAGAAACTATAGATAACGCCCGCGACACCTTTACACGCGGAAAATAAGTAATCATTATGCTAAAGATTAAGACGAACAAAGGTTATCTGGACTTAGGGGGTGACTTTACCGTACAGATCGACGAGAAATCCCCCGTCATGAACGACCGGGGATCACAAACCGTACCGGTCACGGTTCCCGTCACTGCCAACAATGCAGGGATAACCGGTTTTGCCCACCGGCTCGACATGGGTGTAAAACCGATGAATGAAGATCAGACATGTACGGTATTGGACGGGGTGTATAAACGTACCGGAAAGATAAATATCGTTTCCGCCGGCAGGACGGAAGGAATTACTTTAAATATCGGTTTTGACAATTCGGAAGCCTACAGCGCCTGGAAAGCAAAGAAACTGAACTCGATCACATTACCCAGCATAAGCGGCGGTACCGTTAGCGGTCTTATGTCCTCTATAAACTGGTTCTTCACGGATTCCCATGAAGATTTTGCCATATTTCAAATAGTAGTCAAAAATGATTCCAAGGACGGCACGTATTACCCGCAATACATAAACCGTATCACTTTGGATTCAAACGGTGAATATGCCTTATGCTATCAGGCAAGGACGGAAACACTACTGATAAATGATACCCCGACCGAAACGAGTTTACCGGAAGGGTACGGCGTGGCCCCCTTCTTATACGTGCACCGTGTCCTGGACTTTATATTTTCAGAATTTGGTTATACTATAACCGAAAATCCTTTTAAGACGGACAAGGAACTTTCCAGCCTGGTAATCCTGAACAATGCCGCCGACTGTTGCGTGACGGGTATCCTCAATTATGCCGATTTAATGCCGGATTGTACGATTGAGGACTTTTTAAACGCGCTGTATGTACGTTTCGGACTGGTTTATAATGTCTCTTCCGATACGAAAACGGCCACTTTAAGACTGATCCGGGATATAATGGAAGATGAACCTGCCGTTGATCTGTCCCGGAATCTGACGGCGGAACCCCTTATCAATTATGAAACGGCCCGTCAGATAAAGTTATCGGCCAAAACGTCTTTTACCGGTGCCGCGCCTTCGGTGGAACGGTACGAGGACTATATCAAGGGGAACGAAAAAATGGTTATCCGTGTAAGCCGTTTCGATCCTTCCCAGGCCTCCGTGTGGCTGAACTACGAGAAGACCACCGGCAACTGGTACAAATGGGATTCGGGCAACAAGAAGCATACGTTATCATCATCCAGTTTCTTTAACTGGGACCGGAAGACGGAAAACGTAGAGGACGAGGAGCTGGCGAGCGATGATGAATGCGTGTTTATGGATTTTGCCCCGAACGGCCTTCTTTCCCCGTATTACCTGGCCGGGTATGTGCACCGTTATACCTACCTGAAAACCTCTTCCGATGATGAAGAGGATTCGGAAAAGGAGGAGACGCCGCTTTCCTTCGCTTTCGCTTTTACAAAGGCCGTTACGGAAAGTACGGATTATTCCTTCGGTTCTATTTTACCATACGCTCCGGACGGCGGAGAAATTACGTTAAAAGACGGCAGCAAACATACGATATCGCTTTTATTCCAGTTTGAAGACGGTCTGTTTGCCAAGTTCTGGCAGAAGTATGACGCCGTATTAAGGCACTCTTTTAACCAGGTGGACACAAACACCCTTTTACCGGTTCACCAGCTTATGAAAATGGATGTCTTGACCCCGGTAGCCCTGCGGGGGCAGTACATGCTTCTGGACGGCCTTTCCTATTCGCTTCCTGCGGGTAAACTGGTACCGGTAAACATTACGTTGCGTTCCCTGCGTCTGATCGGTCCCTATAATCTGGATAATGAACAGGGCATTCCCGTGTGGGGCGGTGCTTCCTACGTGTGGGTCGTATATTCTTCCAATTTGCAGAGTGTACAGGCCGGAAGGGTGGAATATTGGGAAGATTATTACCGTTATCACTGGATGTATGCTGTGTACGGTTGCCGTGTATCGAATACGATATATGACGGGTATGTTACGCCGTCAACGGATGAGGATATATTAAAAAATCCGCCCACCGCACAGGATAACATCATAGAAAAAACTTACAAATGTAAGATAGAGGTTGAAATCGAGGTAAACGAGCGTTCCGGCGCGGCCAACTATTTTTGTTACGAAACGGAAGAAGTCGAATACCAGGTAAGGTTTGTCGCATCGAGGGTGCTTAGCTGATCCCGTCCTTTATTCTTCCTTTGATAAACCCAACTTTTGCAGCATGGAAAAGCAGAATAATATCATCCTTGCCCCGTCATCTTCACAGGTGACGGAGCTTTATAAGCTTTGGAGGGAAAACCATGCGGGGCGGCTCTCGGACTTTTACAAGTTCCTGACGTCTCCCACGGATCAGCGTGATCGTTTCCTTTCCGGACTTGAAAATAAGAGTGAGTTTAACGGAATATTCATCGTTAACACCTTTGAATTATGAGTTTGACAGCAAACATTGATCCGACGGAAAACGCCTTTACCGGAAACCCTGTTTATCTTTCGGTAGAAACTACTTCTATGGCGACTTACAATATAATGTATTTCGTGAACTTTGAATTTATGCGTTCCATATTTACCGGTAACGGTAATGGAAGTTTCAAGGTGAATATCGCGGAGGTCCTGGAAACGCTTTTTGTTGATATTCCCCCGTTAACGGACAGTTCCGAGATGTTGATAAGCCTTTCCGATAAACGGTATAACAAGGCGGTCGTCACGATCACCCTTCAAAATGAGGAGGAAGAAACGGCCACTTTGGTTGTTACTGCCTGGCGTGGCGGTATATCCAAACGGGCTTTTAAGAAATTGCATGAAGAAGGTAATAACATCTTTTCTTTGAAGTTCTTGAATGAATCCTGCAATTTCTTCTTTACCACCCGGAGCAATGACTGGCGTATAACGATGCGCGAGACGGAACTTTACCCGCTCTGTTTCATCTATCCGGAGCACGAGCTGAAAATAACGGAACTTCTTACCGGACAAAGCCTTGCAGTACCAGGCACGGCAGGGAATTTCTACGCCTTGAACCTGGAGGCCGTAAGACTTAAATTCTTTACCGATTACGGGGTACTGGCCAACCTTTTTGACGTGTATAGCGGTGAAACGTTCGCTCTCCGGATCGGGATCGAGCAAAGCCCGACGGTCCGCGAGCGTTACCGGCTCCGGTTCCTGAACAGTTACGGGGTTTACGAGGTGTTTTCCCTGGAAGGCGAGGCGAGCGTAACTCCCGGCATGGATGAAGACGAAGACGCTGTTTTCCGGCGTTACGATGAAATTACCGATGATTATTATTCGGATCGCATACGTACGGAGATACAGGAAGCCGTAACGGTTAAGACGGGATTCAAACGCCCGCAGGAAATACGCTTTCTTCTTGACCTGCTTTCCTCCGATGATGTCTACCTGGCAGGTTACGGCCGGGAAGAGATCAAGGTAATTCCTTCGGCGGAAGAGTTTTCTTACCGTGTCCGTCCGGACGCGCCGCAGAACGTGACGTTAAAGCTCACGTTTGCCGAGAAGGAGTCCAACTGGACGGGAGAAATCACGGAAAGCGGCTACCGGAAACCGCGGGTTCATTCCAAAGAGTTCAGCAAACAATTTAATTAATGTATCTATATGGCAACACAGGAGTATATCGATGATCTTATTATAGTCATTGAAACCGCGGAAGACGCGGGAAGCGTTACCAACCAAATGGTGGCGGCGGTTCTTGGCTTCTTGAACGAACACCTGAAACTGGTTTCCCAGGGTAAGGAAATCGAGGCGGAGGAAGCCGCCCGCATTGCCGCCGATGCAGCCTTGCAGAAGGCTATCGACGCCGTTTCTCTACGTATCGACCGGCTTGTCGGCAACAACGCTTCGCAGGCAATCGACAACTTTAACGAAATTCTTGCTTTTCTGGACGGGCTTAAAGACAGTGATTCGCTGGCCGCATTGCTGGCCGATATCAACGCCCGTATCGGCAGCGAAGACGGTTCACAGAGTGAAGACGGTTCCCTTTGGGGAAAGCTGAAAAGTCTGTCCCAGGATATTAGCAGTTGTTCCGAGGACATAAGCACGTTGCAGGCAGACCGTGACGAAATGAAACAGGAGTTGCAGGAAACTGCCGGGCGTCTGTCTTCCACCTTTACCAATGTAAACAACCTCTTGAACGCCGGCAGCGTTTATAGTGATCTGTCGGGGGTGTTTGCAGCATTGAAAACGGCGGGGAAGATTGACGATGTCCGGAAAAACGGCGTGATCCTTTCTTTCCTCACTGCCGACGGCTGGGTGACGAAACAATTTAAAGGCAATCCGGACACGGATTTTGAGAATGTCGAAAAGTGGGAGGATTTCGGCAGCGGCGGTTCAGGCGGCGGGAATACCTATAATGTAACCGGCAGTGTGCCGCTTACGGAAGGTTTCTATACCCTGGCTTCCGCCATTGCCGCGGTACCGGAGAAGTGGCGCGGCCGGGGGCGTGTCATCACCTTTGAAACATCGCTCGGCAAATGGGAGACGTACCAGTTTACCGGAACCGCCCTGGATGCCTGGGACCAGGAGGCGAGCTGGGAAGAGTTCGGCGGCAAAGGAACGGTAAAGAGCGTAACGGTAAACGGCGAGAAGCAGACGCCGGACGCGGCCGGTAATGTGAATGTAAACGTGGATATCCTGGAAGTGGACGAGACTTTGTCCGCCGATTCCACCAATCCGGTAGAAAACAAGGTAGTAACCGCCCGTTTTAACGAGGTGGACGCTTCCACGCTGTTTAACGTAAATGCGGAGGTAAGCGAGGATGAAACATCCGTCCGTCTGTCTTTCCAGAACAAAAGCGGCGCGGAAATTACCGCCGTGGATATCCCGGCCGGTTCCGGTGGAGGTTCCGGCGAAACGGTGGCTACTAAAATTGTCTTGAATGCGGCTGTAGATAACGCCATAATCAAGGAAGGCGGAAACGCCCGTCTTACTTATACATACGATCACCAATACACCACGGGGGATGAAAAGGGGGAATCTACCGGGCAAAAGGCGGATATCACCGTTACGATCAGGCGTGGAACAACTACCATGTATTCCCAGACGGTCAGCGATGTTTCCAAAGGCAGTTACGAACTGGACCTTTCAAGTTACTTGCTTGTTGGGAATACCGATATTTACGTAGTGGCAACCACAACCGATCCGACTACCGGCAAGAAACAGACCCGACAGGCGTTTACATCCGTGAAGGTTGTCAGCCTTTCCCTTACCAGCTCTTACAATCTGGCCGGGGCCATAGCCGCAGGCGGTTATACCCTGGCCGACACGATTAATATCCCTTATGCCGTGAGCGGTTCCGGAACAAAGGTCGTCACGCTTTATCTGAACGGCCGGCAACAGAACGCGCACACCATTACAAGATCGGGAACGACAAACGGCAGTTTCAGTTTGTCCCCCTCTTCGCTTGTGACCGGCCGGAATACCGTTCAAATGGTTGCCGAAATGGAGGCTTCCGCCGATCTCGTGTTAAAGTCTGAAAGTATCTATATTGATATTCTGAAATCCGGAGGATCGGCACCGTTCATCGGCACGATGATGAGTTTTCCGGACGGCCGTATTTTTACGGAGGACCATCTTGTTCCGCGCTTGGAAGCGGGGCAGTACGAACAGGTAAAATTTGACTTTGTGGCTTATGATCCTGACGCAACGCCGGCTCAAATGGACGTTTACCGGGACGGGGTGAAAACGCAGTCTGTCAGTGTGGCCCGTACTACGCAGACATATACCAACCGTTTTACGGAGCAGGGCGAGATCACTATGAAATTTAAGACGGGGGCCACGGAATACCCGTTTTATATCGACGTAACGGAAAGCGGGATCGACTTGCAGGAAACTACCGCCGGGCTTGTACTGAAACTTTCGGCAGCCGGGCGGAGCAACAGCGAATCCGATCCGGGAGCCTGGGATTATGGCGACATACATACGACATTTTCTGGTTTCGACTGGAGCAGCAACGGCTGGACGGGTGACGCCCTGAAACTTACGGGAGGCGCGAAGATTGAAATCGGGTACCGGCCGTTCTCCACGGATGCAACCACTACCGGGGCTACCTATGAAATGGAAATTCTTTGTTCGTCGGTAACGGACCGGCAGGGGGTGATACTGGACTGTATGGCCGGCGATATCGGTTTCCAGATGACAACGGAGCAGGCCCTTATGCGTGTTTCCGGCGGTACGGAAGTAAGTACGAAGTTTGCAAGTGATATGAACCTGAAAATGGCCTTTATTGTCGGGGCCAAGGCCGGTAAGCGGTTGCTGGAACTTTATGTAAACGGAATCCGTTGCGGAGCGGTGCAGTATGGGGCTACCGAAGGATTACTGCAGGCGGAACCGGTGAACATCCGTTTGTTCAGTGATACGGCGGATGTGGAGATCAGGAATTTCCGTATTTATAACCGTGCGCTTACGGATGATGAAGAATTGAACAATTACATGGTAGACCGGACTACGTCGGACGAAATGGTCCTGTTATTTGAAAAGAATGATGTTACGGGGGACAACGGTACGGATATCGACATAGACAAGTTACGCGCCCAGGGAAAGGCGGTTATGCGAATTGTCGGCGATGTGAACCTTGTCAACGCCACCAATAACAAGAAATTCGAGGTACCGGTCGATATCTATTTTTATAGCCCGCAGGGTAAGGAGTACGATTTTGTAGCAAGGAATGTCGGTCTAAGAATACAGGGTACATCATCCACCACTTATCCGCGTAAGAATTACCGTCTTTATTTCTTGCGCCTGGAAAAATACGGTACCACGCTGGAAGTTAACGGCGTGGATGTGCCGTCCCTTGAATACAGTTTCAAACCGGGAGCACGGCCGATCAGTATATTCTGTTTGAAAGCGGACTTTTCCGATTCTTCCGGTACACATAATACCGGTGCGGTGCGTATTGTGAACGACGTTTGGAAGAGGTGCGGGTGGCTGACACCGCCGCAGGCTGCATATAAGGGGGAATATGACGTGCGTATAGGCGTAGACGGTTTCCCTATGGACCTGTTTTATGACAACGACGGCACCGGTGCGAATACTTATCTGGGAAAATACAATTTCAATAATGAGAAGTCGGAAAGTGCGATTATTTACGGTTTTGAAGGAATTGAAGGATTCAACGACGAAGCGGCCCTGAACGGGCAGCGTAACAAATGTATCTGTCTGGAGTTCTTGAATAACTCCGAGGCCCTTTGTCTGTTCGGGACTACCGACATGTCTTCTTTTGATGATGCGCTGGAATTTCGTTTCAAGGCGGACACTACCTGGGCGGATGCACACGAGGACGACAAGGCGGCAGTTACAAGGCTTTGGAACTGGATCGATTCATGTAAGGATGATCCCGCCAAGTTCCTGGCGGAATATAACCAGTATTTCGGTAATGACAGCCCGTTTGCATGGTATCTGATTACCGATTACTTTATGGCTGTGGATAACCGGGCAAAAAACATGATGCTGGCGACTTGGGACTCTCTGATCTGGTATTTCCTTCCTTACGATATGGACACTTTGTTCGGTGTGCGTAATGATTCGGTACTGAAATACGAATATACCATTACCCACGAAAGTTTTGACAACAGTATAGGTTCTTATTCGTTTGCCGGCCATGATTCCGTTTTATGGGAACTGGTACGGTCTTGTCCGGACAAATTGCGGGAAGTAGCGGAAACCTTGCGTAGCAATATGAGCCTTGAATATGTTCTGCAAGTATTTAACGAGGAGCAAATGGGTAACTGGTGCGAGCGGATTTATAACAAGGATTCGGAATATAAATATATCCTTCCGCTTACCGAAGGGGTGACAACCAGCAGCGGAACCAGTTATTATAATTATCTGTATGCCTTGCAGGGCAGCCGTTACGCACACCGTACTTATACCATTCAGAACCGTTTTGCCCTTCTGGACAGTCAGTACGTGGCCGGTACTTACCGCCGTGACAGCTTCGCGGCTTATTTCGGGTATAAGTTCGGCAGTGATAACCGGAAAATTCGGATTACGGCCTCCGAACGGTATTATTACGGGTACGGGTACACGTCCGGAACACCGCACCAAAGCGCGGTACTTGCAGAAATGGCCGGTAGTGTGGTGGAACTGACAATGGACACGGATTTGATTGTAAACGATCCGCAATATTTCTACGGTGCAAGCCGTATTCGCGGGCTTGATCTGACGGATGTAAGCCACGCCATTGTCGGCACGTTGAACCTGAACAACTGCACGGCCTTGCGTGATCTGAATGTTAGTTGTGAGGCCGGACAGACGACATTTAACGCCCTTCTGGTGGGTAATTGCCGTAATCTTCGAAAACTCGACATATCCGGACTTAAATCTTCTTCCTTTACCGGTATGGACCTTTCAAGCAACACCAAACTTGAAACCTTTCTGGCCGGTGATACATCCCTTACCGGTGTGACATTCGCCGGCGGTGCGCCTCTGGCCGTTTGCGTCCTTCCCGGAACTTTGCAGACGCTCGAACTCCGGTACCTGAACAAACTAACCAATGCAGGGCTGCAGCTGGAAGGTACGGCAAATATCACGCGCCTTGTGATTGATAACTGTAGCCTGATCGACTGGAACACGTTATTACAGCAATGCAGTGCGACCAGCTATCTACGAATTACCGGTATAGATATGGACGGGGACGGTAATTTGCTTCGCAGGCTTATGACAATGGGCGGCGTTGATGAAGACGGGGGAAATGTGCAGACGTGTCGCCTGGTAGGTACGTACCGGCTGACCCAGTCCATGTCGGACGAAGAGTACGCCGCCACCTGTGTGCACTTCCCGGAACTGAATATCATTCAGCCACAGTTTGTCTGCATAAAAATAGATCAGACGGTAGAGGACGGGGAAAAGATTACGAACCTGGATAACTCCACCGGATATGACTATAATACGGAATTTACCCCGTCTTCCCATATATTGGAAGTGTTGTCGAAAAGACGTTGTATTCTGGCTAAAAAGACGGCGGAGGGTGAAATGACCTGTTATCCGCTTCATGATGAGAACCGGAACAAATACGGGGATAGTGACAGCGTGGAGAACGCCACGGATGCAGTATTAACCGGATCGGAAGGTGAAGTTTACGTATATGAGCCTCATTACTGGTACAAGGGAGTAACGGACGTGCTGAATCAGTGTCTTTACGGTTTTATTTCAAGCAATGAGGATGCGCCGGCAGCGGCAGGATACACCAGTGTAAGATTTACCCGTGAGGAACTGGACGTAACGGAAGGGATTGGGATTCGTAAGAATACGGATTACACGACCCTTGAAGAGGCGAAGAATGAATACGAATCCGGATCGTTCGCCCTGGTGGACGTCCGGAATTACAAGCAGGTTCGTTTTCCTGGTTTTGCTTCTACTCTTTACGGGGCTGTATTTGTAGATGATGCTGGGAAAATAGTAAGTCGGATCAGCGTTTCAAATGCGAACGGTTTTATCAATGGTATGTACCTGTTTTGTGCCGTTCCTGTAGGAGCTACGAAACTGGCCTTTACTTTCCTTAATTCGGCGGCCTTCGATTTCGTTTTACTCACAACGTCGGAAAGTGTGGAAGCGATCGAGCCGGACTGGGTAGAACATACGGAATGCCTGGGCGGTGCTTATGAAGCTTACTTGATTGATGATGTATTGCGTTCTGTCAGTGGTGTTTCAAGTGTAGGAACCATTTCACAGAGCCAGGCAATCAAATACGCCCAGAACAGGGGCAAGGGTTTCCAGCTGTTCGACTGGGAGATGCACAAGGACGTGGGTAATCTGCATTTCTTTAAATACGGTAATACCGATTCGCAGGGAGTTTGCGGATATGGAACAAGTAATTACCAGAAAGTGACGGGCCTTACAAATGCACTGGGGATGCGTGATACGGTTTCTTATTATAAGGAAAAGGGCGGTTCCAATCCACAGGCGGAAGGTGCTTACCGGGACGGTGTAAATTATCAGTCCGTCAATGTACTGGGATATGAAAATTTCCAGGGAAACAAGGCGGAATGGTTGCAGTATGTCACGGTAAATAAGACGGCAGCGGACGGAAGGTGGTTTATTACCATGCCGGACGGAACGGAACGCGTTGTACAGGGAATTACTGTTTATAATGCGGATATTTATCCTACCCACATGGTTTGGGGGCGGTATATGGATTTGATTGCAGCCAAAGAAGGCGGTTCCACTTCTTCACATTGGTTCGACAGGTTCTATGTGGGTACCGGGCTTTCTCGTGTGGTGTATCGGTCGTACTACTACGCGAGCGCGTTGGGCGGTGTTTCGTATGCGAGCGCGTATTACGATTCATCGTACACGAATGCGTTCATCGGCGTTCGGCTTGCCTTCAGGGGCATAATACGCTGGGCGGGCAGCGTCGCGGCCTTTAAAGCCATAAATCAGGCTGATTAAGATAAAAAAATAGCAACGTAAAACGTTGTGCGGGTAGCGCGGGCGTCCGGAAGTAAGACGGGTGCCGGTGCTTCCTGAAAGTACAAAGGCGGATTTCCTCATATACACTCGTGTGGTGTATCGGTCGAACAACAACGCGAACGCGTTAGGCGGTGTTTCGTATGCGAACGCGAATAACGATTCATCGAACACGAATGCGAACATCGGCGTTCGGCTTGCAAACAATTAGGATAAAGAAAAAGCGCATAAGCCTTAAAGATTGGCGTACAACAGTGGGGACGTGTCCCCGGCGTGGAGCCAAGAGGAATGAGCCTCGCCAACAGCAGCCGTTTACGGCTGGAAAGGGGAAAAATAAAGCGCAGGGCAATGGGGTTTGGTAGGAATTTTTTTCGAAGAAGCCCGGCCCGGGGAATTGAAGGCTAATTTAATTATCATGTGGAGAGAAGATAATATTATAGAAGAGATTGTCGAGGACTCCAATATAGAGGACGCCATAAAAACGGTATTGCGCAAAAGAAGACGAAAGCGCAGCTTTGCCGGGCGTAGAATACTGGCGGATGTCCCGAAGGCAGTAGAGAGGATCAGGCAGCGGATCAGGAGTGGGCGGTTCAAGCTCGGAGGATATCGGGAAATGACCGTAGACGACGGGCCGAAGGTAAGGACCGTACAATCGGTTTCCCTGGAGGACAGGATCGTTCTTAACGCTGTTATGAATGTGGTGGACCGGCATTTGAAAGTACGTTTTATCCGGACTACTTCCGCATCCATTAAAAACAGGGGAACGCATGACCTTTTACAGTATATCGTTAAAGATATAAAGGATGATCCCGAAGGAACCCTGTTCGGGTACCAGTTCGATATAACGAAATTCTATGAAAGCGTAGACCAGGACATTTTGCTGGATGCAGTGAAAAAGATGTTCAAGGATAAAATATTAATCGGAATCCTGGAAGAGTGCATCCGCATGATGCCTAAAGGCGTAAGTATCGGGCTAAGATCATCACAGGGGCTTTGTAATTTGCTTCTATCCATTTACCTGGATCACCGGTTAAAGGATCAGGAGGCAGTAGCACACTATTACCGGTATTGTGACGACGGTCTGGTGCTTTCCGGTAGTAAGAAATACCTTTGGAAGGTTAGGGATATCATTCATGAACAGGCCCGTAAAGCCCGCCTGGAGATTAAAAGCAATGATACCGTTTTCCCGATCACCGAAGGTATCGACTTCCTGGGATATGTAACCCGCCCGGATCATGTACGGTTAAGGAAGCGTAACAAACAAAAGTTCGCCCGCAAGATGCACAAGGTTAAAAGCAAGAAACGCAGGCAGGAGCTGACCGCCTCATTTTACGGGCTTACAAAACATGCCGATTGCAAGAACTTATTTTATAAACTAACAGGAAAGAAAATGAAAAAATTAAAAGATCTGGGCTACAAGTACAAGCCTAAAGACGGACGGAAACGATTTACCGGGGCAAGGATCAAGTCGCCCGAACTGATGAACAAGGATGTGATCGTACTTGATTATGAAAAGGATGTTCCGACGAAAAACGGAAACCGGACTGTTATAAAGCTGGAACTCGACGGCAAGGAGAGAAAGTATTTTACCAGCCTGGAGGAAACACTTTTCATTTGTGAATCAGCGGCAAGAGACGGAGAACTGCCTTTTGAAGCACATTGCGAAGGTGAAGTAAGTGAAAAAGGATTGATAATTATACATTTTACTTGAAATGATACGAATTTATGCAGACAGCAAGGCGGAACCGGTAAGATGTACCAACCGCCGCCGGGGAATCTGGCGTATTACGTGGGATTACCAGGAAACAGAGACACCCGAAGGAGTGCAACGTAGTTACATGGAAGAGACGTTCGATCATCTACCCGCACTGGCAGAAATCAAGGCGGTTATTAATGAATGGTATAACCGGAAGATAACCGACACGATCGAAAGCGGGTACGTATGGAACGGCCTGAAAGTTTGGCTTTCCATGGAGAACCAGATGAATTATAAGACGGCGTACGATCTTGCCTTGCAGACAGGCGGGGAAAACCTTCCTGTTACTTTCAAGCTCGGGGAAGAAGACAACCCGACGTTTTACGAGTTTGCAAGCATGCAGCAACTACAAGAGTTTTACACCGGTGCCGTGAAACATATACAGGAGACACAAAAGGAAGGCTGGGCACTTAAAAAGGCGATAGATTGGAGTGTGTATACGTTGGAGTAGAAAAGCGAAGGGGGAAGCGGGAAACACGTTTCCCCTTCACTCTTTTAGTTATAACATATCATCAAAGGCGTGTATTCCCGCTTCGCGTTCATCTTCCAGAGCATGTGCGTAAACCATTGTCATAGTTATAGAACTATGTCCCAAAAGGTGGGATAGCGTTACGATATCATGTGTTTTCTTATAATACAAGGTAGCGAATGTATGCCGCCCGGTCTTTGAACTGATATCCTTTGTTATTCCTACTTTACCGGCTATTGTTTTCAATACCCGGTTTATATCCTGATCCGTGGGAAGGTTCATAAACAAGTTACCTTTTGTACGTCCGGCCCGGTAATATTCATAAATATAACGTGCCGGGTCCGATAAGGGTACAGTTACCGGTATTTTGGTCTTACCCCGTGTGTAGTGTAGTTCATTCCCTATGAACTGGTTTATCTGCAATGCTTTTGCATCGCCTATATGCAAAGAAGTAAAACAAAGAAACAGAAAAAAACGGAGTACGTTCTGGGTACATTCTTCCAGGCGGCCGGACCGGTACAAGGCGGTCAGACGGAGGAGTTCTTCTTCCGTCAGGTATATAACTTCACTTTTGGGGCGACGTATCTTTATGGCCGCGAACGGGTCCTGGTCCATATAACCGCCGCGTATGGCGGCACCTACATATATTTTGATAGTAGCCATGTTACGCCATGCCGTAGAATCCATGTTACCTATTTTGCGAAGATATGCAAAGAAAGACAGGAGAAATTCATGGGTAATCTCTGAAAATACAAGGCCGGGGGCGAATGTTTCCAGTTTCTTGATGATAGAAACGTGATGTTTCCAGGTACCGAAAGAAATTGTTTTGCTAATTTGTTTGAGGTAAACCCGTGCAAAATCAAAGAAGGTACCAAAATCGGAAGGATTGTTATACTGGCGGAAGAAACTTTCTTTTGTCAGCGTCTCATTTTTAAGACGGGCACGAACAAATATGTCGCTTACACGTGACCGGATGTTTGAGATGATTAAATTTTTGTCTTTACTCTCTTTGTCCCGGCCTTTTATCACTTCGTTTTGCTCGTCCCATTCTTTGGACGTGACACTTAACCTTACCGCGATCCTTATTTTCTCACGGTTGATATAAAATTCCACATACAGGGGGAGCCGGTCGGTTTTGCCTTTTTTGCCTTGTCTTACAACTCTTATTGCCGTCATTTTTATATGCCTATTTTATGCCTGTAGAGGGGATATGCCTACAAATATGCCTACACAGGCAGGTTATTAAAAGTTAAACGGGGCGAAAGTAAAACGTTTAATATCAGCTATTTAAAAGAAAAATCCGATAACATTTAACTGTTACCGGATGTTAACTGTGATTCCGCTGCGATTCGAACGCAGGACCCACGCCTTAGAAGGGCGTTGCTCTATCCAGCTGAGCTACGGAACCAGCCTTATTTGCGGATGCAAAGGTAGTGCTTTTTATGAAAACTCAAAAACTTTCCGGCACTTTTTTATTCATATTTTTCTTTATGGCTATGAATCAGTAATTTATAAAAGAGAAATATTTTGTTTACTTATATGATTGGGGAGGAATGAATAGGAAAACGTCATTTTTACGAAGAATAACGAACGTTATATAGGTTTCAAAAAGGTCAAAAAAATAAAATACGGTTGTGTTTTTCTATTATAACTTCTACTTTTGAACGATAAACAACTAAAAAACACATAAAGTTATGAAGAAATTGATTTTTTTATTTGCATTTTGTATTGTAGTGACTAATGTTTTTGCACAAACCGCCCCAGAGCAATTGAAAAAAGAAGGAAATGATGCATTTAATGCTAAAAATTATCCAGTAGCGTATGCGAAGTTCAGCGAATATCTGAAACAGACTAATAATCAGGATTCTGCAACAGCTTACTATTGTGGTATAGCAGCAGACGAAGTGAAAAAGTATGCGGAAGCCGTGACCTTTTTCGATATTGCTATTCAGAAAAAATTTAATATAGGAAATGCGTATGCTCGTAAAGCTTTGGCTTTAGATGCACAAAAGAAGACTGCTGAATATGTAGCTACATTAGAAGAAGGGCTGAAAGTCGATCCTAAGAATAAGACAATGGTGAAGAATTATGGTCTTCATTATCTAAAAGCAGGACTTGCAGCACAGAAAGCAGGAAAAGCAGAAGAAGCTGAAGATTGTTTTAAGAAAGTAATTCCTTTGGATCACAAGCAATATAAAACAAATGCATTGTACAGTTTAGGAGTTCTGTGCTATAATGATGGCGCTAATATCCTGAAGAAAGCTGCTCCTTTGGCAAATTCTGATGCAGATAAATATGCTGCAGAAAAAGAAAAAGCTGATGGTAGATTTAAAGAAGCATTAGACTATCTGGAAGAAGCTGCTAAGATCTCTCCGGAAAATGAAAATGTGAAGAAGATGCTTCCTCAAGTGAAAGCTGTTATGAAGTAATTTGACCAATTTTATAAATGATAAAGGGTTGCCGATATGACACGTCGGACAACCCTTTTTTATTGCTATCTTTTTCTAATCTATACTTTTTGTGTACATTTGCCTTCCCTAAACGTAGAAGTATTTTATATGCACTTATATAATAAGGAACAGGCTATTAAACGAATGAACCAGTTGGGACAACTCCACCGTCCTTTCATTTTCATTATAAATTATCTACAAGATGTATCTTATATAGAGGAGGTTGCCGCTGTTGATTCCGCTGAAGTTTTGTATAATTTGAATGGATTTACCAATCAGATTATATCGGCTGAAGATGATATAGCTACTTACTCCGCAAAAACAGTGCCTTCACTACATTGGCAGCCTTTCGCAGAATCTTTTTCTTCTTATCAACGTTCGTTTAATATCGTGCGACGGAACATCCTGGCAGGAAATAGTTTCCTTACGAATTTGACGTGTCGCACTCCGGTAGAAACCAATCTCACTCTGAAAGATATTTATTTTCATTCAAAAGCGATTTATAAGCTATGGATTAAAGATCGTTTTACGGTTTTCTCTCCTGAAATATTTGTTAGAATTCATCAAGGAAAAATTAGCTCATATCCGATGAAGGGAACCATTGATGCTTCAATTCCCTCTGCTGCTCAATTATTGATGAATGATCCGAAAGAGACTGCCGAACATGCTACCATTGTAGATCTGATTCGTAATGATTTAAGTATGGTTGCCAACCGGGTGTCAGTTTCCCGGTATCGGTATATGGACAGGTTACAGACTAATCGGGGAGTCATTTTCCAGACGAGTTCTGAAATTCAGGGTATATTGCCTGAAAATTATCAGGAGCATTTGGGAGATATTATTTTCAGGCTATTACCAGCCGGTTCTATTACCGGTGCTCCAAAGAGAAAAACGATGCAGATTATCCAGGAAGCTGAAACCTACGACAGAGGATTTTATACAGGAGTTATGGGATATTCTGATGGCATTGATTTAGATAGTGCCGTTATGATACGTTTTGTAGAACAGGAAGGAGAGAAGATGTATTTTAAAAGTGGAGGTGGGATCACCTGCCAGAGTGATGTGGAAAGCGAGTATAATGAAATGAAACAAAAAGTATATGTACCCATTTATTGAGACTATCCGGATAGAGGATGGACAGATTTATAATCTTGATTATCACACAGAGCGCTTTAATGAAACCCGTGCAGCTTTTTGGAAAGACAGCACTCCGCTGGATTTACGGGAATTCATATCTCCGCCAACTTTAAATGGAATTCATAAATGCCGGATTGTATATGGAAAAGAAGTGGAAGAAGTTACGTATGCGCCCTATCAGATGCGACAGGTATCTTCTTTGCATTTGGTTGTGTCCGATACCATTGATTATACTTATAAAAGTGCGCATCGGGAAGAACTGAATGCCTTGTACGCTCAAAAAGGAATGGCGGATGATATTTTAATTGTGAGAAATGGCTATCTGACAGATACCTCTATAGCTAATGTTGCTCTCTATGACGGAGATACCTGGTTCACACCAGCTCATCCGTTACTCCGGGGGACGAAACGAAGCGAATTTCTGGACAGGCAGCTCATTGTTGAGAAAGACATTCCGCAAATATGTTTGAAAGACTATTCCCATATCATGTTATTCAATGCAATGATTGACTGGAAACACATTATATTGCCTATAAATGAGAAACATTTAATTCTATAAACTATAATTAACTGAAATATACAGAGAACTGCTGAACAAAAGTCTCTTTTGTACTGTTATATTTATGTGTTTTTCATAGTATTAGATATAAGATTAATTAAAGAGATTGTACTTCACTTGTGAAAGCTAAAGTACGTCAGAGACAGAAGAGTCTGTTTTTTTGATAAATGTGTTAGAGCATCGGTTTTACCAGGCCGATGCTTTTTTTATGTCCTTTTACCCCCTTTTGTAGTTTATATGAAATAAAATTTGTACGTTTGTAGAGTAATAATAGAAAATGATAAAGATGAACATACCCGTTATCTTTCAGTTTTTAAAAGATCTTTCCGCGAATAATAATCGTGAGTGGTTTAATGAGCATAAGGCAGAATATGAAACAGCCCGTGCCGAGTTCGACAACTTTTTGGCAACAGTGATCGCCCGTATTTCCCTGTTTGATGAAACTATCCGGGGGATTCAGCCCAAAGACTGTACTTATCGTATTTACCGGGATACCCGCTTCTCTGCGGATAAAACACCTTATAAAATACATTTCGGAGGTTATATCAATGCCAAAGGAAAGAAGTCCGATCATTGTGGATATTATGTACACTTGCAGCCGGATGGTTCTATGCTTGCCGGAGGAAGCCTGTGTCTGCCTACCAATATCCTGAAAGCAGTGCGACAATCTATCTATGATAATATCGAAGAGTTTGTTGCGATCGTAGAAGATCCGGAGTTTAAGAAATACTTCCCGGTGATAGGAGAGGATTTTCTGAAAACAGCTCCGAAAGGTTTTCCGAAAGATTTCAAGTACATTGATTATTTGAAATGTAAAGAATATGTTTGCTCTTATAATGTTCCAGATGACTTCTTTACCCGACCGGATATGTTGGAACAGATAGACAAAGTGTTCCGGCAATTCAAACGGTTTGCCGATTTTATAAATTATACGATTGATGATTTTGAATAAATAATGCCTAGAATATAAACTTTAAAATTTAACTTATATGGTAGTAGATACTTTAGAAAATCTGGAGAAATATGCGTCTTTAAACCCTCTGTTTGCACAGGCTATTGAATTCTTGAAGTCTCATGACCTCCAAGCCATGGAAGTTGGTAAGACAGAACTGAAAGGAAAAGATCTGTTGGTGAATATTGCACAAACCAAACCTAAAACAAAAGAGGAAGCCAAACTGGAAACTCATAACGAATTTATTGATATTCAAATCCCATTGTCGGGAACAGAAATAATGGGGTATACTGCTGCTAAAGACTGTGTTCCGGCAGATGCACCTTACAACGAGGAAAAAGATATTACTTTCTTCGAAGGATTAGCAGAAACATACGTTGCCGTAAAACCGGGAATGTTTGCTATCTTTTTCCCGCAAGACGGTCATGCTCCCGGTATCACTCCAGATGGTGTGAAGAAAGTAATCGTAAAAGTAAAAGCATAATCCTAATTCAATTCTGATATGGAAAAGACACTTAATCTCGTAAAAAACGATCCCTGGCTGGAGCCTTTTGCCGGTGCTATCACCGGACGCCATCAGCATGTATTAGACAAAGAAGCTGAATTGACGAATAAGGGAAAACAAACCCTTTCAGATTTTGCATCGGGGTATCTTTATTTTGGATTGCATCGCACCGATAAGGGGTGGACTTTCCGTGAATGGGCTCCTAATGCTACTCATATTTATATGGTGGGTACATTTAATAATTGGGAGGAAAAAGCTGCCTACAAGCTGAAAAAACAAAAGAATGGCATTTGGGAAATCAACCTGCCGGCGGATGCCATTCATCATGGCGATCTCTACAAACTGAATGTATATTGGGAATGCGGACAAGGCGAACGTATTCCTGCGTGGGCTACACGTGTGGTACAGGATGAACAGACCAAAATATTCAGTGCACAAGTCTGGGCTCCGGAGAACCCCTATAAATTCAAGAAGAAAACATTTAAGCCCGACACGAATCCGCTGTTGATTTATGAATGTCATATCGGAATGGCACAGCAGGAGGAAAAAGTGGGCACATATAACGAATTCCGCGAGAAAATACTTCCTCGTATTGCTGAAGAAGGATATAATTGTATCCAGATTATGGCTATTCAGGAACATCCATATTATGGAAGCTTCGGCTATCATGTATCCAGTTTCTTTGCTGCCTCTTCGCGTTTTGGTACCCCCGATGAACTAAAAGCATTGATTGATGCTGCTCATGAGATGGGTATTGCTGTGATTATGGACATCGTTCATTCACATGCAGTGAAGAATGAAGTAGAAGGACTAGGAAACTTTGCCGGTGATCCGAATCAGTATTTTTATCCGGGCGCTCGTCGTGAACATCCGGCTTGGGACTCTCTCTGCTTTGATTATGGCAAGAATGAAGTGATCCACTTCCTGTTGTCAAACTGCAAGTACTGGCTGGAAGAATATAAATTTGACGGATTCCGTTTTGATGGAGTGACTTCTATGTTATATTACAGCCATGGACTGGGTGAAGCTTTCTGTAACTACGGAGATTATTTCAACGGTCATCAGGATGATAATGCGATTTGTTACCTGACACTGGCTAATGAAGTGATTCATCAGGTAAATCCGAAGGCGATAACCATTGCCGAAGAAGTTTCCGGTATGCCGGGACTGGCTGCCAAAGTAGAAGATGGCGGTTACGGCTTCGATTATCGTATGGCCATGAATATTCCGGACTACTGGATCAAGACAATCAAAGAAAAGATCGATGAAGACTGGAAGCCTTCCAGCATGTTCTGGGAAGTAACCAACCGTCGCCAGGATGAAAAGACCATTTCGTATGCAGAAAGTCATGACCAGGCATTAGTAGGAGATAAGACGATTATCTTCCGCCTGATTGATGCCGATATGTACTGGCACATGCAGAAGGGAGACGAAAATTATGTTGTCAACCGTGGTATTGCTTTGCATAAAATGATCCGCCTGCTGACCTCTTCGACTATCAACGGAGGTTATCTGAACTTTATGGGAAATGAATTCGGGCATCCCGAATGGATTGACTTCCCGCGTGAAGGTAACGGATGGTCGTGCAAATATGCCCGCCGCCAATGGGATTTGGTGGACAACAAAAATCTGACCTATCACTATATGGGTGATTTTGATAAAGAAATGCTGAAAGTTCTCAAGAGTGTGAAAGATTTCCAGGCAACACCTGTTCAGGAAATATGGCATAATGATGGCGATCAGGTATTGGCATACGAACGGAAAGACCTTATATTTGTCTTTAACTTTAATCCAAAGCAGTCATTCACTGATTATGGATTTCTGGTAACTCCGGGAGCTTATGAAGTGATACTGAACACCGACGATGTAGCATTTGGAGGAAATGGTTTAGCAGACGACTCTGTCGTGCACTTCACTATTACCGATCCGCTGTACAAGAAGGAAAAGAAAGAGTGGCTGAAACTCTATATTCCTGCCCGTACCGCTGTAGTACTTAGAAAGAAAAAATAATTTTATCTTTAAATCAAGAAGCCCCCGCAAATATTATTGAATATCTGCGGGGGCTTTCTCGTTTATTACCCTATTATATAATTCAGTTCCTAGTTTTCCAGAAAGGTACTTGGCCCGAGAATATCATACATATCACTAACGTTGCGCGTTTTGAGCAATACCCCTTGTGGAGTATAGAATAACTGATATTTGATGTCGACATTATCTTGCCCTACCTTAATTACTATAATAGCCTGCCATTTGGGAAACTCCACCATTGTCACATTATCTACCACCCAATTTGCGTATGGGCCGGATACAAAGGCATTATAGACTGTTGGGGTCAGCCGGTCGAGACTGACAAGATCAGTCTGCGTCATCACCCATTGTCCCCGAACGTTGAACCATACATTTTTAGTAAATCCGTTCATTGCAAAGTTGGCACAATAATATCCGTCGTCTTGTGACCAGGCGACGCCATTTGCTTTAGGATACATTTTCTTGAAAGTCGACTGTACATTGCCGGGAGGGGTATCTCCAAAGACAGATGTAGATAATAGCAGAAACAATGCGATTGCACAAATCATAAATTTCTTCATAAGCTTTGAGTTTAGAGGATTATTTATCTACCTAAACAGCCTTTGAGAATATTTGTTTGAGTGATGTGCATAAAATAATCCCCCGGTCATTCATAAGTGACCGAGGGATGAAGAGTATACAGATCTTAGTCTTTTTATTTAAAAAGTAATCTTTAAAATCTTTCCGTTATAGCCTCCTACCGAAACATCCGTGGGTTTATAAGGTAATAGACTGATTTCTTCTTTAGCGCCCGTCATCAAATCAGTGGCCTGATAAGATTCCATTTGAGGAATCTGTAAAAAGTCGAAAGCATGTGAAGGCACATTGATAGCAACATCTACCAGTTGACTGTCGAAATTAATAATGAAAAACAGAATCTCATTTTTATATTTTCGCATAAAAGTATATTGTTTATGCTCATTGAAACGCCATCCGTTTATATTGGCATACATTAAATCAAAGAATACTCCCTTGCTGATTGCCTGCTCTTCATTACAAATCGTCAGTACTTTTTGGTAGATAGAGTAGAGGTGTTTATGCTCTTCAGTAAGCATCTTCCCGTCAAATTTACCTCCGTTGCGCCAGCGTCGTATGCTGTCTACACTCCAATAATCGAATATAGTAGTCCGTCCGTCCCTTCCGCTAAATCCTTCACTATCCATGCCCAGTTCTCCAAACTCCTGACCGAAGTAGATCATCATAGGATTAGTGTTCATACAGGCGGAAACGATCAGTGCGGGAATTCCTTTACGCGGGTTGCCGGCAAAGAAATCAGAAGCGATACGTTGCTCGTCGTGATTCTCCAGGAAGTTGAGCATCTTTTTCTCTATTCCATTCAGACTTTGCCAGCAATGAGTGATAGCGGATGCAGATTCATATCCACAAGCTACATTGCGTAACGTGTCATACAGCCCTACCTTATCATACAGGTAATCAAACTTGCCGCGGAACAGATAGTTACGGTATTCACCTGGATTGTAAACCTCTGCGATGAAAAGTATTTCAGGATAAGCCTCTTTTACTTGAGGAATAGCCCATTCCCAGAATTCAACAGGAACCATTTCGGCCATGTCGCAGCGGAAACCGTCAATGTCTTTTGATGCCCAGAAAAGAAGAATGTCCAGCATCTTTATCCAAGTATCCGGAGTCGGGGAGAAGTGGCAGGTACCGCCATTCTGATAATCCACTCCATAGTTTAATTTCACTGTTTCATACCAGTCGGTGATATTGGGAGTAGCATCAAAACGATTGTTACCGGTAGCTTTCGCCGGGAATTCCCGGTAAGGCTCTGCTGCACCGTCTTTCATATCAAACTGGGCATGAAGTTCCGCTTGCGGAATATAATAGAAATTATTATATGGGCTGAAAGATTGGCTGGAGTCATCGTTAGCTCCCAATTCGGTCGTACCGTCCGGTTGTGCATCCGAGTGATATTGGCGTGCTACGTGATTAGGTACAAAATCAATAATTACTTTCAGACCTGTGCGATGTGTGCGATGTACCAGATTCTCAAATTCTTTCATACGTCCTTGCACGTCGTTAGCCAAGTCAGGATCTACATCATAATAATCCTTGATAGCATACGGAGAACCAGCTTTTCCTTTCACAATAGCAGGATGATCCGGACTGATATTATAACGGCGATAGTCCGTTTGAGTGGCATGCTCGATGATGCCTGTATACCATATATGTGTAGCACCTAATTTCTTGATTTCACCAAGTGCTTTGAGCGTGAAATCAGCCATTTTCCCGCAACCATTGGTGGCAATGTCTCCATTGTAGACACAGTGGTTGTTGTTATTTCCAAACAGGCGGGTGAATACTTGGTAGATAATTATTTTATTTTCGTCATTCATATAGAGTAGATTATTAATATTCGTATTCATTCTTGTTTCTGATGGATAGGAGATTATTTCCATATTTTCCCCTTTTCTTCCAACAGTTGACTAAGTACTTCGTTAGCTGTATTATAGCCTTGCCCGAAGATTTCTTCAGCTTTTTCCAGTTCGGTGTTACTGTACCCGTATAGGTTGTATGGTTCGATTAATAAATCGCATTTTTCTCTTTCGGGAAAGGTATTGGCGCGGAACATGAAATGGAATGAGCGCATAGCAATGCTTACAATATTCATTTTGTAATCCTGTGCCATGATGGGACTTACGTTGACAGCTACCACTTTATTGCAAACCCTGCGCAGGGTAGAGACCGGAAGATTCATCATCAATCCTCCATCCACATAGTTAGTGCCGTCTATGTTGACCGGAGAAAACATGACAGGCATACAGCAGGAAGCGGCGACCCGTTCCGCTATGCTTCCCCGATGAAAGTGAACCATGCGACCGTGATCGAGGTCAGTTGCTGTGATAATCAGGGGAAGTTGTAGCTCTTCCAGATTTTTTGCTTTTAAGTTAGTCCGGAGAAAATCAATAAATTCACAGAGGTCAAATAGTCCCTTCTTGGGAATCACCAGTTTGGTTAAATCCTGGAATTTATGTCCGGAGAAATAATCAAGTACTTTGTGCGGCTCGTTGCCGTCCGCGTAAAAGACACCTGCAAGTGCCCCTGCACTTACTCCAGAGATGATTTCCGGTTTAATATCATGTTCCAAAAGAGCTTGCATGACTCCCAAATGGGCAAATCCTTTAATAAATCCTCCGCTTAGTGCATAGCCAATCTGATATTTCCGGCTATTCCAGTTATTTGTGAATACCTCCATGAATTGCTTTCTTTAGTTCGCCACGAATTTAGTGAATTTATTGAAAGTAGGAGGAATATAATGGATAGTTTTTTTTAAATCCATACCATCTGTCTTGTTCACATTTGAAATAAACCGTCATAGAACATAAAACACGGATGGAAACTCTGCTCCGGCACCATGCCGGTCAGAATCCGAAATCGTCTATCTCAACTTTGTGCTCTTCGCTTTCTTTGAATGGTTTTGCTTCTTTTTGTACGGGATTTCCTTCGATATAGATGGCACGGAATGGACGGGCTGGGCAAACATATTCACATCCTCCACAACCTACACATATTTCTTTATTTACATGAGGAATCGTCAATCCGTCCTTATACGGCACCATCGCTACTGCTTGTGTGGGACAGTGTTCGGAGCAGGCTCCGCAACTGGTTCCATCTGTATAAACAATGCAATTTTCCTCGATGAAAACAACATATCCCATTTGTGTAAGATGTTTTTGCTCTACACTTATGGGAAGAATTGCTCCATTGGGACAGACATCTCCACAGACAGTACAGTCAAAGTTACAAAATCCTTTCTCAAAGCTAACAGTAGGTTGCATCATGCCTGCCAAGCCATATTCCATAAAAGCCGGTTTCAAGATATGAGAAGGGCATTTGCTGACACAAAGATGACAGGATGTGCATTGCTGTTGGAAGTGTTCCCGACTGATAGACCCCGGAGGAGTGATCGGATTTTCCTTTTTGTATGCCTTCTTACCTTCCAAGCTTGCTACAGATTCCTTGGCTTGGGAGATGAGTTTGGGGGTTGCTCCGGCAGTAACAAGACCGGCAACCAAAAAACGGCGTTTGGATGAATCCAAATCCGGTGATGATGGTGCAGGAGTTTCTACATCAGACTGTTTTTTTAAAGAAGGGGCGTAAACTAATGCTTTTTGTTTGCATACTCCCAAACAGTTGAAACAATCTACACAACGACTATAATCAATAGCGTGTTCTTTACTATTGATGCAAGCTGCTTTGCATTTGGTGGCACAAAGCCCGCATCCATTACATTTGGCAGTATCAATACGGACTTTGAATAATGAAAATCGGCTCAATAACCCCAATATTGTTCCTACGGGACAAATCGTATTGCACCATGTCCGTCCATGTTTCCATGCCATTACAAAGATGACTGCAAGAGTAATAATAGCGATGAGAAGGGAAGAAATGCTCAAGATGGAGGTGTCTACCTGATAAAATGTATAATTGTCAAATCTGGCAAAGAGTGATTCCAGCAGATTATTCCCCAGCATATAGATAGGTTTGAATATGTGCACTACTACACGTCCATACGCACTGTACGGATCGAGCAAACCAACAATAAATGTAAATCCACATAGAAACCCGACCACTGTCAGTCCGAGCACACCCCAGCGCAATTTGTTTTTTGCAGGACTGTAACTATATTTTTTTTTCTTTTTTCCCGTTGCTTTGGAAATTCGTGCAGTCACATCCTGCAAGATACCCATAGGGCAGATTGTAGAACAATATACACGCCCGAATAAAAGCGTTAACACAATGAGAAATAATAAGATACCTATACTTAGTGAAAGGATGGCTGGAATAAATTGTAAATGTGCCAGCCGATGAAAACTGTTCGGTAATATTTCTGCGAAATCGAGAAAAAAGAAAGAAATCAGCACAAATAAAAGTGCTGATATTCCAATACGTAGCCTTCTTAACATGGTTGTTTTACATCTTAATTCGCTTGACATTCAATTTGTCAATGTTCATGGTTCCTATTTTCAATGCTTCCCCATTGGCGAGATGTCCTACTGTATCCAGTGGCATCTCACGTACTTGATTGAAGAACTTGGCAGCAGCCGTATCCACGGCTACAATATCCGGTGAGATAAACAATCCTTTTGCCAGTACAACATCGGATGCAGAGCGTCCCCGGGGACCGTTTGTTTTCATGATCCGGTAGGCGTCTACTACGTTGAGTACAGCTTTCTTCTGTAATGTACAGATATCTGCGATGCATTGTTGCAAATCGTTCTGATGGAAGAATCCGCGATCCCACACAATCCCCATGTGATTTTTCATGGAGATAGTCAGATTGGCACCTCCGTGATTCTTCAGAATAGGAACATTGATCCATACATCACAATCCAGAATCGCTTCGTGCACTTTGGCTTTCTTCATCTTTTTGCCTTTTGGCAGATCAATTGGTTTGTAATACGACTCCAGATGTGCAGGCATTACTTTGGCTCCGGCTTTTTTGGCAGCAGCTTCAATACCACTGTTTTTGTAGCATTTCTGCCAATCGTCACAAGTATGGTCGAACACGACCACTTCTTTAGCTCCGGCGGCAAAACATTGTCTGACGATTTCTTCAATCAGTTTCGGATTCGTATTTCCTGCCAGTTCCGGCACTTTATCCCAACCGATATTAGGTTTTACAACCACTTTCTGTCCCGGTTTCACGAATTGCTTCATACCCCCCAGTTCGCTTATGGCACGGCGGAACATCTCTTCGGGTTCTCCGCCCATAACGGCCACCAGATCAGGATTGCTTCCGTTTGCTTTATTGATTGTTTGAGTTAACACCTCCATAGCCTCCGAACGCTGTATAGTCAAGGCGGCTCCGGTGATAGCTACTGTTTTTAAAAAATCCCTTCTGTCCATCTTTCTATATTAGTTTAGAGTTTGGCAATTGCTTTCAGGAGGGCGTATCCGCCGAACCATTGCAGTAACATTCCCGGAATACCGATACGGAAGTCCTGTACTGCTTCGTAGAAACTTCCGACGATGGCCCATTCAAATGCAACGCCTATGACCTGATAAGTGAGTACGACACCAAGAATGGCCAGTAATGAAACCGATTTTATAGTACGTGCTGCAAGAGCTGAAGCTCCGGCGAGTAAGGACGATTTGATTAATAGGATGGGAAGTACCGCTTCCGAGGGCATGGCAAACAATAAATGATTGATGACTGGTGAAAGAATAGCAGTCAATAATCCTACAAGAAAACCATATTTATAAGCCGCAATCAGCGTGAAAAAATAAATAGGTAACAGGGTAGGACCACCATAAGGTACAAGATGGCATAATTGTGGAAGTGCAATGTTACCCGCTACGAATAGTAAGGCGAACAGGTAGGTTTTCACATTGCTGTGTTTCAGCGAATAGAGTTTGACGGATGTTTCCATTTTCGTTGATACTTTAATGTTGAATAGAACGATAATATATTAATAATAAGACTTTTCTTCAGATAAAAGGTTTAATCCGACTGATATATTATTTTAATCCTGTAGGAAAATAGGACAGGCAGGGAGCCACCAGCACGCAGGTTTTGATTTAGGCTTTTCTGTTATACTTCCTGTTTCACTTTAATATATTATGAATACTCTTCCTGTTTTACCTTACTTTCTTTATAAAGTAAGAAAGCACACGCAGCTGCTGCAAATACACTATAATCGAATGGGGCTTTCACATTCAAGGAGAACGACATGGAGAATGCAAAAGTTAATAACAGAATACCGCTAAGAAGAGTGACCCAACGTTTCTGGAAACCTATTAATAGCAATATACCGAGAATCGTTTCTGCTATGGTAGCCGTCCATGCCAATAATGGTATTAGAAATTTGGGGATCCATGGCAACAAAACTCCGGTATAAGCAGTAAAGCTTTCCATATTGCCCCAAACTACATTTTCGCTTCCCAACAAAGGAGTCCATAAACCTAAGCGGTCTGCAACTGCCGACAAGAATCCGATTGCAAGCGCAAGGCGCGCAAACAAAGATATATAATCTATTTTTTTAGTCATATTGGTTCGTATAACAAAGATTGATATTCAGAAAATATAATTGTCAGTATCAAGTGGCAGTTTCTTCCTATAACAACGAAAGAGAAGCCTTGTATGTTCGGAATAAGCATACCTAATGTCCCGATAATTGTATAATAATATGCAATTTCGTTATGGGAGATTATCCGTTCATTCTTTCTTTAATCTTTCCCCATGCATGCGTATCGAATAGACAACTTTGGCGCATCGTCTCATACATCTTTTTAAATCTGGACATAGGTATGGTATAGCTTAGTTTGTCTGCTTCGAAATGAGGGCGAACCGATGGGTCGAAGAAACCGAGGAAAGTGCGTTTGCCTCCTTTACGATTTTCTATCGTGGCTTGCGTCACTACAGCACTACAGCCGGAACCAAAGGTAGAAACGACGCAATCTGCTGCGTTATTATCATAAAAAGCCCAAGTGGTCAAGCCCGAAAGCATATCCGGATTTGCCAGAAATACGACACCTTCTATTTCTTCAAGGCTTTCTACCTTATCTATACGTGCAAAATGAAGATACTTGTTTTCTGTTCGGGGAACTCCGATTTGCTGTATAAAGTCGATGACCATTTCAGGAGTCTGTTTGTATTTCTCTTTGAGCGAAACGAAAGTTGGTACACGTTCTGGCATTTTGGTGAAGCCAGTATAGAATTTACCGCCGCCACAACCGATGTTTTCGGCATTCAGGCTGATAATACCACCATCTCTTACCGTTCTCATACCTTTGAAGAAGCAACCGTTTATCTTTTCTGTTTCTCCTTTTTGTTCGTCCGAGTACCAGAAGACAAGAGGCAATTCAGCATTTTTTCCGAATGCCTCTCTGAAATTTTGAATAAAAGTTTGGATGTCCATAAGCTTATCAATTTTGGTTCTTTATGTAGGTCTTTCTACAAAGTTAGAATAAAAAAGGATAAGCGCAAGTGATTTAAAAGTTAATGTTTGATACACTTTTCTTACACTCTTCCAGCTTCTCCAATCCCTCTTTCGACAGTTTGGGGTAATGTAAATCCAATTGCTGCATCCGGTCACAAATAATTCGTCCTACTGCGTAACGCATGAACCATTTATTATCGGCAGGGATTATATACCATGGAGCCAGTTCCGTTGATGTCTCCGTCAGTACATCGGCATAAGCATTCATATAGTCCTCCCAGAATTGACGCTCTTTGATGTCCGCCGAAGAGAATTTCCAGTTTTTAGATGCATCGTCCAGTCGCTCCATGAATCGATTTTTCTGTTCGGCTTTCGATACATTGAGAAAGAATTTCAGGACAATCGTTCCATTCTCCGTCAGATAGCGTTCAAAATCGTTGATCTGTCGATAACGACGCTTCCAGAAGTCGGGATCAATGTCATTTATGGTTTCGACACCTGGTAACTTGTTGGATAGAATAATTTCCGGATGCACTTTGGCAATCAGCACATCTTCGTAGTGCGAACGGTTGAAAATGCCGATTCGTCCTCTTTCCGGGAGAGAGCGATTGATACGCCAGAGATAATCATGGTCCAGTTCTTCAGCAGACGGTTGTTTGAACGAATACACCTGGCATCCCTGTGGGTTAATGCCGGACATCACATGCTTGATAGTCCCGTCTTTTCCTGCAGCATCCATCGCCTGAAAGATAATCAGGATTGAATATCGGTCTTGCGCATAAAGCATACTTTGCAGCTCCGAAAGCTTCTCAATATCCTTTGCCAGTTGCTCTTTAGCGTCTTGTTTGGATAAATCGCCAGTGAATGACGAGTCAAAATCCGATACCAAATGTTTCTTTCCGGGCTTTGCCAGCAGGTCTTTTAGAATATCCTTTTTCATGTGACGGTAGTTTTAATAGTTCTATTCAAATAAAACAGTTGAGGCAGTCAATTGGTTTTTATAATCAGTATGTTTGAGACATTTCATGAGAAAGAGGCTTCTTGACGGATAATGACCAAAAATGAACGGATATTGCTCTGGTATCATGAAGGAATTTATCCGAAATTTGCAATCGAATTAGTACTATATAATAAAAGAAACAATGAAGTATTTGAATAAAGAAACCAATGGTATCACCCTTTCACGTATCGGACTGGGTGCCATGAGAATGGCTGACATTCAGCAGGGAGTCGACACGATACATGCCGCGCTAGACAGTGGAATTACGTATCTGACTTTTATGGTCACGGAGAAAGTGAACTGGTGATCCGCGAGGCTTTGAAACCCCGGGAGCGCGGAGACATTTTTATTGCCGTCAAGTTTGGTGGAATGCTCACTTCAGATGATCGGTTCTATGGTATTGACGTCCGTCCGCAGAACGTACAAAATTATCTGGTTTACACTTTGAAACGATTAGGCACAGATTACGTTGAACTCTATCAGCCAGCACGCATCAATCCGCACATCCCGGTGGAAGATACTATTGGTGCCGTTCTCCGTCGCCATACCTATGCCAGCGGCAGTTATCAAGGTCAAAGAATAGATTTATAATCTGATTCTTGATGACATAAGAGTGGTAGACGTGTTCTTTATCAGGAATATAACTTTTAATGAGTTCAACCTGTTTTCTCAAACGCAGGCTTTCTTCCTCACTCAACTCTTGCCTGGTATGTAATTTCTTCAACTGACCCGCCTGTTGCAGACGGATGCCGGATGTCATAGCCATTATTTCCTTTTTCAATTCAGCAGAATGAATGATGAGATAGCCCTTGAAATCGGCTGAATAAGCTGTGTGCTCTATAATATCATCCGGATACACCTGCATCACCGTGTTCTTTTTCAGTGTATGCGATAAATAGTTTATTCCTATTGTAATTTCTCCGGAAAGAACAAAGATGAGGGAATAGCCTTTCAAACGTATCGGATAGTTTTTGACTTGAACCGGTGAACGACGGGAGTTATCCATATCTATGACGGACAATTGCTCCTGAAAGGTAGCTTCTGCGGATATTCTTTCAAAGTATTCGGGCAAAGCTAAATCTACCACCTGTTCCATAAAAACACTATTATAATTTGTAGAAAACAAAGTTCGCACTATTCTTACAGAAAAAAGAGAGTATAGGCCACTTTGTTTTAGTCAGAATCCGATATTACATATTTTTAAGACGATAGCGTCTTCAATCGGGAGAAAAACAGACATTCAACTTCGTTTTCCATAATAATTACTTATATTTGTCCGGATATGGAATAAGAAAAACCGATATGAAGTATTTGTTAATATGTGCAGGCTTGCTTCTCATAGTCTTTCACTCATGGGGACAGGAGAGGCTTGCGGATAGAATCGCTCCTCCGTCAGGATATGTTAGAGAGACCTGCTCCGATAATTCGTTTACAACTTATTTGCGCAATTTGCCATTATTGCCTAAAGGCAGTAAAGTGTTACTTTACAATGGAAAAGAAAAAGCCAATCAGGCAGCCGCATTTGCAGTCGTAGATATGGAGATAGGCAATCGTGATTTGCAGCAGTGTGCCGATGCAGTGATACGCTTGCGGGCGGAATATCTGTGGAAACATAAACGGTATGCAGACATAAAATTCAACTTCACAAGTGGATTTACTGCCGAATATAAGAAATGGGCGGAGGGAAATCGAATAAAAGTCAACGATAATCAGGTTCAATGGTATGCTTCGGGCAAGGGAGTGGATTATTCCTATAAAACTTTCCGTAACTATCTCGATATGGTTTTTATGTATGCCGGAACTGCCTCTTTATCTCGTGAACTCCCAGCTGTGCTTTATACTTCCTTGCAACCCGGGGATGTCTTTATTAAAGGCGGTTCACCCGGTCATGCTGTGATTGTTATGGATGTTGCCATTCATCCGAATACCGGGAAGAAAGTATTTCTCCTGGCACAAAGCTATATGCCTGCCCAACAGATTCATATCCTGGTCAATCCAACCAGCCGCAACCTTTCTCCCTGGTACGAGCTGACGGAAACGGATGCAGGGAAACTATACACTCCGGAATGGATTTTTGAGAAGAAAGACCTGAAGCGTTTTAAATAGGATAATAGACGTAAATGCAGCATAACAGAGAAATAATTAAATCTTTTCTTACTTGATTTTCTATCTTTTCCTTATCTTTGGCATTCAACAAACCGTTTTAATCATACAACAACGAAAAACAACCGATTATGAATTATGATTTATCAATGAATGCTAACCAGTTGGTGGCATTCCTTCAAAAAACAACTTCAGAGTTTACAAAAGCTGACATTATCTCATTTATCCAGCAAAAAGATATCCGCATGGTTAATTTTATGTATCCGGCGGGAGACGGGCGTCTGAAAACTCTGAACTTTGTCATCAACAATCAAGCTTATCTGGAAGCTATTCTCACATGTGGAGAACGGGTAGACGGTTCCAGTCTTTTCTCATTTATAGAAGCGGGCAGTAGTGACCTTTATGTAATTCCCCGTTTTTGCACAGCATTCGTTGATCCGTTTGCCGAGATTCCGACGCTGTCTATGCTGTGCTCTTTCTTCAATAAAGACGGCGAACCCCTCGAAAGTGCACCAGAACACACTCTTTACAAAGCAAGCAAAACTTTTACAGAAGTTACCGGAATGGAATTTCAGGCAATGGGCGAATTGGAATATTATGTAATAGCTCCGGATACTGGTATGTTTCAGGCAACCGACCAACGTGGTTATCACGAATCGGGTCCTTATGCTAAATTCAATGAGTTCCGTACTCAATGTATGTCTTACATCGCACAGACAGGCGGGCAAATAAAGTATGGACACTCCGAAGTGGGTAATTTTACGCTGGATGGTTATATCTATGAGCAGAATGAAATAGAATTCCTGCCGGTTCCCGTATCGCAGGCAGCAGATCAATTAATGATTGCCAAATGGGTGATTCGTAACCTGGGATTTAGATATGGATACAATGTAACCTTTGCTCCAAAGATTACGGCAGGTAAAGCAGGTTCGGGCTTGCATGTCCACATGCGTATCATGAAAGACGGAAAGAACCAGATGCTGAAAGACGGTGTTTTGTCGGAAACAGCACGCAAGGCAATTGCCGGAATGATGGTGCTTGCTCCGTCAATTACTGCTTTTGGAAATACCAACCCTACTTCTTATTTCCGTCTCGTTCCTCATCAGGAAGCACCTACCAATGTTTGTTGGGGAGATCGTAACCGCTCTGTATTAGTGCGTGTACCTCTGGGATGGGCTGCAAAAACAGATATGTGTACATTGGCAAATCCGTTGGAAGCTGAAAGTCATTTTGACACCAGTCAGAAGCAGACTGTAGAAATGCGCTCTCCGGATGGTTCGGCAGATTTGTATCAACTGTTGGCTGGTTTGGCTGTTGCCTGCCGTCATGGTTTTGAGATTGAAAATGCGCTGGACATTGCTGAAAAAACTTATGTAAATGTGAATATCCATCAGAAAGAAAACGAAGATAAGCTGAAATCACTGGCGCAACTGCCGGATAGCTGTGAAGCTTCTGCCGATTGCCTGCAACAACAACGGGCAATCTTTGAACAATATAATGTATTCAGCCCGGCAATGATTGACGGTATCATCCGCAGACTTCGTGGTTATGAAGATAAAACATTGCGTGCGGATTTGGAAGGAAAGCCGATGGAGATGTTAGATCTCGTACATAAGTATTTCCATTGTGGATAATTAAAAAATGATATACGGATAAAAGACTATCTTCGGTTGAAAGGTAGTCTTTTATTTTTTTATATAATACATTCAGACCAAACAGGCTACAAATTTACAGGTTTGGTCTACTTAATGCCGGGTTTGGTCTACAAACTCTCTACGCAGATCGGTAAAACTCTACTTTTGTCTCATTCAAACCCTAAAACAGATAAAAGAATGAGGATTATTTTGTTAAGTGCGTTCGCCTTGTTTCTATTACTTCCTGAAAATATACAGGCACAGGTTACTGTGAAAACCGGGTATATATCTTCTTCCCGATATAAAGATGAAAATGGACAGTATCCCGGGAAAGGGGATATGTGCTTTGTGGAAGGGAACGTCAATATTCCCGTATCACAGAAAATGAATGAAAGAAATCAGCCAACTCTTTGGATGATTTCGGCAGGAGGAAGCTATACGGCAATGAATAATAAGAATCTTCAATCTTACATAGACATAGATCAAATTATAAATATGCAGTTGAGCGTAACCAATATTCGCCCTATCAGCAAAAAATGGCTTTTGTTGACGACTGTCGGTGCAGGCGTCTATGCCTCTTCTGATGTAAAACTGAAGAATGTTCTGGGACAGGGAGGAGTTATTTTCATCCGGCAGTTCAAGTCCAATTTATCTCTTGGAGCCGGTTTGGCTGTGAACAACACATTTGGTTATCCGATGGTATTTCCTGCTATTTATTTTGATTGGAGCACTGAAGGACGTTATCAAATTAAAGTTTCGATGCTGAATGCCATGGAAGTATCGGCAGGAATGAAAATGAATAAATATCTGAATCTAAGGATCGTGGCAGAGATGAACGGGTCATTGGCATTGTTGGAAAGAGAAGGAAAAGATACTATGTTTTCCCAGCAATTCATTATTGTAGGTTTACAACCGGAAGTAAGTATGGGGAATTCTTTTTCAATCACTGCTACTGCCGGTGTGTCGTGTAGCAGAATAGCTTATTACACTACCCGCACTTTAAAGGCTTTCTTCGAAGATATGTCTAAAGATACTGATCCATATTTTAAACCGGCAATGTATGTTTCGGTGGGAATGAAGTATAAGTTCTAAAAAAATGGTAACTTTATCGCCTGATGTCAGTTAAGATACTATTATATACGTTACTGAAGCAAATTGGGATATTTCTTGTAGTCTCCTTTTTAGTGTTCAGAGGCACTTTTGTCGAAAGCGATAGTTTAGGGCTAAATCTTTCTACGGGAGTTAGTCTTTTACTTTCTGTCATTCTATGGGGAATCATAAATCTGCATACTTACTGGTTAATTCCCGGTTATCTGTTTCAGCGTAGATATAAAAAGTATATCATATATTTGAGTTGCCTTGTTGGATTTATGCTGACCGCCATGGTTGGTGCTATTTGTTTTCTAGGGCAATATTATGTTATACCCGAACAGATGCAAAGACTAAACAGTGATCTCCCTTTCTTTCTGTTGATAAATGCATTGGCACTGATACTCTATTTCCTGGCTTTTTCTTTTACTATTTTTCTGCATCGTTGGGTGGCCTATCAACAACGATTAAATGAATTGGAGAATATTAGCATACAGACTGATCTAAATCATTTGAAAGATCAACTCCAACCGGAGTTTTTTTCGAGAATATTGAATAAGGTACGAACCTTGCTGGGAGAAGATGGAGAAAAGGCGTCATTGCTTATCTTTAAATTAAGTCGGTTGCTTAGATACCAACTTTATGAAAGTGAACGGCAACAGGTATTGTTGGGAGATGATATCGATTTTATGACTGATTATATGAAGTTGGAGAAACTATGTAATCCGGAGTTTAATTTTGAAGTCAACATCCTGAATGAAGTGCGTTATATACAAGTTCCTCCTTTATTGTTTATGCCTGTGATAGAATATGTGATTCGGACAACTGTATGTGGAGAGAATGGAAAGGGAGAAAATATAAGGATCGATTTTCAAATGGAAGAGAATCAGCTTCAATTCATTTGTACATACTGTCTGCGAAAAAAGGAAAGTCTGCAAGTAGCACCTGCTTTTGACAAGTTACGGCAACGATTGGACTTGTTATATCCGGGAGGTTATCAATTAAAAAGTGGCTATAATGATGAGGCACTGTGTACCATTGGTTTAATGTTGGAATTATGAAAGATACCTGGAATGTATACGATTGGGGGAAGAATCTGGTAAATGACCGTTTCAGGCTTATCAGTAATTTACTATTGCTATTTATTATACTCTTTTTGGGCTTTCAGAATGTATATGGAGATTTTACTAGAGAAGGTTTCCTATATGCATATCCGGTTAGTATATTGGTTTTTGCATTTCCTATCTATCTGAATATATATTGGTTAGTGCCCCGTTTCCTGTATAAGGCCAAGCGCAAGTTATGGTGTTATTGGATTTCGTTTCTCGGAGTCAATTTAGTGAGTGTATTATTAGGATTTATATTTCTGTCTCCATTATATCAACGATACGGTATTCGTGGGTTTTGTATACAGGATAACCACGCTGTTTCTTTTGATAGTATTGCTTATGGAGTATTAGTACTGCTATTAAGTGCAGGTGGCTGTACGAGCTTTGAACTATTCCGCCGTTGGGTTGTCTCCGATAAAAAGATTCTTGAATTGGAGAAGGCGACTAAACAGACAGAATTGCAACAATTAAAGAAACAGATCAATCCGCATTTTCTTTTTAATATGCTGAATAATGCCAATATTTTGGTAAAGGATGCTCCGGATGAGGCTTCACAGATATTGGAGAAACTGGACAATCTACTTCGCTACCAGTTGAATGACAGTACAAGAAGAGAAGTATTTCTTACTGCAGATATACAGTTTCTCACCAGCTTTCTTGAATTGGAGAAGGTGAGAAGGGATCATTTTGAATATACAATCTTTCAAGAGGGAAATATGGAGAATATCTGTATTCCTCCGTTATTGTTTATCCCTTTTGTAGAGAATGCGGTGAAACATAATTTGGATAGCGACAATTTATCTTATGTTCACTTGTATTTTTCTGTGCATAATAAACAGTTGACGTTTCGTTGCGAAAATTCTAAGCCCCGTGTTCCTGTTAAGCGGGAAGGGGGAATAGGGTTGGCCAATGTGAAACGCAGACTGGATTTACTTTATGAATCACGGTATACGCTACAGATAGAAGATAAAGAAACAACTTATAATGTCAACTTACATCTAAACTTATGAATTGTATTATTGTTGATGACGAGCCGGTAGCTCGCAAAGGTATGAAGTCATTGGTGGAGCAGATTCCACAACTGACATTGGTGGGTCGCTTTAATAATGCTATCGCAGCGTCTGCTTATATAAATGAATATACGGTTGATCTGATTTTCCTTGATATTCAGATGCCGGGAATTACCGGAATAGAATTTGCGCAAAGCATTCCCGTGAATACGTTGATTGTCTTTACAACGGCGTATGCGGAATATGCACTCGATAGTTATGAAGTAAGTGCCATTGATTATCTGGTGAAGCCCATTGAAATGAACCGTTTTCTGAAAGCAGTCAATAAGGCAATAGCATATCATAAACTGTTATTGTCGGAAACAGCCGAAAGAGTGGAGGAGATACAGGAAGAATATATCTTCATCAAATCGGAACGGCGCTATATCAAGATAAACTTCAGTGATATTCTTTTTATTGAAGGACTAAAGGATTATTCCATTCTCCAATTGGAAGGTCAGCGGGTGATTACTAAGATGAATCTGAAAAATATTCATGAGCAACTGCCCGCTAAACAGTTTCTCCGGATAAACAAGTCCTATATTGTCAATACCTCACGGATTGACTCTTTTGATACCAATGATATTTTTATTAAGTCTTATGAGATAGGAATAGGAGGTGGAAACTATAAGAAAACGTTTTTTGGGGAATTTGTAGCGAAGAATTTGCAGAAAGACTAATCCGGTAGTTTACATGGAATGGCTTGGTATAAAAAGAATAAGAACGTTAAGTATTGGCCTATTTTCATAAAAAAGATGTTTTGCAGAAAGAAAAAGGAGAGAATATAGTGCAATATCCCCAAATAATGCTTTCCTTTGTACCAACAACAATAAAGAGGTTTATTACGATTTGATTTTTTTACATGAATCTTCTCATTTATTTGAGCATATCCATCTCTAATTAAGATCTTCCTAAAACTTTCTTATTGAATTATTAATTTTTTATATTTGTATTTTATGAATTTGTACATTGGAAATCTTAGCTATAATGTTAAGGAATCAGATTTGAGACATGTAATGGAAGAGTATGGAACAGTTGCTTCAGTAAAGTTAATCACAGATCGTGAAACTAGAAGATCAAAAGGTTTTGCGTTTATCGAAATGCCGGATGATGCAGAAGCTGCTAAAGCTATCGAACAATTGAACGGTGCAGAATATGTAGGTCGTTCAATGGTAGTAAAAGAAGCATTGCCAAAGAATTAATACTGAATACATATACAGTAATAGAGAAGAGGTTGTGTCAAAACGCTGACACAGCCTTTTTTTATGCGCAAAGCCCAGACTTT
>OHIH01000191.1_pt1 | contig 22245 bp, 15 predicted proteins | sample 1568191 | NCBI WGS metagenome assembly OHIH01 (sample SAMEA3879531, study PRJEB24766) | human gut metagenome | biome: human-associated habitat; feature: feces | place: USA | collected 1985/1987
CTTTTGACTTTATTATAACTTGGAGAGAAACACGCACGAGGCCGAATGCTTACCTCTCGAAGGTAAAATAGCCTTGATGGCCTTGAAGTTCTATGCCAACTTTTCCGGTTCACAGTTAACCGAACATTTGAACGGTAATAGTTCATTACCAGCTATTTTATGGTGTTCAGATTGGTTCGTTGTATCCTCTGACCAATTATAAAATCGTCAGGCTATTTGCCAGGAACTTTCCGAACACCTCGATATTGATTCTCTCCAGCTGATTTTGGTAGCTCATTGGAAACCTTATCTTGAATATATACAGAGGAAATATGCAAATGAAAGCAAGGCTATTATGACATGGACTATATATGGTGAAGAAAATGTTACCAAGTGATGAAAGAAAAATAAAGGTATACTCAACTTTCTTAACTCGCTCTAGTTTAAAAAATATGTGTGGTATAAAATCATATAATCTGCTTCATGTCAGATATGTACATTGTAACACCAACATAATTTTGTTACCAACATAAAAAATGAATACGTCACCTAAACGGGCGTCGTAGTCCATCTTGTCATGAATGACTCCACAGAGTGAATTCGTGTCTTTGCGCATATCCGTTTTGCCTGGGCAAGGGAAGTAGCGCATCGTATCATTCAGGCAAAACATGGTGACTGCAAATTTGACTGAGTAATTGCATAGCAGCATAAGATTCAGTCATACCACTGAAGCGGGCTGTTATGCCACTCGGAAACTCTATTCGAATCTCTCCGGATCCAATAATTACTCTATCATAAGACGGGGTGGCAGTGGGCGGGGAGGTCAATTTGACAGGAGCGAACTCTTCGGAAGAGGACCTTTTCTGCATAGTAAGGTTGTGAGAGGTCAAACTTTCCTTTTCAATAATAAAAATTAGATTCGGTATAAGTTTCGTTGATACAGAAGTCTTTTATCGTCAAACCGCTTCGTTGCTGTCGGGATAGAATTTCCAAAAAATCTTCTTTGTTCATTTTTCGTATAATCGTTTTTTACGCAAAGATCGAGCGAAAAAGATAATAGACAACGGGGATTTTATCGGGGGCTTACTGTATAACCGATGCCACCTGTTACGAAAGCCATCTTCGCTTTCCTACTGATGTCAAACTCTTATGGGAAGGCATCGTATGGCTTCATCGTCATCTGTGCAAACATTACCGGACATTGCACATACAACATCTCCGTAACAAGTATCTTGATGTACGCCATGCCTATCTTGCTTATAGTAAACTGTGTAAATGCAAGAAATCACAGCCTCGTATGATTACACGCAGGTTACTTCAGTTATTGGAAAGTTACTTGACTAGCGGATCGGCTTCATTCATCCTATGGAAACAGGCTTGCACTATCCTCTGATTACCAAAGATGTTTCTCGGTCATACAGACGGTCCTTGAGCAAGGGAAGAATTTATTTGGAGGCAAAAAAGTGTCCAATCGTATCGTGAATATCGACCGGCATTACCTTCGTCTCATTATCAGGGGTAAGGAAACCAAATTTGTTGAATTCGGAGTCAAAGTCAATAATATACGGATAGATGGAGCCTCCTTTTCCTTTAAGGCTTTTAGCAAAGGAGTACGTTTAAAAGACTGATTCATCCGCAACAACAACTGACCAAGGTTAGAATTAAGACGCTTGCAGCGGATTCAATCCATGCTAATAATGCCAATCGGAAATTTTGTACTAAATATCATATAAGTACTTCCTTTAAACGTAAGGGTAGAGTGACCAAAGATGAGTCACTTCTGAAAATCTTACGGTCGGAACTCAGCCGTGGAGGAGCTACCCGGCTGGAAGGTAGTTTGGGAACGCAGAAACAACATTACTCACTGGGCAGGATAAAAGCTAGAAGCAGGAAAACGGAAATACTCTGGATTTTCTTTGAAATGAGGTTGTGTTATTTTCGGCCCCCCTCTGTATTGGCAAAATATGGAAACAACTCATTGGGGATATTTTGTTTTTCGCTATTTCTTCAATTCGTTCATGATGGCAGATACTCTGATACAGTAATAAACCGATACTTCCTGCAAGATTGTCCATTAAATGGATGTTTTCTTTTTTTTTAACAAAATTTGCCTACATATTGGGAGTTTTTGTCTACTCCTAGTTGTTGTAAATCTCATTCTTGTAAAAGACAAGATATAGCAATGCGCCATTTTGTATGTTGCATTGCTATTTGCATGTATTAATTAACATAAAACTAATTGTATGGAAACATTTAATTTCAATCTATTCTTGAATCTTGTATTACCACTGCAGGAAGGCTATATGCCGGGGGGTACGGATGTTACTCAAGAGCCTGAACTGCTTCTTTCTAGTTTGTCGCTACTAGGTTATGCGATTCCCCTTGAGGGCAGCGTTATGGTATTTTTTCTCCTTCTGGGAGTTTATATACTGGGACGCAATATCAGGCTATCTCCACAAGAGAAAGTTCATGCTGCTATCAGTATGGGGCACTGGGTTCATCTACCATTGATACTGATAAGGAACATACTGGAGGAAATTGTTACTGGTGGTGTTCCCGGGGAAACTTGCCGGATGTTAGAATCGGTTCTGGAATATGCCGAATGTGCCATCGTCTACAATCAGAACATAATAGAGCTTGATAGGATGGGTTGGAAAAAGATGACTGAAGCTTCGACCACTGAAGTAGAAATTCATAGGTATCTTCACATGACGCTAGTTCGTTGCCGGTCGTATGCCAGTTCACATCATGTACGGTTAGAGATCAGTCACAGCAAAGGGCAAACAGGTTGCAGGCTCAACGAGAGTTTTATGGCGGTGGCCCTCCAACAGCTTCTGGACAAGATGATTGATATTACGGCTCCTGGCGGTTGTATATATTTGACTATCTCCCATAATATGGAGTTTTGGAAATTACATGTCACCAATGACAAACAAATGAAAAAGGGACCTGCTGTATCCATGTTTCACCAATTGACTAGCGGTAGGTTGCGGACAGTCAGGAAGATTATCCGTCTGCATGGGGGAAAAATGACTATTCGCAGATATGGAAAATCAGCCACATGCCGGATTGTCGTGCCCACTAGCTGCTGTAATCAGAAAAAAATGGAATCAAATTCTGATATATTCTTTCGCAAATGGATGGGACAGTCGGGAGTGACGGATTACAGCGGAAAAGAATGTATTTCCATAGAGGGAAAATGCCCATACGTGTTGCTGGTAATGGCAGACAACATATTTGGAGATTACTTGCAAACAACCTTGTCTAAAGAATTCAAAATATCGTTTCAGGAAACTCTTGATATACAGCTTCTGGCTTCGGCTAGAGAAAAACCGGATGCAATCATTATAGATGAAAATGTGAATGGAATATGCGGGGATGAACTTTGTTCGCGCATCAAGGCCGAGGAAATGACCGCATTCATACCGGTCATTCTTTTGGTAGAAGACAGTGACGGCAAAAGTTATCTCTCTCATGCTAAAAGTGGCGCCAACCGTCTGGAACCACGTACAATTAGTATATGCCGTTTGAAAACAGATATACATATGCTTATAAACAGTTATATGCTACTATGTAAGCAAGTTGACAACTTCTCTGCAGATACCGCCCATATGCTTCATAAAATAAAGGGAGAGAGTGATGACAACCTATCCTTTCTAAATAAAGTACGGCAACTTATCGAGGAAAATTTGGCAATGCAAGGATATACGATAGACATGCTCTGTGCAGGAATGGGAATGAGCCGTACCAGTTTTTACAACAAAATGAAAGAACTTACCGGAAAATATCCCATGGAATACATGCTGACATTCAAAATGGAAAGAGCAAAGGTATTACTGGCCTCTGGACAGTACAACGTCACAGAAACAGCAGAAATGTTAGGATATTGTGATTCTAAATATTTCAGCAAGAAATTTAAGGATTTCTACCATGTTTCTCCTACGAAATTTATGAAGGGAGAATAAAGCAAAAGGCGGTATGTTAGAAGCTTACGAGACTATATTATGAAATAGCTCCGTATTTGTGTATGAAAAGGATTGGGAGAGCCTTGATCTCGCTCGGCTAAGGTTTGTTTTAAACCTTTAGAAAACTAAATTATACGTTCCAAAATCCTTTCTCGATTTTGTTATTACATTTTCAGTTTTATACTGTCTATGCCAAGTCGGAAAACGAAGGCAGAAAGAAAACTGCTTCGTTTTCCGACGACTTTCGTTTCCCAACCTCACGCCACCACACATGCGGTTCGATACGTGACGGTTTCTTAATTTAGGATACAATTAGCCGGGAGTATTATCTGTGACATTTTTATCGGTCTTAATAGGAAAAAGAGCCGTTCGGTTAGGAGCGTAAGGATGAAAATGTAACTTTACCATAATGAAAAAACTTATGCCTAAAGTTACAAATTTTTAGGGTGATAACAAAGTCTTGGCTTGAGAAAGTTGGGACTTTGCGTATGATATAGGGGAGATATATCCAGACAGACACATCTCCTATTCATATCTTGGAACAAAGGGACAATAAGAGATAATTAAAATAACAAGGCGAAACAATACAGGCTGAAAACAATATATTATGAATTTTCAACAGTGAAATAAATTACAATTTATCACATTATTGCGCGCTTATTGTTAATTTTTAAATTATATTCAGATTTTCTTCAGTAAACATATTGTATATTAACAGAAAATTATTTTTCTTTGCCAAAAAGACTAAAATTATAGATATTGTTTATGAAAAGGAAAGCAAAAAGCAGGTTAGGGTATACTATCGTGCACTTGCTTGTGTTTATTAGCTTGGGAGTGGCTCTTCCAGTTAGATCGCAAAGCAATCAGAAAGTAAAACTTACAGGTACCGTTTATGAGTACGACTACAAAAACAAACGTATCCCTTTAGGTTTTGCGACTGTATCCATTCCTGAAATCACGTTAGGTACCACTTCTAATGAAAATGGTAAGTACACACTCGAAAATGTACCTGCCGGCAAGGTTCGTATGCAGATTCAATATTTAGGTAAAGTATCGATTGATACATTAATAAACGTAAGCCGTGATTTGGTTCTCAACTTCACAATGAAGAATGAGGACTTCAAATTGAAAGAGGTAACCGTGACTGCAACTAACAGCCGTTCGGGTAAATCTACTTCTTCTCACATATCCCGCTCCGCCATGGACCACATGCAGGCAACCAGCTTATATGATTTGATGGCATTGATGCCGGGGGGAATTTCACAGAATCAGGACATGAGTTCGGTTCAGCAGATAAATATCCGGCAACTTTCCGGTTCAACCGGTCCGGAAGCCCCGATGAACGCTCTGGGTACGGCAATCATCCGCGACGGTGCACCGATCTCAAACAATGCCAACCTGTCTGCCATGAATCCCACAGTACTGAACGGTTCTGAAACTCCTTCCGCATTGGCGGGAGGTGCTTCTCCTGCCGGTGGTACCGATGTCCGTAGTATTTCTACCGAAAACATCGAGTCCATACAAATTATCCGTGGTATCCCTTCCGTAGAATATGGTGACCTGACTTCCGGTGCGGTAATCATTAATACGAAAGCCGGGCGCGAACCCTTGCGTGTCAAAGCGAAAGCCAACCCGAACATCTATCAGGTCTCCATGGGTACCGGCTTTGATTTAGGGAAGAAGAGAGGTGCATTGAATGTCAGTGCGGACTACGCTTATAATACCAATAATCCGATATCCAGTTATCAGCACTATCAACGTGTCACCACAAAACTGCTTTATTCCAATACCTTATTTAATAATAAGCTGCGTACGAATTCCAGCTTCGATTTTATCTATGGCAGGGACCAGCGTGAACGCAATCCTGACGATGAGCAAACCAAAACAGCCTCGGAAGGCCGTGATGTAGGTTTCACCATAAATACCAACGGTACATGGAACATTAATAAAGGCTGGTTGAAAACATTACGCTATGTCTTGTCAGGTACTTATACAGATAAAGACAGCTATTATGAAACCGTATACAGTTCCGCCACGTCCCCTTATTCCATGACCACTACAAATGGTACGGTACTTAGCAATTTTGCGGGACAGCATATCTATGATGCCAATGGTAATCAAATCACAAACTTCGGGCAGGAAGATGAAAATCATTACGCCGTTTATCTGCCGAGCAGCTATTTCGGACGCTATGAAATTGACAGCCGTGAAGTAAATCTGTTCGCTAAAGTAACAGCTTCTTTGTTTAAAGCAAGCGGTCATGTAAACAACCGTATTTTAATCGGTGCCGACTTTCGGAGTGACGGTAATGTCGGTAACGGTAAAACCTATGACCCGAGCACTCCTCCTTATCGCAGCGTATATGGTCATAACTCATCTTTCCGTCCACGCAACTATAAGGATATTCCTTTCGTCAATCAGTTTGGTGCTTATGTGGAAGATAACTTCAAGTGGTCCGTCGGTGGCACCCATGATTTAAATATTCAAGCGGGCGTACGCTATGATCATGCATCAGTGGTAGGCGGCATCTTCTCACCGCGCGTAAATGCTTCCATTGAGTTGATCCCGAACATATTAAGTATCCAGGGAGGTTACGGTATTGCAGCTAAAATGCCTTCCCTGCTCTATCTACATCCTGAAAATGCATACTTCGAGTATATCAATATGAACGAACTTGCCAATGAAAATATTCCGGCAGACCAACGTTTGTTCATTACGACTACGGAGGTACAGCAGGTAGACAATTCGGATTTAAGGATAGCCCGGAATCACAAGGCAGAAATTGGTCTCAACTTGCGAGTGGGGAAAACGAACCTGAATGTGATAGCATATAAAGAACGCCTCAAGGACGGTTATGCCATGAATCAGACTTTCAATACATTCAACACTTTTATATATAATGAATACCAGCGTACGGCAAACGGCATAGAACTGACCAGCAGCCTGCCGGTATTGTCTACCTATACCAAACCGACCAACAATTTGAATTTGGAAACCAAAGGCCTGGAATTTGACCTGAACATAGGGCGTATCGACGCTATCCGTACAGCTTTCCAATTCAACGGTTCATGGATGCGTACAAAAAGTTGGAGAAACGGTTACAGTTTCTATGACAACAGTGAAGATGCAGCTTCAGCCCGACAACCGGTGGCCATCTATTCCCAGGACGGTGACGCCGGTTATAGGCAACAATTCGTCACGACCTTGCGGGCTACTCACAATATCCCCCGTATCGGTTTTGTTGTAACGATGACCGCGCAGGCCATTTGGCAACAGGCCAATTGGAATACATTCGGAAACGACTCCATACCTGTAGGCTATCTGGCTTTGGAAGACGCGTCCGTAAATATGTTCCCCCAAGGACAATTTACTACCACCCAACAAGTGAAAGACGCCGGATATGGATATATGTTACAGAATGTAAGCCATAACAATGCCATTAAAGAATCATATAGTCCATACTTCTGTTTCAACTTAAATGTAACCAAAGAAATCAGCGATATGCTGCGTGTTTCTTTCTTTGCCAACAATATGTTCAGAAGCTATCCGCGCAGAGAGTCCAAACGTAATCCGGGGTCATTTACTCTATTGAATAATCGATTCTTCTTTGGGTTGGAATTATCACTTACCTTATAATATTAGGAATTTATGAAAAAATATTTGATATATCTATCTATGCTGGCAACTACACTTTTAATAGGGTGCGATTCATTCCAGGAGATGTCTGGTGTAACAGAAGTCGAGCCTATCAGTGTCAACGTAGATATGGAAATTACCGTTGAAAATGTAGCGGCCTTGAAAGATCTGAAGGTTAAATTCGATAATTACGATGAAGATGTGCATTACGTGAAGGAAGTAACCGACAACAGTGTGACGGTTGATGGGATTATTCCGGGAATTTATTCGGTTACGGTATCTGGAACTGCCATTGATACGGAAGATAGCGAATATTATATCAATGGTAACTCCGTAAATGAAGCATTGTTCAAGGATGGGGAGACACTGAATATTAAGGTACAAGGTCTCAAAGTAAGCCCGCTAATATTCAAGGAAATTTATTATTGCGGTAGTCGTCCGGCAGCAGGAGGAGTCTACTTTCGTGACCAGTTCTATGAGATATACAACAACTCAGCCGAGACTATGTACCTGGACGGGATTTATTTTGCAAACCTCACCCCGGGTACAGCTACGACCAAATTACCGATTTGGCCGGAATCAGACGGCAACAATTATGCGTATGGAGAACGTGTATGGAGATTTCCGGGAAATGGTACTGAATATCCGCTGGAACCGGGTGAATCTTGCATTATTTCCCAATTTGCCGCCAATCATCAACTGAACATCTACAATCCGCAAAGTCCTATAGACGGTAGTAGTTCCGAGTTTGAATTTAATATGAACAATCCGAATTTCCCCGACCAGGCAGCCTATGACATGGAACATGTCTTCTATCAGGGAAAAGCCGAAATGGGGAGTGTGCCACAGTATTTGACATCCGTATTCGGAGGTGCTTATGTGATTTTCCGTGTTCCTGAAGGGGAAAATTGGGATCCGGTTAATGACGAGAATATGAAAACAACGGATTTGAGCAAACCGAACAGTACTACGTATTTTGCTAAAATACCTATCAAATACGTATTGGACGCTGTAGAAGCGGCAAATAATGAATCAATGATGAATGCCAAACGTGTTCCCGGTGTACTTGATGCCGGAATTACTTGGGTAGGAGCTACTTATTGTGGCTTAGGTATTACTCGTAAGTTGTCTACTGACGATGAAGGTAATCCCATCATTCGCGAAGAGACAGGCACATACATCTATCAGGATACAAACAACAGTACGGATGACTTTGAGCGTGGCGTTGTTCCTGTATTGCGCCGTCACAATGCGAAAATGCCTTCATGGAATCACATGTTGCAATAATTAATAGAAAGGACAGGACAATGAAAAAACAATATATGAATTATATGAAAAGTGGCTTGCTGATAATAGCCTGCTTTGCAAATATGGGAGGAGCAGCACAAGGTCTCTCTCCTGCCGCTATGGAACAGTTGAAAGCTAAGCGATTGTGGTTCCATTCACAAAATGCTGCCGGTATGACATTTGACGATGTACAAAATTATTCCAATGTCATAGTGGGATATGACCTGCAGGATGGAAATTACTGCCGTCCACAAGAAGGACAAAAAGAGACAGCTGTAAGTGTATTCAGTGAGGGTTTTATAAACCTGAAAAATGTGCATGTATGGGGTGCGTTCAAATTCGCACAAGAAAACCTGACAGACGCCGGATATAACGCGTCCATTACCGATCCCTTCAGGGGGATGCCTTACTATATAGCAGACCAACATTTGAGTAAATGGAGAAATCAATATTACGACCTGAAATTCCGTGCCGCCACTCCTCTGCTTGGTAACCATTGGGCATTGGGTATCGAAGGGAATTATGTGGCTACATTGGCAGCCAAACAGCGCGATCCGCGTGTAGATACCCGTTTCTATACACTGGAACTCACACCGGGAGTTACATACAAGGTGAATGATTCGCATAAGTTAGGCGCAAACTTCAAGTATTCCTCCATCAAAGAAGACTCAAGAATGAGCAACGTCAATACTTACGTAGACCAGGACTACTATATATTGTATGGTCTGGGTACAGCCATAAAGGGTATTGGGAGCGGCGTGACCAGCAATTATATTGGTGATCGTTTTGGTGGCGCTCTCCAATATAACTTCAGTACATCCTCTTTCAATCTACTGCTTGAAGGCAGTTATGATATAAAGGCGGAAACCGTCCAGCATAGCTATTCCACTCCTAAAAAGATAGCCGGTGTAAAAGATAAAACCGCCCAGGTTTCCTTGGCGGCCATCCAAGGAGGAAAAAGCTATACTAGTTATGTGAAAGCGACCTATCTGAATCGCCATATCGACGGCATTCAGTACATTTCCCAACGTGACAACTCTGAATCACAAAGCGGTTGGCTGGATTTGTACAGCAACATCCGCTCTGTTTATAAGACCCAAGCTGCTTTTCTGAATTACGCGTTCAGTAAAAACCGGGAAGCCGAATATAGCTGGAAAATAGAATTAGATGTGAATTATACCAAACAAGACGATGAATATCTAATGCCTAACTCTGTACAAAATGCAGAAAATTTATCTTTCGGCTTGGGAGGTAAAAAGAATTTTGTATTGGGCAACAGTATGAATCGTAGACTTTTAGTAGACATTCATGCAGCTTATAATACTAATTTGGGAGGTGAATATACATATGGCGGCAGTCATGCAGATTATCTGACCGTAACCGAATTACAACAGGGGCTGGCCAATTATTATACCAGTGACCATTACCGTATCGGCGGATCGGTAACGTATTCCCGGCAAGTCAAGGAAAATAAACGCATGAACTTGTTTGCCAAGGTTGCATTCGACCGTGTAAGTACCTCCGACTATGAGTATGACGGACGTACTTATTGGGCTATAAGCTTAGGATGTAATTTCTAATAACACAAAACTTAATATTTTCAATATGCGTAAATTAATAACCGGAAGTTTGATGCTCTGCAGCATGTTGTCGCTGCAGGCACAAACATTTGTCAAACCGGCAATGAAAGTAAAGGATACTTCATTTGCCGTAATTACAGATGAAGGAACGTATCAGGCCTGCGAAGCCGAGCTCAAGGCCTATCAGGAAACCTTGGAAAAGGAGGGGCTACCTACATTCATCGTATACAATGAGTGGAAGACCCCGGAAGATGTAAAAAAAGCAATCGCCAAACTCTACAAGAAAAATAAGTTGGAAGGAGTTGTATTTGTCGGCGAGATTCCTATTCCGATGATCCGCAAAGCGCAGCACATGACTTCTGCTTTCAAGATGGATGAAAAGAACAATGCCTGGAGGGATTCATCTGTACCCAGCGATCGTTTTTACGATGATTTCGACCTACAATTCGATTTCTTGAAGCAGGACAGTGTAGAAAATAACTTTTTCTATTATAACCTTGCGGTAGAATCTCCACAACGCATCCAGTGTGATATCTATTCCGCACGTGTCAAAGCTATTGATAACGGTGAGGATCCTTATGCACAAATCAGCCGTTACTTCAAAAAAACTGTAGCCGAACATCGGACAAACAATAAATTGGACCAGTTCTTTTCGTACACGGGTGATGGATCTTACTCCAACTCACTGACGGCATGGACCCCGGAAACATTTACTATCCGCGAACAATTGCCGGGAGTATTTGACAAAGAAGGACGCGCCCGCTTCATCCGTTACAACTTCAGCGCTTATCCCAAAGACGATGTAATTAACATGTTGAAGCGCGAAGATCTGGACTTGTCTATTTTCCATGAACATGGTGTCCCCGAGCGGCAGTATCTTTCCGGAAGTCCTGCCACCAACAGATGGAACACCCATATGGATGCCATGAAATACTATTATCGTAGTTTGGCCCGCAAAAAACAGGGTAACAAAAAGGCTTTCGACGAGATGCTGGACAAGATGAAAGACAAATACGGTCTGGACAGTACCTGGATTGCCGGATATGCCGATCCTAAAGTAATTGCAGAAGATTCTTTACTGGACCTGCGCACAGGCATTATCCTGCCGGAAGTTACAGATTTCAAGCCGAATAGCCGTATGGTCATTTTTGATGCATGCTACAACGGCGATTTCCGTGAAAAAGATTACATTGCCGGGCGTTATATCATGTCGGAAGGAAAGTGTGTGACCACTTTCGCCAATTCTGTCAATGTGCTGCAAGATAAAATGGCCAACGAAATGCTGGGGTTATTGGGCATGGGAGCCCGGGTTGGCCAATGGGCAAAATTGACAAACATTCTCGAATCGCATATCATCGGTGACCCGACCCTGCGTTTCCAGTCCATTAACGGGGTGGATGCCAACGCTTTGTTCAAAGCGCCATACGATGAGGGCCGGATGTTGGAATTGCTGCAATCACCCTATGCCGACATACAGAATTTTGCTTTGCACAATCTTTATCGTAATGGCTATCCGGGGATTTCAACTCTGTTGAGAAAGACTTTCGAGACTTCCCCGTTCATGATGGTACGTTTCACCAGTCTGGCATTACTCGAAAAGATAGGTGATAAAAACTTCCAAGAAGTACTGCCTTTAGCCATCAGGGATTCTTATGAATTCATTCGCCGTACTTCCATCCGCATGATGCAACACGTAGGGTTGAATGAATATGTCTATCCACAAATCAAGGCATATGTGGAGGATAATCTATCCGAGCGTGTGGCATTCAATATAGTTTTAGGGCTTCATGTTTTTGATGAAACAGCCGTACGGGAAGCGATTGATAAAGTGATGGCTGAGACTTATGTGCTGCAAGACAAAGAGGAAATGCGTGAAGCTTTGGAAAAGGCCAATAACAACCGCAGTATGCAAAAGGAATTGTTAAGCAAAGAAACTGCTGAACGCTGGCGTATTCTTTATTGCAACTCTTTAAAAAATTATATGGCACATGCTTGTGTGGACGGTCTCTTGGACTTGCTTGTCGATTCCAATGAAAGTGAAAAGTTGAAGGCCAGCTTATTGGAAGCCCTTGCCTGGTTCACTCATTCTTACCGCAAGCCCGACATTCTTCAAGCATGCGACCAGTTGAGAAAGGACAAAAACTTGTCTGAAAGCCTCCGTGAAGAAGCTAATCGTACGTATTACAGACTAAAGGATTAACCGACCATGATTGAAAAAATAATATATCTGGCATTTCTCTTGCCGCTGGCAGGAAATGCACAAACTACAGTGATAAAGCCGTCGGCAAAGCAACCTACCGCTTTCGCCATCATAACAGACAACCGGACTTATGTAAACACGAAAGAAGCCATGCATCAGTACAGGACCGCGGTAGAAAGTGATGGCCTGGCTACTTATCTGATTAGCGGAGATTGGCAAACCCCTGATCAAGTAAAACAAGAAATCATTAAAATATATCAGGAATGTCCTTCATTGGAAGGTTTTGTTTTAGTGGGTGATGTGCCTGTCGTGTTGGTACGCAATGCGCAACATATGACTACTGCTTTCAAGATGAACGAGAAAGCATTCTCCTGGGATCAGTCTTCCGTACCGACCGACCGTTTTTATGATGACCTGAATTTGAAATTTGAATTCATCAGGCAGGACTCGGTAAATCAGCAGCATTTTTATTATAAATTGGCGGAAGATAGTCCCCAACAGTTGAATCCCGCTTTTTATTCGGCCCGTATCAAGTATCCGGAAAAAAGGGGGGGAGACAAATATGCAGCTATTGCCGCCTACCTGAAAAAAGCGGCTGCCGCCAAATCAGATAAGGACAATCAATTGGATCAGGTATTCTCGTTCAATGGCGGTTCTTACAATTCCGACTGTTTGATGGTATGGATGGATGACGAAAAAGCGTATAAGGAAAACTTCCCGTTGGCCTTCGGTCGTCAAATGGGATTCAAACATTGGAATTTCCGCATGAGACACCCTATGAAATATAGACTGTTCAGTGAGCTGCAACGAAAAGACCTGGACCTATTCATGTTCCATGAGCACGGAATGCCGACGGGACAACTCATTAACGACGAGCTGGCGTGTACTGATTTTGACAATCGTTATAAGATGTTGAAGAGCACGCTGTATAACGCAGTCATGGACCATGCCGGAAAACGTGATAAGGATACCGTACGTATCCAGATGCAAACTAAACGACAGGTAAATGAAGTTTTCTTCAAGGATCTGGACAATCCGCTGTTCTGGAAAACTGACTCCATCCACTATGCCGACGAACGTATCGTGACCGCAGACTTGATGAGGAGCAACCTCTCCACCCATCCGAAGATGATCATGTTTGATGCATGCTACAACGGTTCTTTCCATGAAGACGACTATATAGCCGGACAATACATTTTCAATGACGGCCGGACATTAGTGGCGCAAGGAAATACCCGTAATGTGTTACAGGACCGTTGGACCATAGAAATGATCGGTCTGCTGTCCCACGGCGTACGGGCCGGACAATACAACAGACTGATCGCATCACTCGAAGGCCATTTGTTGGGTGACCCGACCCTTCGTTTCGCTCCTGTCGAAGCCAACACCTTAAGTACCGACATGACCATACGCAAAAAAGACAAGGCCTATTGGATGGATTTGTTAAACAGCCCGTATGCCGATGTACAGGCTCTGGCGATGCGTATGCTTGCCGACACTGATACGCAGAAAGAATTATCCCCGTTGTTTTTGAAAATGTATCAAGAGAGCGGTTTCAACACCGTGCGTATGGAAGCCATCAAGTTGTTGAGCCGTTATCAGGATGCAAATTTCATTGAAGCACTGCGCGAAGGGTTGAACGACGCCTACGAAATGGTAGCCCGTCAGAGTGCCATTTATGCAGGATTCGTAGGTGACGATTCTTTATTGCCCGTTATTGTAGAGGCGCTGGTGGAGCATAACGAACGTTTACGCGTACAAATGAGTGCCAATAAGGCCTTGAGTCTCTATCCGAGGGAAAAAGTAGAAAGAGCGGTAGAAGACTTCTATGTAAAGGCCAACCGCTTGAATGAAACCGAAGAAAAAACGCGGTTGTTAAGAAGTTTGGAAAGAATGTCCGTACAAGAAGCGAAAAGCCATCAGACATTGATGGACACAACCGCTCCAGAAACGAAACGTATCAGTGCGATCCGTAGTGTACGCAACTATCCTTTCCATTTTCATGTGGATGATTATCTGAATGTAGTTCGTGATACTAACAATCCTTTGGAAGTACGAGTGGTAATGACCGAAGCATTAGGCTGGTTCACCTACTCCGTGCAACGTCCGTATATTCTCGGAGAGATGAAGAAAATACAACGATCAAGCATTCTTCCAGAAGAACTGAAAATTGAAATTGAACAGACAATTAGACGATTAAGTTTATGAATATGAAAAAATACATCATTTTGGCAATTACCGCTTTGTGTTCTATGAATATACAGGCACAAACGGTCGTGCATCCCAGTGTAAAAACGATGACTACCTTTGCAATTGTAGTCGACCAGAAAAGTTATGGTGAAGCAAAAAATGAGATTGACGCCTATCGTGCCAGTGTAGAAAAAGAGGGTTTAGGTACTTATCTGCTAATTGATGACTGGAAAAGGCCCGAACCTATCCGTACACAACTTATCAAATGGCACAACAATAAAAAAGCGCCGTTGGAAGGCTGTGTATTCATCGGTGACATCCCTATCCCGATGATCCGTGATGCACATCATTTATCTTCGGCTTTCAAGATGTCTCCGAAAGCCAATTGGCAAAGATCGAGTATTCCTTCTGACCGTTATTACGACGATTTTGGGCTAACTTTCGATTACATCAAACAAGATAGCTTGAAGCCGGACTATCATTATCTGACATTACGCGCCGATTCCAAACAATACATTTCACCGGATATTTATTCGGCCCGTATCCGTCCGTTACATTTGGAAGGGCAAGATCGTTACCAGATGTTGCGTGACTACTTGAAAAAGGCGGTTGCCGAAAAAGAAAAACAAAATATACTCAACCAGTTGACTATGGCCCGTGGTCATGGTTACAATTCCGAAGATCCTCTCGCATGGAGCGGCGAGCAAATGGCATTACGCGAACAGCTGCCGCAAATATTCAAGCCCGGCAATACTGTGAAATTCTACGAATTTGACATGCGCTATCCGATGAAGCCATTCTACCTGAACGAAGTCCAGCGTGAAGGATTGGACATCATGTTGTTCCATCATCATGGTGGTCCCACCATGCAATATATCAATGCTTATGAAAGCGGTTCCGGCGTCAATCTAAGTATTGAAAATACCAAAATATTCTTGCGGAGCAAAGTGCCCTCCTACGCAAAGAAGCATGGGCGTGAAGCGGCAATCAAAGAATATGCCAAACAGTATGGCGTACCTGAAAGCTGGTGTGCAGAGGCCTTTGATGAAGAAAAAATCGAATCGGATTCCATCTTAAATCGCAACATGGATATATATACCGAAGATATTCGCCTGTTAAGTCCCAATGCACGATTCATACTATTTGACGCTTGCTTTAATGGTTCTTTCCATTTGGATGACAACATTGTGGGCTCTTATATTTTTAATAAGGGCAGGACTATTTCCACTATGGGATGTACGGTCAATACTATCCAGGATAAATGGCCGGATGAGTTTATTGGTTTATTAGCAGCCGGCATGCGTATCGGGCAGTTTACCCGTTTCACCTGTTTCCTGGAAAATCATCTGATCGGTGACCCGACTTTCCACTTTACCGACAACGCGGGGCTGGATATGGATATCAACTCGACCCTGGTTTTGGAAGAAGGCAATACTGTATTTTGGAAGAAACAATTGAAATCTCCGATGGCTGATATGCAAGCGATGGCACTCCGCCAATTGTCCATGGCCGATTGTAAGGGGCTTGTTGACCTGTTAAAGAAAAGCTATTACGAATCGGATTATTTCGTAGTGCGCTTGGAAGCTTTACGCTTATTGGCATTGAACTACCCTACAGAAGCTGTCGACGTATTGAAAACTGCTATGAATGATAGCTATGAACTGATTCGTCGTTATGCGGTAGAATATGTTGAAAAGAACAGTAATCCGAAATTGCTTCCGGCATGGATAGAAGGCTATTTGCTTCGTGGACACGAAAACAGGTACCGCTTCAGATTTTTCAGTGGTATTGATATATTTGACCATGATACAGCTTTGAACGAATTGACAAGACAGTCCGCCGATTGGTCATTCTATGACCCTTCATACGTGAAAGAATTATCGGAATACTACCCTCGGCGAAAGGAAGGGCTTGAAAGAGATTTCTCTGTTATTAATAATCCAGAAAGTACTACTAAACAGATACAGAATGAAATAAGCATATTTCGTAATAAACCTATCGCTAAGGCAATTGAACCATTACTCAATATTATAAAGGATGAAAGTCGGGAAGAGGGGCTTCGCATAATATCCGCCGAAACGTTAGGTTGGTATAACTTATATTATGACAAGACAAACATTATCAAGGAGCTTGAGACATTCCAAACTTCCAAGAAAACAGTAATGAATGAAGTCGTTAAGACAATAAATAGGTTGAAAAGTAAAAATAGGTAAATCTTTGATATGGGTTACACTTGTATCTAAAGGAGTTTGTAGGTTAATCATTTCTTGGCTTCATAAGAAACGCATTATGATTCTTTATAGGGTTATAATGCGTTTTACTTGTCCAACAAGGTTGGTAATAAATTATCACTTTATAAAAACACTTGTCTTTATAAAGAGTTCCGCCGCTATGTATCGGTATATCAGGATATATGGTTATATTTCATACTCCAGATATCTTATCAACTGATTTTCGACTCCTAATATATACCGCAAATCGTATTGTGAATAGAATAGTGTCTTTTCAAAAATATTTTTTTCAATCCCATGTTGTTAATCGTCAATAATATATTCAGATGCATACTGCTGTATAAATTGCAATAAACCATCTATCGTTTTATTTTGTGACATATCCGCCGGTTAAAAACGTAATTGCTTCACCATTTCCTCACGAATTCTTTCATTCACCATTGACCATACATATTCCGCCATAGTCATCTGTGGATAATGATAAAGTATCAGCATAAGGTTGGTATTGATTTCTTCTTCTATTTTTATTTTCACAACCGAATACATAAGGATGAGAGTGGTATGGAATATTCAAATCTTTATTAATGATTAGGTCAAGCGTACGTCCCATGTTCGTGTCTTTCGGTAAGTCATATATTATGGATTGACTTTTAATGTAAATACCCTCTACACTTTTCTAAAAGTAATATAAAGCATTCAGTTTCTCAATGCAAATTTAGAATATCCAGAAATAAATAGTTCATATTCTGTTGGAATTTGTTGGTACTTTGTGTTAAATTTGCTGTCGGTTATTAAATTTCTATGGACACTATGGTTTTACAGAATGTATATGAACTGACTCAGGAAAGACTAGGTATAATATTTAAAGAATTCGATAATATATACATTTCCTTTTCGGGAGGAAAAGATAGCGGAGTATTACTGAATTTATGTATAGACCATATTCGTCGGAACCGTTTAAAACGCCGTCTTGGAGTATTTCATATGGATTATGAAATACAGTACAGCATGACTATTGATTATGTGGAACGGGTATTGGAAGCGAACAGGGATATACTGGAAGTCTATTGGATATGTGTACCTTTCCGTGTAACCACTTGCACCTCCATGTTCCAGAATTACTGGCGGCCATGGGACGAGGCCAAAAGGGAGGCATGGGTCAGGGAGATGCCTAAAAATGCAATGACTGTGGACAACTTCCCGTTTTATAACCGCCAAATGTGGGATTATGACTTTCAAGTGAAATTTTCTTGCTGGCTCCATCAGCAAAAGAATGCCCAACGTACCTGCTGTCTGGTAGGAATACGTACCCAAGAGAGCTATAACCGTTGGCGGGCTATTTATAAAAGTGCCAAAGAGCGGTATGAAGGATACGAATGGAGCACTCGAATAGACGAGGGAATATACAATCTCTATCCTCTTTACGACTGGAAGACAGAGGATATCTGGGTCGCCAACGGTCGGTTCCAATGGGACTATAACCGCTTATATGACCTGTATTACCAAGCGGGGATAAGCCTTGGCCGGCAGCGAGTGGCAAGCCCGTTCATCAATGAGGCTATAGAAAGTCTTGCCTTATACAAGGTCATTGATCCTAATACATGGGGGAGGATGATTGGTCGGGTGAACGGGGTTAACTTTTCCGGAATTTACGGGAATACGCATGCTGTTGGTAGGAAAAACGTCCGTCTGCCGGAAGGATATACGTGGAAATCGTTCATGGAGTTCCTACTTTCAACCCTGCCTGAGCAGACCCGGAAAAGGTACCAATCCATACTGGTAACCAGTATGAGGTTTTGGAAGGAAAAGGGGGGAGTCCTCAGTGATGCAGTCATACAGAAACTGAAGGACCGTAACATTCCTATTCAAGTAGGTGACAGCACCAATTACAAGACAGACAAGAAACCGGTAAAAATGGACTATCTGGACGATATCGACATTGAAGAATTCCGGGAAATACCTACCTATAAAAGGATGTGTATATGCATCCTGCGCAATGACCATACCTGTAAGTATATGGGATTTGCTCTAAACAAAGAGGAGACCCTGATGAGAAACAATGCCATGAAAAAATATAAGTATATTCTATGAATATCTTATATGGGAATATCGCGGTTATTATTCAGAATTCATGAAATTGGACGGTTGGGTAAATATGTCATGTGTATTCGATTTCTTTTGGAGTGATTATTACAGAAAAGCCCCAGATATGTTTCGCTCTTTTTCATCGTGTACTATTGTTACACAGATACGGACTTATCGTTGCAAACCTGCCCAAAACATGAAACGCACTTCACCCGACAGATGAAATTAAAATACCGACCAAGGAGAAACAAGTGGAAACGAAACCGGCTGCAAGAATGCACTCAATTTCGGCACATGACTATTCACAATAGGAAACCGGTACTGTTCCGTACATTGTCAACTACGGAGGGGAAAACTACAAGTACTATCTTCCTGAAAAGGTCATGAATATTTTTGAGAATGAATATGACTACCGGAGTGTTGTTTATTCCGTTGAACTTACCAATCCGGCAGCAGCTATCTTTGTTGAATTGGCAGCATTGAGCCAATCTCCAGCAAGCAGCGGAGGTGGTGACGGTCAAAGCGACCTGTCGTGGAGGGATAAGAATGAGGACGATATGAAATGGATACGTCGCTGTATGGATACGGTAACTTGTCATTTGGGCAAGAAACGGAAAACAGGAATAAGGAGATAACAGTTTACGGTAAGAACATCACAGGAATCAGCAGGATTCAGAAGGAGATAAACAAAGCTCCCGAAGTTCAAAATGCGGCAGTTTTTCGCAGGAGGTTAAGGTTGCAGCCGCCAGTTGGCAGCCGTTTATAATGCGACAGAAACGTTTTGTGAAAAGACAGGCAAACTCGACACCACACTTGACAAAAGACTGGACGATATTCGTAATGCTTCTACAGTGGTTATTCTGCCCGAGACCATTCGATATTTGACAGAAGTGCACGGCAGCTTCTGCCACATGTTTGGCAGTACAATTGAAAAATCGCGGTACAGGACTAATAAACCAATTGGATAACTGGTATTAGAAAATGGAGCAACGGATAGCGGAACATGAAAGGATGATCCGCAAGCAAACGGAACGTATAACTGTCCCTGGCAACCTGTTCTATTGCTTCGCGCCCATGTTTGTGCTCCTTGCCATATTCTTTGGTATCGTGTTTTAGGCAAACAGCGGCCTTTCCACATAAAGCTGTTGCAAAGTCTTCCGTGGATATTCCTTACTTTTATGATTATCAGTAACACAGCCATTATCTTTCACTGTTTGGCATAATCATAGACGGTAACAAAGGGAAAATAAAAATCACAGATCTATACTAATTTGCTGGTATTCCTACCAATATTGAAACAAAGTTTATACCTTTGTGCACAGTAATCACTAATGGATATCATGGCAAAAATTAAAGTTCAGAATACAGAGATAACTATCATCAACCACGATGATAAGGATTATATATCATTGACAGATATGGTGCGTAACATAGAGAACGGATTGGCTCTTATCGAAAAATGGTTACGCAACAAGAATACGATAGAGTTTCTTGGAATATGGGAAGAAATGTACAATCCGGATTTTAATTCCCCCGAATTCGAGGGAATTAAAAATGAAGCCGGACTAAATCGGTTTATTCTTTCAGTGAAGCAATGGACTGAAAAGACCAATTCGAGAGGGCTTATTGCAAAAGCCGGACGCTATGGCGGTACTTATGCCCATAAGGACATTGCGTTTGAATTTGCCTCTTGGGTTTCTCCCCAGTTCAAACTCTATCTGCTGAAAGAGTTCCAACGCCTGAAAGAACAGGAACAAACACAATTAGGCTGGACCGCCAAACGTGAGCTATCCAAGATAAATTACCGCATACATACCGATGCAATCAAGCAGAACCTTATTCCTGCCGAAGTAACAGCCAAACAAGCCAATATTATCTATGCTGACGAAGCCGATATGCTGAATGTGGCGATGTTCGGCATGACCGCTAAGATGTGGCGTGAACAACACCCCGAACTGAAGGGGAATATCCGGGATTATGCTTCTATTAACGAATTGATTTGCCTCTCAAATATGGAAAACCTCAATGCGGTATTCATAGACCAAGGCATTCCGCAGGGTGAACGGTTGATTAAACTTAATCAGATTGCAATTCAACAGATGAAAGTTTTAGAGGGTAATAACAACGACCGCAAGCTACTAAAATAAAGAAACTACTTTTAGAAGTATGACGTTTGGCAGGCCTTCCTTCCAACGAATATAATATAAAAAACATCGGAGTGACTTTCAAACCGCTCCAATGTTTAAATCTTCAGTTATAACTATTAATTCACTTTACCAATACTCAATGGCTCTTTTCTCAATGTATTCTTCTGGCAATGTTTGTTTTTTCCCGATATAATTCATGTCATCATCGTAGTCGTCATATTCAGTGGCATAGCTAACCTTTCGTTCCGTCCAATTGTTTTTCTTGTCGAACTGCGTATAGGTGTAATGATAGGTGGTTACACCTTCTTCGGGATGTTCCTCTATCATGGTTGAGGGATATTTGTCATTCCCCTTATATTGGTAGGTACATGTAACCATTGCCATTTGTGAACAAAATACATGTTTGATGGGCCGTTGGCTACTGTCAAACGTGTACTCGTGGTTGAGTTCGATATTGGTGTCCGAATCCGTATCGGAATGTAATCCATCCTTTATTGCTATATTGACTACAGCTTTTTCCCAGCCACTTACATTATAAGACGTAGGTGTAAGATATTTGTATGTCGTTTCTTTATCAAAGCTATTTTTCTGATATACAAGATTGTCCGACTAGTCAAATTTCAAGCATTCGTGTTCCTCCTTACTTGTTTAGGTATCAGTTTTTCAATTTTCCAAAGCACTATCGGCGGCATGGCTAGTTCCGGCAGGATCTCTGCGGCCGTTACTCCTGATCGAGCCATGTAGCAAGGAGATGAAATTGGTCAAGGTTAGGTTACGACTGCCCCCTGTTCGAAATGGCTAATTGTAATCTGGGCTACTTCCGATTGTTCGACCGGTTACTTCCTGCCCTTGCCGGTCGGTTTTCCAGACGCAAATTTGGACTGTCGCGCTTGATTCCGTCGCTTTGAAGTGCATTTCCTATAAAATTCTTCCTTTCTGCGAAAG
>OHIH01000206.1_pt1 | contig 20928 bp, 9 predicted proteins | sample 1568191 | NCBI WGS metagenome assembly OHIH01 (sample SAMEA3879531, study PRJEB24766) | human gut metagenome | biome: human-associated habitat; feature: feces | place: USA | collected 1985/1987
TGTATACGCACAATCCAAAGAGTGCACCGAGAACGGCTGGCCGATGCTCCGCGCCCTGCTGCTGGAGTATCCCGACGACCCGGGTGCATGGCTGGTAGAGGACGAGTACATGTTCGGCTCCAATCTCCTCGTGGCCCCCATGCTCGAAGAGGGCAGCGGACGGGATGTCTACCTCCCCGGACGGCAGAAATGGATAGACTACCAGACCGGAAAGGTGTATGCTCCGGGATGGAACCATATCGAGTGCGGCACCCTGCCCATCATCATTCTTGTAAAGGACGGTTCGGCCATCCCCCATATCCCCGTGGCACAATGCACAGACCAGATGAAGTGGGACAAGATTACGTGGAAGAAGTATCTGGCAGACGAAAAGAAAGCCGAAGGGTTGCTCTGCCTGCCGCAGGACGGACGGTTGCAACGAATGTCCATCCCATAATCCCCTATCCTTTCATGTACGAGATGCGCATCTCAAGTTGCATGAAATATACATCTCGTACATCATGAGATGCACATCTCGTGCAGACAAAAGGTATAGATTGAGATAACAACCAAGAATGTTTGCTATGACAACCCACTACATTGAATCCATTAAACCCTAATGAACCATGAGAAACAAGTCACTACTCCTCATTTTCTCTCTGCTGCTTTGCCTGCAGACAAGCGCACAACAAACACAAGCCTTCCAAGATACCACGCTCACCGACGAACAGCGCGTGGACCATCTTCTTTCCATCCTGACATTGGATGAAAAGATAAACCTTCTTTCCACCGACCTCGGTGTCCCCCGCCTCAACATTCCCCGTTGCGGACACTACGAAGGACTGCACGGGCTGACCCTCGGCGGGCCTGCCATGTGGGGCGGACGCCAAAGAACGGAAGACGGGAAAGTAGTCCCCACAGACTGCCCCACCACCATATTCCCCCAATCCTACGGTCTGGGCTCCACATGGGACACCGATTTGGTGCAGAAAGTAGCGGAACAAGCCGCTGAAGAAGCCCGCTACTACATGCAGACCACCGGCAACAAGCGTCATGCCCTCGTGATGCGCGCTCCGAATGCCGACCTTGCCCGCGACCCGCGCTGGGGACGTACCGAGGAGAGTTTCGGAGAAGATGCTTTCCTCACCGCCCAACTCACCATTGCCAGCGTACGCGGCCTGCAAGGCAATCATCCCCGCTACTGGAAAACTGCCTCTCTGATGAAACACTTCCTTGCTAATAGTAACGAGGACGGACGGGACAGCACTTCCTCCGACTTCGACACGCGGCTGTTCCATGAATACTACGCTTATCCTTTCTATAAAGGTATCACTGAGGGAGGCAGCCGTGCCTTCATGGCCGCCTACAACAGTTGGAACGGCATCCCCATGTCCATCCATCCCTGCCTCGAAGAGATTACCCGCAAGCAGTGGGGCAACAACGGTATCATCTGTACGGACGGCGGTGCCCTGAAACTGCTGATTGAAGCGCACAAGAGTTTTCCGAGCTTTGCGGAGGGTGCTGCTGCCGTAGTAAAAGCCACCACAGGACAATTTCTCGACGCATACGTTCCTTACGTCAAGGAAGCTCTGGAAAAGGGATTACTGACCGAAGTCGACATCGACAAGGCTATCCGCGGGAACATCTTCGTCGCCCTCAAGCTCGGCTTGCTGGACGGGGACAACTCCCGTAACCCTTATCTCTCTATCGGAAAGAACAGTACGGAGACACCGCCTTTCATGACAGCAGAAGCCCGCAGGCTGGCACGGGAAGTCACCGCCAAGTCCGTGGTGTTATTGAAAAACAAAAAACTCCTGCCACTCGATGCCGGAAAGCTGCGTAAAATAGCCGTTATAGGCCCGTATTCGGACAAAATCGTGCAAGATTGGTATAGTGGTACCCCGCCTTACGAAACAACGATTCTGAGTGGCATACGCAATGCTGTGAAAGAAGGAACCGAAATCATCCACGCCGAAGACAACCGCATGGGCCAGGCAGAAAAGGCTGCTGCAGCCGCCGACGTTGCCATCGTGTGTGTAGGAAACCATCCTTACGGCACGCGTGCGGACTGGAAGTTCTCTCCCGTCCCCAGTGACGGCCGCGAAGCCGTGGACCGCAAATCGCTGATGCTGCCCGATGAAGACTTGGTGAAGCTGGTGCTCAAGGCCAATCCCAATACCATACTGGTGCTCGTCAGCAGCTTCCCCTACACCATCAACTGGAGCCAGGAGCACGTGCCTGCCATCGTCCACATCACCCACTGCAGTCAGGAGCAGGGCAACGGACTGGCCGACGTACTCTTCGGCAAGGTGAATCCAGCCGGACGTACCGTACAGACGTGGGTGAAAGACATCACTGACCTACCCGACATAATGGACTACGACATCCGCAACGGACGCACGTATATGTACCACCAGGGCCCGGTGCTCTATCCTTTCGGCTATGGTCTGAGCTATTCCGACTTTGCATACGAGAAGATTGAATCCTTCAAGCAAGACAAGAAGAACATCCGCGTGACGGTATCAGTGAAGAATACCAGCGGACGCGACGGGGAAGAAGTCGTGCAGCTCTATGCCAGCTATCCGGAATCCAAAGTGGAACGTCCTTCCAAGCAGTTGCGCGCCTTCAGGCGTATCCCCATCAAGGCCGGCGAAACCCGGAAAGTGACGCTTACCGTGCCCAAAGAAGAGCTCGGCTATTGGAACGAAGGAAAGCAGATGTTCGTTGTAGAACCCGGAACGGTGAAGCTGCTGATAGGGGCTTCATCGGAAGATATACGGTTGGAGGGAAAGATCAGGCTATAAGAATGAAAAAGCCATCCCTTAACATACCGACTATAAAAATTAGCGAGTTATGCCACAACAACGTGGCAAACCCGCTAATTACATATTTGCAAGCATAAATGAAAAGTACAGGGTCACTTTACAATAAACTCATATCTTCCTGCCGCCAGTTCCACCACCCGTACATTCTCGGCCTTGTCAGGTAAAGTGAGTGTAGCTGTACTGTTAGCGGGCACTGTAACTTCATAATGCACACATTTCCCTTTCCATTCCCAGCGAGAAACAATTTCACCATAAGGCGACCGATGACGAGCTTCAAACCGTTTCAATCCCTTTATGAAATGGGGACGGAGCAGAATGTTTTGAAAACCAGGTTGCACGGGATCAGGGAAAATACCTCCCAGCCCCTTGTAGAACCAAGCACCTATTTCACCGAACATCATATGATTGTCCGAGATGTCACGAGTAGCCTGCAAATCCCAGTTCTCGAGCAGCGTAGTGGCACCGTTCACCATCCACCAACCCCATGAAGGATAAGTGTCCTGTACAGCCACCTTATAAGCTGTTTCAGCATAACCATTTTCGCTGAGTGCATTCAGAATAGCTTTAGCTCCTAATACACCCACATCCAAGTGAAAACCGTCCTCCTCTACCTTATGTGCCAAGTTAGCTGCCACTTTTCCTATCAACTCTTCGGGCACAATCTTCCATTGCAAGGGAACACTCAATTCGGTTTGTGAACCTTCGGCATAGATGCCTGTTTCTCGATTCAGGAACTTATCATTGACAGCTTGCTTTATCTCCTCCGACAAGGCATTATAATATTCGTAATCGGCCTGTTTGCCGAAGAGTTTGGCAGCAGCGGCCAAAATCTTGGTATCTACATAAAAGTAGACCGAGGAAGTCAGCTCTTTATTGGATTTTGACTTCACCGGCACCCAGTCTCCGCGCCCCCACGTAGTGAGATGATTGTTAGAGATACGCTCCACATAATCCACATAACGTTTGATGCTCTCGTAACAATCGCTCAAGGGCTTGCTATCACCGTAGAAGAGGTAGATATTCCAAGGGATGATGGCAATAGTACTAGTCCAGTCCAGCCCGTTGTCTGTACCATATCCCCATCCACCAGTTGGAATAATATCGGGCAGCACTCCGTTGGGCTGCTGTTCGTCACGATGGTCGGCCAACCATTTTTCGTAAACGGTAATTCCATCAAAGTTATAAAATGCTGCCTCAATGGCAAAATGACCGTCACCAGTCCAACCGTTCTTCTCGCGCTGAGGGCAATCGGTGGGGTAGCCCATCAGATTGGAAAGGTAAGAGTGATTGGCAGCATGGAGCAGCTTGCCTATCAGTGGGCTCGAAGATTCCAAGCTACCTACTGCCGGCACATCACTGTGCATGAAGTAAGCAATCAAGCTGTTTTGGTCAAGCTCAATAGGCTTATCTGCCACTACCTCCACATAACGAAATCCCTTGTAATTAAATCGGGGCATGAACTCATCCTCTTCTCCACTCAGAATGAGAATGTCCGTCTGAAAAGGGTCTTTCTCCTTATCGCCTCGAAAGTAGACATCAATGTTCGAGAGATCGAGGCGGCCATTTGGATGTAAGCGTTCGCCATGTTTGATTCTGACCTCCGTTCCCCGTTCACCCGAAACATGAATACAAGTCACACCGGACATATTTTGCCCGAAATCATAGATGTATGTTTTCTCGTCCACTTTGCGGAAAGAGACGGCGGGGAAAATCTTTACATTACGGATGGGATGTACTTGCTGGGCAGTGACATTGGAAGAAGCTACTCCGCGCCACTTGGAATCATCGAATTCCGGAGTGCTCCATCCTTTCTGCTCCAGACGTGCATCGTAGTGCTCGCCAGTATAGATACTATTAAAAGTGATTGCACCCGACGCTGTCCGCCAACTGAGATCGGTGGGAATAGTCTCCACGCTTCCATCGGTGTAGGTAATGCGCAAGTCCAGACAGAAAGTGGGACGGTTGCGCCAAGGGGCACGGTCGAAGTCCCACACTGCTTTGGATTGATGGTTATACCAGCCGTTACCCAAAAGTACGCCAATAGCGTTGTCACCATTCTGTAATTGTGAAGTCACATCATAAGCCACATACAAGTTGCGGCGATCAAAGCGGGTATAGAGAGGGGCAAGGCAGTGGTCTCCTATCTTCTCGCCATTGATGTAAAGCTCATATAGTCCAGCAGCGGCAATATAAGCACGCGCTGACTTTACCTTTTTGCCGGTCTTGAACTCTTTTCGGAAGTAAGGGGCAGGCCCATAATGAATATCCTTGCCATCGCCAATCCAAGCACCTTGCCAATGTTGCATCCCCATCATGCCCGTTTCAAAGTAAGAGACAGGAGAAGCAGTCTCCTTATATTCCATGTCGCTGCAGATTACTTTCCAATAATATCTAGTGAAAGGCTGCAGTTTTTTGCCCGCATAGGCCACAAGCAGATTACGGGAATCGTTCTTTCCACTATCCCACATCCTGCCACAGCCATTGACCACATTCAACGAGTCTTCGTCTACCACAATCCGCCAGGAAGTCTGCACAGCTCCCTGCCTACCATCTTCCATCCGCCAAGAAAGGCGTGGAACGGGATTATCCAAACCTATAGGTCTGTCAAGATGTTCGCTCCTCAGATCAACCAAACGAACCGGAGTCTGCCCTTGTACAGTAATGCAAGCAAAGAATGTGAATAGAAGCAGTATATTTCTTTTCATAACTCCATTGTTTATCTATTCCGTAGTAATCACCAGTTCCTTGCCCTCCCTCAGTTGGTCATGGGTGATAAAGTAACCGTCAATCTTTTTACCGTCATAAGTAATGTCAATAATCTTCTTGCCGCTTCCTTTCTTCACAATCGTAAAGGGACGACCATTCAGATTGAACGTCACTTTATCGAACAAGGGAACAGTAACAATATATTCAGGATCGGCAGGCGAATAAGTGTAAAGTCCAATAGCATTGAGCACATACCACGAAGACATCTCGCCGGCATCATCCATCCCTGCATAAGCCAGCTTGTCGGCACCCATGTCATAGTAGTGGTTCATCAGGCTGTCGAGAATGCATTGGGCTTTCTCTTGTTTGTCTATGAAATAATAGGTGTAAGGAATGCTGTGTCCCGGCTGGTTTCCGTGACAATAGTTTCCGATGAATCCGGTCAGGTTGTGGGCCTCGTAACCTCTCCACGGTTCGCTGAATAAGGAATCCAGTTTAGCCTCCACCGCCTCTTTACTGGGATAGAGCTTAATCATGCCTTCGGGGTCGTGGGGGGCGAAGAAGAGGGCGTTCCATGCATTGGCCTCACGGTACATGTACTGGTAATAGGGATAATACGGATCGAAATCCTGAATCCAGCTACCATCGTCAATCTTACCTCTCCAAAAGCCGGTAGAGGGGTCGAATAGCGTCTTGTAGTTGTTGGAGCGTTCCATCATCAGCTTGTAGTTGGCTTCATCTCCCAGCTCCTTGGCTACCAAGGCTACGGCATAGTCATCGTAAGCATATTCCTGGGTCTTGGTCACAGCCCCTTTGTATTCGTCCCATGTGGGTACATTCACTGTGTCTTTTTCAGCAATCCAACCTCGCTCCATATACTCATCCAAATAGCGACGTCCTCCTTTACCGGGCACCGTAGCATTTTTCAGAATCAACTTATAAGCACGCTCCAGATCGAAATCATGCAAACCACGCAACCAAGAACCAGAAATAAAAGTGGAAGCGTGATCACCATGGAAGAAGGTGGGCATGTAGCCGTCACGCTTCTCGCCTTTGTCAATAATAGACCTAATGATGTCAGTAGTCACATCGGGAGAAATCATACCTATGAGTACCAGTTTGTTGCGATAATCGTCCCAAAAAGAAGGGTCAGTGTAATAGTGGAAGCCGTTATTCACTACTTCGCCACGGACATCAGTATATTCATGATTCACATCGCTACGCAAAGCCGGCCATTTAAAAGCATGGAAGAAAGTAGAATAAAACAATCTCTTTTCACGTTCCGTGCCACCTGCAACTTGAATCTTGGAGAGGAGTGCTTCCCAAGCCGCATCGGCTTCTTCTGCCACTTGTGCAAAACTTTTGTTCAACATTTCGGCCTTCAAATTCATTTGAGCATTCTCTATACTCACAAACGAGAAACCAGCCTTCACTTCCAAAGGTTCAACACCTTTGCTGTCGATAAAACGCAGCACAGCCACCTCATGTTTGTCGTCTTTTACCATTTCCACTTGGCCTATTTTATAGTTGGTCTTAGCGTAAAAGTAGATTTTACCATCGCCATCTTGATAACCCGTGAACGTATTATCGTCAACCTTCTCAATCTTCCAATCACGGACATCATTATTAGAACGGCGGATGTCTACCAATAATGACTTATCGTCGCCCTTGCCGAAAGTATATTTATGGTAGGCACAACGCAAGGTACTGGTCAACTCGGCGTTCACTTTATAGCGTTCCAGATAAACTTGGTAATACCCCGGATGCGCAGATTCCTTCTCGTGACTAAACCCGGAGCAATAATTACCCGGAGCGATAGTTCCCACCACTGGCAACATGGGGACATGCAACAAGTTCCAATGCCCTTTAGCAGTATGTGAAAAACCATAAATCACAGTGTCCTCATATTGATAGCCCGCACCGCTACGAAACTGTGTAACGGGGCTGAGCTGCACCATTGCGTTGGGCAAGGTAGCACCCGGATAAGTTTCCGCACCCCATGTACGTGACTTTATTTTGCGCGTATACCCTAAGTCCTCAGGCTCCCACAAAGTAGCCGTACCCAAGAAAGGATTGACATATTCGGTTAATTTCTTCTGCGTACCGCCACAGCCCGTCAGAACAATCAGGGCGAACAGTAGAAATAAATATTGATTCTGTTTCATCTTTTGTGTTTATTTTATATAAAAAACTGTTGTCTCTAAAAACATTATTTCCAAAATAACTGCCAATTAAAACTGGCTCTAAAAAAAAATGTGCCGAAACCCAATAACCAGATTGAGTTTCGACACACTTTTAATTGCTAACTTATTTCAGGCTCTTTTCAAAGAGAGCTTTGGCTTCAATCAAAGTACAACCACTTGTCTGCGTAGTCAAATGGTTGTTACCGCTATTGTTCATTGCCCAGTTAGTATTATACAGCAAATCAAGTTTATTGATTCCCTTTCGCCACAAGATTTCAGCATTATTGTTAAAGAAAGTGATGAATTTCTTCTTATATATGGGGTCCAAATTCGGTTCCATAATCAACTGCACATAATAACGCATGAAAATACCCTTAAACAAACCTCCGTCACCATCGCCTTCATCACGAAGTAAATTGTTTCCAGTATCTATCATGCTGCTATTACTGATACCGAAATTGGCAGCCTTACGAGCATCTTTCAAATAGGACTCTTCTCCTGTGATCTTATACAGTTCGTAAGCAGCACCCAAGAATGTACCTTGGTTATAAGAAAGAGAAAGTGTACTCAACTCACCCGTTTCACCGTTCACATTATCATAGATGGCGCCGGTAGCAGGGTTAAATAAATTTTCACGCTCCCATTTATAAATATTGACAGCCCAATCCAAATCCTCCTGATTCCCGTTAATACGGTAAAGACGAGCAGCAATCAAAGCAGCAGGACCGTTGGAACAAGCATTTTTGCTCCATAGCCGGTCGTGAGTCCAAGCAATGCCACCACCTGCGTAATCGTTCCAACCGGTCTTGATTTCATTCCACATCTCTTGAGAAGTTTCCAGATACTTGTTTTCATCAGTAACTTCGTACAAGCGAATCATGGTGAGAGCAATCCACTCCATATCATCATAAAAGTTGTTCCAATAACTGCCACCGTTCTTTGCCTTGATACCGACATACCATTTGTCGAACAAGTCGCTGTACTTGCTATCTCCGGTACGATTGTAAGCATCTATCATCACATCCATAGCATGAGCCTGCGGCCAATAATGGAAATCCTTGATTGAACCGTCATTCCCGTAGTTGAAATAATTCTCTTCCGTATTCCAGAAACGATCTATCAGGGTCACAGAACTGCTGTCGGCAGCCGCATCCCAATCTATGGTGTAAAGCCCCTTATCATACATATACTCATCTTCTATCTCGCACGATTGAAGTGCCAAAAGAAGCAGGGGCAGACAAAATAATATTTTTTTCATAATCTCTCCTTAAATTAGTTGGCCAATTCCACTTTATGAGTATAGTTCTCCACATTGAATATCACACTAATCTTGGTGATGGCACCCGGATTGTGGCCATCGGCCGCACCATCAAATTCATTGTTCAGTTTCCACTTCTGATCCCATTGGTTATCAGGAGTCTCCATAATGTAGAAATAAGGATCTTCGGGAGTAGCCGCACCAGGATTAGAGTCTGTAGTATTCTTGGTTCCCCAATACTGTATACTACCATCAGCATAAGTCATCAAGAACTTATAGCGTTGGTCGCGCCCCCATCCTTCTTGCTTGAACTCAATTTTATCCTGACCGCAGAACACACCGTTTCCAACATAAGGCAATTCAAAAGTTGCGGCACCACTCGGACAGAAGTAGAATTCCATCTTACTTACTTCCCTGACGGTTACAGATGCAATGGAGAAATCCATCTCAATGCGGTAAACTCCCGTCTTTTCTACGGTTGTCTCGCCTTCGCCTTCCATAATCTTATTGCCATTGATATAAAACACCTTGGCACCTTCGGCTGCTCTATCTACCAGTTTGTAAGTCTTTCCGCCTTCCAACTTCGTAAAGACTTCGAACTTATCCTTTTCGGGTGAAGCACACGCCACAGCCTTAGAAGCATCCATACCACCTTCAGTAGCACTTCCGGTCAAGTAAAGCTGTGCCGGAATCTCTTCAAATCCCACCAAGCGAGTGATGGTGAGCTTCTTGCTTTCCTTTGCCATTACAGAATTCAAACCTCTGGAAGCCATTACTGTCCAAACAAGTGTACCCGTCTCACCACTGTTCAATCCGGCAGCCGCACCAACCTTGTTCAATGTCTTGTGGCTGATGGTAGCATAGCTCAAAGAACCGCCATTGTCAGAAAGCACTTTGTAAATAGGCTTAGAAAAATCTCCACCTTCTTTATCGAATACCACTTCATAAAGAGGGGCACCGCTATCTTCAGCCTTGGCCGACTCCCATTCAAAGAACAGGCTGGCGCTGGCCGACGATTGCAAGACTACTTCCTTGCCGTCAGTGGGTTCATACAACTGATTTACTGAGGAAACTTTGGAATCCTTGTATTCCATGTCTTCCGTACAAGACGTAGCAAAGAGGACTGCCGAAAAAAGAGCTATTGTTGAGAATATTGTTTTCATTGTTCTATTGTTTTTAATGAGTTTAGATACACGTTAATTTCCATATCCCGGATTGTTAGGCGCCAGATTGGGATTCAAATTGATTTCACTGATAGGAACTGCCCAAAGATAATCTCTTGCCTCTTCGAACTTGCGAGTGTCAAGCTTGTTCTCGTCCACGAAGCTTGCACCGCGCACCTTGCCCGACAAGTATTCGTTACCAGCCTTCCAACGCTTAATATCATACCAGCGCAAACCTTCCATCGCCATTTCTACACGACGTTCGTCGCGAATAATCTGCCTCATCTCTTCCTTGCTCTTTCCGGCAGGAAAGTTCAAGGCTGCATCGGCAGTAAATCCGGCACGTTCGCGGATGGGACGGATGGTCTTGTTCCATACCTCTTCAGTCATACCGCTTGTTTCGTGAACAGCCTCAGCATACATCAGCAAGATGTCAGCATAGCGCATAGTGATGATATTCATACCGGAATTCTGGTCACCGGGAGCCTGCGGATTATAATACTTACGGGTGAAATAACCGGTAGAAGTGCCGTTTCCACCACCATCGTAGGCATCGGTTCCCGAACCCGGACGAATGTTGATGACTACGTCTTTACTGCCATCGTCCACATTGCCACTCCAGTCATAGCCATCATAAATGATAGTAGCGGTGAGACGTGGGTCACGGTTGTCGTAAGGATAAGCAGGGTTATAATCTGTCCCGGCTTCACTGATAGTCTTTCCACTAAGCATCAGATAAGTGTCTACCAACGATTGCTGCGGCACACGGTTCACGGCACGTCCGCCTCTTGACAAAGGAATCATGTCTACCATCTCACCCCAAGTAATCAAATTGGGTACATAAGAACGGTCCATGATAATCTCTTCATTATACTCATTGGCTTCATCAAAAAGCCCGGCATAATCAGGAAATAAGGCATAAGTACCATATTCGCCCTGTTTGTTCATCAGATTGTCGCAATAAAGCATCACATTGTTCCAGTCGCTATCCATCAAGTAGACACGAGCCTGCAAAGCACAAACGGCACCTTTAGTAATTTTGCCCTTGTCTTCTTCGGGCAATTGGTCGCGAGTGGGAAGCGCATCCTTGATGTCTTCCAATTCTTGGTGAATGAAGCTGATAATGGTTTCGCGGTCTGTACGACTTACACTCCGCGATTCTTCCAGCGTGATGTCCTCCGTAAAGAAAGGTACTGCACCATAAAGGTTAGTCAGACGGAAGTAGAGGCTTGCACGGATATAGCGTATCTCGGCAATCATACGTGCTTTAACAGATGCGTCCATGTTGGGTACCAGATCCACCTTTTCAAGGAACACGTGGCAGGTCTTTATGCCTCCGTAAAGGTCTTTCCATTCATTCTTGAAGATGTCGAGCGAGGGAGTAGCCATACCTTTGCGAATGGCACGTTGGTCGTCCACACTGCGACCGTCGTAAGCATTGTCACTCAAACTTTCATCGCTCCACATACGGCCTGCATTGTACATCTGGCTGTAAGCCATGTTCACCACATACTGGGCTTTGGTGGTGGAAGTCCAATAAGAGTTATCCGTAAATTTGTTTGTCGGTGCGTTCTCCATCTCGTTGCAACTGCAAAGCATCAGAACAGCCATTCCGGCAAAAGCTATATATTTTCTTAGTCTCATAGTTATCTGTTGTTTTTAGAATTCAATGTCTATACCGAAACCATAGTAACGGAGCGTCGGGTAGTTTCTACCAGAATTGGCGCCACTATTACCCATCTTAGAGTCGAACTCAGAAGATTCAGGGTCAATAAACGAGTTATTACTGAAAGTCAGCAAGTTTTGTCCGTTGACATAGATACGTGCCTTTTCCATACCCACCTTGCGGCTCCATGTTTTAGGGAATGTGTAACCAATCTGCAAGTTCTTCAGACGCAGGTATTTTCCATCCATCAAGAATAGGTCGGAACCTTGTCCGTTTCCGTAGTTGTTTCTGTTGGAAGTAGAACCCGGAGCAGTAAGTCTCGGCCAACGTGCATCGGTGTTGGTAGGAGTCCAGAAATCCAGTTGATGCTTATAGATATTATAAGAGTAATTGGCGTGGAACGGTTCAATCAATTCACCACGAAGCATCATGTCACGCTTGCCCACACCCTGCCAGAACATACCGAAATCGAATCCTTTCCATTCTACATTGTAGTTGAAACCGAAAGTAAGACGAGGGAAGGCATTACCCAAGATAAACTTATCCTTCGAGTCGATGACACCATCTTCGTTACGGTCTACAAACTTCACGTCACCCGGCTGTACCTTTCCACCTACAGGAATAGCCGATGCCTCAATCTCCTCGTAGCTTTGGAAAAAGCCGTCCATCTTGTAACCGTAGTAAGACTCCAACGGACATCCTTCACGGGTGATACGGCTCAACTCCTCTATTTGTGAGATTCTTTCGTGACCAGGGTACTTCAGCACTTCATTCCAAGAGTCACCAAGATTGAAGTTGAAGTTATGATTTGCGGCTCCCGTTTTCAAACGATAGTTGATAGAGAGGTCCCAACCTTGATTCTGCATCTCACCAATGTTGTCCATCGCCATATCCGTACCGAATACCGAAGGCACAAGGGGCTTCATTAAAATGTCGCTCGTACGCTTGTAGAAATAGTCGAACGTCACATTCAAAGCGTTATTGAAGAACGAAGCGTCTACACCCACGTTGAAGGTTTTGGTCTTTTCCCAAGTCAAATTATCCTTACCTAACTTAAAACCTGCGCCTGATACTGTCTGGTTATTATATGCGTAAGAGTTGTTGTACAGTTCGTAAACAGTAAAACGGTCATAAGTACCAATAGACTGGTTACCCAAGATACCAAAAGAAGTACGCAGTTTCAAGTCACCCACACGTTCCTTGTAAGCCTGCATAAAGTTCTCCTCGCTCAAACGCCAGCCTAATGAAACAGAGGGGAAGAAACCCCATCGGTAGTCTTTATGAAACTTGGAAGAAGCGTCATAACGGAAGCTGAATTCTGTATAATATCTGTCAGCGTAAGAATACCCCACACGTCCCAACAGAGAAGTCAGACTGGTACGGTTGGATTCATCTACAAATGTTTTTCCTGTGATGTTTCCCACAGTACTATTGGTAATGTCTGTACCGATACCCAAGTCGGGATCTACCCCCTTCTTCTCAATCTCATTGCTAGACGAAGTAAACGATTCATTGGTTACTCCAAAAAGCCCGCTGACATTGTGTTTACCGAATGTCTTGTTGTAATCCAACAAAAGTTGGCTATTAATAAGGTAAGCCGTATGATTCCAGTTACTGGTCCGATAGTCAGTATCTTTCACTGGACGTGGTTCGGTAGCCTCTTCATTCAAGTAATAGGATACGCCCAAATTGCGGGTAGAACGCATGTCGTTTATCACATCCGCACCCAACACTCCACGCAACTTCAATCCGTCAATAAGCCGGAATTCAGCATTGACATTAGCGTTCAGATAATTGTTACGATACTTGTTACGGCCACCAGCTTCCAATGCTCCCAATGGGTTAAATTCAGTCAATACATCATTTAACAAATATCTTCCATCTTCCGATTTCATTTTGTAATAATAATAAGTAGGTACACGGGCGGCATCCACTTCCAAACTCCCACCGGTGGTACTTACACTATTATTACGTGTATAAGCCAAAATAGCATTCAGTTTCAAACGTCCCACTTCCGTGCTAACATTGGTACGAAAATTATAACGCTGCACGCCAAAATCACTGTTGCCCACATAATTACTTTCCTGGTCATAATAACCCATGGACACCATGTAAGTAGTTTTATCACTACCTCCAGATACGCTTAGATTGTAATTCTGCTGTAAGGCTGTGCGGACTATCTGATCAAAAAACCAGCTTTCTTCATTTTGATGGGCAGCCAGGTCACGGATTTGATCGGGTGTATACAAAGGAGCCTCTCCAGCATTGGTGGCAGCTAAATTGCGCAAAGTAGCGTTCTGATAGCCTTTCACCGGAGAAAACAAGATATCCGGATTCTGCCATCCCATCATACCACTTAACCGAACTGTCGCACGCTGGTTCTTCTTACCTTTCTTAGTAGTAACCAAAACTACACCATTGGAAGAACGTGAACCATAAATAGCAGCTGTACCGGCATCTTTCAAGATGGAAATGTTCTCAATATCATTGGGATTCAATTTATCGAAACTACCGCCATCAGCTACCAATCCGTCTATGACAAAAAGCGGACTATTGTCATTCACAGTGCTGATACCACGGATATTAAAGTTAGTCTTACGATCATTAGGATTGCTACTGCGCTGCTGGATAACCACGTTGGGCGCAGCCCCTTGCAAAGCATCTGTCATGTTAGCCACGGGACGGTCTTCGATCATGGAAGCCTTTACCTGGTCTACAGCACCTACGGCACTCTTGCGGGTAGTAGTACCATAACCGATGACAATAACTTCATCCAGCACCTTGGTATCCTCCTTTAAGACAACATTCAATTGTTTTTGATTTTTCACAGCAATTTCCTGAGTGGCATATCCCACATAGGAAAAGACGAGAACATCTTGGGCACTACAAACAATGGAATAGTTTCCATCCACATCTGTAATGGTACCCACACCTTCTTTACCCTTAACAGTAACACTCACTCCAATCAGGCTTTCACCTGTGGCATCCTTAACGGAACCTCTCACCGTGGCATTGTTTTGCTGCACCACAGTAATAGTCTCCGCATGTGCATAAACCGCAGGAGCCTGCGCCAGCATAGTCACAGCAGGCAAGGCAATAAGCCAGAACTTATAGTTCCCACTTATCCGAGCCAGCAATGAATTTACTGTGTACACTCGATTCTTTTTCATATTCTTTAAGATTAAACATTATAATAAATCACGATAAAAAAAGGAAAAGAACACAAATAATACCAACGAACAACCAATTCATGCAATTTGTATCCTAATCCTCCTTCCAGCGCACTTTATTGATTTTAAATAATTCCTATTTTTACAAGCTGTTCAGCAAATCCACTTTACCCTCGTTCACTAATTTCAGAATCAATTCTCCAAACAGCGTGTTCTGCCAAGCAAACCATGCACGGGTAAAGTTAGTGGGGTCATCCTTGTGGAAAGACTCGTGCATGAATCCCGTACCGGCATCCGTATCCATCAGCATTTTGATACAAATCTTTATCTCCTCATCATTCTGGCTGGTGAATGCCTTCATCATGATACTCATAGGCCATACCATATCATAACCAATGTGCGGACCTCCGATACCTTCACCGGCTTTACCTTTAAAAAAGTAAGGGTTGCTGCCACTCCACACAAAGCGGCGTGTATTCTGATAGATAGGATCGTTTACGTCCACATCACCCAAATAAGGCATAGCAAGAAGGCTGGGTACATTGGCATCGTCCATTAACAGATGATTGCCGAATCCATCTACTTCAAATGCATAGATTGTCCCAAACTCAGGATGATTGTAAGTGGCATATTTCTTCAGGGCTGCCTCCACTTCGGCTGCCAAATCGGTGCATTCTTTGGCCAAGGATGTTTCCTTGTTTACTTCCGTCAGAATTTCAGCAGCCTTTCTCAAAGAAGAGACAGCGAAAAAGTTGGAAGGGACCAGGTACTGAAGCGTAGTGGCATCGTCCGATGGGCGGAAAGCGGAAACAATCAGTCCCACCGGTTTGACCGGAGCACCCAAGCCGTCGTTATTCAGCGTATCAAGAGCACGTTCCGTCTTACGTTGGAAACGGTAAGGGCCTACACCGTCCTTACGCTGCTGTTCCTTGAAAGTCTTCAGGATAGCAGTAATTGCCTTCATCCATTCACCGTCGAAGATACTGCTGTCACCAGTTACTTTCCAATACTGGTAAGCCAGACGAAGCGGGTAACAAAGAGAGTCTATCTCCCATTTGCGCTCGTGCAGTTCGGGCTTCATATCTGTCAAGTCAGTCATCCAGTTGCCACCCGTAGGTCCGTCGTTGAAAGCATTGGCGTACGGATCAATGTTGATGCAAAGGAACTGACGGCGAATGACACCTTCGAGCATCTCTTTCAATTGCGCATCATTGTTAGCTAACTGCACATATGGCCACACCTGCGCACCGGAGTCACGCAGCCACATAGCATGGATGTCACCGGTATAAACAAAAGTATCGGGTTTACCGTCCAGCATGCGAAAGTGTACAGTAGTGTCAAGCGTATTAGGAAAGCAATTCTCAAACATCCACGCCAACTTAGGATTGGTAAGCAGTTTCTTCACGCGAAGAATCTCAGCTTCCACCGCTTTTGAGGTGAAAAGGCGTTTCTTCATTTTTGGACGATTGCTCTTGTAAGCAGCAGTCATCTGAGCATAGTTCTCCACACAAGTGTTGTCACCTTTCAGGGTAAAAGTGTCTGCCTTAGCATAGCCTTGCATACAGAGCATGGCAACAGCGCACAAGGTAATGTTTCTCTTTTTCATTTGGTCTGATTCGTTTTAATTATAAAGACTGATTAGCGAACACGGCCAAACGCGCGTACATCTCTACCATGGCGGCTTGTGTCAGCAGCCATTTACGATTGTCGCAGCTCTTGCCGGTGAAATCAGTATTGAAAAGGCCGTTATCTTCACGGGCATGCGTCCAAGCATAGTCCAGACTGCGGGCAAAGGAATCAAGATAAACCTTGTTACCGTCCACCTGATAGAGCTCTATAAAACCACGCAACATAACGGCGGTGAACCACACATCGCCCTTCTTCAGCATACGGAACGGTTCTCCCTGTCCGGGGGTGAATTCCATGAAGAAATAATTATGGCAAGCGGCAGCAATCGCTTGCGCATCCTTCAGATACTGCCCATTACCGGTAAGCTGATAGAGCAAAGCAGCCGACTGCATCATCTGACCGCTGTTATAGGCAAATTTGGCACGTCCTATCTCACCGTCCAAACGCATGTTGTCGAAGTAAAGGCAGTCTGTTGTGTCCTGCAATGTTGCTTTAGTCCACTCGTACAAACTCTTCCCTTTCTCAAAATAGGAGCTGTCTTGCGTAGCCTTGAAAAGTTTCAGGGCAAAGACGGAACCAGGGGCGTTGGAACAAGTGTTCTTTGATTCCTTCTTCTGTTCGCACCAATAGATACCTCCTCCCAAACAATCGTCCATACCGCTTTCTATAAACTTCCAGATAAGCTTGGCGCTCTGCAGATAGTTCTCTTGGCTAGTCATCAGATAGACGTCTGTGAAGTCAATGCCGAGCCACACGTTGTCATCGTAAAAGCGGTCGGACAACGGAGCGTCCTTGATGTAAGAAGCATACGCTTCGGGCATACGACGAGTATCGAAATATTCAGCAAGTCCCGGAAGCACCTTCTCATCAAGCAACTTCTGATAGTTCCCGAAATCTTTCTTGTTATCTTTAGTGGCCTCCATCAACGCATTCACTGCGGAGAAGGTACCGGAATAAGGCCACAAATAAGAGTAGAGATTGGGACGGTTCTTCTGTTCCTCGGAAGCCAGATAAGTAGCGGTATAGCCTTCCACGTCCGAAGGATAATTCTCACGCAACAGACAAGTGCCCGGTGCGGAATAGTGAGCATATAAGGAATCAAGTGTTTGTGTAGATCTGACCAGCATTTCGTTGTCTGCTACAGCCGGTTCTTTCTGTGTCTTGCATCCGGTTACTGCCAAGGCGCATGACAATAGGCAGAGGAGTGCTTTCTTGGAATTTTTCATCTTTTTTCTACGGCATTAAATTGTTCGACTTGTTTTTCACTCCGTCGCAGGAGTCTTCTTTATAATATATAAACCCTATTAAAAACGATTGCAAAAATAGACAGTAAGGTTAAAAGCCAACTATAAATCCGTGACATAACCGTCCACATTCCGGACATGGCAGAATTCTGAAACAAGTTTGTCACAAAACAAACACACCGTTCCCCCCATACCTCGGAAACATCATTTCCCAACAACTGGAAATTCTGAAATACGCAGGGTTGTACAACCGTAGGGTATCAGCGTGATTTCTTGTTCTCCTCCTTCGGCACTGCCACAGAAAGAGAAAGGCTGGGGCCCTGCCATTTCATTATATACTGTCCAAGTAGGGATAAGACGAGCCTTCATCTTTATTTCAACCGGTGCATTTTCCTGATTCCAAGGAAAGTCCAATTGCTGTTTTTGGCTATTGATACTTACTTGGGCCACCTCGTTCATTCTGTTACGGTCAAAATCCACCAATCCGTAGTTCCATGGATCCGAAGAAGTCACCTGATAATAATAAGAACCATACCAACTATCCTTAAACTCTTTCTTTTCCCAATTTTCTTCCATTTTCAGGGCATATACCAACGGACCTCTTTCAATAGATACTGCGTTTTCATACCAAGTGCTAGTAAAGACCTCCATGGGCAGATACAGTTCAATCTTATCATTCCGCTTCCATATACGGTCTACGATAGCTATTTTCCCACCTTTGACAGTTTGCTCCATCTTTCCATTTACCCGTATTTCAGCTTGCTTGCACCACTTCGGAACACGCAGGTGAAATGGAAATTTCACTTGTTTCACCTTATTTCTCACCTCTTTAATGGTAAAAGTTATCTGATGATCCATCGGATAGTAAGTATCTTCACTGATAACCACCGGTACATTATCACCCACATTGGCTGTTACTTCCGACGGAGAATAGACAATGGCTGCAATGCCGTTATCAGGTGTGGCATACCATAGGTGCTGTGTAAATTTTGGCCAACCTTGGTGCATATTCGAAAAACAACATGGGTATCCAGTCAGAGTGCCAAAAGCAAGGTCTGTCCCTTCATGATCCTGGTCGAAGTTGCGACGATGGCGTGTTACCATCACCTGATTCGGTTGCTGGAAATATTGCTTAGTCATAAAGTCATCGGATATTTGGGCTGGTAAAGCATTAAAAGCAATGCGTTCCAAATGGTCGGCAAAGTCTATGTCTCCTGTAATCTCCACCATTTTTTCCAGCGAGTACATCAACTCTACGGCCGAACACAACTCCGAGCCTTGTGTAGGATTGTTTCCATGCAAAGCCTCATCGCCTCCATACATGCCTTGCGGCTGTCCATGGAACCGGCGAATATCTCGAAAGCCTTCCTTGACAGCATCAATATATTTCCGGTCGGTATCTTGCTGATAATAAATAATCGGTTCTTTGATGCCTTGTGCCAAATTAACACAGTGTATAGTGCAGGTTCTGCGCAAGTCTCCCCTATCTACCATATCTATGAAACTGAAACTCTGCCGGTGCAGCAAATGCCCCAATTCAAGCAAAAAATCCTCCCCCGTAAGATTATAAAGCCAATATACAGCTTGCAAATTGTCACAAGCACGGAATTCTGCCCAACTGCTCCAGTGTCCTAAAGGTTTTTGCGGCAAGGTATTCAGTTGATAACGGAAATATTTTGTCATAAAAGCGACGACTCTCTTATCGTTCGTTGCCGAATAATACTGCTGTAGGATTTTCAGCACGACCATACGCGGCCACCAGTCTTGCGAGTTATCACGTTGCAGTCCAGGCTCTCCCGGATAATCTTTTTCAGGACCGAAGAATCCGTCCTCACGCTGGCTCTGCAAAGCCCATTCTATCCAAGGTTGCACTTTGGCTTTCAAGACATCATCATCCAGTATATACGCCAAAGGAAGTAGACCGTCTATCCAGTATGGACCGCGTTCCCACTGGTCTCCATCACCACCTAACCAACCATTGCGTTTGCCCATAACCGAAGGGTAAAGAACATCCATCTGACCACTGGCGCCATTTTTCTGACGAACCAGCATTTCGTGCAACCAGCCTTTAGGTTTGATACTGCCTAAAGGAAGTTCCATTAAGGGCTTACGGAGTAGAGGATAGCGATTATTCTTGTAGTTTCCTTCTACTACCTGGCTCAAAAGAGCATCCACTTGTTTCTCCGCCTCAGGCGTAAACCACTTTTGAGCAGATATTGTAAAGAGATTAGCAGCTAATAAACATACAACAGCAAATATTCTAATTTTCATTTTTCAAGGTATTTGTTATTTCCAATAAATTTACTTCAATAGAGTTGTTAACTTACTCACATTAAGCACTTACACCTGAGAATCATCAGATCCTTGTGTCTGTGGTGACAGACACAAGGATCTGAAAAATGGGAATATAATAACTGTTTATTCGTATACTTCCATTTCATAAATGCGCACATCTTTACCAGAAGCCGATTGCATGGGCTGTGTCACTAAAAGACGCAGGTAGCGAACACTTTCAGACTTATTTAGCGTGCGATTCAGTACATTCTTACCATTACCCGAAACATAGTCCAGTGTGCGCCATTCACCATTCTTGTCGCTCTTACCTTGCAGAAAGCAGGAGGAAGTGACGTAGGAATGGTTTTCGCCGGCAGCGTTCAGTAACTTCCAGCCATTAATGCTTCTTTCACCGCCCAAATCAAAGTCTACGTAGTGGGGCATTTCAGCAATAGCACACCACTTTGTGTTTTCGTCGCCATCTACCATGAAAGCCGGCTTCTCTTTCTCGTTCACATAGCTTGAATAGCCCATTACCATGTCCTGCTTCAGAATGTTCACTCTCTCTGTGGAGCTTTCCGTCTGATAGCGATTGCACTTGTTTGCCGTACGGAACAGTTCGGAAGCGGGACAAACAGAAGTAGCAGCAACATCAGTCAAAGTGGCGGCAAAAATAACAATATCCTTATTATCGGGCAATACCACCTCAGTAGCCCTTTCTGGCAGGTCTATTGCGAACTTAAACATGTAAGTGAACTCATACGGCTGATCGCCTTCACCGGAATGGCGGTGCGTACCCACATAGGCAACTTCAGCATCTTTCAGATAACC
>OHIH01000300.1_pt1 | contig 15115 bp, 9 predicted proteins | sample 1568191 | NCBI WGS metagenome assembly OHIH01 (sample SAMEA3879531, study PRJEB24766) | human gut metagenome | biome: human-associated habitat; feature: feces | place: USA | collected 1985/1987
TTATTAAATTATTTTTTTCATTTTAAATGGGCAGAAATTATATGAATCTGAATAAAAGATTCTTTTTAAAACTGATTTATTAAAAGGGGGAAGCGTTATATTAAATGATAAGGCATTCCTGACATTTTATGAGAAAGCAATGACTGCTTACATGGAAAGGATACATCTGCGATATTTACCAGTTTGGGAGGAAGCATCTTGACACGGCATGATCATACAAATAAAACGGCATTTAAGAACCATATAGCTCAATCTGCCGTCAGGAAGGCGGTTTTCTCACGAGCTGTTACGTTAGAGGTAAAACCGGAAACACGGGGTGTAGCTATCTGTGAAAAATAGAAATATCTTTTATTTCTTCTTTTTCTCAAAGCAATATACCCTTACGTCACCGGCGGGAATCTCACATTTCAATTCATTCCCTGTGGGGTTTACAGAGGTATCGGTCCATAATTCTTTGATGCGTTTTACGTTAGCCACATTGACTCCTAATCTGGTTAGGTTGATTGTCTCTGTGGCTTCTTTCGATGCATCATAATTGAATACAGCAAGGTAAAGTGCATTGTCTGTGTCAAGCATGAAGGCTTTTTCCACACCATAAGTACCGCTTCCCGTACTAAAGTTAACAGGCATATTACCTTCTACCGGACGAAATGAACGTCCTAATTGTGCTAATGCATTGATGCTGGCATTAAGCACTACCTTTTCCGCCTGGTCACGAACCGTCTGATTACCTGGATAGGAGCCTTTCAAACTAAAATTGTCACCTAATAACATGGTTCCTGTCATCGCTCCTGTAGTGACGCGAATACGGCTGGCTCCTTCAGAATTACCATTCAGTACCAAATGATCGGGGTCATTGTATGGATATACACGATCCAGCCACCAACCAAAAGAAAGGCTATTGAGCATATACTGGCTGTTGTCTATACTTCCCCAGGCATCGCATGAAATGCGGCGGGCGTGACCATATTGCGATGGAAATACGGGAGCAATAGAGAGATCAATAAAGAGATCATCACCACACGCTTTGGCAAAGTAACTCATGCCATAGTTGTAGGCTTGTATGCCGGTGGTAATGTCCGGATTATAAAACTTATCGGCTTCCAATGCTGCGTTGTTGATAAAGTCTATTTTTACGTACTTATAGCCCCAGTCTTTGAAACGTTTTATTTGCCAATCTATACGGGCCAGCGTACCGGGATGCGTGGGATCAAGTGCATAAGATTCTATTTTGCGACGCTTGCCGTTGGCAGTAATGATGATATCGCCATATTTGTATTTACCGTCTGTTCCTTCCACGTTCCAGTTATCTTTTTCGCCTCCCCAAAAGGAGAAGGGCGTCCAGTAAATACCCGGGATCTGCCCGTTGGCTTTGCAATGGGATACGAAGTCTTTGAGTTGTTGTTCATTAAAGTTATCCCAAAAGGAGTCGAGTATCATATATACCTCTCCGTTTTCATTATGAAATCCGGCTGGTTGCAGTTTGTTTCTGAAATAATCTGAGATATCAATAGCACCGGTATAATTCACTTTATCGGCCATACCTCCCCAACTTTGCCAGGCAAAAATGGTCCCTTTCTGCCAAGGTAGTGGCGGAGTAATAAGAGCTGTTGCTTCACCGATATTCTCCATACCGATACGCCAGTCTTTGAAAAAGCCAACAAGGATCTTGGGCGATTTGATGCGTGTGCCATACAATTTTCCATGTTTATGGATAGCAGGTCCTTTTTCCGGACGAATGTCATTAGTGCGGGCATCTACCAGTCCACCAAATACAGAGAGACTTTGCAGGCAGTTATTCTCCGAACTGCTGTAGGTTATACCGGTTTTCCAGTTGTCATGTTCTATTGAACCCAGGCAGAGGCCCTGGCGGCTGGTAGCATCATAGAAGGCTGTTACTTCACAGGAAACAGAACTGGTGTTCCAGGGATTGGTAACCACGGAAACTATCATTGTCGAAGGGGACATCCAACAGCCGATTGTCACCATCGGCAGGCAGGAATGTGCTACTGGTATTACTCATAACCGGAGCTATCCAGTTACAGCTTGTTCTTTGATCTGATAGGAGATAGGCTTCGGTCAACAGATAATTGCGTGCGGGATAAAAGTAGAACACTTGTTCCAGATTTTCTTTACCGGGCCGGCCGGAATAGACATATGTATATTTTTTGCCTTTACCGAATGTGTCCGAGATATTCTCTCGTTTCAAAGTAGCAATGGGATAATCGGAACTTTTCAATACCTCTCCACTGGCATTGATTGCTTGTACGAAAGTTTCCTTTAGCAGTGTTGTTTCCTGATAGAGATAATCTATCGTTTGTGTGTTTTTATTGAATGCAATTTTCCACTTTCCGTTTTTGATATCAAGATTTCCTGCAAGCAAAGTTTGTGCCATGAGGCACAAGCTACTTGCAAGTAGAAAGCATTTAAATCCGCAGATTATCATTTTGATTTTTATTTTTTACTCTCGTCTTTGGCTTTGAATGCCAATGCATAAAGTCGCATTTGCTTTACCATTGAGAGTAGACCGTTGCTACGAGTGGGAGACAGATGTTCTTTTAAGCCTATTTTATCGATAAAATAAAGATCTGCATTTAAAATTTCATCCGGTGTATGTCCCGAAAGAACTTTTATAAGCAGGGCAATGATACCTTTTACAATCAGCGCGTCACTTTCTGCTTTGAATATCATTTTTCCATCCACTTCATCAGCTTGTAGCCATACACGGCTTTGGCAACCTTCAATCAGATTCTGTTCCGTTTTGTATTTCTCCTCAAGCGGTTCTTGTTCATTTCCTAAATCGATAAGCAACTGGTAACGATCCATCCAGTCATCAAAGTCGCTGAATTCAGCTATTACTTCGTCTTGTAATTCATTAATTGACATGAGTATATCTATTTACATTGCACATTGTGCACATATTATTTTTCATTATAAATGACTTCCATTACTGTTTGCCCTACGGCTTTCAGAGTATTACGGTTGATGTTGTCCATGTCATCTTTCAGTGTGTGCCACGTCGGATCAAAGGAGTATTCTCCTTCCGGGTCACAGGGAACGATGTCAATTGTCTTGATTCCTGCTATTTTATTAATAAACAGATGGTCGTCTGTCGCTCCACCGTTAACTTCATTTATGAAAAATTTTCCATATCCCAATGTGTTGGCTTTCTCCCATACTTTCTGATTGATGTCTTTCGCGTATTTTTCGGAATAAGCTTCGCGGTAGAAAGTAGGTTGTTGTCCGCCTACCATGTCAAGTAGAATTCCGAAACGGGCATTGTAACCCTGTATGTGCGGATTGCGTGCCCAATATTGTGCACCCAGGCACCAGGCATCTTCTTTGTGGGCACCGGTATAAGATTGATGTGTACCGTAGTCTTCTGCATCAAGGAAGATGATATCGATTCCCAGTTCCGGCTGTTGTTTTTGTATCTGACGGGCTATTTCAAGCAATACTCCTACACCACTGGCACCATCGTTTGCTCCCAGAATGGGGGTGTAATGATTTTTAGGGTCCGGGTCATTATCAGCCCAAGGACGGCTGTCCCAATGTGCAAAGAGAGCTACACGCTTTTTGCTTTCCGGTTTGTAGGCACCGATGATATTCCGGGCTTTTAATAACGTACCATCATAGGCGATAAGATCGGCATATTGGCTGGTCACTTTGGCTCCGAATTTTTCCAATTGTGATGCAAGGTAGTTACCGCAGGCAACGTGTTCTTTACTGTTGGGTACACGTGGTCCGAAGTCAACCTGCGATTTTACGTATTGATAGGCACTGTCTGCATCAAACTGAGGTGTCTGGACTGCTGTAACTTCCTCAACCGTTTCACTTGCTTTATTCTTGTTTCCGCAAGAAGAAAGAGAAAGAGTGGAAAAGAGTAATAGACCGGCCAGTAACATGGTATAATTCCTTTTCATTTTAGATAACTGTTTTTATTGTGCAGGCAAAAGTAATGATTTTCACTATAGCTTGCTCCGGAAGCCATCGTTTATTAACAAATGAACTTCAATTCAACTGATTTTTTACCTACTGTAAACTCTACTTCTGCTCCGTTGATCAGTGGTAGGTTATTGGTAACATGTCCCACCGGAAAATTGAAACAGACCGGGTAATCATATTCTTGTACGAGATCGGCCAACGCGGCATATAGCACTTTTCCTAACGAACGGTCTTCTTCAAATTCAGTGAATTGTCCGATAATAAGTCCGGAAAGTTTTTCGAGCACTCCACCCAACTTTAGATTGTACATCATACGCTCTATTGCATGAGGACGTTCGCTGATATCTTCGATAAAAAGAATTGTTCCTTCCGCCGGTATATCATAAGGTGTACCCCGCAATCCATGAAAAACAGCCATATTGCCCCCGCGGAGAACCCCGCGTGCTGTTCCTAATTTATTCAGTACATGCCTTCTGTTACAGTATTCAGGTAGTTTACCGCTAAGAATATTTTTCAGATGTAGTGTACAGGGATCATCTTCCGGTTCTACAGTAAGATGACGTGCCATCGGCGCATGTAAAGAAGCAAAGCCATTGAATTGTATAAGATTGTGGAGTGCAGTAATGTCACTGAACCCTATCACCCATTTGGGATGTTCACGAAAAAGAGTAAAGTCGAGTTTCTCAATGAGATGTATAGCTCCATATCCACCCCGACTACAAAGAATCGCTTTTATTTCCGGATCGTCCATGGATTCCTGGAAATCTTTCAATCGCTGTTTGATGGTTCCTGCGTATCTACCCGACGAAGCTCCTGCGTATTTGCCTGTTATAACTTTTAATCCCCAGGATTCCAACCGTTTTTTGGCTTCTTTGAGGAACGACTTATCTATTTTACTCGATGGAGATACGATGGCGACTTTGTCACCTTCATTTAAATAAGGAGGTAGAATCAGGCTGTTCATACGCATTTGTTGTTTTTTGCAAATGTACATATTCAAGACATTGTGGCATAAAGTTTAACGAATTTTATTCTCCGTATGACAAAATGTTACGTATATGCATTATTTTTATACGTTACTATGCTGTATTTTTCAATCATTTTTCTGATATTTGCTAAAAATCTAACGTTATGGAACCTATTAGAAATTTCGACCAGCTGACATCCCACTTGAAAACGTTGAATAGACGGAAGAGGATTGCAGTAGTTTGTGCCAATGATGCCAATACAGAATATGCCATAGCCCGTGCTCTTGAAGAAGGAATTGCTGAATTTCTAATGATCGGAGATTCGGCGATACTTGAGAAGTATCCCACTTTAAAGAAATATCCGGAACTGGTAAAAACCATCCATGTTGAAGATCCGGATGAGGCTGCCCGTCAAGCTGTGCGTATTGTTCGTGAAGGTGGAGCAGATATTCTGATGAAAGGGATTATTAATACGGATAACCTTCTTCATGCCATTCTCGACAAAGAAAAAGGACTGTTGCCTAAAGGGAAAGTATTGACTCATCTTGCTGTGATGCAGATTCCTACCTATAATAAATTACTGTTTTTTTCTGATGCGGCCGTTATTCCCCGTCCTACTTTGCAACAACGTATTGAAATGATCTGGTATGCCATTCATACTTGTCATTCTTTTGGGATTGAACAGCCACGTATCTCTCTTATTCATTGTACGGAGAAGGTCAGTGCCAAGTTTCCCCATTCATTAGATTATGTGAATATTGTGGAGTTGGCAGAAGCCGGTGAGTTCGGTAATGTTATTATTGATGGTCCGTTGGATGTCCGCACTTCCTGTGAGCAGGCAAGTGGCAATATAAAGGGAATTGTTTCGCCTATCAACGGGCAGGCAGATGTTTTGATATTCCCTAACATCGAGTCTGGTAATACTTTCTACAAGTCAGTGTCTCTTTTTGCCAATGCAGATATGGCAGGCTTGCTGCAAGGTCCTGTTTGTCCGGTGGTACTACCTTCACGTAGTGATTCCGGTTTGTCAAAATATTATAGCATGGCTATGGCATGCCTTACTTGTAAATAAGATGTATAATGAAGATACTCGCCATTAATCCTGGTTCTACTTCGACGAAGATTGCCGTTTTTGAGGATGAAACTCCGTTGCTGGTTCGTAATATTCGTCATACAGTAGACGAGTTGGCTACCTTTCCACAGGTGACCGATCAGTTTGATTTTCGTAAATCTCTTGTACTTACGGAGCTGGAGAAGGAAGGAATTCCTTTCCAGTTTGACGCCATTATCGGCCGTGGAGGGCTGGTAAAGCCAATTCCCGGAGGTGTATACGAAGTTAATGAGGCTATGCGGCTTGATACTCTTCATGCTATGCGTACCCATGCCTGTAACTTGGGATGTCTTATTGCGGCTGAGTTGGCTTCTATGCTTCCCGGTTGTCGTGCTTTCATTGCCGATCCTGGTGTGGTGGACGAAATGGATGAAATACCTCATATCACAGGGTCACCTCTTATGCCTCGCGTTACGATCTGGCATGCATTGAACCAGCGTGCTATTGCCCGTCGCTATGCCCGCGAACACGATACGAGATACGAAAATCTGAATCTTGTTATTTGTCATTTGGGCGGAGGTATTTCTATTGGTGCCCACGATCATGGGCGTGCTATAGACGTAAATAATGCGCTTGATGGTGAAGGACCGTTTTCGCCTGAGCGTGCCGGAACTCTTCCGGCCGGGCAATTGATAGACTTATGTTATAGTGGACGTTTTACGAAAGATGAATTAAAAAAACGTATTTCCGGTCGTGCCGGTCTGACAGCACATTTAGGTACGACGGATGTTCCTGCTATTGTAGCTTCTATAGAGAATGGAGATAAGAAAGCAGAGTTGATATTGAATGCAATGATTTATCAGGTGGCCAAGAGTATTGGCGCGGCGGCTGTAGCTCTCTATGGTAAAGTGGATGCAATACTGTTGACGGGAGGGATTGCCCATTCCGATTATGTCGTTTCCCGTTTGAAAGAACGTATCTCTTTCCTTGCTCCGGTGTATGTATATCCGGGTGAAGATGAGTTGGAAGCTCTGGCACAGAATGCATTAGGAGCTTTGCGAGGAGAATTGCCTATTGCTGAATATACATGATACGGGTTGGGTGTATAGAGAACAGATATACTTGATTGTAATAATAGTATAGAATACCTTGCTTAAGATATGAAGTTTGCAATGAAAACATCCGGATGTTGTGCTGCACAACATCCGGATGTTTTATATAAGAACATGGGGATGTTTTTATTGTAAAAATGTACTTTTATCTACAATAAGAAAGTACGGTAATGATTAGAAGCATTACTGTGGTTTGTTCTATTGATTCGTAGTTATGCTGTATTATAAAACAAGAGGGTACCCTTCACTTTCGGATACCCTCTTTCAATCCTCTCTCTTAATTTAAACTAATACGGAGAAAACGTCTAATCAGGATTTTTATATCTATTAGAAATTATTTTTTCCAACACTCCACCATACGTCGGTACCACCATTATCGGCGCCTCCTAAAGCACCTACCAATTGTTGATATAGATCCGGGAAGGATGAAGCTAAACCAGACGGGAACGGGAGACGGCGTACCATCTTATTGGTATCAATCAGTCCATTGCTATGATTTGTCAATACTTTAAACAAATGAGGATAACCAGTACGACGCTGTTCAGCCCATGCTTCTGCTCCTTCCGGATACAGTGCCAACCATTTTTGCGTGATAATTCGTTCCAACTTCACTTCCTTGCTGGCATTTTCATCCCATTTGGGAGTTATTGTTGATACGGCTTTCATGTCATTGCTTTCAAAGAATACGTCTTTGTAGTCTGAAGGTTGGGAATTACTTTGTAAGTATTCGTCTGCATTTGTTGCTCCCCACTGTTCGAAAGAAAGGCGGACAGCTTTTTCATAACAGTTCTGAACGCTTTCGTTTGCTCCGGTGAATTCACGTAATTTAGCTTCGGCGCGAAGGAACCAAACTTCGGAAGCTGTCATTAAGGGTGCATCAGTAGTAATCTGGATAGTTGAGCGTGAGTGGTATTTATAATGATTACATTCGGCTGGCGTATTGTAGTTGAATCCTTGCGGAATACCTTTTTGCATGCCCTTATAGTCGAAGCGTGGTTTGAATGATGCGTCCAAACCTTCGGTTCCGCCTACAGAAGGTGTAAAATACTTATTGGTACGAGGATCATTATAACCTACGAGGAAAGATTCCATTGAGGCATTCATATACACTTCCCACCAACTGAGCCCGATGGTGCCCAATGGATTTTTGTAGTTACTTCCATCAGCAAAGACGGCTACATTTTCGGCATTGGTTTCAATGAGTCCGTGAGGGTCTTGTAATGCTTTGGTAACCTCAGTTGCTGCCTGTTTCGGATTTACGTTGGATATACGCATGGCTAATCGCAGGCGAAGTGAATTAGCCCATTTGGCATAATGTGCCAACGTTTTATCGTTTTTCATCAGAATATCGAATTTAGTAATATTGTCTATAATTTCTTGAGCAATACCTTCTTGAGTGGACTCATCTATCCAGGAGAGAGCCTGATCGATATCTGCAAACATGGCTGTGTATACCTTTTCCTGAGATTCGGGAATGTAATTTTCAAAATCTGAATAAAGAATTGCACCATACTGATCGGCTAATCGATGAAGCATAGCTACTTTATATATTTTGCATAAGGCTAAGTAAGGTTTGCAATTAACATTGGCATCCATACTTTTATTCAGAGCAGATACTCCGTATTGATAAGTATAAGTCCAGTTTGTTCCATTCCATCCGTCATTTAGATTGTAAGTGGAATTCATGTCGGTAAACTTGGAAGCCATGTCGTGGAAGTAGCCTGCAAACATATCTACATTCAGATTTTGCATGGTCTGAAATGTCCAGTCTGTACCACCTGGAGCCGGGTCATTAAAGTAGATGGAACGTTGAATGGTATTGAAATACATTTTGTTACCATACTTACTATCTGCTATTTGCTTGTCGGGTGTATAGGCTCCCAATTCGGTGTTCATATATTCAAACTTGTCCGTACAGGCGGTTACAACAAACAGAATACCGAATAATAATGCTGCTATATATTTGATTTGATTTTTCATATCGTTCTGTGTATTAGTTATTAGAATGTAAATTTTAGGTTAAATCCCATACTGCGTGTAGTTGGCATTCCAAATACGTCTACTCCCTGATTTGTGTTACCTACAGACATTAAAGCATCCGGATCGAATGGTGCATCTTTGTAAATAAAAAACAGGTTGCGTGCAACTAATGCCAAGTTGATACTTTTAAATACCTTTGTTTTTTCAATCCATGCCTGTGGCAGATTGTAACCGATAGATAGTTCACGCAGGCGAATATTGGTTCTGTCGTAAACGTAATACTCAGAACATCCATCAATGTTACCAACTCTTCCATAGAAGCCTTGTACATCTTTAATTTGTTTACCTTCTAATTCGACATAACCGCGGTCCATCGCTTCTCCTATGTTTTTGCTGACACCATATTGATCCAGTTGGCCTTGAGTGAATGACAATACTTTCCCACCAAAGCTGCCATCGATAAGGAAACTGATGTTTACTCCATAGAAGCTGAAGGTATTACTCCAACCCAAAGTACAGTCGGGGTTACTGTTTCCTAAGTAAACATCGTCACGGTTTGCTGTTAGAGTAGGGAGTCCGTCGTCGTCATATTGAATCTTTCCGTTATCGTCACGGCTGAAGCCTTTTCCGTAAAGATCTCCCAATGATCCCCCTTCTTTTACTTTCATACGATAAGCCATGTTCAAGCCATCCTGTCCATAGTTATACTCTTTGTATGTGTCGGTCAATTCTTTTACTTCATTCTTATTGGTGGCAAAGTTTACCTGGGTTCTCCAATAGAAGTTTTCATTTTGTACAGGAACGCCACCTATTGTCAGTTCGAAACCTTTATTACTGATTTTGCCTGCATTGATCATCTGATTGGTATAGGTAGAACCTGGTTTCATCGGAACAATAAGGAATTGGTTTCTGGTCATAGTCTGATACCATGTGAAGTCAAGGTCGATTCGGTTATGTAAGAATTTGAATTCACCACCAACTTCCCAAGAGTCTGTAAGTTCGGGTTTCAAAGTTCCGTCATTATAGTTGGTCACTTGTTCTATATTGCCTCCGATAGACAGTTGAGGATAGAGATGGGCCTGATATCTGGGCAGGTCATTACCTACCTCGGCAAATGAACCACGTATCTTGGCAAAAGAAAACATAGTATTGATTACGTCACTCGGAGTCTCTAACACAAGGTTACCCTGTATCTGACTCAAAAATCTCCGACGTGCCAGAAGTTCATTATTAACATCCAACGCCAACTCCTGATCATGTTTCTTATATCCTGCATAGATTACCTGAAACCAAGCCTTTTCTCCGGCTTTCAGTAAATAAGTACCATCTTTTACCGGAGAAGAAAGGGTAGCCGTTAATGTATAACTGCCTTCCACTCCTTTTGCCTCATCAGTATAATAAAAAAGAGTGGTCGATGGGAGCTGAACTGTCTGTGGGTGATCTGTCGTATTCTCCAACTCATATTTCTCACAGAAGGCCGGTTGTGACGTGGAAGGAAAAAGTGTACGTGTCAACGAAATCCCTCTAGTAGTATATACACTCTTTACAGTCATAATTCCATTCAGCGATACAGTCTCTACCTTTTCACCTACTAACGGCTGACCATTTACAAGGCATAAATGTGCCCAGTCTCCATTAAAATGATGCTGCAAACTACCATGGGTATCATTAGGGATAGTACGAAAAGTAGGTAAAACCATATTCCGGTCAATCACCCATTCACCAGCTTCATTAACACCATAGCGCAATACTGTTGAAACTTTCAGCCCACTCATTTCAATATGGTCATTATGCACACCATCCACTCTCCAGCAAATACTGTCAGGTGAAGTAATCACCCATCTCGTTATCTCACTGGCATTCAGAAAACTGGTATACAATCCAATTAGTAATAGTGTAAACCACAAAGTCTTTTGTCTGGTCATCATATCTTATAGTATTATTAAAATTTTCACACTTATAAATTATAAATCCTCAATATAACAGATGATATAGAGTGAAATACAACTCTATATATAATCTACTCTTCTTTCGAATTAACAAAATCCTTAGGCAATACCCCAAATTGCTTTTGGAAACATTTAGCAAAGTAAGACGGAGAATTAAATCCCACCATGTAGCAGATTTCATTCACCCGGTTTTCTCCCTCTTTCAACAATTGAGCTGCCTTTTTCAAACGCTCCAGGCGTAAGAACTCATTCGGACTCAAATCCAGCACTCCCTTTATTTTCCGATAAAAGTTAGACCTGCTCATATTCAGGTTATCTGCCATGTCATCCATGCTAAATTCAGGATTGGCATAATTAATCTGAATTACTTCGTTCAACCTCTTGATAAATTCCTCATCAGCTTTTGTTAAAGCCATTGTATTAGCAGCTATAAAAGGAGACTCCGCAAAAGCTTGGCGCAGTTTCTCTCTATTCTGAATAAGATTGGAAGCACATGCTTGTAGATATTCTACAGAAAAAGGTTTTTCAATATAAGCATCTGCTCCCAGTTCCATCCCCTCTATCTTTGATTGTATATTGGTCCTGGCAGTCAGCAGGATAACCGGAATATGGCTGTAATTCAAATCCGACTTAATCGTCTTACACAATTCGAAACCATCCATCACGGGCATCACAACATCACTTATCACCAGATTCACATAGTTACCATCAAGCACCTGCAATGCTTCTGCACCATTAGTAGCTGTCAGTACTGTATAATCTCTCGACAACTGACGAACAACAAAAGTAAGCATATCAGGATTATCTTCCACTACCAGCACAGTGGGACGATTATCTTTCTTTCCCGCCTGTTCGGCAGGGATTTCATTTACCCTATCAATTTCCACCTCCGCCTCTGGAGTTAAAGTGATTGTCGTATCCTGAACGACCGGTAAAGTCAGACAGAAAATGTTACTTTCTTCTCCTGCCTCCATAGCCAAAGTTCCCAGATGTAGTTCAGCCAACGAGCGAGAGAGTGCCAAACCGATTCCAGTGCCAGTAGTCACCTTTCCATCCTCTTGCTCATTGAAACGAACAAAAGGTTTAAAAATCTCCTCTTTCATTTCATCAGGAATGATTACTCCATCGTTTACTGTGCGAATACGGAATAGATTATCATCATCAGTTTCGGGTATTTCCAGCATTACATGTACATAACTCTCGGCATATTTCATTCCATTGTTCAATAAGTTACTGATAATCTTCGTAAATGCTTCCTGATTAACATGGGCATAAAAATCTTTTTCTGGTACCTGTAAGGTAAATTCCAACCCTTTCTGTTTTGCAAGAGAAGTGAAACGTATATGAGTTTCTTTCAACACTTCTGTTATATTGCATTTTGCAAAGTTCAACCGGAATCCCTGGCTTTCCGTCTTGCGGAAGTCAAGTAGCTGATTGGTCAGATTGAGTAATCGTTCCGTGTTCTGTTTCATGACGTTCAAGTCTTCACGGGTTTCAGCATCCACTTGTTTTTTCAGTATGATATTTTCCAACGGACCTTTAATCAATGTCAACGGTGTACGTATCTCATGAGCTACATTCGTAAAAAAGTCGATCTTTGCATGATAAACTTCACGTTCTTTCTCCTGCTCAAACTTCTCCATCTGCCTACGATGCTTGTTGTTACTACGCCTCTTGAAATATATAATTACATACAAAGAACAACCTATAATCAACAAAGCATATACAAAATAAGCCCAAACAGAAAGATAGAAAGGAGGAAGAATATGTACTTTTAACGATATTCCATTTTCATTCCATACTCCGTCACTATTAGAAACCTTTACTTTGAATGTATAATTGCCATATCGCAGATTGGAATAAGTAACAATAGGGCTTTCGCCAATTGTCAGCCAATCCGCATCAAAACCATCCAATTTATACATGATTTTACTCATTCTTGGAGCTTGAAAGTCCAATGCTGTTACCCGGAAAGAGAAAGAGTTCTGATTAGACTGAAGAATAAGCTCATCAGAGAAAGTGATACTCTTTTTCAATGGAGATCCCGGTTCACCGACATACACTTCTTTGCCAAACAATAGGAAATCCGTAATCACAATAGATGGAAGCGACCTATTCTCTGAAAAGGTCTTCGGATTGAAAGCGATAAAACCATCGATGCTTCCCAGATAAATCGTACCATCTTCCGTTTCCAGGCTGGAGCGATAATTAAACTGATCACCCAGCAAACCATTGGAGGTAGTATATACTTTCATTGCTCCGGTAGTAGGTTGGAAACATACGAGGCCATTATTCGTTGTCAGCCAGAAAAGTCCGTCTTTATCTTCCACAATCTGATAAACGACATCGTTTGGCAATCCATCTGCCAGATTATAGCTGGTAAAGGTTTCCGTTTCCGGATGGAACAAACAGAACCCTCCACCTTGAGTCGTCAACCAAACTTGCCGGTGAGAATCTTCGAAGATACTTACCACTTTATCATAAGGAAGGCTTTTCGGATTATTTTCATTATGTAGATAATTCTTCCATTTCTTCTCACTTACATTATAACAGTAAGCACCGTTTGCGTAAGTGGCCAACCAGAGGTTTCCTCCTGAATCTTCTTTTATGTCATATACAAACCGACCATTCAGTTCCGGTATCCGGTCAAAATCATCAGATTGTCTGTTGTAGCGCAACAAACCGAATAAAGTACCCAGATAAATATCCCCCGTCGTCGTTCGGCAAATGGAGAAAACGCTGTTGTCTATCAATGAGCGGGGCGAGTCTGTCTTCTGGTAGGTTTTCACAATAGCTCCTGTACGGGTATCCACCACTTTCACTCCTTTCGAAAAAGTTCCCACCCAAAGGTTATCATCAACCAGACACAGTCCATGAACATTTGTAAAAGCATTGCTTGGCGTGAAGAAAGAAAAAGTCTTGGTTTTAGGATTAAAACGATTCAAACCACCATCTTCCGTGCCAATCCATAGAATTCCCTGGTTATCTTGGCAGAACTCACGCACTCGTTTCCCGTGCAGGCCATTCTCTGTTCCTTTCGGATAATATTTCTCGAAGTTCGTATAAAAACGGGGATAATAGTTTATACCGCCGAAGTAAGAGCCAATCCAAATGCCGCCCTCACGATCTTTGCACAATGAATAAATGGCATTATCGGATAAAGAATAAGGATCATTAATCGAACTGCGCAAATGAACGTACTTACCTAGCCGGAGATTATAGATATAAAGTCCCGACTCTGCACCAATCCACAGTTCGAAAAGTAAATCGTGCAATTTGTTTGAAGTCAGATTCAGCTCTTTCACCCCTCCTTTTAAAGAACTTATATACAAACAGTTGTATGCACCTTTTACAATACAGGTCACTACGTCGTTCGCATAAATTTCCTTGTTATTCACAGGCGATAAATAAGGATGGAGAGTTTTCAGACGGTCTTTTGAATAGAAAAGTCCATCGCCATAACAGCCAATCCAAAGGGTTCCGCTATTGTCAAAAGCAAAAGTCTCAACATTGGTGGTAAGAAAGGAGAAGTTCTGTAAGGTATAGTTCTGAAGCTCTCCTTTTTCCAGATTATAACAGAACAATCCCTGTGATTCCACTGCCATCCAGACACACCCCTGATTATCTCCGGAGATAGCCGTCACAGTATGTTCTATCCTTGTATTCTCTACACTTTGTTTGGTAAAATGCTCGAAAGAATCTTTTTCCGGATAATAGATATAAAGCCCTACGTCCGTACCCACCCAGATACTTCCTTTTTCATCCTCGTAAAGTGCCGTGATGAAATTATTGCCTATGCTCCGCTGACTACGGTCATCATGCTTAAATTTACGGAATGACAGACCGTCATATCTGTTCAGTCCATCCTTGGTGCCGAACCACATAAAGCCCTGCTTATCCTGTAAAATTGTATTTACTGTATTCTGCGATAATCCATTCTGTACACTTAGATTTTTGAAATAATAGTGTTCATCTGCCACTTGAGCGTGACAGAGTATCTGATAACAAATAAGACAGATTAAAAGAGTCAGGGTTTTCTTCATACTACGTGTTTTCTATCCTTTCGTTTTGAGTTACCAAATGTAGGCAAAATCACAGCGGAAAGATAGT
>OHIH01000313.1_pt1 | contig 14460 bp, 7 predicted proteins | sample 1568191 | NCBI WGS metagenome assembly OHIH01 (sample SAMEA3879531, study PRJEB24766) | human gut metagenome | biome: human-associated habitat; feature: feces | place: USA | collected 1985/1987
ATATAAGGTACGCTAAGTGATAGGCATACGGCTATATAAGTATTCCAGTTGGCCGTTATAACCTCCTTAGTCAGGCCTTCATACCGTTGTTCTGGTATACCAATTTCTCCAAGAAATACTTTCTTTTCTTTATTCATATATGAACTTGGAGTAAAATTCTGTTTTATAAATTCAATACCTTTATAAAGATTTATCCCCTCATCCAATCCCGTTGTAGAAAGAGCATCATAACATGACCACGATACCATATCTACCCGAACTTGTGGAAGTACCGAATTGATAATGCCTGGAATACCATTCATGCTATCCATCACCTTATTGGCTTCAATCGCATGGTATATTTTGCATTTAGAGTACCGTATTTCCGAACGTGCTCTTTCTACGCCTCTTTGGCGGGCATTGAACCATTTTATCATACTATTGATACGTTGAGTCGAATCCGAAGGAACAAGAACTGTGTAACGATCTCCATCTACAGCTTTAATAAGTTCACCGGCTTTACGTGACCAACGAGCCTCATCTCCTGTTCCTCCGCGCATAATCCAATCACCCTCCCAATTATGTAGTACAAATTCAATTTCCTTATTTTTATATTGTTCAAGTAGATATTTAGAAAGTTCATAAATTTCATCCTCTTCCTGAATAGCTGTTTTATCAGTCGTATTGACTCCGGCTCCAGAAATACTCAATGCAATTGTACTGAAAGACATATCAAAACACGTCTTGTAATATGGGTGTTCTGCCAATTGTTTTAAAGTAAATTCTTTGGGTAAACTCCAGTTTGAGTTATACGGATATCCCCCTCCTCCTTTATTAAACCATAGCTTTACCACTCCATATCCCATTTCTTGCATTTTTTGGCATCCCTCTATAATATAAGGTTCTTTAGTGAAGTAATATTTGCCACCGACGTGAGTAGCTCCAAGACGTTTATACATATCTGTTGGAACCGGATATTTATTGGTAGGTTTGTGTTCATTGATAATAGATAAAATTTCTTTATCCGTCAGGCATTTCATTTCATTTTTAACCGAATTGCATGAACATATATTCAGCAACATTGAGAAAAGGAATAAGATTGATTCAATTTTTCTTTTCATAATATTAGTTTTGAGGAATTTTTGTATTGCATACTAACTTGTACAATACAAAATTACGGTAAAAGTTAAAGTCAATATGGACATATTTTGCTCAAACAATATACTATTTTGCCAATTTACTTTTGCAGAATAATATTATGATTTAAGAGTGCAGAAATTTTCATTCATATATAAAAACATAATGAAAGAATCGTATATGTGATTTTAGACTATAAAAGTGAAATATACACTATAAAAAATGGGCTGACGAATACCGATAAGTATTATTATCAAGAATTCATGTTCCTATCCGAGGTAAATTATATAAAAGATATGGAATACGTATCTGTCCGAAATATTAGTAATACAAATCCTTTAAGTTATACTTTTTTAGTTCCAATTGTCTGTACGAAATGGTACAGCCGGTAAATCGTCGGAATTATATAAGTTTACTTCGGGATTATCAGCCCAACCGTAACGTAATGATACCGGATTGGGTACTTTGTCAGAATATACAACAATCGTTTCTCCTTCTATGTATGCCGTATCAGTCCAATAAAACTGCTGATCACTTCCAGCTATTGCAAACGATTTGGGTTGATCTCCATCTTTTGTTTTTAATCCGCCGGAAACATTATCGAAATAAATACGGATTTTATCTCCTTCAATTTCCATTTTACGGAAGGTGGGTCCCCTTCCAATGATCGAAGCATCATAGACAAGTGACTGTGCCTGCTGATAAAGTCTCCGCCCGACATCAAGTTTATTACGTGGATGAATATCGTTTGTTTCACCAATATCAATTGTAGTAACTAATCCCGTATTAGGATAGCGTAATGACATGGCTTGGGCCTCACGCAATTCTGCCCATTTAGACTCTAAAGGCTCGGATGCTCGTTTCATATAATTTGCCAATTGAATAGTAATAAATGGTAAATTACCCTGCTTGAAACCAATCCGCCAACTTTCTATCAGTTTAGGTAACAGACTTTGATATTGCTTGGCCTTTCCTACATTATTTTCTCCCTGATACCAAAAAATTCCGCGCATACTATAAGGCATTAACGGGTGAATCATTGCATTGTAAATTACGGTATGAGTATTATAATAGTTTTGCCAGCCTGGTAATTCTGGTTCAAGTGTAGCATTAAATTTCCATGGATTATCCAACCTGAATGATTGCATACCGTTTTGCGTGGTAAGAATGAGAGGTTGCTCGTCAGTACCAAGCCAGGCACTGCCCCAATGGATTACTACGCGTGCTGTAAGCTGGTTTTTGCGTTTTAACAGGCGTGCGGGAAATTCGAACTTTTTGCTAGGTAGTGGAGTTAGTTTGGTTCCATTCAACCAAAGTTCAATGTTTTGTACATTGATACTTCCGTCAAGCAATAAAGATTGTTTGGAGAGATTGGCTGGAACTTCAAAGTCCGTACGTAACCATGTCACCCCCCAATAATTATTGAGTTTCATCTTATTCGTATTTACAGGAGTATCCACCGTCAACCAATCATCATCTTTATAATTGGGGCTGAATACTTTCTTACGAATACCACGATTTGCATGTGTAGCGATACTGTCACGTATACGGTCATTCTTCTGGCTTTGGCATACATAATTCTGCCATTTTAGGCTATCCGTGTCGAATCCTTCAACCCATTTGGTATATGCATTATGGGTCCGGAGTACGTCAGCACTCATCCAGGCCTCAATATCAGTAGCTCCCCAGGATGCGGAGATAATACCTATCGGTACGTTGTGATGTTGATAAAGTTCCCGTGCAAAATAATACGCGATAGCAGAAAAACTTTTGACATGTTCCGGTGTACAAACTTCCCAATCAACGGGTGCAAGTTTTTCTATGGGAGTGGAGTGGGTTTCGTTTGGTACGTTAAGAAAACGTATCTGTGGATAATTTGCATCGGATATATCTTGATCTGTATTCGGACCTACTCCGTTTTGCATTTTCCAAGCCATATTGGATTGTCCTGATGCGAGCCATACTTCGCCAATATAAATGTCTTTTCTTTTTATTTGTTCATTATTACTTTTTACAATTAGTTCATAAGGTCCTCCTGCGGAACAGGCAGGTAGATAAAGAAGCCATTTTCCGCTACTGTCTGCACGACCATATCCCCGATTATCTCCTATTTCGGCCACTACAGTAGCATTGGGGAGTGCTTTTCCCCAAATAGGGATCGGTTTTTCTTGTTGTAGTACGCCATGGTCTGAAAAAGGAAAAGCTAAATATAAATTGTTTGAAGCCAAACTGGGTATAGCTATGATAATTTTGAATACTAACAATATTAATTTGACTTTTTTCATGATCGTACCTGTTTAAAATGAATTCCAGTTTTTTGAATAGTATGCTTTATCTATTTTCTGGGCCAGTTCTTTATCCCCTTTCTGTAAGGCCACCTGTTTCATATCATGATAGAGGTAGAATGCAAGCCAATAGCCATATCGATAACGTTCTTTTACTGAACGTGGATGACGGTAAAAATTATACCATTCTACATTAAGGCGTTGCTTTTTAGCAATCTCAACTACTTCTTCCGCCTGTTTCCACATATTATCTGATACGGTTTTAAAAAGTCTATGCATATCATCATACGACTGTCTGGAAGTATCGATAATTGTATTCCGGTCATCGATACCCAGTTCCAGTAAAGAAATACGTTCTTCAAAATGCCGGTCACCATCCAAGTCATATTCTATAAGATCAATGAATCCATTATTATCGGTATCGGTATATTTTACCAAACCAAATTTTTCCGGATCGGGATTCATACGAAAATAATTCCATTTGTCGTATAACCCTCCGAAACCTTGAAAATTGTAGGCTGTCTGGTCAATTCGCCAACATCCCCATTCTGCCCCATAAAGATGTATACGCCCATCGAAAGTTCCCACATAAAGACTTCCTTCACCTGAATTATCCAAATCCCATTCTCCGCGGTCACCTATTGCATCCGATTGGGCATTATTGTCCAGTCCTCCCTTGTGCAGACCAATGGCATATAAATCTTTGGGCTCATAAAACTCCACCCTTTCCCAACGATTACAATCGTCATCTTCATCGAACACAAACCAACATTGGTCGTATTTTCCTTTTCCACGTTTAAAAAGTAATTCCAGTGCTTTTTTCGGGTCAGGATAAATTAGTTCAGTTTGCTGTCGCCAGCGTGGGTCGTAAATAAGTTTATCCGCTTCGGGTAATCCACGGAGTTTTTTGAAAGTATGTACCTGATCTGAATAATCGAATCCTTCTCCTCTAAAATGGAGGCTCATATCAAAATCAAACTCATTACCGGGACAGTTGTCATTGTCCAGATCCCATGACAGGGCAGCCCAATCTATTTTCTGAGTAAATTGAATTTCATAACGTTCGTCTATATCTTTAAAATGTGGCGAATTTCCTTTTTTAGGACGAAAATAAGGAGTATCCACCATTCGAATCGAGAATTCAGATAATCCATCGCCATCCTGATCGAAAAAGATAAAAGGATTTTCCCAATTATACCTCAAATCAGCAATATTGAAAGTTGAAGCATGCATCTTTAGAAAGAGCGTATTACCGTGATAGTCGGTAAAGAAATTGCAATGCCCACTGTGCGCCCAACACATTAACCGGATCTGGTTCCAATCAATATAATTGTGAATTCCATCTTTCTCATTAAAGTCTATAATATACATGAAGTCGGCACCCCAATCGAAATAACCGAATTTCTCTCCTTTTCCATTAGATACCACCACTTGAACATCGACAATCCCATCGTTGTTCTCATCAACCCAGTCAATACATAAATCCATGGGGCCACCGAAAACTCCATCGCGGTTGAGGTCTATCAGCAGACAATCGTCTATCATATCTCCTTCGGTATCTCCATATTGCATATTGTCATTATCGTCTATCCACATAACCGGGATATCACCAAATATACGGGTAATAAGTATATCCGGATCACCGTCCCGATCGAGATCGATATATTCTACCGGAGCATTTGTTATAGGCATACGCCAAGGAGTGAGTTGCGTATGTGCGTTCCAATAAGTAATGGAATCAGTGGTCTGTGCCATCATTCCGGCACAGAGCCACCATCCAAAGGTGATCCCAAAAACAATCTTCCAACCTAATGTTTTATTCATATTAAATAAGATTTTGACAAAGTGAAAATGCCACTATAAACAAGCAGCTTTCTTCTGCTCTTAATAGAGTATCCTGTCTAATAACATATTAGTATGTTTTTTCATGGATGATATTATAGTCGCAAAGTTAGGGCTTTAGCTATATCTATATGAATACTTTACAGCATAAGCATAATACTATTTTGCTTTTTATTTGGAATGTGAAGAAAAAGACGTAATATTGTGACCATATTAATCTATAAAATACTGATATAATGAAACGCATTATTCGGGAAATAACCCCCATTAATAACGATGATTTTTTCGTCTTATTAAACCACCCGACCGCAGGATTTGATTTTCCTACTCATTATCATTATGAGTTCGAACTCAATATGGTGAAGCATTTTGAAGGAAAACGTATTGTAGGCGACTCAGTGGAAAATATCAATGGTTCAGACCTGGTACTGATTGGTCCAAATACTTTTCATGCCTGGGAAGCTAATGCAGAGTTTCGTACTCATGTTATTACGATACAGTTTAGTTCTGAACTGTTTGGTTCTTCTTTTATCAACAAAAATCTGTTTCGTCCGGTAAAAGAGTTACTCGATCTCTCTGCACGTGGTATCGTCTTTTCAGAAGCGGAACAAAAACGTATTTTGCCTCGTCTGCTCGCTTTGGCAGACAAAAGGGGATTTGATTCGGTAATCGATTTTCTGATTATTTTGAATGAGCTTGCTATTTCGCCTGATAAACGGGTATTGTGTAGTCCGAATTTTACTCAGAATCATTATGAGGTAAAAAGTAGACGCATTAAAATCATACATCAGTATCTACAAAAGAACTATAGTAAAAGAATCACTGTCGGAGAAGTTGCTAAACTTATTAATATGACAGAATCAGGATTTTGTCATTTCTTTAAAAAGCGGACTCAAAAGAGCTTTATCGATTTTCTGAATGACTTGCGTGTTGGTGAAGCCGCCCGTATGTTATTGGAAACGACAAATACCATATCAGAGATTTCATATAATTGTGGCTTCAATAATATTTCTAATTTTAATCGCATTTTTAAGAAGAAAAAAGGTTCAACACCGACGGATTATAGGGAAAGAAATATGAATAAGATGACCATCTACTAAATTATAGCTTTTCATTTTTAGGATTGGCAAGGAGACGACTATATCTTTCAACAGACTTACGATTCAGTGAGCGAATATTGCTATACTTGACCTATTTTACAGTTATTTCTCCTTCCAACCAAGGAGTCGTACCCAATTCTAGACTCCGGGCAATGGGTAAAGAAGTGGAAACAAAAAGTTTATGTGTTCCCGGTACCAGCATGCGATGTCCTTCCATATTGAAATCCGAAAAACGGCTGGCAGGAATATGGAAAGAATACTGACTTTCTTCACCTGGATTAATTCGGATACGCATAAAGTCTTTCAGATCGAATCGTGGAGTCCGAAATTTAGCACCTTTAGTCTGTTGATATAGTTGTATTACTTCTTCCGCAGGAACACTTCCGGGATTGCGGACAGAAAAGGACACCACCAGAGTATCAGTCGGAGTAAGGTATAAAGCCGACTTCTGTTTCTGAGAGTATGCCGGGAGTACTTTGATCTTTAAATTGCTTAATTCAATGGTGCTGTAACCCAATCCGAAACCAAACGGGAACATAGGGGTAACGGTAGAATATTTATAGGTCCTTCCTTCCATAGAATAACTTCTATAATCCGGAAGTTGATTCTCATCCATTGGAAAAGTAATGGGCAACTTACCTGAAGGAGATACTTCTCCGAATAATATGTTTGCCAAAGCATCGCCTCCTTGCTCACCCGGATACCAAACAAATAATAATGCGTCGGATAATTGATAGACCTCTCTTAAATCAACAGGACTTCCTCCCGTAACGACGACAATTAGCGGAGTATCTTTGATCGTTTTGCGCAATTCGCGTAAATATTTTAGTTGTGTAGCCGGCAGGGCGATGTCTTTACGGTCGCTATGAAAATCTGAGGCAATAGCTTCTCCCTCTTCACCTTCGGATAATGTATTTAACCCGATAACGGCTATTACTGCATCCGAACCGCGCGAGTCAGTAAATGCCCAATTTTCGCTATTCTTATTTTCTTGATTATATGTGAATCCTTTGCGATATTCCAGTCGGGTTCCTAAGTCAACTTTGGTAGTAATTCCTTCCAGAATAGTACGTGCTTCTCCTGTTTGCCCGTTATAATTGCCTAACAACACATCGACATCTGAAGCATGAGGACCGAGTAGATAAAGACGTTTTATTTTTGGAGAAAGTGGAAGGGTTGGCATGTTGTTTTTTGAAGAAAGAGAATTCTTTAATAATACGATAGACTTCTGTGCAGCTTCGAGTGCCAGCATCTTATGTTCCCGGTTTCCCACAACGGATAACGGAATCGCATTATAAGGACAATCTTCTTTTGCATCGAAAAAGCCCAGTTTAAAACGGGTACGATATATATTGGTTACAGCGCGATCAATATCTTTTTCATCTACCAATCCTTGCTTTATTGCATTTGGCAAAGCCCGGTAAGTATCTCCACAATTCAGGTCGATTCCCTTATGTATGGCAAGAGCGGCAGATTCTTCGGGAGTTTTCGTCACCCTATGCCCCAAATGAAAGTCTTGTATGGCCCAGCAATCCGATACGACATGTCCTTTAAATCCCCAATCTTCGCGTAATAAATGATTAAGTAGGTCGTTGGCACAGGTTGGTTGTCCGTAAAGTGCCGAATAAGCCCCCATAGTTGCTTCAACATGGGCTTCCTTGACCAATGCTTCGAATGCCGGAAGATAGGTTTCATATAAATCCTTCAATGGAGGTTCGGCATTAAAGTTATGCCGTTCGCCTTCCGGTCCACTATGAACCGCAAAGTGTTTCATGCAAGCCGCAGTTTTTAGGTAATACGGATTATCTCCTTGCATACCTTTAACAAAAGCAACTCCCATTTGCGAGGTAAGCCAGGGATCTTCACCCCATGTCTCCATTCCTCTTCCCCAACGTGGGTCCCGGAAAATATTTATATTAGGTGACCAGAATGTCAGCCCGGTGTATTGGGTACGGTTTTCCATTGATTGTGCAGCATTGAATTTAGCACGTGCCTCATCGGATGTTGCTACAGCCAGACGGTAAATTAATTTAGTATCGAATGTGGCAGCAAGTGCGATAGGCTGGGGAAATACTGTGGCACGTCCGAATCGGGCTACCCCATGAAGTCCTTCACTCCACCAATTATATTCGGCAATTCCCAATCGTGGAATTGCAGGTGAATCATGCAGTAATTGAGCACATTTCTCTTCCAGTGTCATACGTGATACGAGGTCATGCAGACGTTCTTCTAAAGGAAGACTCTTATTTTGATAAGGCAGTAGCCCCTGTGCAAATGCCATGAAGGAGATACTGCAAAATATAATAATTCCTAATGTCTGCTTAAATAGTTTTTCCATAAATATCCGGTTCTATTTTAGTGCTTCAAAACTGATAGCCGCCTTAAGAAATTCATCTTGGGAAGGTATTCGATTCTGCTTTTGTGTGAAGTCTATTATCCACTCACGGCTTTCAATATAGAATTTCTGATATGTATAGTAAAGAGGAGTTTTACTTCCTTTTTGGTCGATTAGCCAAAAACCGCGGTTGGAACCGTCATCATTTAATTCATTATTGTACATTTCCCAGAAAAGGATAAAAGGGCATCCCCATTTCATTGCTGTTTTTATTACCCATTTGGCACGCTGGTCTATCTCTTCCTGAGAATAAACGGATTCACTCCAACCATACTCACCAATGAAAAGACGCTTTCCTTGTATCCCAGCTTTTGGTTTCATTTTCGAAGCTATGTGGTTGAGGTGCATTGTAAGCGTTGAGTCCATAGCTGCTTCTGTCATAGGAGGATTGGTTGCTGTATAAGAAGAAAAGGAGACATAATCGGGATTGATTTGTGGTAAAATGGTATTAACGACACAAGTATCTCCTTTTACGGCAAGGTCCGAAAGGTTTACTTCCACATAATGATACATTCCTATATTATTATGGGGAGTATCCCGCTTAGCATCATCAATGGCTTTTTGGCGAACGTTGAGCCAACGTGTCATTCCTTCGACTGTACGCGGATTTGCAGGTTTGTCCCGATTGTAATCCCAACGTAGATGCCAGTCTCCTTCCCAATTACCAAGATAGAAAACTTTTCCCGTTCCCGAATACTTTCTTAATAAGTAGCAGGCTAAGTCATAGATTTCTTTGTATGATTTATCGGCATATTCGTCACTCAGTCCATTAATAAATTTAATTTGGTATTCATCTCTCTTTTCACCTTTGGGTTCTTGTGTATATTGTGAAAATTCATAGATCCATATCTGGTAATATGTAAAATCCATATTGAATACTTGGGCTACTGACTTTTCTTGGGCTAAATCCCTGAGACTTTTTATTTCCGATTGGTAAGGGATATCATAGTTTTCCCAGTAATATCGTGGACTCAGACTCATTTTTAGTAAATTAGAACCCATTTTACGGATTTCTACGGCCGTTTCTACCAAATTTGTCTCTTCAGTAAATTTATATTTTGCTCCGACAGTTTGCGTTCCGATGACATAATTGTAGGAGTTGATTTCTTTTTCAAAATTGTTCCCATTAGTGCAAGACAGGCAAATATAGCCACTTGTGACCAAGTATATTACAGTTTTTAGAATAGGATTCATAAGTTAATTGGGGTTTTGTGTTTTTGATTTCATTATTTCATAAAAAGATTGAGCCACCGGTTTTAGATTTCCTTCGTAATCGATTATAGAAGTATTGGAAGGACAGGGAAAGCAGTCGTGTCCCATCCAAATCAAAAAACCTCCACATGCCGGAAAACGATGTTTTGCCTCAGTCAATGCAATAGATAAACCATAGCATTGCCTTTCCTGACTCCACTCTACATATTCTTCAATACTGACAGGAGCATTGCCTTGATGTGCTTTTCGAAAAGCATCTTCTTCCATCCACCATGAAAACTGTGCCCAAATGGGATTATCGACAGATATCGGCAGAGGTTGATAACTACCGCAATAACGCTTTATCAGGCTCACCGGTGAAGCTCCGTTCACTCCGGCCTCAGAGTGGAGCAAAGCGTCAGAATTTTGCCAATAACTCCGTATGTTACTCATAAATTTATCTATAGGCTCTTCAGGCAATGTCCAAGGACCATGTACATCCCATTGAATACCATGCCCGTAATGCTTTGGATCATTATATATCACCGGACCTGACGGCGAAGCTGGTAGTAAGCGATGGAACGGATCTTTTTCTTCTACTGTCCGCGCAATGGCTTTTAGCATGGCATGTTCGAAATTCAGTGGATGTTCATTGGCTTCGTCATACAATTCGTTACCTCCACTCCATATGACAAGTGAAGGATGATAGTGGCGTCGAAGTATGTATTCGTCAACAATATCTTTCATTCGTCCGATTCGCTCGGAGTCGTCCGGAGGAGTATTATTAATACCCGATGACGACAAAGGAAATTCTTGCCAAACCAGCAAACCGAATTCATCACATAGCCTATAAAAACACTCTTTTTCGAGGATAGCACCTCCCCATACACGTAGTATGTTAAACCCCAGTTCTTTATATTGTAAGAGTCGTTCCCGGTAGAGTGATTCGTCGACATCCGCAAAAAGTACACGAAGAGGAGTCCAATTGACCCCCTGTAGAAATGTGTCAATACCATTTATACAACAAAGCCATGGGGTAGCTTCGGGAGAAGCATTGGCACATGATTTCCATTCTATACGCCGGAACCCGACAGGCCGTTGCCATTGGTCATGTGGATTGTTTTCCGGGTCGAAGGATGTACAACGAAGATTATATAAAGTTTGGGAACCTTGGTTGTTAATATTCCAACGATTGATATTGGGAACATTAACGGTAAAACAATTCATTTTATTGGGTACAAGTTCGTTGCTACAGATGCGAAGTTCCGTAATTATTCGCCCATCTGTTTCGGACAGGCAAATATTGATATCTCCTTTTTGTTCATTCTTCCCACTTATCCTAATGTGAATTACTCCTGTTGTGAGGTCGGGTAATAGTTCTGTATACGTATAAATGTCCGGTAATAGGTGGTCATCGGTTATTTCAATGAAAAGGTCATCCCAGATACCTGTTTGGACAATGCGGGGACACCAATCCCAATTATAATAAAACCGTGGTTTTACTATCTGTGTACGAGACGTCCAGTATACTTGTCCTTCGTAACGTTCGGGACTGGTAAAGAGAATGCAAAGACGGTTGTTGCTTAATTGTATTTTGTCTGTAATATCAAAACAATAACTATGATAAGCAGTTTCGAAATCTCCTATCAATTGCCCATTGAGCCATATCTCTCCACAGTTGTCAAGACCTAAAAAGCAGAGGTTTACCCGTTCATTCTTTTCATGTTGTACAATTCCGTCGGGCAGATCGAGAAAATAAAGCCAGTGACGATTCTCAACCCATTCACACTGGCGATAGTTTGTACCAATATTCCAATCGGGTAGAATACCAGCATTGAATAATGCTTGTTGAACCGAACCTGGAACAGGAGCCGGAACTGGTTTTTCTTCCGGCTGAGTGATTTTCATTCGTTCCATCTGCCTGTCCAGTTTCCAATAATAGGGCTTAGTTCCTACTAATTCCCAGTTGAGTCCGGCAAGTGAAAAATGTCTTTTCATATCCGTTTTTTTATGGTAAGGCTATTTATAAGAAAAAGAGATACTCCAATACACAGAGTATAAAAAGGATGAGGCAAAGAACGCGGAAATTTTTATACCATATTACTCCTTTCAGTTCTTTGGTCTCTTCGGTCCATAAATATTTATTCCATGTATTTGGGGCAACTTGCTCTTCAAGAGGAGGGGTGGTGACATAACTTACGATAACAGTTACAAGCATACTTGCCAACATCAGTAAAGGTGCCAGCATCAGATAATGTATCGGTATTGAAATACCGATAATATACTTGGTCAGCATAATTCCTATTGCTGCTGTTAAACCAAACATTAATCCGGTAAAAGCTCCTTGCGCATTCCCCCGTTTCCAGAAAAGCCCCAGTAGAAATGCTCCCACGATAGGAGGGGCAATATAGGATACCATCTCCTGATAATAACCAACTAATGAATCAAACTTTTGAATAAATGGTGCCCATGAAACAGCAATAACCAGAGCAATGAAGGAGGTGATTTGACCTACTCTTACTAATTTCTGCGGGTTGCTGTTTTTCACTATCCGGGGATAGAAATCCATAGTGAAGAGAGTTGATACCGAGCTTAATGTTGCACTTAAAGTGGAGGTCAGAGCAGAAATCATGGCAGCAATAATCAGACCGATAATACCTGTCGGCAATAATTTCAGAATCAAACGTGGATATACTTCATCAGTGTTGATTCCATAGATACTTTTTAGTGTACTACCAGGAATAATATCATAGGGAAGTGAGTTTCCAAGACCAAAAAGGTCAATACCACGGGCAATAATTCCAGGCATGATAATAATAAACAGGGTAAACATGTATAGAAAGCCGACAAAAAGGACCCCTTTACGCCCTTCATCGATAGACCGAGCAGATAATACACGCTGCACCATTACTTGATTATTACCCCAGAAATAAAAACTAAGTATGGTAACTCCAAATATCAAACCCGGCCATGGAACCGTAGGGTCGTCGAGCGGGCGGATAAGCTTGAGCCATACTCCTTCATGAAAGTGTTCCATAAAACTGTCCCAACCACCAATACTTTCGAAACAGAAGAGAGAGAGTATGATTGAACCAATTATTAAAATAATAGATTGTATAACGTCCGCATTAATTATGGAAGACAGGCCACCTACAATTGTATAACTTCCTGCCACGATTGCCATACCTAATATAATATAAAAAAGGTCTATCCCGGGAAACATCATTTTTAATATCAATGCACCCGTATATAATGCGGCTGCCGCATCCAGAAAAATATTTCCGATAATGGTAATGAATGAAAAGTAAAGTCTCGAGCGGCTATCGAATCGGCGTCCCAAATATTCCGGTATCGTGAAGATACCCGACTTGATGTAAAACGGCAGAAAGAACATTGCAAAGAAAATCATTACAAATACTGCCATTAGATTATAATTGAACACGGCTACGCCACTAATGAATCCTTCACCGGCATGTCCTATCAGAGTGGAGCTTGATATACTGGCTGCAAATAGTGAAAGCCCGATCATTGGCCATGTGCAGCTTTTGCCTGCTAAAAAGTAAGAAGCCGAGTCACTTGTTTTACTGTGACGTAGCGCCCACCAAATAATGAAGACAATGAATAAGACAATAATTATTAAATCGACGGTTGATAAGGATTCTGACATGTTTTTAAAGTATTGAATAAATTATTATTTTGAATCTGTTTTAATGAAAGTAATCAGTTCGTCAATATTGCATGTGGCTACGCAGCACCATTGATCCGAAGCACCATAATATACGAATAATGTTTTGTCCCGCAATACAATTCCCGTAGGGAACACAACTCCCCATTTGTATAGTCCGTTACGCTCAATTTCTGTTTCAGGTTCGAGAATAAAATGGCGTGTACGATAAAGAACTACTGTCGGATCTTCAAGACTAAGTAAACAGGCTCCTATCCGATACACATAATTGTCATCCACCCCATGGTAAAGTAGAAGCCAGCCTTCTGAAGTACGGACAGGAGGAGTATTACCTCCAACTTTTATTTCCCAGGATTCTCTTCCCTTTAATAGTAATTTACTCGGAGTGTTCCAACTCATCAAATCTTTGGATGATTTAATCCATATGGCGGGATATTCTGTATCATAAATTGCTCCGATATAGTCTTTTGGACGATGTAACATATAAAATAAGCCATTAATTTGTTCAGGGAAAAGAATAACATCCCGATCGTCCAGCGAAGGTTCAGTCAGTCGACCTACCTTTTTAAAATTAAATAAATCTTTTGACATGGCCAATGCAGTATTCCCGATATTCTCCCGCAAACAACGAGGCGCCAGTTCATCATGTTCAGGGGCTTTTACCTGGTCGTATTTATATTTCCAGTATTGCCCGGGAGGATAAGGACGAAAAGCATAAGTCATATAGTATTCCCTTCCTATTTTTACTATTCTCGGATCTTCTACTGAACCTGCGTCAAAGTTGTCTTTGGTCGGACTTAATACCGGCTTGTCCGAAACCCTGTTAAAATGGAATCCATCGTCACT
>OHIH01000320.1_pt1 | contig 14195 bp, 10 predicted proteins | sample 1568191 | NCBI WGS metagenome assembly OHIH01 (sample SAMEA3879531, study PRJEB24766) | human gut metagenome | biome: human-associated habitat; feature: feces | place: USA | collected 1985/1987
TAATAAGCAAATGCTATCAGATTTGAATTATCGTCAACTCTGTTTACCACATTCATTGTCCAGTCGCTCTCTGATTTACTCCACTTATAGTTCATATAGGCAACCGGCATATTTTGCTCATTCAACTCATAAACCGTTTTCTCTACTGAATCAATATACGCTCTGCGACTCTCATTCCAACGTGCATATTCCATTGTGATTTCATTGTTGGCGTACAAATAAGTAATTTTAAAATACGGAGTCCATTTGTCATGACTACCATCCCACTTAAATGCCTCTTTTGCAGTCATTCTACTCTGATCATCATAAGAAAAATCATATTTCATATGACGATAAAGCGAACCATCCATACGATAGATAACCTTCGACGTAACTAAGTCACCCTCTTTAATTTCATTCGTTACAAAGTTCGTATCCTGTGCTTTTAACTCTGCATTTACGACACCTGTAATTGTCATTACTACTAAAACAATCATTCTGAAAAATACTGTAGTCTTCATAATCGTATATTTTTTATTAGTTAATTTTTTTTCCTGTTTATATATTAGACGTATTGACTTATTCAAAGGTTGCATCACTTTCTGTTTTTTTTCGTTTTCTATTTGATAACCGCCTTCGTATATCTAAATGCAAGAGGTGTGCCAGAACAATAAAATACTGATAACCAACAGTATAAAATAAATCCTTAGTGTACGAAAATGAACACATGTACGCTTATATGCGGACAGTGTACTATTTTTAATTATCTTTGCCTATTGTTTTATGGAACAACAAAAAGAATATAGAAGCATCGTAAAAGCTACAGCCCTCTTCGGAGGCGTACAGGCTTTTCAGGTTCTGCTTACTTTGGTACGTACCAAAGTGGTGGCATTGCTTCTTGGTGTAGACGGTGTAGGTCTGTTAGGAATGTTCAACAATGCCATAAGCATGGTACAAAGTATAACGGGGTTAGGTATCAATCAGGGAGGTGTCAAAAGCCTCTCCTCTGCCGAAGATCCCCGTAAAGCTGCACAAATAGCAACTCTAATCCGGCAAATGAGCTTATATGCTGGCTTACTCGGTGCAGTGGTGGTGCTTGCACTTTCTCCCTGGCTATCACAATGGAGTTTCGGAACCCGGGACTTTACAGGAGCATATATGTGGCTCGCCTGTACCATCTTATTTGATACGCTGACCAAAGGAGAACTTGCTATATTTCAAGGATTCCGACGCCTCCGTATTCTGGCACAAGCCAATCTACTGGGTGCATCTGCAGGACTTCTTATTTCACTACCTATTTATTATATATGGAAAACGGATGGCGTTGTGGTTGCTATTATACTCTCTTCCATTTGTGGTTACTTTGCTACACTGCTGTTCCGCGACAAACAAAAAGTGCCACCTTTATCTGTTCGTCAGGAAGGTAAAAGTATCATCACAATCGGAGCCATGCTTACCATCAGCGGTTTTGCCAGTACATTGGTCAGCTATCTATTCAATATCTACCTTAGAAGTCACGGTGGATTGGAGGACGTGGGTTCGGACTGATAGACAAATACATCGGGCTTATCTTTGTGGCAATGAGTACCGACTACTACCCCCGACTGGCAGCTGTTCATAATCAAAACACGAAACTCAGTTCCATAATGAATCAGCAGACCGTAGTATCACTGCTGATACTGTGTCCGGTTATCACAATCTTTCTGCCAACAGCACCACTAATTGTCCGCCTGCTACTTACCAAGTCGTTCCTACCAGTCATTCCTTTTCTGTCATGGGCCATCTTAGGTATGATCTTTAAAGTGGTTTCTACCAGTATGGGATATATACTTATCGTTAAAGGAGCACACCGGTTATTTCTTGGTACTGAATTATTTTCATGGAGCACTATACTAATAACCAATATCATAGGATATACTGTATGGGGAATTGAAGGAATAGGGATTGCTTTTTTATTCAGTTATGTCTGCTATCTGACAGTGGTGGGAATTTCCTGCAGAAAAATCTTCAAGATTGTATTTAACCGGGAAGTATTATACCTATTTCTCTTTACCAGTACATTAGCTATAGCCAGTTTTATTTCTGTACGCTATCTGGTACCTGTCAATCCTTGGTATGGTTATGCAATATGTGTGTTATTAATCACATTTTCCTTATGGATTGCCATAAAAAGACTATGGCAGCATATTAAATAAATCACTATTTTTGCATAATGAAGCCATTACTAAGTATAATCATCCCTTTTTATGGAACGGCAGATAAAAAAATGCTGGAACGTTGTATTGCTTCCATCCGCAATCAAGGTATGGAAACAGAGGACTACGAAATACTCATTGAAGATGATAATGGCAAAGGATTGGGTGGAGCACGTAACATTGGTATTGGTAAAGCCCGGGGAGAATATCTGTTATTTATAGATGCGGATGACTATCTATTTCCGGGAATGCTGGCACAATGTATGGTTCTGCTAACACAACATCCGGATATGATATCCTTTGGTTTTCAACAAGTCTCACACTCCAATGAAACAGTTAGAAGTAAAGAAGAAGCCACATCCAAAACCTATCCGACAGGAGCTGCATTTATGAATGAACATAATTTCATGGGTACAGCCTGGAGACATCTTTTTCTAAAAGAATGGCTTCTCAAACATCGGCTCGTATTCCCTGAAAATGCCTATCATGAAGATGAAGCATTCGTGGCCAAAGCTTATTTCCATGCCGGAACTACTATCATAACAAACTTGACAGTATATGCCTATTATCAGTGCCCCCATTCTATTTTGCACAAACAGGATGTAACCAACCGTACTCAACGGATACAGAATTTCCGGCAAATACTGACAGATCTGAAAAAATATCTGAAAGAGACAGCTGCAGAAGCTTCTCCACAGCAACAACGGGCGCTACAAAGGAGAATTCATTTCCTCACGATTGACTATATATTACAATTAATACACAACCATTATCCACTTTTGGGATATCCTGCGGCTCTAAAAGAGTTAAAGAAACATCAGTTTCTTCCATTACCAAATGAAAAATACTCATGGAAATACTCTATAGCCCGAATACCCCTCAATCTTTTTGCACTGCTATGAAAATACTACTTCTCGGTGAATTCAGCAATATCCATTGGACCTTAGCAGAAGGACTCCGCATATTAGGACATGAAGTGTGTGTTGTCTCAGACGGCAACCACTGGAAAAATTATAAACGGGATATCTCTCTGTTGCGCCCAACAGACGGTAAAATAGATGGAGTCAAATATCTGGCAAAGGTTTTATTATTGCTTCCTAAATTAAAGGGATATGATATCGTACAAATCGTCAATCCCTGTTTTCTGCATCTGAAACCGGAAAAGAGCCTACCCATCTATCGTTTTTTACGGAAACATAATAAGAAGATATTCTTAGGTGCTTTTGGTACAGACCATTACTACGTAAAAACTTGTATGGAAACGAATGTATTCAAATATTCTGATTTCAAATCTCAGGACAAATTCAGAGACACGCCTGTCAACCGTAAAATAATAAAAGAATGCCTGTATGGCGGAACAGCACGTGCCAACAAAGAAATAGCTCAAACCTGTAATGGCATCATAGCCTGCCTATGGGAGTATTATGTATCTTATACTTCATACTTCCCGGATAAATTAACGTTCATCCCACTACCGATTGACTATTCTGACATTGTTAGCCGGGTACGGCCCGAACCCGAAAAAGTGAACTTTTTTATCGGTATTCAATCCGCACGAAGTGATATCAAAGGCACAGATATTATGTATCCCGTTCTCAAGGAAGTACAAAAAAAATATCCGGACCGATGCTATATTACAGAAGCTATCGATGCTCCCTATGATACCTATCAACGGTTAATGGATGACGCTGACGTACAATTAGATCAGTTATATTCATATACTCCTTCTATGAACTCTTTGTTAGCTATGACAAAAGGGGTTATCGTAGTAGGAGGCGGAGAAGAAGAAAATTATGAAATAATAAACGAGAAAGAACTACGTCCTATTATTAATGTATATCCCTCCGAAGAAGATATTTTCCGGAAACTGGAATTCATCGTGCAACATAAAGAGCAGATTCCAATACTATCAGCGCAAAGTATTGAATACGTAAGAAAACATCATGACTATGTAAAAGTTGCACAACAGTATGCAGACTTCTGGAAAACACATTAATCCCCAGAATACGAACAGATTTATTCAAACTTATTGATTGCCGCAATCACATAGGCCACTTCTTCAACCGTCATCAGGGGAGACATGGGCAAGCTCAATTCTTCACGATGTATTTGCTCCGTCACCGGCAATGAAAGAGCAGCATATTCAGTCAAGGCCTCTTGTTTGTGCGGAGGAATCGGATAATGTATCTGTGTTTGTATTCCTTCCTCCGCAAGGAAAGTCTGCAACCTGTCACGGCAAGATGAAAAGATAGGGAAAATATGAAATACATGCTGCTGCCAGTCATCGACCCGTGGCAAGGTTAATTGCGTATTCTGAATATGCGTCATGTATTGAGAGGCAATCAGGCGACGACGTTCATTGTCAGCATCGAGACGCGACAGTTTCAGACGCAATACGGCGGCCTGAAGTTCATCCAGGCGACTGTTTATACCTTTATAAAGGTGGACATACTTTGCAGAAGAGCCATAATTGGCGATAGAACGAACCATCGCAGCAAGCGACTCATCATTGGTAGTCACTGCACCACCATCTCCCAATGCACCCAGGTTCTTTGCCGGATAGAAACTGAATCCGGCTGCATCTCCAAGGCTACCGGTACGTTTCCCGTTATAAATGGCACCATGAGCTTGTGCCGCATCCTCCACAACTTTGAGATTATGACGTCTTGCTATATCTTTAATAGGCTGCATATCAGCACATCTTCCGTATAGATGTACAGGAAGTATAGCTTTGGTTCGGGAGGTAATCAGGGATTCTATTTTTTCGGAAGCTATATTGCATGACAACAAAGAAGGTTCACAAAAAACCGGTCTCATTCCGGCACGGATCACCCCCAATATAGAGGCAATGTAAGTATTGGCAGGAACAATCACCTCATCACCGGGCTGCATTTCTCCCAACTCGCAATAAGCCATAAAGATAAGAGTCAATGCATCCAATCCGTTCCCCACACCTACACAACAGGTTGTACCACAATAATCAGCAAAAGCTTTTTCAAAAAGATGGTTTTCTTCTCCCTGTAAATACCAGCCGGAGCGAAGCACCCGAATTATAACATCCGAAATCTCCGGTTCGAAAGAATCGCTAATACGCTGTAAATCGAAATATTTAATCATCATCCACAGAGTCTAAACAAAGTTCATATGTATCATACATGACCGCACGTCCACCAAATCCTTCTTTCTGGAATATTAATCCCTCATTCAGATAACGTCCTCCATCTTCTACGGAAACTCCAAAATCAAAATAACGTTTCTCTGTATAAATTTGGTTTATCAGGCAGTCAAACAAAAGATCAAGTGCTCCCATATCCCGCCCTCTATCAGTAGAAGCAATATACTGGACATGAGCTACTTCACCAGAGATATACATCACACATCCTCCTACCGTTTCATCTTTATCGAGTACCCGATAAAGTTTTATTTCTTCCGGGAACAGACGATTAAGGCGTACAATCTCCTCTAACGAATGTACCGGTAATCGATCATGACGTTGTTGCAGATTCTGCTCCAGAACAGACCAGAAAGCACTAAAAGCGTCATCCTGGCAAATGCGTAATCCACTCGTATGTGCAAGTTTCAGTTTTCGACGCCGAAGTGTACTGAAAGGACAGCCTCCGGCAGGCATTACAACCGAAGAGATCTTCCGCTCTGTCAGTCGGGCATTCAAGCGAAACAGGGCATACAAATCCTCTTCAGCAGGATATTTATGATATATAAAAGGAATAGTACGATAAACAATCCGCTTTATTCCGGAGGTTTCTTTCAGGTAACGGCACAAAAGATAAAATGCCTCCAACACTACACTCGCACTTGCCTGATAAGCAAGAACGAACCCGCCATAGGTCAATCCACCATGCGTACAGTAAGTATCATCCTCTATATTTCCCGGTAATAAAGCGAGCAATCGCCCTCCTTTATAAAACATCAGAGAATAATCGGTGAAACGATCGGCATGATAATCCATATAATCACGCATAAACAAGAACGTTCCATTTCTGGAGGCAGCCACAAAACTATCCCAAACTATCTTTTGGTCCGACGTATAACGGACAACGCTCAACTGTAAGTCTCGGATAGCAAGTGTCATTTCTTTATATATTCCAGGAATTCGTCGTATGAATTAATATAATTATCAAGGCAATAGGGATGAGAGGCCAGGACAAGAACAACAGCATCCGGTGAAAAATTACTCATGACCTTCCACATTCCCGGCGGAATTAATAAGCCTTCGGAAGGAGAAGACAAATGATAGTGTTTACGTCCCGTTATATCTTCTGTCCAGATATCAAAGCTACCGCTGACAGCCACAAGATATTCGGACAACTCCGTATTGGCATGTTGCCCACGTTCTTGTCCTTCGGGTACATTATGTATCCAAAACACACGCTCAACAGGAAAAGGTATATCCTGTCCTACCTCAAGAAGGGTCAGACTCCCCCGTTTATCTGTAAATGTCTTTAAACGTTCCATAACTTTATAGAATAACGATATTTAGTGGATATTATTATAAGTGGTACTTCAAATTTAATTCATACTATGCCAGTGTTTTATTGAAACGCAAATGATCGCAGATTTTCGCAGATTAGATGGCTTGCTGCACTTAAGGAACGATATTCTTTACGTAAATTTGCAATAATCTGCGTTTCAATGATACGATCATTTAATTAGGATACAGTACTTATCTTAATAGTTTCCTCAATGCTAATATTCTCAGAAGAACCACCCACCTGAAAAACATACTCACCTGTGGGAGTCACAAACTGACGGGTCTTCTCATCCCAATAACGTAACTCCTTTTTAGGTATAGAAATAGTAATATCTGCAGATTTTCCTTTCTTCAAATGTACTCTGGAGAAACCTTTCAGTTGCTTTAACGGCATGTATGTCCCCGTTTCCGGATAACGGACATATACCTGAGCTACCTCATCACCATCGTACTTTCCTACATTGGAGAGATTGAATGTAATGTCAACCGTATCATTTGACTGCATAATACTCTTTTTCTTATATTTAAAATTCGTATAACTCAATCCGTAGCCAAACTCATACAAAGGTTTTCCCTCAAAATATTGATAGGTCCTGTTCTTCACAGAATAATCATCAAACGCAGGAAGTTCATCCAACGAGTTGTAATAGGTCAATGGAAGACGTCCACCCGGATTATAATCACCAAACAGAACTTCGGCCACTGCATTACCTCCCTGTTCACCGGGATACCATGCGTTCAGTATAGCCGGAACATTTTCGTCCATCCAATTAATGGCCATAGAACTCCCGGCAACCAACACTACAACCGTATTTGGATTTACTTTATAAAGCTCTTTAATAAACTCTTGCTGATCAATAGGTAACTCAAGCGAATAACGATCCTGCCCTTCTCTTTCAATAGATTTATTAATACCCAGTACCGCTACTGTCACGTCACATTCCTTTGCTACTTTTCCAGCATCTCCAAACAATGCTAAACGGTTGGTCTGATCTGTAACCGGTGCTTTCCAGTAAAGGCGTGCGAAACAGTCACCACCACCATCAAAATATTCCACTCTTAAATCATACGTTTTACCGGCTTCCAGCTTCACTACGACTTGATCCATCTGGGCACTTCTCTCTGTCCAGGAATCTATTAGTTTCTTACCATCTAAAAACAAGCGGCAACCATCGTCTGTTTTCAACCCTAAGGTATAATCACCCGATACAACCGGCTTTAAAGTCCCTGTCCAACGAATAGACATAGGAGCTTCAGGTTGAAATCGATCAGGACGGTGAACAGGATCATAAAGTAACTCTTCTTCCATACGTACAGAAGGTGTACCTTGCAGATCGCTGTTATCGAAATATTCTGCTTTCAGGCCATTTGGGAAAAAGCCCTTGGAGATGGGATCAAAATCAGTACCACTGGATACCCAAGGGGCATGTACTACCTTTATATTTGCATTCTCGGCATATTTCTTAATGCCATCAAGTACAGAAACCGGAGTATTTTTAGGATTACCACTATAATCCCCGAATTCACAATGGGCAGCACTGATACCTACTACGGCAATGGATCTTATCTTTTTCCGGTTTAAAGGCAGGAAATTCTTCTGATTCTTTAGAAGAACCATACTTTGGCGAGCTGTTTCTAAAGCCAATTCCTGATGTTCTTTACAACCTATGACAGAGGGTTCTATTTTATTATAAGGATTCTGCGACGGATCATCAAAAAGCCCCAAAAGCATCCTTCCACGTAAAATATGATAAGCAGCAGAGTCTATTTCCGCTTCGCTGACCATGTATTCGTTGTATGCCTTCAGCAATGGAGCCGTATACACACGATCTCCACACTCCAGATCAAGTCCGGCTTTGAGAGCCAATGTAGCAGCTGCTTCCAGATTTTTCACATATTTATGTTTTGTCACCATCCATTCGGGGGCACTACAGTCCGAAACAATATAACCGTTAAAGTTCCAGTCACCACGCAATACTTTCTTGATCAGATAAATGTTGACTGTACAAGGCACATCGTTTACAGCATTATAAGCCATCATGATGGATTGTGCCTTACCATCAACGATACAACGCTCAAAAGCAGGCAAGTAGTATTCACGTAAATCACGTTCAGACATTCTGGCATTACAACTTGAACGATTATGCTCTTCATTATTAGCAGCAAAGTGTTTCGGAGTAGAGACTGTTTTCAAATAACGGGGATTATCTCCTTGCAAACCTTTGACAAACTCACAACCAATCCTTCCGGAGAGGAAGGGATCTTCCCCATAAGTTTCAGGAGTTCTCCCCCAACGAGGGTCACGGGCCATATTTACTGTAGGTGACCAGAACGTAAGCAGATCACTGCCACCAGCAATCTGTTTCTTTCCATAATCCAACTCTTTCCAACGTCCTCGTGCTTCATCCGAAATAGCAGTGGATACCCGAAAAATAAGATTAGGATTCCAGGTAGCAGCCAAGCCTATAGCCTGAGGAAACACTGTAAACTCACCCGGACGAACTACTCCGTGTAAGGCTTCATTGCCATGATTATATTTATCTATGTTAAGACGGGGAATTTCCCTTGCGTCGTTCACCAACAGAGAGACCTTTTCTTCCACCGTCAATCTATTAAGCAAATCTAAAATACGCTCATGCTGAGGAGCGGTCATGTCACGAAACAACTCAGTCTTGTTCTGTGCCTGTCCGGACAGAGAGAACACTAACAATGGAATCAAGCATCCTATTAATTTCAGAATCTTCATTATGCAAATTTATTGTTTAATAATTAAAGGGTTATCGTATTAAATGTTTTGGGAGCCAGTTTAATATTTATCACATAGCCTTTACAAGCTATCCGTACTTCCCGTTCTTTCTTATCCTTATTAGCACAAAGGATGACAATCTGATTATCAAGGTTTTTGAATGCCAGTACATCATCACCATTCAAGACTTTCAGTTTACAGGCTCCTCTTCTTACAAAATGACTTAAATGCTTCATCAGATAAAATTCCGGCGTATAAATCACCTCTTTCGTCTGCGAATCAATACGAATCATCGTATTTTGTTTCCAGCCCCAGGAACTGGCTCCATCATCCGCCAACACCATATTCCAGTACATATAAGAATTGACGCCGCCATTTAAATAGATTTTCAGCAAATCAAAAGTATGTTCCGCAGCCGCCCAATCGAAAGTACCACTGCCACATTCGTTTTCTGTTTGCATCAATTTCATAGTAGGATATTCCCGATGAATATCGGCTACAACATCTTTTCCTTCCCATTGCAGACCGATCCCACGGATATACTCAGAGGCATCGGCATTCTCCATTACACACTTCAGGTCTTCCATCTTGTTACAATTGAACGTACCGAACCATAAATCGACATCCGGATGTTTTTCGCTAAATACAGGGCCCAGATATTTACCTATAAAGTTTGCCATAGCCTGGGGTGTCCAACTACAATTCGGCCACTGATGCTTTGTATACGGTTCATTCTGAAACTGTAGCAGAGAAATATCAATACCATTCTCCTTATAAGCATTTATAAACTTAGATAAATAGAGAGTGTAGGCTTTGAGATATTCCGGTTTTTGAATAAAATGATCTCCTGCTACTTCGTTTTCCTTTGTAAAATCATTATGATCGCCAGGAGCCGTCGCATAGTGCCGGGTGGTTTTCATCCAAACCGGAGGGCTCCACGGTGAAGCCCATAGCTTTAAATCCGGTTGAATAGCCAATGCCGCCTTTATATATGGAATCAATCCTGTTTTATCACGTTCTATACTAAAATTCTTCATCTCAAAGTCATCCGGACATTCATTAAAACTATACCAATCACGGGCATAGTCATTCGCACCGATTGGTAAACGGCAGAAAGTATATCGTACTCCATCCGGCCCGAATAATTCTTCCAGAATAGTTTTACGTTGTTTTTCTGACAACAGAGTCAAAGCGTCCCATCCCAACTCATTGAAACATCCTCCAAAGCCATCTATAACCTGTTCCTGAAACTCAGAAACGATAATATCCGCATTCGATTCAGCATACTTCTGAACTTTAATACGAGTCTTTTGCCATGGTAATTGTTCTGAAGTGGTATAAATCTCAGCCCTTTGCGCATTCAATGGCAAACAACTGTACACTAAAAAGAATGATAAAAATAAGGTTCTAATCTTCATATAGTTAAATTAATCATTAATACATGTATCCTCAAGTGAAGGAGGAGCGTCATTTACACCTGATCCCCATTCCGGATTACACTGGTTTCCCATTATAAATTCCAGTTTGCCTCCATTCATTATATCTTCGTGGCTAAACCAAGGCTTAGACCATACTTTGCCATTAAGTTTAGCGGACTGAATATATTTATTGTCAACCGAGCAATTACGGGCAACGATTTCCAAAACACTTCCACTACATAGCTTTAATTTAACGGAAGAGAAGAACGGACTTCCAATATTATATACCGGTAGTCCCGGAGTGACCGGATAAAAACCCATCATTGAGAAAACAACAAAAGAAGACAGTCCGCCACCGTCCTCATCTCCGGGAACTCCCATCAGGTCATTTCTAAACCACTGATGAATCAGCGAACGTATCCGCTTTTGTGTCTTCCAGGGAGCTTGTGCATAATTATATAGATAAGGAATATGTAAAGAAGGCTCATTAGCCATCGAAAATTGTCCCACATTTCCGGTGTGATCGGGTAGTTGAGAATAAAATTCATACTTAGGTTTGCCCAGCCATTCATTAAAGGTCGCGTCTAAGTTATTAACAAAAGCATCAGCTCCTCCCATCATCTGCACTAAATCGGCAAAGTTGTGTTGAACATCCCAACGATAAGTCCAGCCGTTGTTCTCACCATAATACTCACGTGCGCCCATTCCTCCGGAAAAACGATAATCAAATGGTTCTATAAAATAGCCATCTTTATCTTTAGGATGAAAAAATAAAGTTTTCGAATTAAACAGATTCCGATAGTTATAAGAAGACGACAAATAAGAATCCGCTTCCGTCTTTAGTCCAAGAGCAGCAGCAATACGTGACAAACACCATTGATCATACGACGTTCCTAATGTCACAGCCACCGACTGACGTTTTTCAAAAGAGTTAACCTCAGGTACTGTCTCTTTTTCTCCGGGTATCAAAGAGGGTATATAGCCTTTCTCTTTATAAAATTGATCTATCCAACCTGATTGGGCACTCGACCATGGAGCCAATGTCTTCTCTTCTATTCCTGCTTTAGTATAAACGTATGCCTCTTGTAGATTAAAATCACGCAATCCTTTATACCAGGCATCCGCAATAATGGCAACTCCATGGTTACAATTCATTCGCCGGGAATCACCTGTCACTTCAGGGAAGTTGGGAAACCAATGGTCTGAACTCAATTCCGACATTCTCAAATAAGAACGTATTATATTCGTCTGTTTCTTTTGATCCATCAATATCCGTAAAGGATGGGCAGCCCGATAGCTATCCCATATCCAATCGTCTGTATAATAATCGTACCCGGCATCTTCATGAACTTTATTATCGTATACACTAAAATAATATCCATCTTCACTAATATTCACCGGACGTTCCAGACAACGATATAAAGAGGTGTAAAAAACAAACTTATCATTCTGCGTACCACCTGCGACTTGTATTTTACCTAACTCATCGTTCCATATCTTGCGTCCGGCGGTTGCAACATCTTTCAATTTGTAGTTCTTTATTTCTCTTCTCAAATTCTTCTTCGCTTGCTCTACACTAATATAGGAAACACCATAACGAACATTCAAAGACATCGGAGCAGCTTCCCACGCAACCACTACACAGGTATTGTCTCCTTTGGCTTTCTGTTTACCTACTTCCCATTTATCGGACTGGAGTGTGCCTATCTTTGTCGGTTTCACATCCATTTCCATATAGACATATACCCGCAGGTTATTCCACATGTTCTGATAACCGGAAATAACATTCCCAATAACCTCCAATTCACCATTTCCTGCATTCAGGATAAGATAAGGAGTTTCATTTTTCTTATAATTAAAATGATAAATCGCAGATTGACGGGACGGAGCAAATTCAACATGCAATTGTTGGTTGCACAAATCTACCTGGTAATGATAAGGCTTTGTGACTTCATTGTCATAGTCAAAATTAATCACCCGGGATAGTTCGGACTCATTTCCCTGAAAAGGTGATAGGTTAAAAGCAAAAGATCCCCGATGACTGATCTGTATCAGAGGAAGCCCATGAATTTTATCGGAAGTATAATCACCTCTTTGCGGATAAACCCGTAGCATACTATTGGGCAAATGTACAATCGGATATGTCGGTACCAACAAATGACTGATATTCCCCATGTATGGATTTACATAATCAACCAGTTCTTGGATAGAAGAGGCTTTCAATCCTACAGCGGAGTTCAGGCCCATAAAAAAGGATACAATAAGTATTTTACGTACAATATTTACCATAAATCAATAGTTACATGTGTTTTAAAAAGTGTTACTATAGAAAAACAGATCTCATGGAACAATTTGTTGTTATGCATCTCTACACCCATGAGACCTGAATAAAAAATCACTGAAAGCAATCCTTATTTATCTAAAAAACAAGCCCTTTTACCTTATCATCGTTTCTTCCATGGTATACCAAATATCATAATCGGCATCACCATTGCTTCCGTCTTTCCCATCTTTCAACAAACGATAGCGATAATTCAAATAAAATGCCTGATATTTAATATTATTCTTTTCATAAGTCGTATAATAATTACTTTCTCCTGCCTTATCCAACATTTCAATCTGAGCAGTCCCCATCGGAGTAATGGTTAAAGTAGCATCTTCATTTATCGTGATACACATTGCATACTTCCTGATGTCCGCTTTCGTTAATTTAGAAGCATCATAACTATTCAGCCCAACAAAACAGCGAATAGAGTTTTTTGTCAAAGGTAACACATAACGGGTTAACGAGAAGGATTTACGAATATCCTTACCCTTCTCGGCATCGAAATGTTCTTCCAGACCTCTTGTTTGGTAAGTCGTTACAGGCGACTGGAAAGCATAATCATTTTTCAGTAATACACGATATAAGACGGTACGCTTATCCGGATTTATCTCATATGCCGATACACTCTTTATACGTAATGGTATCAGATAAATAGAATCGGGCGATAATCCTTCCGGACGTACATGTACCGGTATGGTACTATAATTATCTTCACTATCCGCTTTTAATACTGTACTCATAAGTGGTATATCATAACGGGCAGGATCAAGCAGGTGTGCAAATTTCGATTCATCAATATCAAAATTCAGCTTATTATACTTAGCCAATGCCTCGTTATCGGGTTCCAGCTCTACAGTTACATCCTGATCGATATGCTTCGTTCCCCCGCAACCAATACTGATATATCCGGTAGACACTTCCTGATTCAAATCGTGATTCACCGAAAAAGTCAGATTTTCAACGCTCAGGACATTTATCACTTTCTTGTACAATTCTTTGTCAAATTGTGCATCTTCGTCACATGCTGTCACTCCAACAGTCA
>OHIH01000360.1_pt1 | contig 12738 bp, 15 predicted proteins | sample 1568191 | NCBI WGS metagenome assembly OHIH01 (sample SAMEA3879531, study PRJEB24766) | human gut metagenome | biome: human-associated habitat; feature: feces | place: USA | collected 1985/1987
CTTATCCCAACCGGGAAACAAGGAACGCCGCTATTTTTTTACCCTCATGTTACGCAGTAGGGGCAAAAAGAGTCTTGCTACACAAGGCTTTGCGGGTACGGTTTTCACAGGGTAAGGGATTGATACCTAAACCCTTAAAATCGCTGTTCTACCGCGTAACAAATATGCAGCAAAGGAGTTGATGAAGCTATGGCAGTTTTCCGCGTGGAGAGAAACACAGGATATACGGTTATGAGCAACCACCATTTACGCAACAAAGAACTTTCCCTAAAGGCAAAAGGGCTGTTATCGCAAATGCTGTCCTTGCCGGAGGATTGGGACTATACCCTTGCGGGACTGTCCTATATCAACCGGGAAAAAATCGACGCTATCCGCGAAGCTGTCCGGGAGCTTGAAAGAGCCGGATATATTCAGCGTTCAAGGGAGCGCGACGAGAAAGGACGCTTGCGGGGAACTGATTACATCATCTATGAGCAGCCGCCTAACTTGGATTTACCTACATTGGAAAATCCAACATTGGGAAATCCAACATTGGAAAATCCTACGCAGGAAAAACCTACGTTGGAAAATCCAATGCAATTAAATAAAGATATACAAAAGACTGACTTACCAAAAAAAGAAAAATCAAATACGGATTTATCAAGTAACCATTCCATTCCTATCCTTTCCCCTAACCCCTCTCCTTTGAGGGAAGAAACGGCAGAGCCGGAACGGAAAGGAACGGAAGCGGCAGACGCATACAGCGTGTATGAGGAAATCATCAAGGACAATATCGAGTATGAGCATTTTATCAAGCATACCAACATTGACAGGGAACGCTTGGACGAGATTGTGTCCCTTATCCTTGAAACTGTCTGCACCAAACGAAAGACAATCCGTATCGCCGGGGACGACCACCCGGCAGAGCTTGTAAAAGCAAAATTTATGAAACTGAACAGCGAACATATCCACTTTGTACTGGACTGTATGCAGGAAAACACCACCAAAATCCGCAACATCAAGCAGTACATGAAAGCTGCCCTTTTCAATGCCCCGTCTACGATTGGCAGCTATTACACGTCCCTTGTATCTCACGATATGTACGGCGGGCGCACTATCCAGTCGGCAAGAAGCAAGGGCATACCCGATTACACCTACAACGAGGGCGAAAGCCTGTAAACCAACCCAAAGGAGGATTTTATGATGACACAGAAAACAGGAGCTTTGATTTTTGATGAAACCGCTGACCGCTACGACATTCGCTTTGACGTAAACGACTACTACGGGGGCTTACATTGTGGCGACTGCATGGAGGTCTTTGTGCGGGGCAAATGGAAGCCGACCCGTATGGAGTACGGGGACAACTGGTATCTTGTGGGTATTCGGGCGGCAGACCTCTCCGGGCTTTTGGTACGGATTTAACAGGGCGGCGTGAAAACGGACGCTCTTTTTTCATGCCCGCCCCGCTTCCCGGCGGCGGGCATACCACCATAGAACATGAAAGGAGGACACCCATTGCAGGAGGAAACCAACGAAAAGACCATAGCCCTCTACATCAAGACCGGGAAGCTGACGGCGCAGCAGCTCCAAAAGGCTATGAAAGCCCTGCTTGCACAGATGAAAAAGCAGCACGACAAACAGAAAATCCCGCATGGCAAGCAGACCCTAAAGCAGCTTATGAAGCAGAATGCGGGCGTTTCCAACATTGAAATCACAAAGGACAATATCAAAGCCTTTGAGAGTACGGCGAAAAAGTACGGTATCGACTTTGCGCTGAAAAAGGACGCGACGGAAAGCCCGCCCCGCTATCTGGTTTTCTTCAAGGGGCGGGACGCGGACGCTCTGACCGCAGCCTTTAAGGAGTTTTCCGCAAAGAAGCTGACGCAGGAACAAAAGCCCTCTATCCGTAAGTTGATTGTTTCCCTCAAAGAAAAGGCGGTGGCTTTGAACGCACAGCGGGACAAAGTAAAAAACAAAGACAGGGGGATTACAAGATGAACACTATCAACTGGAAAAAGCTGATACTTCCCAACATTCCCTATCTGCTCTTTGTCTATCTCTTTGACAAAATCGGACAAGCGGTACGCCTTGCGCCGGGGGCTGACCTTTCCGGCAAGGTGCTTTCCCTTGCAGACGGCTTTTCCGCTGCCTTTGCAAACCCGCTTCCGAGCCTTGCCCCTATGGATTTACTGATAGGGATTGTAGGCGCAGTGCTTATCCGGCTGATTGTCTATGTGAAAGGCAAGAACGCGAAGAAATACCGAAAAGGTATCGAATACGGTTCAGCCCGTTGGGGCAACGCCGAAGATATAAAGCCCTATACCGACCCGGTATTTCAAAATAACGTGCTTCTGACACAGACGGAACGGCTTACCATGAACAGCCGCCCGAAGCAGCCGAAGTATGCAAGGAATAAAAATATCCTTGTTATCGGGGGAAGCGGCAGCGGCAAGACGAGATTTTTTGTGAAGCCCAACTTAATGCAAATGCACTCAAGCTACGTTGTAACTGACCCGAAAGGTACGGTTTTAGTCGAGTGTGGGAAGCTCTTACAGCGCGGCGGGTATCGGATAAAGGTGCTGAACACGATAAATTTTAAGAAATCCATGCGTTATAATCCCTTTGCCTATATCCGCAGCGAAAAAGACATTTTGAAACTGGTAAATACCTTGATTGCCAACACCAAAGGGGACGGGGAAAAAGCCGGGGAGGATTTTTGGGTAAAATCGGAACGGCTCTTTTACTGCGCCCTTATCGGCTACATTTGGTACGAAGCCCCGGAGGAAGAAAAGAACTTCACGACGCTGCTTGAAATGATAAATGCCAGTGAAGCCCGCGAGGACGACCCGGAATTTCAGTCCCCCGTTGACCTCATGTTTGAACGGTTGGAGGAAAAAGACCCGGAACACTTTGCCGTCCGGCAGTACAAGAAATTCCTGTTATCTGCGGGAAAGACACGAAGCTCTATTCTCATTTCCTGCGGTGCGCGGCTTGCCCCTTTTGACATTAAGGAGCTGCGCGACCTTATGGAAACCGACGAAATGGAGCTTGACACCATAGGCGACCGCAAGACCGCCCTGTTTGTTATCATCAGCGACACCGACGATACTTTTAACTTTGTCGTGAGTATTCTTTACACGCAGCTTTTCAATCTGCTTTGCGACAAGGCAGATGATGAATACGGCGGCAGGCTGCCCGTCCATGTGCGCTGTCTGTTAGACGAGTTTGCAAATATCGGGCAGATACCGAAGTTTGAAAAGCTCATAGCCACCATACGAAGCCGGGAAATCTCCGCGTCGATTATCTTACAGTCGCAAAGCCAGTTAAAGGCAATCTATAAGGACAACGCCGATACCATAGTCGGCAACTGCGACACCACCCTTTTCTTGGGCGGCAAGGAGAAAACCACCCTCAAAGAAATGTCGGAAATCTTGGGGAAAGAAACCATTGACAGCTTCAACACTTCCGAGAACCGGGGGCGCGAGGTATCGCATGGGCTGAACTATCAGAAGTTAGGCAAGCAGCTTATGACGGAAGATGAAATAGCGGTTATGGACGGCGGGAAATGTATTTTACAGCTACGAGGGGTGCGCCCGTTCTTCTCTGATAAGTACGACATTACAAAGCACCCCAACTATAAATATCTTTCCGACTATGACAAGAAAAATACTTTTGATATGGAAAAGCATTTAAGGCGCAGACCCGCCCTTGTGAAGCCGGACGAAGTATTTGACTACTACGAAATCAGCGAAAGCGATTTGCAGGAGGACACCGACCATGAATAGACGTATCAGAAAGAAAAAGGACAAGAAAATCACAGAAGCCATAAACGGGCTTGTTTCGATTGCTGAACGACGGGAACAGCAGCGGCAGGCTGCTATCCGGCAGTTTGTGAAACGGTGTGAAGCCCTGTATGAGCAGCAGCGAAAAGAAAGGAGGAATTGACGCAGTAACAAAGAAAAAGACAACTTGCATGATACGCGCCCCTACAAAAATTCCTATCGCCCACACTGACAACTGAATACCGCCGCGCAGCAGACATTTAGGCAGCGCGGGGACTTATGACCGCGGCAGTTTGAAAACTGACCGCCGTTTTTTATGCCCTTTTATAGGGCAAGCCGCATTTGCGGAAGAAAGGAGCTTTATGGAATTTTTTAACTCTGCTATCGACGTATTACAGACCCTTGTTATCGCACTGGGCGCAGGCTTAGGCATTTGGGGCGTTATCAATCTCTTGGAGGGATATGGAAACGACAATCCGGGTGCGAATGCTCATGTGCGGTAAAGTAATAAAAAGATTTAGGTAGCCGCCTTAACTATTCCTAAATAAGATAATATGCACAGTATTTTCTCGTAAATAGAAAATAAATTATTGCATTTTACCAATTATTATGTTAAAATGACAATGTAACAAAGAGCTATGTATTTTTAAGGAAAGGGAGGAACTTATGAATTTAAGAAAATCTATTTTAGCACTTTCAGTAGTAGCTGGAATTGTAGCTGCTCCAATGACTGTATTTGCCGCTCATACTCATAGTTGGGGTTCTCCCCAGTACTATGGATATGAAGATGAAATGCCTGGTATATATGATGACTGGGATAAATGTGCGACACGTCATGTATATAATTACAAACAATGTTTAATTTGTGGAGAAGTAAGCATTTATGAAGTTGAGACGATTGAAATGTCTCACAAATGGGTGAATGGTGCATGTGTATATTGCAACAAAGGTTACGCGAAAGAGATAAATTAACATAGTATCATTACCGGCAAGTTTATAATCAAAAAATAGAAAGCATTGAGAATATTTCAAAATTTCTTGAAAGTACTCTCAGTGCTTTCTTTGATAATATGAAAGGAGAAATAAATGCAAAAAAAACAACTTTCTGTATTAGTACTAATTATTTTATGCTTTTTATTAGGATGTAACAGAGAAACACCAAAAGATGAATCTCAACAAAATTATGAAGATGAATCTAATATTTCTAAAACAAATGGAGAAGAACTTGTAAATATAAACAGTGAATTGTTAGGTTCGACTCCTTTTGATATCCAAATCGATAAAACAGCATTGCAGACTAGAAAAGAAACAGAAACAGAAGTTACAATAAAGACAAATTTAACAGACTGGGGTTATACTGTTTCTTCTGAAAAAGGGAAAATATCTGATATAAATAAAAATTCATTCATATATATAGCACCTAAAGATGAGAGGGATGATACTATAAAAATACAATTATCGGACTATGAAAATGGCATATCATATGAATATACAATTCCACTTATTTTTGCGGGAAACAATGAACATTCTTTAGATAAATTCAAGGAAAATCTTTCAAGATTACCTAATAGTTAGTAAAGAGTCGATAGACTAAAGTACCACCATCCTCTTTTATTTCAACTGAATATCCATCCCGCCGCACCGCAGCGGCACATGAAGCAGTAAATCCGAAAAAGATTTGCTGCTTTTTTTGCGTCCATTTTTGGCAAATTTCCAAAAGTTCCGTATTAGACAGTGAAACCAAAAAAGGCTGCCATTTTTTTCAGACAGCGGGCAAAACGCAGCTTCCGAAACGCCTTATTGTCGGGAAAGACCGAGCCGCCGGAAAAGTTCTTGCCGGAAAGTCCGTCCATTCTGCTCTTTTGTGGTTTGTAGGGAGTAAGGGAAAAACGCCAGCCCGCAGCCTTTTATAAAAAAAGCTGGTTATAGATTTTCTGAAAAAGTGGCAGTAGCAAGTGAACGGCAGGCCGGCAGTTTCTTAGAGCAAGATTCTACCGAGGTGCCAAAATTCGCTTATCGCTCATTTTGCCCCTGCGGGAATCTTGTTGGGGAGTGCCTTCCCCAAACCCTGCTTATGCGGCTTGCGCCGCTGAAAAACCCCTCAAAATATTTTTCGGATTTTTCAAAAACAGTTCCGCTTCACACCCTGTTTTTCTCCTATTAGTGAGAGGACACCACGCACAGAAAGGAGGTCAACCACCTATGAAACGATACAACACGCCGCACCGCAGCCGGGTAGTCAAAACACGCATGACCGAGGAAGAATACGCCGAGTTTGCCCAGCGGCTTTCTGCTTACCACATGAGCCAAGCCGAGTTTATCCGGCAAGCCATAACCGGGGCAGCCATACGCCCCATCATAACCGTTTCCCCCATCAATGACGAGCTGCTTGCCGCTGTCGGGAAGCTGACCGCCGAATACGGGAGGATCGGCGGCAACTTAAACCAGATAGCCCGGACGCTGAACGAGTGGCACAGTCCCTATCCGCAGCTTGCCGGGGAGGTACGGGCGGCGGTTTCCGACCTTGCTGCCCTAAAGTTTGAAGTCTTGCAGAAAGTGGGTGACGCTGTTGGCAACATTCAAACATATCAGCTCTAAAAACGCCGACTATGGCGCAGCGGAAGCCTATCTCACATTTGAGCATGACGAGTTTACCATGAAAGCCACCCTTGATGAAAACGGGCGGCTGATACCGAGGGAGGATTACCGCATTTCTTCCCTCAACTGCGGGGGCGAGGATTTCGCTGTTGCCTGTATGCGAGCCAATCTCCGCTATGAGAAAAACCAAAAACGGGAAGATGTGAAAAGCCACCACTATATCATCAGCTTTGACCCACGGGACGGGACAGACAACGGCTTGACCGTAGACCGGGCGCAGGAGCTGGGCGAGCAGTTCTGCAAGGAGCATTTCCCCGGACACCAAGCCCTAATCTGCACCCACCCGGACGGGCATAACCACAGCGGGAATATCCATGTGCATATCGTCATCAACTCCCTGCGGATTTACGAAGTCCCGCTTCTGCCCTACATGGACAGACCAGCCGACACGCTGGAGGGCTGCAAGCACCGCTGCACCAACGCCGCTATGGAATATTTCAAGAGCGAAGTCATGGAAATGTGCCACCGGGAGGGGCTTTACCAAATCGACCTCTTGAACGGCAGCAAGGAACGGATAACCGAACGGGAATACTGGGCGGCAAAGAAAGGGCAGCTTGCCCTTGACAAAGAGAACGCCGCCAGAGAAGCCGCCGGACAGCCGACCAAGCCCACCAAGTTTGAAACGGACAAGGCGAAGCTGCGCCGGACGATACGGCAGGCACTTTCCCAAGCTGGCAGCTTTGACGAGTTTTCTTCCCTTTTGCTGCGGGAGGGTGTGACCGTCAAGGAGAGCCGGGGGCGGCTTTCCTACCTCACGCCGGACAGGACAAAGCCTATCACAGCCCGAAAGCTGGGGGACGATTTTGACAAGGCTGCTGTCCTTGCCCTGCTCACGCAGAACGCCCACAGAGCTGCCGAACAGACCAAAGCCATACCCGAATACCCTGCCGCAGTTAAAAAGCCGTTACAAGGGGAAAAAGCTGCAAAAACCACCCCGGCAGACAACACCTTGCAGCGCATGGTTGACCGGGAAGCCAAGCGAGCCGAGGGCAAGGGCGTGGGCTATGACCGCTGGGCGGCAAAGCACAACCTAAAGCAAATGGCAGCTACCGTTACCGCCTATCAGCAGTACGGCTTTTCCTCCCCGGAGGAACTGGACGAAGCCTGTTCTGCCGCCTATGCCGCCATGCAGGAAAGCCTTGCGTGGTTGAAGCAGGTGGAAAAGACGCTGAACGGGAAAAAGGAGCTGCAACGGCAGGTGCTTGCCTATTCCAAGACCCGCCCTGTCCGGGACGGGCTGAAACAGCAGAAAAACGCCAAAGCAAAAGCAGCCTACCGTCAGAAGCATGAAAGTGACTTTATCATAGCAGACGCAGCCGCCCGCTATTTCAGGGAGAACGGCATTTCCAAGCTGCCGAGCTATAAATCCCTGCAAGCAGAGATTGAAAGCCTTATCAAAGAGAAAAACAGCGGCTACAACGATTACCGGGCAAAACGGGAGGAGTACCGCCGCTTGCAGACTGTCAAGGGCAATATCGACCAGATTTTACGCCGGAGCGAGCCGCAGCGCAGAAAGGAGCAGAGCCATGAACGGTAATATCCCCCGCATGGACTACCGCCAGTACCGGGCAGCCCGCCGCCTTGTGCATGAGTGCTGCAACTATGACAGCGGGAACTGCCTGCTGTTGGAGGACGGCGAGCCTTGCGTGTGTGTACAGAGTATCAGCTATTCGCTGCTCTGCCGCTGGTTTACCGCCGCTGTCCTGCCCCTTGATGAAGCACTGGAAGCCGCCCTCTTGCGCCGGGGAAGCCGGAAACGCTGCGCTGTCTGCGGGGCGTTCTTCTTCCCAAAATCCAACCGGGGGAAATACTGCCCGGACTGCGCCGGACGCATGAAGCGGATAAACGCCGCCAAACGGAAGCGGAAACAAAGGGAGAAATGTCACGCTTTAGGGCATTTCAAACCCGCATAAATCAAGGCTTTTTTGGAGGGTGTCAAAGGGTGCGTGATACATTTATCCTTTTCCCTTAAAAACGCCCCCTAAAAGCGTAACAGAACCCACAGACAGACACCACAAGGAGGTGAACCCTATCGCTGATTATATGACCGCAGGAACGGAGCTGCCCGCTTACCTGCCTTACCCCCGTTTCCTGCTGGAAACAGACCTATCCCACACCGCAAGAGAGTTATATGCGCTGCTGTTAGACCGTTCCACCCTTTCGCAGAAGAACGGCTGGCAGGACAGCGAGGGACGGACATACATTGTCTACCCCATAGCAGAGATAGCGGAAATGCTGGATAAAGGCTGCACCACCATAAAGGGCGCACTGAACGAACTGGACGCTGCCGGGCTGCTGGAACGCAGACGGACGGGCTTTTCTGCCGCCAACCGTCTGTATGTGAAAGTGCCGCCTATCCCAGTGGTACAGTTTTCCGACCAACTGACGGACGGAAAACCGCCCCTCATAAGGGCGGGAAACCGACCAACTGACAGCCGGAAAACTGACCTTATGACGGTCGGAAAACCGTCCCCTAACCAAACTAATATAAACAACCTAATAGAGAGCCAAACAAAAGGAGCGAGTGAGGGGCAGCCCCCCGCCGCTTATGGCAGATATAAAAATGTATTTCTTTCTGACACAGAACTTTTGGAGCTGGAACAGGACTTCCCCGGCAAGTGGGAGTATTACCTTGACCGGCTTTCCTGCCATATCGCTTCCACCGGGAAGCAGTACCAGAGCCATGCAGCCACCATTTACAAGTGGGCGCAGGAGGACGCTGCCAAAGAGAAGCCAAAGAAAGGCATACCGGACTATTCATTCAAGGAGGGAGAAAGCCTATGACCGATACAATCCACAACACCATACTGCCTATGACCGACACCACAGCCGAGCCGGAGGATTACACCGGGGAGGACGGGCTTTTATACTGCGGCAAATGCCGGAAACCCAAAGAAGCCTATTTCCCGGAGGGCAAGACCTTTTTCGGGCGTGACCGCCACCCGTCAGAGTGCGACTGCCAGCGGGCAGCCCGTAAGGAACGGGAAGCCGCCGAGAAGCGGCGCAGCCACCTTGAAACGGTGGAACGGCTGAAACGGCAGGGCTTTACAGACAAGACCATGCAGGACTGGACATTTGCCAACGATAACGGCAGCTGCCCGCAGATGAAGAACGCCGCCGGATATGTGGCACGCTGGGAACAGATAAAGGACGGGAACTACGGGCTGCTCTTGTGGGGCAGGGTAGGCACTGGGAAAAGCTATTTTGCCGGGTGTATTGCAAACGCCCTCATGGAGCAGGAAGTCCCGGTGTGCATGACAAACTTTGCAGCAATATTAAACGACCTTGCCGCCAGCTTTGCGGGCAGGAACGAATATATTTCCCGCCTTTGCAGCTTCCCCCTGCTCATCATTGACGATTTTGGAATGGAGCGTGGCACAGAATACGGTCTGGAACAGGTCTACAATGTGATTGACAGCCGCTACCGGAGCAGGAAGCCGCTGATTGTGACGACCAACCTCACGCTGGAGGAATTGCAGCACCCGGAGGACACCGCCCACGCCCGGATTTATGACCGCCTGCTTGAAATGTGTTCCCCTCTCTGCTTTACCGGGGAGAATTTGAGGAAAGCCGCCGCACAGGGAAAAATGGAACAGCTGAAACGGCTGCTTGCCGGAAAGGAGATTTGCCTATGACCGACACCCAGAGAAACAAACGCCCTGCCCGCCGCCCGGACTGCGTGACCGAAACGAGGATAGGCAACACAATCCTTGTGGTGTCTGGCTTTTTCAAGGAGGGGGCGACCGACACCGCCGCTGACAAGATGATGAAAGTGCTGGAAGCAGAAGCCGCCGCCGGATATTTGACCTGTGATAAGCCTGATTGAAAAACCGTCATTTTTACCGACCGTAAAGAAGCAGATTTGACGCTTTTGCCGCTATACAGACAGCCGCCCCATGTGGTACAATCAAGGTACGGAATAGTGGGGCTGGCTGTCGGAAACGGAGGAATTTATGTTAAGACAGACCACCCAGCAACTCATTACCGCCCTTTACCCAAGACTGTCCCATGAGGACGAGCTGCAAGGCGAGAGCAATTCCATTTCCAACCAAAAGAGGATTTTGGAAACCTATGCCAAACAGAATGGATTTTCTAATCTGCGCTGGTACACCGACGACGGTTATTCCGGTGCGAACTTTCAAAGACCCGGATTTCAAGCCATGCTTGCAGACATTGAAGCAGGGAAAGTCGGGACAGTTATCGTCAAGGATATGTCGAGGTTAGGGCGAAACTACTTACAGGTGGGAATGTACACAGAAATGATTTTCCCACAGAAAGGTGTCCGCTTCATCGCTATCAATGACGGAGTGGACAGCGCACAGGGGGAAAATGATTTTGCCCCGCTGCGGAACATTTTTAACGAATGGCTGGTGAGAGATACGAGCAAGAAAATCAAGGCAGTAAAACGCTCTAAGGGCATGAGCGGAAAGCCCATCACAAGCAAGCCCGTCTATGGCTACCTCATGGACGAGGACGAAAACTTCATCATTGACGAGGAAGCCGCACCCGTGGTCAAGCAGATATACCGTCTGTGCCTTGCCGGGAACGGTCCGACCAAGATAGCCCGTATGCTGACCGAGCAGCAAATCCCCACGCCGGGGACGCTGGAATACCGCAGGACGGGCAGCACCCGCCGCTACCACCCCGGCTATGAGTGCAAGTGGGCGACCAATACCGTGGTTCATCTGCTGGAAAACCGGGAATATACGGGCTGTCTGGTAAACTTTAAGACCGAGAAGCCGTCCTACAAGCTGAAACACAGCATAGAAAATCCCCCGGAAAAGCAGGCGGTTTTTGAGAACCACCATGAGCCTATCATTGACCGGGAAACGTGGGAACGGGTGCAGGAGTTACGCAAGCAGCGCAAACGCCCCAACCGTTATGACGAAGTGGGCTTGTTCTCCGGCATACTCTTTTGTGCCGACTGCGGCAGCGTCATGTACCAGCAGCGATACCAGACGGACAAGCGCAAGCAGGACTGTTATATCTGCGGAAGCTACAAGAAACGCACCGCCGACTGCACAGCGCACTTTATCCGCACTGACCTCTTGACCGCTGGCGTACTCTCCAATCTGCGGAAAGTTACCAGCTATGCGGCAAAGCATGAAGCCCGGTTTATGAAGCTTTTAATCGAGCAGAATGAGGACGGGGACAGACGCAGGAACGCCGCCAAGAAAAAGGAGCTGGAAGCCGCCGAGAAACGCATAGCCGAGTTATCTGCTATCTTCAAGCGGCTGTATGAGGACAGCGTAACCGGGCGCATATCGGACGAGCGTTTCACAGAGCTGTCGGCAGACTATGAAGCCGAGCAGAAAGAACTGAAAGAACGTGCCGCCAGACTGCGGGAAGAACTTTCCAAAGCGCAGGAAGCCACCGCAAACGCTGAAAAGTTTATGAATGTGGTACGCAGGCACACTACCATTGAAGAACTTACCCCTACTCTGCTGCGGGAGTTTGTGGAGAAAATCGTTGTCCATGAAAGCGTTGCCCTTGACGGGAAACGCCGGGGCAAGTTACGCAGACAGGAAATCGAAATCTATTATTCTTTTGTCGGCAAGGTAGAACTGCCCGACACCTAACCGCCCGACCTATCCGACATACCTCATGTGCCGGATAGGAACGGCAAAATTTTTTACACTTCTATTACTTCTTTATCACACATAAGCAAAGTCCCAGGGCATGAAGCAGTTTATGGCTAATTAGATGTAAAAAAAGCGGAAAGGAAAAGCACAATCCAGACGGAACCGGCGAGCCGTCAAGAAATATTGTGGATTCACAAGAATTTTGATATAATGTGAAGCAGGAACCCCAGAACAGGGAGAAAGGCAGGACGATAAATGCACATAAGCTATCAGCCGCTTTGGAATACATTGAAAGAGCGAAAAATGAGAAAAGAGGACTTGCGGCTTGCTGCCGGTCTTACCACAAATCAGATTGCTAATATGGGAAAGGGCTTGCATATCAGCATGGAAACCCTGCTTCGTATCTGTGGGGCGCTGGATTGTGATATTTCAGATGTGATTGAATTGGAACGAGAAAAATCTTCTGCTGGTGAAGCAGAAGATTGAATCAAAAAGTCGAAAATTCCTTGCTGAAGAATAGCAATATTCCAACATTGAAAATATAACAAAGTTAGGACGTGGAGGATAAATGTACAAAGTATTTTCATTTACAAACACCGATGAAGCTGCTCCTTATATGGATAAAAAGATTCTTCGGTATATTGATGAACAGATTACGGACAGTTTTGAGTGTTTTAAGGACTGCGATATTCTTGCATTTGACTGGTACGATGTTCAGAGTGAAAGAACCGAGGATT
>OHIH01000376.1_pt1 | contig 12116 bp, 5 predicted proteins | sample 1568191 | NCBI WGS metagenome assembly OHIH01 (sample SAMEA3879531, study PRJEB24766) | human gut metagenome | biome: human-associated habitat; feature: feces | place: USA | collected 1985/1987
TTGCCAAGCAAGTCCGTTCCTTCAAACTTTACTTTGTAAGGCCATTGCTCATCGTCAGTCTCATCATCATTCCATGGATGTGACTTATACTGAACGGGAGCGCCCATTACCACTAGGCATAATTTTTCTGTTCCGATCGGTATCGTATAAGAAACCACTCCTGCATTTTCCTTATTCATAGATGCGTATTGTGGAGCTCCATTCACAATAGCCACAAATCCATATCGCCATCCGGCTGCCGTATTGCCACCATTATTGTTGTAAGCGGTAGCCGTACCTGCCACATTGCCGTCGGCATCCAATGTCGTTCCCGGATCCTCTTCTGCCAAAGCACATCCCACAGCCAGTCCGGCAAAATTCGCCTTGACCGTTGTTCCGGCTTCGGGAACGTTCAATAGAATGATATTGAATCCAGTAGTGCCCGGACAGCTGACATAGCCTACCTGATAATATCCTCCGGCTGCATCATACATTTTCGTTGTATAATTGCAAGCGGTCTCTGTGACATAATTCCGCACCACGTCCATATCATAAGTCACCATACGGGTAGCGTAGCCATAAAGTTCCGTATAAAGTGTTTGCAAGTCATTGTTACAGTACAGACGCTGATAAGTCATGAGCGGATCTTCCGGATAGCGCGACTGTGTCCAGACATTCCCTACCACATCGACTCCATGTTTCTGCGCCCAGTAATATTGCAACCAATAACTGGCATAACGCATCCATTCATGATTGAAATGGCGATGGTAATTGGCTTTCCACACATCTACATGGTAACCGAACAGCTCCGCCGGATAATCTTGGAACGACTGCCATTGCGCACATTGTTCCCAAAAGCCATTTCCACCTTCACCACTCGACCCATAACCGTATCTGAATCCTACTTGCGAAAAGTCCGCCTCTCCGTTCAACATCTTGTCACAACTTACCTGATACTGGAAACTATGTCCTATTTCGTGCGCAATGGTAGAACCTACCGGTTGGCAGGTGCTGGGATTTACCCACAATGCACCGATTGTATTGTCGTAACCGGAACCTGTAGCAAGCCACTCAGTCTGATACAGCAAGTAAATCTCCATCTTATATTTATCCAGAAAAGACTTGTTTTGCCCAGTGTCAGCAAACTTCAAGGTTTCGATATTTGTCCGGTAGAATTGTTCGGCCTTTGCCAATAAATCATCAATGTCTACACGCAATACCTCCGGCACTGACTCTGCTCCCGGATCGTTGCCGAACCCCGGTTCCCAAAACACGAAGAAATGCTCGCTTTGCTTCATGCGCCACCATGACCAGCGCGCATCACTGCGAAGCATATTCATATTACTAAACTCAATAGGTTTGTAATATTTATCAAAATCTTTGATATCAGCCGAATTCAAGGTTAACACAGCATTGGGATTAGCTTCCTGGCGGATATGGACGGTTACTTCGGATTCTCCGCATACTATGACAAGAGTTGCTTCCCGATAGTTTTCGCTATCATTCTTCTGCAACAACATGGGCAATGAAATTTCGCCTGCCTCACCTTCATATCGGGGCAGTTTAATCCAAGTGCAACTGGAATCGGTGGCACGGCTGGTTACATCTTCTACAGTGGCTGTCCAAGGACCGGTAGCGGAGAACTTTACGGAAGCTTCTGTCTCATCCCAAAATAGTGTTTTGCTTTGCTGACTGCTGTCTAGGGTGAGCTGGAGGATAATACTTTCATCCTCGCTGTCACTGCAACTGCTGAAGGCAATAAAGAAACAGCAAAAAATGGATAAAGCAAATAGTAATTCTTTGCACAATAATTTCTTCATAATTATAGCTTTTATTGGAGTCCCATTTAAATGCCTGCGGTAAAGTCAATATTTACCCCATTACCACTAACACATATATAAAGTTTTTGATGGTCATTCGTTTCAGCTAAAACATTTATAAAGCTAAAATATCCTAATAAAGTCACTAAAAGACTTCTTAATAATAATATTTTCACACATTTGTTTTTCTGAATTTACTAAATAAAAAAGAGAAACCAATATCCATTATAGATACTGATTTCCCTCGATAAAATATTATTCCAACGTTGCTTTAACAATAAACTCTACGAATTTACTATTATCCTCCTTAAGCGCATATACAAAATTTACATTAAAAACAGAACCGGAAGTTGAAGCTGGATTTCGACCTATATTAACCATATCACCATTCTCTTGTGTTTCAACTAACAAAACACTACCAGTCGAACCATCATCACTCCAATTCGTTACTTTTAAATTAGAAGTCAGCCAATAACCTATTCCACTACCACCAGCAGTATAATCACTAGTAGTATTCCATTCACCAGATTCACTATCGACCATATACAGAGCAATCGGGCCTCCCGGTTCTTTGCAAGCGGTAATGAATTCAGATAAAGTCAGCCCCAAACAACTTTCTATCACCTCCTGATAATCTGCAAATTCAATAGAAAATGCAGAATAGTCACCTGCTGGAATAGTATTGGCAACAACAATACGTCCCGGATCAGTAACGGTCACATCAAAAGCAAAACGTACATAATCATCAAAATTTGCACCATTGTTTATAGCAAATCCAACGTTAATGGAGATAGCTGTACCTACAGAAGCGGTTTCGAGCACATTAAGAACCAGCTCCTTCTTTGTTGCATCCAACTCAATACTAGCTATACCAGAAGCTGCATCACAAACACCGCCTGCCGTATTATAGTACCAACCGTTGGTACCCTTGGTAGGAGCTGTTCTATTCCAACAGTTTTTCGATATATTGATAGGATAAAACACCACACTCCCATTAGACAATGCAGCCAACGTCTCATCTACCGTCATCCCCAAATACGTATGAAACTTTTCTGCATAATCAGTCAGTTTAACCGTCTTCGCTTCCAAACGGCTGATGGGAAACTCTGCTTTGGTAGAAACCACAGCATCCGCATTCGTCTTCAGATAGGGATTTTCATTCTCCCCGTACACATGCTTGCTGGTAGCATCCTCCGGATCCGTACTGCATGCAGCCAGTGACAGAGTGAAACAAGCAATTAAAGCATATATAAAATTCTTTTTCATCGTACTTTTCTTTTTTTAATTAATGAATTCATTATTCGGCACCACCATATCCCGGATTCTGCTTCAACTTAATGTTGCCATCCAATGCAGACTTAGGTAACGGAAAAATATCACAATGCCTGTCTGTCTTATCCGTCTTCGCATCTTTGCAAAACCATGACTTGCCATTATATACATTCTGATTGGTTCCGTTTATACGGAAACGGATCAAGTCCTGACGACGGTGATGCTCTGCCACAAACTCCCAGGCCAGTTCGTCCAACAAACCACCCAGTTCAATATCATCGCCCCCTTCTTCTGTGATAATCCAGTTATCGGCTTCTCCCATGATTCCCTGATTCTCCCGATGTCCGTAGTTATAACGGCTGCCACCCTTCAATTGAGCTACAGTAACCGTTGCTTTACCGGGATCGGACTTGAAGGCACGTTGGCGTACAGCTGTTACCAAATCGGCCGCCACTTGCTCGCTTTCTCCATTGTAACCACCTAAACGAAGCAAGCACTCCGCTTTAATAAAATAAGCATCAGCCAAACGGAAGAAAGGCACATCATCATAAGAAGTTCCATAGTCGCCTGAAAGTATTTCATATTTCACCAAGCGTTCACTTTCAAAGGGATAGCAACCGGGATTGTCTATACTATGTAATTCCCGAGTATATACCAAAGGTTCACTGTCCACATAAATGGGAGCACCGGCATAGTCATATTGCTGTCCTGATATCCAACAGTCTTCATAGCGGCTGTCTTCTTCATCGTATGTTTCCAGAAATTGAGGAAGAACAGCCGCCCCACCGGTAGCCCATCCGTTAAACTGCCACGTTGCACGTCCGGCTACATGCATCCACATATTTGCCATATAGTTACCTCCGGCATAATTGAATTCAAACGGAATACCAAAGATAATTTCAGGCGAACCGGAAATATCTTCTCTAAAATTATCCGAATAATTCGGAGCCAAAGAGAACTTGCCACTGTTAATCACTTCATTTACCTCATCAATAGCCTTTCCGTAATAAGAATTATCAGAGTAATCATTGAACCATGCATTGTGGTTCAAATACATTTTTGCCAGAAGCATATTGATGGCATAGTCGTTCAGCTTACCCATTTCTACTTTTGTTCCACATTTCCCCTTTACATCCGTCAACTCACTGATCAGGAAATCCCACATCTGTTGGGGAGTTGCCTGTTCGGGCAACCATCCGTCTTCATGTTCATATTGCGTATCCAATGGGATGTTGCGGAACAAATCGAATAAAATATAATAATAAAGAGCGCGATAAGCCCTTAATTGCGAAGAAGTGGTTATATCAGCAGCAATGACTTCATCTGCCAACAGTTTGTTACAGGCATTGATACCGGCATAGTTACGATTCCATGTATCATTGAAATGGGCTATCTGTGAATGGAACTGATGTTTGTGCATAGACACGTACAAATCTCCCCAGCCGATACTGATCCGATAAGGAATACACCATGAATCGGACGACTGGTCCATCATATCGGCATAACTATACCATCCCCAATACACATCACGAAAACTGCTGTATACCGGAGCAAACATGGCCGCCCGGTCTTTTTCTGTAAACTCATACTTCTCGGAAGCAATCGTATCATAAATCGTTTCGCTCAAATCTGTACAACTGCCCAAAGACAAGGTACAAGCTCCTATCGCTGAAGCCCAAAGTGCTTTATTGAATATTGTTTTCATGTTAGTTCTTCATTTAAAAGTTAGAAAGATACATTCAGACCGAAAGTGAATGAACGGGTAGAAGGATATTTATCGCGCCAGTCAATACCCAAAGACCAAATATCACCATTTGACATTTCAGGATCCAATCCATCATATCCGGTAATGCAGAATAAATTATCGGCAGAAACATAAGCCCGGATATTTTTCACAAACTTACTGCTTTTCAATGGAATGTTATAGCCCAACGTAATGTTAGTCATTTTCAAAAAATCACCATCCTCCAAATAATAGCTTACAAAAGTCTGTTTTTGGGCTGTTGATAAGGTATATTGTCCACCATAAGGAGCCTTTTGCACAGATTTCAAGCGATTATAAGCGATCGAGTTGTTCTCATAATAAGCACGAGGCTCGTTCAGAATCTTAAAACCAAACTGGCCTGTCATCTGGAAAGATAAATCAAAATTTTTATATCTGAACGAGTTGTTCCATCCCAAATACAATTTAGGAAGAGCATTCCCTAAATATTGACGGTAGTCATCATTAGACAGCATATTGTCTGTAAACTCTTCAATCTCACCAGTCTTCGTATTCTCAACCATCCAAAGTCCGTTTTCTGAAACACCAACGGACTTCATGCCATAAAATTGTCCCATAGATCTCCCCACTTCCATCCGCTGGGTAGAAAGACTGATAGGTTCACCCAAATAAGCATGATCTATCTGATTTGAAGTCTCATACAAGTCATTTGAAAGACTCAATAATTTGTTCGCATTATGAGAGGCGGTAACTGTGGTTTTCCATTCAAAATCCTTTGTCCGTACAGGAATGGCATTGACAGCAATTTCAATACCTTGGTTACGCATTTTGCCGGCATTAGCCAAAGTCTTGTTATACAAATTGGGAGGAGTCGGTACCGTAAAATCATATAGCATATCCGAAGTCTTCTTCTGATATACATCAATAGAACCACTCAGGCGTTCATCCAATACAGCCCAGTCCAGACCAATATTAAATTCCTTGGAAGTTTCCCATTTCAAATCAGGATTAGGATTGGATTTTACGCTTAACCCCTGATGCCAGACGCCATTATCATAGAAATAAGGAGAACCATACTCATACCGGGTTAATGAATTATAAGAGTCACCTACAATGACACCTGTCACACCATAACCGGCACGTAACTTTAAGTTATTCAGCCACGTAAGGCCTTCCATGAATTTTTCGTTACTGATAGTCCATCCCAAAGAAACAGAAGGGAAAGTAGCCCATTTATTGTTCTCACCAAATTTGGAAGAGCCTTCACGGCGTACACTCAGCAGAACATTATATTTATTATCGTAACCATAGCTTACACGTCCGAAGAAACCAATCAAGGTATTGTCATTCTTGTAACTGCTCATGCCGGCTTTTCCATCTTTCAAAGCTGTACCTAATCCCAAGTTATTCCAAAGATAAAAATCTGTTGGATAATCATAGTTATTAGCTCCAAAACCTTCATTTACATTATACTGGTAATTATATCCCACCAATGCATCAAAACGATGTTTATTCCAAGTATGATTATATTTAGAAGTAACTTCCAGATTATCTGTGGTATATTCATTCTGAGAATGATAAGCATATCCTGTGTGATTCTCGCTCTTCTGTGAAAAATATTCGGAAGTATAATATCCACAATTATGATCACTAGTAACCCTACGGCTTAACATGAGGTTGGTCTGCCAGTTTTTAATCGGTTCAAAGGTGATATTCCCCGTCATCCGGGTATTCTCACTATTGTATTTACCATCCTGTTCACGGATGATACCTACCGGATTATAATAATAATTTACGGCAAAATTCTCGTAAAAAGTTCCATCCTCATTCCAGATGGGTTCAGTAGGGTTACGCATAATAGCCTGTCGGTAAATACCCAGACCTGCCGCATCAATCGGACCATTCTTATGGAATGTCTTTACCATATTGAAATTCACTTTCAACATATCATTTAACATCCAGTGAGAAACATCAAACCTCATTCTCATCTCTTCATTATAGGTCTCAAGCAACACACCTTCCTCTTTGCGATACGTAAAATCCGCAGAATAAGTGGTATTTTTTGATCCTCCGGAAATATTAAAATTATGGTTATGAGTAAATGCAGTACGGGATACCGCATCCAACCAATCCGTATCATACCCTTTATCAGCATAGTTTGTCAATCCCTGACGGATTTCCTCTGCTCCATAGAAATCAAGCGTCTTGCCAAACTTGGAAAGAGACATATACCCGGAATAATTGGCAGCCGTACGCGACTCGCGCTGGCCGTTTTTTGTAGTAATCAAAATAACGCCATTAGCACCTCGTGTACCATAAATAGCTGCCGCAGAAGCATCCTTCAACACATCAATAGAAGCTATGTTTTCGGGGGAAACCGTTCCTAAACCACCTTCTATTCCGTCCACCAATACCAATGGAGTAGAGCCTCCCTGCAATGAAATCACACCACGCAAACGAATTGTAGATTCCGCATTCGGATCACCGGAGCCTTTCGCAATGGTCAATCCTGCCACTTTACCTTTAATCAGTTCGGCTGCATCTCCAATCTTACCTGCTGTAAAGTCTTCGGCCTTCACAGAAGCCACCGCACTGGTTACATCTCCCTTGCGCTGCGTACCATAACCGATTACAACCACTTCATCCATCAGTTCGGAATCGTCTTGCAGGGTAATATCTTTCTTACCACCATTTCCGACTGGAATTTCCTGGGTCTTATAGCCAATATAAGATATTGTCAAAACGGACTGGGCACTTTTTACCTTCAGCGTATATTTACCGTCAAAATCGGTAATGGTACCGTTGGTCGTTCCTTTTTCCATGATATTGGCACCAATGATAGGTTCTCCTTTACTGTCGGTAACTGTTCCTTTGATAGGAATGTTATTGTTGTTTTGTTGTATGGATACTACATTCTCATTATTTTTAGTGAGAACGATATTGTTTCCTTCCATTACATAGTTGATCCCTGTACCCTTGAAGGCTTCGTCCAGCACCTCTGATACGGCTTTATTGTCAGCATCAATGGTTACGGTGCGTCTGGTGTCTACATTCTTTTTGTTGTAAACAAACAGATACTCGGTCTGTGATTCTATCTGAGAGAGTAATTCGCTCACTTTCAGATCTGAGCGGGGAATGCTAATTTTTGCACTTTGTGAATAGCTGTTTCCGCTGTAAGCCTGAAATGTTACGAACAGAAGAAGGAAAATAGTAATCTTCATAGTAAGTAATATTTGCTTGAATGCTAAACTTTTTGGGCATAAATGCCCTTTCAAAGAAATTTTTCTCATATCTTTGTAATGTGTTAAGTTAATAAATTGATTAAGGTCGATTTTTGACTGTTTCGAATCGGAAAGTATGGGGGTACTTTCCGATTCTCTTTTTCAGAGGGGATAGGGGATTTTCTATAACTTCATGTGCATTCTGGTATTTAAAGGGTTAGTACTAAATTAAAGGTTTTATTGAGCTCTTTTTTTCCTATTCTATGGTTATACTGTCTTTGTCTTCGTTGATCTGATAAGTGAATCGGTGGTCTTTCTGAATAACCCGGAGTATGTGTTCAACACCGTCTTGCTCTTTGAACTTACCTGTACAACGGTAATTCAATACTTCGGGATTTTTGACTGTTATCTTTACATTATAATATTTTTCGAGTTTAGAGAGTATGCAGGTAAAGGGGGAATCGTCAAAACAATACAATCCTTCTTTCCATCTTAAATATTCATACGAAGGGAGAATTTTCTTTTGGGCTTTTCCATTGTACGATCCGAAAAATTCATCTTTAATGAGGCGGGTAACAGGTTTTATTCCTTCAGAAGTATAAATATCGACGATACCTTCTACAAGTGTAGTTTCAAATTCATTACTTCCCTTGTAAGCACATACATTGAAACAAGTACCTACTACGCGTACTTTATTTGTTTCAGTATTTACAAAGAAAGGAATCTTTTTGTTTTTGCTTACTTCAAAATAGGCTTCTCCATCCAAGCTAACGTTTCTCTCTTGCCGTCCGAAGTTACTGGCATAAGTCAGTGTAGACTGGGAGTTTAACCATACTTTGGTACCGTCTGCCAATGTGATTTGTGCCCGTTGTCCAGCAGGAACGGTTACAGTTTGTAGTTGGGCCAGTCTGCTGTATTGATAGTCTTTGAACAAGAATCCACACCCCCAAACGATTGCTATCATTGCTGCGATACGGGTAGTCCATTTCAGCATTGGAATGATACGTGCTTTATTATTTGCATGGATGGATTGTTTTTCATTGGAGAAAAGCGCGATGTCATAAAGCATACGCTCTTTTTGGAATGTTTTTCTATTTTCATCAGAAGCATCCACCCAATCGAGAATTTGTTTTTCTTCCTCTATTGTGGCGTTTCCCTTAAAGTATTTGTATAGCAGATCCTGGTTCATAAGGTTTTTATTTCTATTGTTTGGAGGAGCTTTTTCTCCCCCTTCTGTATATATAACAGGTTACCTCAGGACTACCCTAATGAAAAAATGATTTTTTTTAGAGAAGAATAGAAATTAAATAATCTTTTAGCTCAGTACGTAATATTTTTAGTGCTTTGGTGATATGAAACTCTACGCTTTTGATTGATATACCAAGCTTTTCAGCTATCATTCTGTTGGGAGTATTCTGATAGCGGCTTAGTATAAATATATTCCGACTTTGTTCGGGCATTTTGAGAAGTGCTTTACGGACGATATGTTGTATTTCGGTATTGAAGATCATATCCGGTTCACACGCTTCAAGTGTGGAGATTCGCAAATCAAGTTCTCTTTGTCTGTGGGTATTGATATCATCTTCGGCACGCAGACGTACTTGTTCGTGAGCAAGATGGTTTAGTGCTTTGTTTTTGATGATTGTCAGGAGTAGTGCTTGCAGATTAGAGTCATTTTCCCATTTTTCACGGTTCTCCCAAAGAGCTATCATTGACTCCATCAGAATATCCTCAGCCTCGACTTTGTTCCTTATATAGGAATAGGCAAATGATAAAAACCTTTCCTGATTCTCCTGAAAAAATCGGGTAAAGGTATCCATAGTATGAAGGTTATTCGGTTGAGGCATTATCTGCTTTAATGTTTTTTTCTTTTTCTTCAGACAAAACAACGCATTCTTTTCGAGAAAAACAAACTTATTGATAAAAAATGGCTGAACTTATTGTAGTTCAGCCATCTTCTATCTTATAAAAAGCAATGCTTTGTTATTTCTTTTCCGGTTTTGGAAGTAATACTTTTCTGGACAGCTTAAATTTTCCAGTTTTAGGATCAACATCCATTAGTTTCACTTCAATCTCGTCACCTTCTTTGATTCCGGCTTCTTCTACTGTTTCCAGACGTTTCCAGTCGATTTCAGAGATGTGGAGCAATCCGTCTTTGCCTGGCAGGAATTCAACGAATGCACCATAAGGCATAATAGAACGAACTTTACCTTTGTATATTTCACCAACTTCGGGTACAGCAACGATGCCTTTGATGATACGCATAGCGTCGTCAATGCTTTTTTTGTTGGTTCCGGCTATTTCGATACGACCTACTCCGTCTGTTTCTTCGATGGTGATAGTAGCACCTGTATCTTCCTGCATGCCCTGAATGATCTTTCCGCCCGGGCCAATGATAGCTCCGATGAATTCTTTCGGAATAGTCATTGTTTCAATACGTGGAGCATGGTCTTTCAGTTCAGTACGAGGTTCGTCAATTGTTTCGAGCATCTTACCGAGGATATGCATACGTCCTTCTTTTGCCTGATTCAATGCACGTTCAAGGATATCAAATGACAAGCCGTCTACCTTAATATCCATCTGTGTAGCAGTGATACCGTTTTCAGTTCCGGTTACTTTGAAGTCCATATCTCCCAAGTGGTCTTCATCACCAAGGATATCCGAAAGTACTGCATATTTGTCTTCACCTGCATTCTTGATTAATCCCATAGCGATACCAGATACCGGTTTTTTGATCTTTACACCAGCGTCCATCAGTGCCAATGTTCCGGCACAAACAGTAGCCATGGAAGAAGAACCGTTTGATTCGAGGATATCGGATACCACGCGTACTACATACGGATAGTTTGCAGGAATCTGACCCTTCAATGCACGCCATGCCAGATGGCCGTGGCCGATTTCACGACGGCCTACACCGCGCTGTGCCTTGGCTTCGCCCGTAGAGAACGGAGGGAAGTTGTAGTGCAGAAGGAAACGTTCTTTTCCGTGTTCCAATACGTCGTCGATAATCTTCTCGTCCAACTTGGTGCCTAAAGTCACAGTAGACAAAGACTGTGTTTCGCCACGTGTAAAGATAGCGGAACCGTGAGGGCCGGGCAGGTAGCTGGTCTCACACCAGATAGGACGGATTTCGGTCGTCTTACGTCCGTCAAGGCGCTTGCCTTCGTCCAGAATGGAACGGCGCATCGCCTCTTTTTCCACATCGTGATAGTAACGGTCGATGAGGGCTGCCTTTTCTTCCAGTTCTTCTTCGGAGAACTGTGCCTTGAATTCTTCGCGGATGGCATCGAAAGCATCCATGCGTTCGTGCTTGTTCTTGTTTCCGGAAGCGGCAATGGCATAAGCCTTGTCGTAGCAAGCGTCGTGAACGGCCTTACGGAGTTCTTCGTCGTTCACTTCGTGGCAATATTCGCGTTTCACGGTAGAGCCTACTTCTTCTGCCAGTTCCATCTGTGCCTTGCACTGAATCTTAATGGCTTCGTGTGCGGCCTTCATCGCTTCCAGCAAGTCCTGCTCGGAAACCTCGTCCATTTCGCCTTCCACCATCATGATGTTTTCATAAGTGGCGCCCACCATCAAGTCCATATCGGCTTGTTCTAGTTGTTCGAAGGTAGGGTTGATGACGAATTGTCCGTTGATGCGTGCTACGCGTACTTCGGAAATAGGTCCGTTGAAGGGGATATCTGAAACTGCAAGTGCGGCAGAAGCTGCGAGTCCGGCCAGAGCGTCGGGCATATCTACGCCGTCTGCTGAGAAAAGAATGATGTTTACGTATACCTCTGCATGGAAATTATCAGGGAATAAGGGGCGGAGAGCACGGTCAACGAGGCGGCAAGTGAGGATTTCGTAGTCAGAAGCGCGTCCTTCGCGCTTTGTGAAACCGCCGGGGAAACGTCCGAATGCGGAGAATTTTTCTTTGTACTCTACCTGTAATGGCATGAAATCTGTTCCGGGAACTGCGTCCTTGGCGGCACAAACAGTAGCTAAAAGCATGGTGTTGCCCATACGAAGCATTACAGAACCGTCTGCCTGTTTTGCCAGCTTTCCCGTTTCGAGCGTGATGGTTCTGCCATCAGGAAGCTCGATCGTCTTAACAATTGG
>OHIH01000388.1_pt1 | contig 11716 bp, 7 predicted proteins | sample 1568191 | NCBI WGS metagenome assembly OHIH01 (sample SAMEA3879531, study PRJEB24766) | human gut metagenome | biome: human-associated habitat; feature: feces | place: USA | collected 1985/1987
CCGGTAGTGCGTCCGGTAGTGAAGAACCGCATCGCGAAAGCGGAACGGAACATTCCCCAACCAACGGCAAATATCGACGAACCGGTGAAGAAAGAAGAGCAACCTTCGGAGCTGAACGCTCAGACCGGCGACCGGAAAGAAAAAGAAGAAGTGGAACCGGTGGAAGAAACGAAAGCCATCCGGCATAAGCCCGCAGATACGGAACAACCGAGAAATAAGCCACGCCGTCCTTCCAGCAGAGACAAACTGCATATTCCGGCAGAAAAAGGAGAACGGGTGATTGTGAGTGAGGTGTTTGCACTTAGTCAGAAAGGTGACCCTCTCTGTACGGTGCTGGTGGAGAATGCAGCTGAGGCGCTTGCCAATCTTATCATGAATCTGGTACGTGTGATTGACCCGGACACGGTGGTGTTGGGTGGAGGCATTGTGGCCGACGGGTATATGCACGAGAAGATTCTGGAGAAACTTCATCCTACGACCATGCGTTTTGTCAGCAACGGGGTTGTCATTACGAAACTGAATCCCGGATTTATCGGGCTTCTGGGGGCCGGTGCGGTGGCGATGAATATGTGATTAGGAATTAATGATTAAGAATATGAAAATAACAATAACAAAGAATGAAAAGGAGTTTGACTGCACGGCTGCATGGCGCATCATCGGGCAGATGTTGAATGAACCGGAGAGTGTGATAGGACTTTCGACGGGACGTACTACCGGCAATCTTCATCGGTTGGTGGGAGAAATCTATACTAAATATCCGTTTAAGGTGGATACCGTTACTTTCTTCGGATTGGATGAGGTAACGAATGTGCCGCGCGAATATGCCGGAGCATGCTACACGATGCTGAAAACGGAGTTGATGGATACATTGGGCATCAAGGAAGAGAATTTTTTGATGCTGCCTACCATTTCTGGTGATTTTGAACAGTCATGCAGGGATTTCCAGCAGAAAATTGCGAACCGTGGCGGTATTGATTTGCTGATTTTAGGGTTGGGTGAGAACGGACACCTGGGATTCAACCAGCCGGAATCTCCCTTTGGCGGTGAAGCATGGGTGACCCGGATGAATGTGGAACTGGAAGAACGCATCCGTAGAGAAACGGGTACTCCTCCCGATAAAGAGTTGGGAGGGGCTACTTTGGGAATAAAGAACATTATGCAGGCACGCCGGATTGTACTGGTTGCCAAAGGGACTAATAAAGCGGATATTGTCAAGCGGATGCTTGAAGGGCCTGTGACAACAGATGTTCCTGCTTCCATCCTTCAACTTCATCCCAACTGTGAATTTCTGCTGGATGAGGCGGCGGCAAGCATGCTTAACTGCTAAGTCGCCTTGTAGGCGGCTGATAACTAATTATTTGAATTAATAATCAAAATACTATGACACAACAAGAAAAACAAATAAATTATATGGGGCCATTCATCACGATGGTGTTCTTGTTCTTTATTGTAGGTTTCCTTACGACTGCCAATACTCAGTTTCAGGGTCCTCTGAAAGAAACTTTTCTTTCGGAAGTGGGCGGGTTGAAAAATACTTTTGCTACTTTGATTACTTTCTCCTGGTTCCTTGCTTATCCGGTTTGTGGAGGGGTAGGCTCGTCGTGGATTAGCAAATACGGATATAAAGGAACATTGATGCGTGGATTGCTGGTGATGATTGTGGGGCTTGGTTTGTTCTTTGCCTCTTCCTATTTCACAGTACACTTTCCTGAAGCGAATTGGCATGCAGGAAATAATGTTATCCCTGGAGGGTTCTTGATTTTCTTACTGGGTTCTTTCGTGGTAGGGGCTTCGGCTACCATTCTGCAAGTGGTTATAAATCCTTATCTGACGGCTTGCCATGTCAAGGGTACCCAGTCCATTCAGCGTTTGGCTATAGGCGGTTCCGCCAATTCTGTGGGAACTACGCTTGCTCCTTATTTCGTGACCGGTGTCGTGTTCGGTGGTCTGTCTATGGAGGACATTCAGATTGACCAGCTGATGGTTCCGTTCCTGGCATTGATGGCTGTTATTTCTTTGATTGTATTGTTGTTGATGAAATTGTCTTTGCCCGATATCCAAGGAACCAGGGTAGAGAAGGGAGAAAAGCTGGAAAAAAGTGTATGGTCCTTCCGTCATCTGACATTGGGCGTGGTGGCTATCTTCTTTTATGTAGGAGTGGAAGTCTGTATCGGGGCCAATATCAATCTGTACGCCATCGAGATGGATTATGCTTCTCCGGCACTGATGGCTACGCTCTATTGGGGTGGTATGCTTGTGGGCCGCCTGGTGGGGAGCAGCCTGAGCAGAATTTCTCCCCGCGTGCAGTTGACGGTTACTACGGTATCGGCAGGACTACTCGCCCTACTGGCCATTCTTCTGAATAATCCGTGGCTGCTCACGGCAGTAGGTCTGTTCCATTCCATCATGTGGGGAGCTATCTTTACTTTGTCCGTTGCCCATTTGGGAAAATACACTTCGGTGGCTTCGGGTGTGTTCATGATTGGAGTGGTAGGCGGTGCCATATTGCCCTTGTTGCAAGGAGTGCTTGCCGATGTTCTTGGAGGCTGGAGATGGTCATGGTTCATCGTTCTTTTTGGAGAAGCGTTTATGCTGTATTATGCATTGATAGGTTCACGGGTCCGTCAGACCTGCGATAATTTGTAATTAAAGATAGTACTTATGAAAAAAATTAGAATGATGATGGCTGCCGCTTTGGGCGTATTGGTTTCATGCGGTAGCGTTAAGTCGGGAGAAGAGGTCGTTGCGGCTTCCCGCGATTCGAAGGTTGTGGTTGCTTATGTTACTTCGTGGAGTGAGGTGATGCCCGACCCGCAGTACATGACGCATATCAACTATGCGTTCGGTCATGTAAACGAGAGCTTTAACGGTGTCAAGATTGATAATGAGGAACGTTTGAGACAGATTGTTGATTTGAGGAAACAGAAGCCGGAACTGAAAGTGCTGCTTTCCATCGGCGGCTGGGGAAGCGGACGTTTCAGTGAGATGGCTGCCAATGATGAATATCGCCGTGCTTTTGCCGCGGACTGTGCCCGTGTGGTGAAGGAGTTCGCTTTGGATGGCATTGACATCGATTGGGAATATCCCACCAGCTCTATGGCAAATATATCTTCGTCACCGGACGATACGGAGAATTTTACACTTCTGATGCAGGATATCAGAGCTGCCATCGGCAATGAAAAGGAACTGACACTTGCTACCGTAGCTTCTGCCCGTTACATTGACTTCAAGGCTATCTTGCCTTCCGTCGATTTTGTGAATATCATGGCTTATGACATGGCTTCTGCTCCCAAGCACCATTCGGCGCTTTATCCGTCGGGACATAGCGGTGACATTACTTCGGACGGTGCCGTTACTGCACACTTGAAAGCGGGCGTACCGCCTTCCAAGCTGGTGATGGGTATGCCCTTCTATGGTCGTGGAGGTGACGGTTATCCCAGCTTCCAAGACTATAATAAGGTAGGGAATACGGATACCCAATATACTGAAAAGTGGGATGAGGTGGCTCAAGTGCCTTATCTGGCCGATAAGAATGATACGTTGGTATTTGGTTTTGAGAATCCCCGTTCACTTGCCATCAAGTGTCAGTATATTCTGGATAAAGATTTGCTGGGAGGCATGTATTGGGATTATAGCGGAGACAATGAGCAGGGTGATTTGCGCCGTACAGTAGCAGAAAACCTGTTGGGCAAGCCGCACAAGGCGAAGGTACTGGTGTTGACGGAACGTGGCGGACAGCACGGAGGATTTACGGATGCCGGTTTGAGGTGGTTGGCGGCCGAAGGTGCAAAGGGGAATTTCAGTATTACCGAGATAAACAATGCCAGGAACATAACGGAGGCTTACTTGTCGCAGTTCAGCCTGGTTATTCAATTGGATTTCCCGCCTTATACTTGGCCGAAGGAAGCGGAAGATGCGTTCGTCAAGTATATAGAAGAAGGGCATGGCGGCTGGATTGGTTTCCATCATGCCACTTTGCTGGGCGAGTTTGACGGTTATCCCATGTGGCAATGGTTCTCTGATTTTATGGGTGGCGTGCGTTTCAAGAATTACATAGCTCCGCTGGCCGACGGTACGCTGATTGTAGAAGATGAGCAGCATCCGGTAATGAAGGGTGTTCCGGCCTCTTTCGTTGTGCCCGATGACGAGTGGTATACTTATGACAAGAGCCCGCGCCCCAATGTACATGTACTGGCCAATGTGGATGAGTCGAGCTACACGCCTGCGTCGGACATCAAGATGGGCGATCATCCGGTGGTTTGGGTCAATGAAAACAAAAAGGCACGCAATGTTTATTTCCAGATAGGGCATAGTAGTAAGTTGTACGAAACGGAAGGGTTTACGACCATGTTCAGAAATGCCATTAACTGGACTTTAGAAAGGTAATACTTTTTATAATCAATGGATTTGGAAGAAAACGGGTACGTACAGAAACGTATCCGTTTTTTTATGGGTTTAAACTTTATCACTTTAAGTTTAAAATAAAACGTTTTTTATGGATGTGTTAGTAAATGAACTCCTTATGAGAAATATTCAACTTCCATTTCTTGTTTAGTACGTAATTTCGCTTATCGAAGTATTGGAATTTGTATCAATACAATATGAATAACTTCCTATTTTATAAACTAATACTATTATCATGAAAAGAAAAAGAGTCCTTTTGCTGCTTTGCATTCTCAGTTGCACTTTGCAGCTCTTCGCACAACAAATTAATGTGCAGGGTGTCGTTTATGACCCTTCCGGAGAAACGGTTCCGGGTGCTAATGTCAGTATGAAAAGTAATCCGGCTGTGGGTACTGTGACGGATATTGATGGGAATTTCAGTCTGAAAGCTTCTGTGGGTGATGTGTTGGTCTTCACCTTTATCGGTTATGAGCCTATTGAGTATAAACTGACTGCTGCAGATACAAATCTGAAAGTCCGTTTTACTGATTCTTCTGAGTTGCTGGACGAGGTAGTTGTAGTAGGCTATGGTGTACAAAAGAAGAGTGTACTTTCGTCTGCTGTGAGCCGTGTTACCAGTGAAGAGTTGGATAAAGGTAATCCTACAAATATTCAGAATGCTTTGAAAGGTAAAGTTTCCGGTGTACAGATTATCTCTAATTCAGGTCAGCCCGGTGCGGAATCAAAGATTCGTATTCGGGGTACCGGTACGGTCAACAACTCCGATCCGCTTTATATAGTAGACGGCATGCCGTCTGAAAGTGGTATCGGTCATTTGAATCCTTCTGATATTGAGTCTATTGAAGTGCTGAAAGACGCAGCTTCCGCCGCTATTTACGGAGCCCGTGGTGCTAACGGTGTTGTGCTGATTACTACGAAGAAGGGTACTAAAGGGAAGGCTACTTTGAACTATGAATTTACGTATGGTATTCAGAATCCTTCCAAGAAGGTGGATTTGCTGGGTAGTGCGGATTATCAGATGTTGATGAATGAAATGGCTGCCAATGCAGGTAAGGACCCTTATTTCCCGACTGTTTCCAGCGTCAATACCGACTGGCAAAAGGAACTGCAGAACAAGAATGCTCCTATTATGAACCACAAGGTTTCGTTGAGTGGAGGTACGGACAACTCTACCTATTATGCTTCTTTCGGTTATGTAAAGCAAGAAGGTATTTATGCCAAAGGACATGCTGATTATGAACGCTACAATGTACGCTTGAATTACAATAATGTATTACTGGACACGAAATCACGAAATTGGTTGAATAAGATTAGTTTTGGTGCAATTGCAAGCTATTCCAAGTCAATCCAGACAGGTAATACTATTGGCAACAGTGAAGCTGCAGGCTTGATTACTTCCATGAATATGTTGCCTCCTACCGAGCCGGTTTATCAGACCGACCCTGCTATACTGGAGCAATATGCCGTAACTTATCCAAATCATGTCATTGCTCCCAACGGCCTGGCATACAATATCATCGAGATGCGTGAAATAACCAATCCGCTGGCAGCCATGCAGGTCAGTCATAACCAGAGGACTATGCCTCAGAATTTCGGTGCGAACTTTAACCTTGATGTCGACTTGTTGCCAGGCTTGAAGTTCAAGACTACCTATGGTGCGGAATGGGTGTTCAATTCCATCAAGAATGTAACTCCGGTCTACGAGCTAAATGCTACCAGTAAGAATGCCACTTCCAAGGTAGAGGATAAGAAAAGGGAGTCTTCCTATTGGCAGTGGGAAAATGTACTGTCGTATACAAAGTCTTTCGGCCGTCATAATATAGGTGCACTGTTCGGTACAAGTATGTCTTCCTACCATTACTCCAATTTGGAAGCGGAAGATTATAATCTGCTGGTGGTGGATATAGACAAGGGATATATAGACACGGCCACAGCGCCCGAAGAACAGTCCAAAGTATGGGGTGGGGCGGAAGATCACCGTATTGCATCCATATTCGGACGTATCAATTATAATTATGATGAAAAGTATTTGTTCGAAGCGGTAGTGAGACGGGACGGTTCGTCAAACTTCAGTCGCGAGCACCAATATGCTACATTCCCTTCGGTTTCTTTGGGTTGGGTGTTGACTCGTGAGAAGTTCATGGAGAACAGACCTTCCTGGTTGGATTTTGCCAAGATACGTCTAAGCTGGGGACAGAATGGTAACGAACGTATTGGCTCCTTTGCCTATACAAGTATGATGAGTCAGGGTAAGAATGCAGTCATAAATGGAAAGGTATATACGGGCATGCTGCCCAGTGGCTATGCCAATGCCGATTTGAAATGGGAGACCTCCGAACAGACCGACTTGGGTATTGACTTGCGTTTCTTCAACAGTGCATTGACATTCTCTGCCGACTATTTCGTGAAGAAGACGAAGGACATGCTGCTTTCCATGCCGATTCCTCTTTATACCAGTTATGGCAGTATGACGGTCAATTCGGGTACAGTGAAGAACGAAGGTATCGAGTTCGAAGCGTCCTATCGCTTTAAGGTGGGTGAAGTGAATCTGGGTATCAATGGAAATGCTTCTTATGTGAAGAATACCGTAACAGACCAGGGCCCCGACCGTGTCGGTCTCAATAATATCGGCGGTGGTATGGGCGGCCAGGTCAGTTGGAGAGAGAACGGGCGTCCGTACGGCTTCTTCTACGGTTACTTGCATGATGGTATTTTCCAGAATCAGCAGGAGATAGATAGCTATACCTACGTAGATTCTAACGGAAAGACTCAGCTGATACAGCCGAATGCCAAGCCCGGAGATATTCGTTTTAAAGATTTGGATGGTGAAAATGGGTTGAATGGTGATGACCGTACCATGATAGGCAAGCCGAACCCTGACTGGACATATGGATTCACTCTTTCTGCCGATTGGAAAGGATTTGATTTCAGTGCATTCTTCCAGGGAAGTATCGGAAACGACATTTATAAACTGTACAGACGTTCCAATGTGACTTTTGGTAACTACGACAAATCTTGGCTGAACCGTTGGCATGGTGAAGGCACTTCCAATTGGGTGCCACGTGTGATAGATGGTGACAACAATAACTATCAGGTTTCAAACTTTTTTGTGGAAGATGGTTCGTATATGCGTTTGAAAGTGTTGCAGATTGGCTATAGTCTGCCCGGACAGATGTTGCAGCGTGTCGGCGTCAAGGGGCTGCGTTTCTTTGTGCAGGGCGAAAATCTGTTTACAATTACCAACTACAGCGGTTATGATCCTGAAGTGGGAACACGTGATGGATTTGACGGGGGAACATATCCGCAAGCACGTACTTATACTATCGGTGCGAATATTACATTTTGATTAACCTAAAAATTAGATACAATGAATAAGATATTAAAGGTATTGGCTTTGGGTGCGATGGCTTTGTCGACCACAGCTTGTTCAGATTTTCTGGAAGTGAATCCGAGAACTCAGGTGTCGGAAACCGAATTCTATAAGACGGAAGACGATATGATGAAGGGCTTGTATGCCGTGATGAATGAAATGCAGACCCGTATGCCGGAGGTTTGGTCTTACTCTTCTTTGCTGGGTGATGAGTCCGAAACCGGTGGTGGTATCGGTGAGGGATCTTACAAGACGAAATGGGATACTTTTACCTATGACGCGACTTCTTGTTTCGGTGCATGGGGATATGGTTCTTGGTGGAATGAGTGGGATTTCGGCTTGTTCAATGGAGTCATTGCTGCCAATCTGTTGATTGACAAATTGGCCGGGTGCAACCTCAATGCAGACTTTGTCAATTCCATTTCTGCCGAAGCGCGCTTTTACCGTGCCATTTTCTATTACCATCTGTTTATGGGGTATGAGCAATTCCCGCTTATCAAACATTATCTGGCAGCCAGTGAAATGTATAGCGTTGCCAAAGGAACCCGTGAAGAGATTTATGAGTTTATGATGGGTGATTTGGATGACGAAGTGACTAAGTATCTGCCCCAGCGCAGTGTTACACAGCAGGGACGCGTTTGCCGGGATGCTGCCAAGCTGCTTCGTGCCAAAATTATTTTGTTCCATCGTGATGAGACTAAATATCAGGTGGCATTGAATGACATGAAAGAAATAATCACCAGTGGAAGATACCAGTTGAACCCTGATTATCAGAACTTATGGGTGAAAGACGGAGAATGGTGTGCGGAATCTATCTTTGAGGTATGTTATGCCGGCAATAACTCCGGCGAAGGGTTTGGGCTTGCACGTTCTTTGGGTGGTCGTAACATTGTTGACCCGAAGGTTATGGGCAGAATACCATGCCGAGTTCCGTTTACAACATGTTTAAGGAAGGCGATACGCGCCGAGAAGGAACAGTCATTGTCTATGCGGACGAGGCTAAGAAAGTGGCAGAAATGGTGGCCAAAGGTGAACTGCCGGCAGGAAGTGCTTTCCAAGTCAGTGACCAGCAGGAAAATTACGAAGGCCTGGGGCACTATAAGATTCATCCGAGAAAGGAGACGACGTCTACGGTGAACCCTACGGATAACTATTATAACTCTTGGCGTATTTACCGTTATGCCGATGTTTTGCTGCTGGCTGTGGAGCTTGATGTACGCATCAACGGAACTGCCAGTGCCGATGCGCAAGGCTGGTTCGACCAGGTCAGAGACCGCGCTTTCAAAGACAAAGAGCATCGTATCAACTTGGCGGGAAAGAGCAAGCAGGAGTTGTTGGATATTCTTTTTGAAGAGCGTGGGTATGAGTTTATGGATGAAATGCAGCGTTGGTTTGACATTCTGCGTTTCGATAAAGGAACAGAGATTTTAGGTAACAAAGGTTGGACGGAGAAGTTTAGGTACTTCCCGATTGACCAGTCGGAAATGGATAGAGCTAAAGGTGGCTTGACACAGAACCCTGGCTGGTTATAAGTTTAGATTGGTTTTCTTTCTGAAGAGTCCCCGGTATTTCCTTTTGAAATACTGGGGATTTTTATGTGTAGGCAGTGGCGGTATCTCTCACTAAAGTTTATTTCGGCAAAACATCTGTCATGCTGTCACGCGAAGAGATTATTCTTTTGATTATAAGTTAATTAAAATGTGATGGATACCTGTGATAGATAAAAAACATTACAACCATCCATCACGCTTTCCAATTTTTGTAAAAGATGGTATGCATACTTGTTTCGTGGGTCGTTGAAATAGTTATAATCTTAGTTCTCAGCATGAAACTTTTAGTTTCAAGACTAAATACGAAAAGTTTCGACAAGTAAGACTATTGGTTTCAACAAGAAAAACCAAAAGTTTCTTTCGATAAAACCATTCGTTTCACACCGGAAAACTCTTGGTTTCGACTATAGGAAACTATCATTCCAACTTGTCGGGACCAGCAAGGGTATCTATATGAAACAACCGAAACAGATACCTTTTCCTTCGAAAAGTATCTGTTTCGGCATAAAAGTGTTGTATTTTGGAGAAGATTTGAAGAATACTATCCTATTTTATTCTTTTGATTACTGTTATGGGAGTTGTTTCATTTGAGGAACGGGTCACCGTTCTTGTCTTTGCTCACTACCCAGCGGAAAGCATTAACCAATAGCAGGTTCTGTGTACCGTCGATAAACTCTTCGTCACCATGTCCCATATTCAGGTAAATCATTCTGTAATTCTTGTTGGACCATACGATGGGGAAGTCGCCAAAATTCACTACATCCTTGATACCCAGTGGATAGTTCTTGGGAGATAGGGACAAGAGTACTTCTACGTCCTTGTTCTGGCGGGGGCTGGGAGTCCATTGGTACCATTCGCTGGCGGGAGCCACGAATGATGCAGGCAGATTCTTGGTAACGGGATGTTCTTCGTTGTCGACTTCGACCAATACCGGCTGGGGAGGCCAGTTGTTGCAATAGAACACCCCACCACCAAGAAACTTAACGAACCAGGGCCAATGCGTGTTTTTGTCGTTGTAGGCAGCTGCGTGGAAACCTACCCAACCGCCTCCGTTTTCCATGTATTGCTCAAAAGCATCGCGTTCGGCCTTGGTGTTGGGAGATGTGTTAAGCATGATAATGACATTGTATTCTTTCAGTTTCTCGTATGGGTATTTTGAAAAATCGGTAGTAATATCCAGAACAAAGCCGTCACCGTAATTGAGCTTCTTGAAGAAAGTGGTTGCTTGTTCTGCAAATTGTACGTGTGCTTCTTCCGCATGTTGCGTGTAATAAATCAAGGCCTTGAAGCGAGGAGCTTTGGCATAGTTTGCCGGATAACCTTCGGGGACTTGTGCGTACGTCAGCAAGGTGCAAGCCGTAAACAATAAAATAAGCAGATGTTTCATAATTTGTAATTTATAAGTTATTAATTCTCCATTATCTAATATTCCGCAGTCAGAGACAGCCATTTGCCTGCCGAGGTAACCCATACCTCTTTATAACAGGCATTGTTGGTTTGCGGCCAATAGGGGACATCGTCGTTACCCAGGGTACGGATACCAACGGGCATCTCTCCTGTCATTTCTCCCGAAGAGAAGGTATTCAGTTGCGGATAGTTGTGTCCTTCTCCATAAATCAAGGATTGTCCGAAAGGATTCTTGCCTACGGTCCAGTACAACTGTTCCAGACCGATGTTGAGCAGTTCCTTGTCCTTCAGGAAGTTTCCGCAGATGGCGGCGGACTTTCCGTTGGAAAGATGGATGGCGGTATTGCCGTTGAAAATGTTGAACCACACGGGGAAGCGTTTCATGTAGTGCTCTTTGTCCAGTTGTACTCCTCGTTTAATCTGTTCCGTGTACAGTTCCTTGGCATTGGCAGGTGGAAACAGATGGAGGGCGTAGAAGTTGGTGGTATCCTTATATTCCTCTGCATGGTAAACACCGCTTGGAATCATACCGTAGGGATGGGTATATTTCATCATTCCTTTCAGATAGTCTCCATATAGTTGTATGGAATTCACCCATTTAGGGTAATCGGGGTGCTCCTTCTGGGTTTCGCAAAGCATCACCATAGCCTGCATATAGACCTGCTCGCGCGACTGGTGTATGTAATGTACGATGGATTTGCGGGATTTGTCCCGGTAGAAGAATCCGCGTGTCCCGTCTTTGTCTTTCAGCGGTTCCGTGCGCTGGCAGTCGAGGGTGTAGCGGATGTATTCGGCGGCGATGTCCGCATAAGAAGGTTTTCCGGTCAGCTTGTATAATTGGCTTGCCGACCAGGAGATGGTAGCCATATACTGACTTTTCGAAGTGTTGTAACTGTGTTCGTAAGGCTGGACGAACTGGTCGAAACCGTCTTTTTTGAATTTCTCCATGGCGAAAGCGAAATCTTCTTCGGCCACGCGCAATAGG
>OHIH01000402.1_pt1 | contig 11392 bp, 9 predicted proteins | sample 1568191 | NCBI WGS metagenome assembly OHIH01 (sample SAMEA3879531, study PRJEB24766) | human gut metagenome | biome: human-associated habitat; feature: feces | place: USA | collected 1985/1987
TTGGCTCCCAACGTGACACCTTGGTAGAGTTTTACGTTATTGCCAATGATACTGGTTGCTCCGATTACCACACCTGTTCCATGATCAATAGTAAAATAACTGCCTATCTGTGCTCCGGGATGAATGTCTATACCTGTTTCACTGTGGGCCATTTCTGTTATAATGCGGGGAATAAGTGGTACTCCCAGTTCTAATAGTTCGTGAGCGATGCGATAGTTGCTGATAGCTCTGATAGCCGGATAACAACAAATTACTTCGCCAAAACTCTGGGCAGCGGGATCACCATTGTAGGCTGCTTCCACATCTGTTGCCAATACACGGCGCATATGTGGTAATTTACTGATAAATTTAGCAGCCAGGCGGGCAGCTTCTTCTCGTAAAGAATCATTGCAGGTATCACATCCTTCATTACTTCCGAAACAGAGTCCGGCTAAAATCTGTTCAGTCAGCAGATCAAATAATCTTTCAATGTTAACCCCTATGTGATAGTTGATTGTACGACTGTTGATAGTAGAATTTCCAAAATATCCGGGGAAAAGAATGGAGCGTGCCAACTCGATGACGTCACACAATACCCGTGCCGAAGGCAAGGGCTCGCCGTCCTTGTGTTGATGGAACAGTCCTTTGTATGATTCGCTTTCCGAAAGCTCATCGACTGCCTGTGTCAGAATGTGGGTGAAATTTAGTGGACTCATTAGATTCCTTTTCTAATTAATTGGCTACAAAGGTAAGAAATATTATGCACATTTTTCTATCTTTGTTGCGACATTCTATTAACAAAGAAGTTTATGGGGAGTAAAACCATCAAAGGGTTTGCAATAATTTGTTTATTCTTGTGTATCAATGGTTGCGGAGAACACACACAAACAGGAGAAGCAATAAAAAAGAATACTCAGACCGATTCGCTTGAAAAACAGGCAAGAGATTCTTTATTTGCTAATAATACGTATGCCCGTAATCTGTTGCGTAGCGGAATGGCAAAAGCCACTGATAGTCTTACTTTCTATAGATTAATGAATCATTACGTAAAAGCTTGTTTTGCCTCTTCTGACTTTGACTCTGTGCTATATTATAATCAGATAATTGCCCGCTTTTGCAGGGAAGCGTCCGATTCTCCTTCCATACATGATATGAAGGCGAATGTTTATAATATGACCGGTAATTACTGGATACAGAAAGCAGAGCCTGATTCATCTCTGGCATATTATCGAAAGGCATATGAAGAGCAGCGGTTGGGAAATAATGTTTTTAATCTTCCCGAACTTTGTTTTAATTTGGCAGATGCCAGTAATCATCTGGGTAATTATGCCGATGGAGCTTTCTATTATCGCAGGGGATTGTTTCTTTGTGATTCACTCCAGCTACCTGATACAAAGAAATGGACTGTTTATTGGGGATTAGGGCAGACTTACATGGAGTTACGTGATTTTGAACTTTCCAATTATTACTATGAACTGGCAGGGAATTATTATCAGGAGATGAATCCGTATGAGAAATGGGGATATCTCAATAATAGAGGGAACCATTTTTATTACAAAAAGGATTACTTGCAAGCCGAATACTATATCAGTAGAGGACTGCATGTACTGGATGACTATCCTCAAATGATTTTTGAACGGAATCTTAGTAAAGGAAATTTGGGAGAACTTTATATGCTGAATGGTAAACTGGACTCAGCTCAAATCTATCTGAATGATAGCTATCGCTATTTCACTGAGATGAATAATCGTTCGGCACTTTATTACATAGAAACCCAGCTGATAGAGCTTGCCTTAAAACAAGGTGATATTTCACGCGCTGGCAGGCTGATTGCCAATGCAACGCCTGGCGTACACATTGATGCGAATATGATAAATATCCGGAATCAATATTTAGAGCATTATTATGAACGTACAGGTGATTACAGGCGTGCTTATGAGTATCTGAAGCGGGATGTCGCGTTGAATGATTCTATTCGGAACGAACGGGTCCGTACGCGTGTAGCGGAACTCGATATGCGTTATCGTCAGGATACGATTGTGATGCGGCGTGAGTTGGTGATAGGGAGGCAAACGAGTGAAATGCGGGTGTTGCGTTTGACATCGTTTATCTGGGCTATTGGTTGTATTGTTTTAATAGCTGCATTGAGTGTTTTCTATTGGTTGATGAAGAAAAAGCGTGCTTTTATGCAGGAACGGCATTTGAATCAGATAAGTCGTCTTCGTATGGAAAATATACGTAATCATATTTCGCCTCACTTTACTTTTAACGTGCTGAATAGAGAAATTAGTCATTTAAAAGGCTCTGAAGAAGATCGGGAGGGGTTAGTAGGATTAGCAAAGCTTCTAAGAAAGAGCCTGGAGTTAACCGAAAAGTTAAGTATCCCGCTTCGGGAAGAGCTGGATTTTGTGCGGACTTATATTAATTTGGAACAGACCAGCTTGGGATCTGATTTTATATTGACATTGTCCATCGATGACAAATTGAATACGGAGCAAATTATTATTCCTTCTATGATTATACAGATTCCGGTAGAGAATGCTATGAAACATGGACTTGCCGGGATTGAAGGAGAGAAGCGGCTTACTATTTCTGTAATTTCTGAAGGTAATGGGGTTCGAATAATAATTGTAGATAATGGTAGGGGGTATCTTCCTCATATGATATCTCCCTCCAGAGGAACGGGTACAGGTTTGAAGGTTCTTTATCAGACAATCCAGTTACTCAATCAAAAAAATAAGGGAGAGAAGATTTGTTTTGAAATAAAAAAACTTGCCGATGGACAACAGACAGGGACTTGTGTTTCTGTATATATTCCATATAAATATTCTTATGATTTATGATGACAATGAATGAAATTTGTAAAGTCGTAATTATAGATGATGACTATACGGCTATAGAAGACTTGAAAAAGGGGCTTGCAGTTTATTCTGATATGCTAATCAAAGGTACGGCAGTCAATGGAGCTAAAGGAAGAAAGATGATAATGGAGCAACGTCCGGATTTGTTGTTTTTAGATATAGAGTTGCCGGATATGCTGGGTATCAGACTACTGAGTGACATGCGTGAGGAGGTTGTATGGGATATGAAAGTTGTTTTCTATACGGCATATGATAAATACCTGCTTCAGGCTTTAAGAGAATCGGCGTTCGATTACTTATTGAAACCTTTTACTACAGAGGAACTTGATGGGATTATAGAACGCTATCGGAAGGCGATGGTCACTCACCAGGTCACTCCTTCATTTTCGGCATCTATAGCTGCATTATTGCCCCAACGTGACACATTTATGATCAGTAGTGTGACAGGTTTCAAATTACTTCGTATTGAGGAAATTGGCTTTTTTGAATATTCTAAAGATAAACGGCAGTGGCAGGTAACTCTTTTTAATCAGACAAAGCTGAGTCTTAAAAAAAATACCAGAGCAGAAGATATTATAAATTATTCGGTATCATTTGTACAGATTAGCCAGTCGGTTATTATTAATGTTGCCTATTTAGCTGTTATTAATGGGAAACAATGCCAGCTTTATCCTCCTTTTAGTGAACGAAAAGACCTGTGCATTTCCCGTGGATTTTTGAAAGAATTACAAGAACGTTTCTATCTTATTTGATTTTTTTTGTTGTATAAGCACTTATTTAGACATTTTATGTGTGATTTGCGACAAAATACTCATTTTTCGCAAAAAGGGTGTTTCATATTATCCTTTTTAATGCTATCTTTGTGATGTTAGGTAGGAATTGAATGTTTTTTGGTTTTTAGATGATCAATTCTATGTAACTGGTTGAGCCGGAGCTTTTGTGAAAAAGTCTCCGGCTATTTTTTTTATTGATGAGTTTTGTTTGTGAGCGCCCATTTGGTACTTATAACAAAAAGGCGAATCGAATGTTGTGAAATAGTGGTGTAGATTTGTTTTTTATATGATCCTTGTGATTATTTCTCTTCCATAAACATTCTGTCGAAGGTTTCTCTTAGCTGTTTTCGATTATTTATCAGAGCTCTTAACTCTTTTAGCCTTTCTCCATTCTTCGAGTTTTCAAACCATAGTTTTAAGTATCCTCCTTCGGCATATTTGCTCAGGAGATGATTAAGAAAACGTTCATAGTGCCATTCTTTGCTTCCCGATGGATTTTGTTTTAGCCCATATTGTACAGTCCTTCTCAATGTAATTTCAAGGTCTATAACTCTGTCTGCTTCAGCTACAATCTTTCCGTAAATGCTGCGTGGTTCGTGGTTTGAAGAGGCTCTATGATCTTCTACGGCTTCTTTCATTATCTGTATTTCTTCGGTAGAAAACCATTGGCGGAGTATCTTGTCATTTTCAAGAATAGTTCCTGAAACAAGGTGATGGGTCGCTCTGTCTTTGCACAGTCCTGTATCGTGATAGGCAGCAATGGTGTATACCATATCCACGTCTACGGGATAGCCTTTAGCAAGTTCCAGGCTTTCTGCTATTACAGTATTTACATGCATTAAATTATGTGCTTTATCAAACGATTCGTATTGCGGAATAATAACCGTTTCTATGTATTCTTTTAGCTGTTCGTTCATCTCGGGAAAATCTTATTTAATAAAGGGAAAACAAAGATACTAAATTTCTTGTAACGTCTTAACATTTATGGGTTTGTTCCACGTGGCACAGAAAAGGCCGGAATATAAATTCCAGCCTTCTGTTGTATTAATGTAAAATGTAGAGTTAGAGAGAATATGTATATCAGATATTTGTATCGTCCATTGTAACTGTCATTTCCGGAACAAGAATATAAGCATTCTTTTTACTGTTCCATTTGTAATAATTGGTAGTTACAGTTTTACCTTCGTAAGTATAAGTGATGCGCAGGCTATTTTCCCATTTTTGGTTGTTAGCATTCCATTTTAGTGCTTCACTTTCTGTCATACGTTTCTGATCATTATACTTGTAGTTGTATTTCATATAGTTGGCGAGTGCAGCACCTTCCTTTTTATAAACGGTCTGTTCTACCATCACTCCGTCTCTTTCTTCTGAGTTATAGATGAGATTCCCGTCGTTATTGTGGGCAGAAACGGTTAGGCTACCTACAAAAAGAACTACTGATAATGCAATTGTTCTTATGGAAACATTTACTTTCATGATTATACTGTTTTTAGGGTTATATTATCATATTGTTATACTTAATCTCTTTATTTGCTGCAAAGTTACATATAAAGTGGATATTAATGCTTAAAATAAGTGAAATAATTATCATAATGATAATTGTCATACCTCTGTATTGCTTTCTTTTTGCAGGTATTAATGACAAAAAAATATCCGGCAGTTTGTTTGCCGGATATATGTTTAAACAGTTCGTGTACTTAATGAGGCATTTAGCAGCTTTCTGCTTGAGGAGTTAATTAATGTTATAAATGTTTTGGTAGGCAGCAATTGTCTTTTTAATGAGCTTCTAACCAGTTTTTCCCCCAGCCGCAATCAGCCTTTAGAGGGACATGCATCCGGTAGGCTTTCTCCATTTCTTCAATAACGACTTGTTCCACCCGCTCTTTTTCCTCTATTGGGACACTGAAATTTAATTCATCGTGTACTTGTAATATCATTTTTGCCTTTAATCCTTCGCGTTTGAAGCGTTCGTAGATGCGAGCCATTGCAACTTTGATTATGTCGGCCGCACTTCCCTGGATCGGAGCATTGATAGCATTACGTTCGGCATATCCGCGTACTACAGCATTGCGTGAATTGATGTCCGGAAGGAAGCGTTTACGATGAAAAATAGTTTCTACATAACCTTTTTCACGTGCTATTTCAATACTTTTATCCATGTAAGCCTTTACCTGAGGATAGGTCTCAAAATAACCGTCTATAAGCTCTTTTGCCTCTTTACGATCTACATTCATTCGTTCAGCCAGACCGAAAACAGAGATACCATAAATGATACCAAAGTTCGCTGTTTTAGCTTTGCGGCGCATATCGGGGTTTACCTCTTTTATATCGGTTTTGTATACTTTGGCTGCTGTAGCTGCGTGAATATCATAACCACTTAAGAATGCGTCTATCATATTTTTATCTTCGCTTAGGTGGGCCATAATACGCAGCTCTATTTGTGAATAGTCGGCAGAGAAGAAAAGAGCACCTTCGTCAGGAATAAATGCTTTGCGTATCTCTTTTCCATTTTCATCCCGGATGGGGATGTTCTGTAAATTCGGGTTGCTGGAGCTGAGGCGTCCGGTTGCTGTTACTGTTTGATTGAAGGAGGTATGTACGCGGCCTGTACGCGGGTTTATTAACTGAGGCAGAGCATCAATATAGGTGCTTAACAGCTTCTTTAGTCCACGGTGTTCTAGAATTTTTTCTACTACAGGATGTTTGTGGCGCAAGCTTTCGAGCACCTCTTCTGATGTAACATATTGGCCGGTCTTGGTCTTCTTTGCTTTATCGATAATTTTAAGTTTATCAAATAATACCTCACCTACCTGCTTGGGTGAAGCGATATTGAATTCTTCTCCTGCCAATTGATAAATCTCTTGTTCAATGGCCTCCATTTGTGTTGTGAAATGTTTTGAAGACTGTTTGAGTGCTTCTGTATCCAGAAGTACTCCATTGCTCTCGATATTTACCAATACGGGTACCAGGGGCATCTCTATTTCATAGAATAATTGCTCAGCACCATTCTTTTTCAATTCTTTTTCCAGTATATTCTTTAGTTTCAGCGTAACATCCGCATCTTCGCAGGCGTATTGATAAATAGCTTCGGGAGCAAGATCGCGCATGCTCTTCTGATTTTTTCCTTTCGGTCCGATAAGTTCTTCGATGTGGATTGTTTGATAATTCAGATAAATTTCCGCCAGATAATCCATTCCGTGACGGAGTTCAGGTTGAAGAACATAATGTGCTACCATTGTATCGAAAAGAGGACCTTTTACTTCAACCCCGTAATTTTGGAGAACGATCATGTCATATTTGATGTTTTGCCCTACTTTTAACGTTTTTTCATTTTCGAATACTTCTTTGAATTCGTTTACTATTTTTAACGCTTCTTCCCGGCCTGCAGGGATTGGTATATAAAATCCCTGATTTTCGGCGAAGCTGAAGCTCATTCCTACCAACTCAGCTTCCATTGGGTCGGTTCCGGTTGTTTCTGTATCTAACGCAAGAATTTTGGTTGTAAGTAACTTTTGAATAATTTTGACTCTTTTCTCCTTATTATCAATTAGTTGATAGTCGGTATTGAGCGTTTTTAACGTGTCTATATTTGATTTTTTTTCTTCAATCGGTCCGTTGGGCGTAATTTCTGCAAATAAATCGCCTTGAATCGGGCCACTTTCTTGTGCAAAAAGCGGACCTGCAGAAAAGGGGAGAGGTTGACTCTCTTTTTTGAAGATTCTCTCCATTAGTGTACGAAACTCCAGTTCTTCAAAAATTTTTCGAAGGGCTTCTTCATCCGGTTGTTCACGTACCAGTGCACTCATGTCAAGTTCGATAGGTACATCTGTTTTTATGGTTGCCAGAAATTTGGAGAAAGTTATCATTTCCCGGTTTGTTTCTACTTTTGTTTTGAGTGCTCCTTTTAATTGGTCGGTATGTTCAAGTAGATTTTCGATGTTACCAAATTCAGCAATTAACTTTTGGGCTGTTTTCTCTCCGACACCTGGACATCCGGGAATGTTATCTGACGCATCTCCCATGAGTCCCAACATATCAATAACCTGTGAAGGTGACTGAATATCGAACTTTGCTTTGACTTGTTCTATACCCATAACCTCAAATTCCTTATCACCATACTTGGGACGGTACATAAACACATGTTCTGTTACCAGCTGGCCATAGTCTTTGTCAGGCGTCATCATATAGGTTGTGATCCCCTGTTGTCCGGCTTTGGTTGCCAGTGTTCCGATAACGTCGTCTGCTTCATAGCCTGCCACTTCAAGGATAGGGATGCGATAAGCACGGATGATATCTTTTATAATGGGTACGGAAAGCCGGATTGCTTCCGGTGTTTCTTCACGTTGTGCTTTATATTGTTCATAGGCTTCGTGTCGGAAAGTAGGTCCTGAAGGGTCGAAAGCAACTCCGATGTGTGTAGGGTTTTCCTTTTTCAATACATCCTCCAATGTATTTACAAAGCCGAGAATGGCTGAAGTATTGAAACCTTTGGAGTTGATCCGTGGATTTTTGATAAAGGCATAATACGCCCGATATATAAGTGCGTAAGCATCTAAAAAGAAAAGTTTACTGTTTTGGTCCATATTTATCTAATTTTTCATGGTAAAAGTACAAAAAAATACGGTATTAACCGTTTTATTATTACTTTTGTGCTCAAATAGTGTCATTATATGGATAGCTCGTCTTTTATAAAGTCTCCGATAGATGCGGAACTGGAAGATTTCAGAAAACTATTTGATAGTTCTCTTTCCAGTTCAAATTTCCTGCTTAATAATGTGATTGCTCATATTCGGCAGAGAAACGGGAAGATGATGCGTCCTATCCTGGTACTCCTTGTGGCACGTTTATATGGTGCTATCCGTCCTGCTACTTTTCATGCTGCTGTTTCTTTGGAGCTTCTTCATACAGCCAGTCTGGTACACGATGATGTAGTTGATGAAAGTACTGAACGTCGTGGGCAGCTTTCTGTAAATGCCGTTTTTAATAATAAAGTGGCGGTATTGGCTGGTGATTTTTTGCTGGCTACAAGCCTTGTACATGCCGGGAAGACGATGAGCCATGAGATTATTAGTGTTGTATCTTGCTTGGGGCAGGATCTTGCAGATGGAGAATTGTTACAGCTTTCCAATGTAAGTAATCCTCATTTTTCTGAGGAAATCTATTTTGATGTTATTCGTAAAAAAACGGCAGCCCTTTTTGCTGCTTGTACTAAATCGGCAGCCCTTTCTGTTAATGCAAGCGATGAAGAGGCGGAATTTTCGCGTTTATTTGGCGAGTATATCGGTATCTGTTTCCAGATAAAGGATGATATTTTTGATTATTTTGAAAGTAAAGAGATAGGTAAGCCAACAGGAAATGATATGCTGGAAGGTAAATTGACGTTACCTGTTCTTTACGCTCTGAATTCTACGAATAGTACCTGGGCACAAGAGATAGCTGTCAAAGTCAAAGAGGGGATTGCTACTCCTGATGAAATCGGACGTTTAGTCGATTTTACCAAGTCCAATGGAGGAATTGAGTATGCGGTTAAAATGATGGAACTATATAAGGGTAAAGCGCTTGACTTGCTTCATTCGCTTCCCCCTTCTGAGGTATGTACTGCACTTGAAGCTTACCTTGATTATGTAGTTGACAGAGATAAATAATACTTTTTCCATGGGCTTTCTGCATCCTGTGTGGCTGAGAGGAAGCTTGTGATTGTGATGTCTATTTCTTCTTTTTTATCTGTTTTCATAGCCTGTCCGATGAGGTAACTTTTACCTATTTCTTCCCAATTTTTAAATATCTGCCGACATTTTTCACCGGCAAATCTGATATATTCCCATGCCGTTTGCTCATCAATATATCCTGTCTCCAGGGCTACGCGTGCTAAGGTGATTAGTTCTCCCATGTCCCATGCTAAAATCCCTCGTTCGAAGTCTTCTTTTTCGATGGATACGATGTTTTTCTCACGTATGTACTTCATAAATCGGTGCAGATGATGGGCGCGCTGTATAAACGATTCTATGCCGAAAAAACGCTTACGGAGGATAGTTTCTATTTCTTCCTCATTGTCTGACGACAGAAGATAGGGCAGAAGGATAGAATATGCGGTACGTTCTCCTTCATTCTTGAGGAGCGTCAGCATTTCTGTGATGAAGGATTCTTGTTTTAGCTGAGGTATTTCTGCCAGCATTTGGCGAAGTTTATCTTTACTCATACCTGTCTCCAGACTATTCACGAAAAGACCTGTTTGTATACTAGAAATGAGCCCAATGAGCAGGTTTTGCTCTTTGTTGGCTAATAAGGCATTGCCTTCTCTGTTTTGGTTGAACCGTAATGAAATACTGCTTTGTTCCATACCCTTGTTTTTTAATTCTTCGTTAACCGAAAAGCGTGAGAACTGTTGCTCTGTATCTTTCCTGGGGCTTCGGCAAGCCGTTATGACGATACAAGCAACAGTCTCACGCTCCATTCGATATATAACAAGAGTATATACGTGAAGGTGCGTGAGACCCGTTTGCCTATTACCTTTCATAACATGAATTTTGCCGAATTCCAGGAAAAAGATAATAATTGAAACGTTCTCTAATACAATGAATTAGCCTATTCTCTGTGGGCTAATATCTGCGCAAAGATAGAAAAATCTTCTGACTTCTCTGTAGCTAACTTTAGTTTTTCTTAAATAAAAATACCGTGTCACCCCACATGAATAAAGAGGACGACACGGCATGACATATTTGATTGCTAATGTAGCCTTTAGAAAAATTTCAGCTCTTCACCTTTAATTTCAGATAAAAGAAGATTAGCCAAACGGCTGGTTCCTAAGCGAAACAGCTCGTTGCTGAGCCATTCTTTACCCAATACTTCTTTTGCGATGGTATAATAAATCAATGCATCGTTTACGGTATTGATACCGCCTGCAGGTTTGAAACCGACTTTGTTTCCTGTCTGTTCGTAGTACTCTTTGATAGCTTGGCACATTACATAAGCTGCTTCCGGGGTTGCTGCCGGTTGCTGTTTTCCGGTGGATGTTTTGATGAAATCGGCTCCGGAATACATGGATAGGATAGAGGCTTTTTTAATGTTAGAGGCAGTCTTTAAAGCGCCTGTTTCGAGGATTACTTTCAGATGGTGTTCTTTGCAAGTCTCTTTTAATTCCATGATTTCTTCACACATCGTTTCGTAGTCGCCACTCAGAAATGCCCCTACGGGAATTACGATATCTATTTCATCGGCTCCGTCAGCCAATGCCATAGCTGTTTCTGCTATCTTTACTTCGGTAAATGTCTGAGAAGAGGGAAAGCCTCCTGATACACAGGCAATGTTTATACCTTCTACCTCAAGTGTGTCTTTTACTACTTGTGCAAAATTCGGATATACACAGATAGCTGCAACGTTCTTCAGGTCAGGGAATTCATCATCAAACCGATTTACTTTTTCTGTGAATCTCATGACACTTTCATCACTGTCTGTTGTATTGAGAGTGGTCAGGTCAATACAGTTGAAAAGGAATTTCTTCACTTCTTCCGTATTGTTTTCGGGAACCTTTTTCTCGATTAATGCAGCAACCTGAATCTGTACATCAGCATCATTCAGTTGCGTGTCATACTTGGCCAATGCGGTCAGGTACTTGTCTTGAGGGGTATCATTCATTTCCATGTTCACTCAGTTTTGGATTATTGATATGTCTTTTGTTGTCTCTTTGGGTTTTCTTTTCCAGATTTCGTGCAAATGCTTCTGTGAGGTTTACCCCGGTCTGGTTTGCGATGCAAAGGAGTACCCAGAGTACGTCCGTTA
>OHIH01000424.1_pt1 | contig 10957 bp, 10 predicted proteins | sample 1568191 | NCBI WGS metagenome assembly OHIH01 (sample SAMEA3879531, study PRJEB24766) | human gut metagenome | biome: human-associated habitat; feature: feces | place: USA | collected 1985/1987
GATAGTAGCGGTCATGTACGCCGTCGCGTTTTGGCAAACTCATGCTTGATCACCTCTTTTCAGACAATAAAAAAGCCCCACGCCGCACTGTCATAAAGACAGGCTGACGCAGGACATGAAGAAGCCGCGTTGAAGGAGCCGCATCCACCAGCGGATGTAGTTTCTTCAACAACCAAAATATTTTTTTCGTATCTTAAAGCAGCAAATTGCTGTCCAATATATTTGTTCATAGCGGCACCATTTGTTCTGAGCGTAGTTTTATATCTTATTATATCACAGCACCCCTTCAATGAAAATATTTTGTTGGAAATGCTAATGAAAAATTTTTGTGAATTTGTTAAGGCGCAGGGGCTGTTATCTCCATAGTATCTGGATGGATCAGAGTGATTACTTTTCCCTTATGCAAGGCATAGTTGACTGTCTGTGCTGTGCCTGAGCGTAGTTTTTTCTGATTATCAAACACACCGATGATGTACTCTGCATGATCGACCATATAGTAATTCCTTTTTTTATAACTGGAAACATCCGCAGAATGTGAAATAACAATCGAATCGTTTGCGTTTTGGATCAGCTTTTTCAATCTATGTCTACTCTGATCCGGCCATTTAGAGTCATAGCCGATGAAGGGAATTACAACGATAATTTTAATATCCTCGTATCCTGTTTGTGCTCTCAATGTTAGCAGCTGTTCTCCAGCCCACATATCCACACCAAGAGCACCGCCGACAAAAAAAGTACGGACAAATTTCTCGTCATGGAGTATGCGAAACTGCTCCAGGAGACATTCTTTCAGCTTTTGGCATAGAGAATCTTCCTCATTATATCCAAAGCAAAATCTTGTTGGTCTGTGGCCGGTAATGGCACAGGCATACTGATTCATACAAATCACCCTTGATAACTGCCTTGATTACGCATATAAAGCAAAAATAACGCAAATAATAATGCGTATAAAGGTTATATTACAAAATTATAACACAACACATACGAAGTATCAAGAATTGCTTTCTGCTATGCTAAAAGAGCAGAGAGGTGAGCGTATGGACGAAGAATTTATCCGCAATCGAATCACAGAATTACGATTGAAAAAAGGCGTTTCAGAATATCAGATGAGCATGGAGTTAGGGCAGAACAGAAGCTATATTCAGGCAATTTCTTCCGGGCGTTCTATGCCGTCTATGAAGCAGTTTCTCAACATCTGTGAGTATTTTGAAATCACGCCGCTTCAATTTTTTGATGCACAGGAGAATAACCCTCAGCTTATCAAGAAGGCTTTGGACGGAATGAGAAAGATGTCAGATGACGATCTGATTATGCTGATTGGTTTTATAAGTCGCTTAAACACAGAAAACTAACGATAGGAGGCAGTAAGCGTCCCGTCGTTAGTTTTTTATTTTATGCGCAGCATATTGTGGCAAGCAATGCTTGTGGCTATCCATTTCGCCACAAACTGCTTGTTGAGGGCAGTGCCCCCAAGCCCCTTTGAACACAGAATTTCATTCTGTGGCTGCGCGTTCTGCGAACGCTTTTGACCAGGACCAGCTTACCGCTGGCCGTGGTCTTTTTCTTTTTCAACATCCTGTTCTACCTCCATTTTCAGCACCCGATCCACATTGGCCTTTGCAGTTAAAAGCTCCCGCATTTCCTCACGGGAACGCCGGTACTCGGCATAGGTCTTTTTCTTTTCTTCCAGCAATTTCGCATACTCTGTCTGCAACTCTTTGACCTTGGGCAGCTTCTTGACTCCCATTTCATCAAAGGCATTCTTAGCAGCCTGGTGGAGCAGAATTTCTTCCTCATGTTCTTCCCGGAATTTCTTAGAGTAGCCGGCCTTGCGGTATGCCACATAGACCTCACGGGTCTTGGCATAATTTACGATGTGAGTACGCAGAACAGCAATCTCTGCCATGCGCTTTTCAGCCGCTTTGATCTGCGCCGAAAGCTCATTGTGATGTGCCGTGGCAGCCGCAGCCTTTTCTTCTAAAATCGCATACTCCAACAGGTTATTCTCTGACAGGTAATTCATGGTCTGTGCCATTTGTTTCAGATTGAAAACCTTAGCCCATCGAGCATAGCCAGCACCTTTTCCTGCCTGCAATTTTGCCTGAATGTCCACCAGCAGATTGACCTTCGGCGGCTCTGCCTGTGCGACCACTTTCTTTCGTGGGGTATGCGCTTTCTTCCCGGAGAGAACCGCCTGCAAATCTTCCAATCCATATCCTTCGCCCAGGCTGTCCATACGGGCGGCTTTTTCCCAACCGGGGAGCTTCAGACGATACGATTTTCCGCGCTTTGATACCTCACAGCCGGACTCTTGCAGCAGCTTCAGCAACGCCTCAAAGTCAGTAGGACTTTGTGATAATGCGTTGTCAATCGTCACACGCAGCAGCTCTCGGTGAGAGGGCTTTGCCTGATCGCCCAGCCATTTGTTATAGCTCTTTCCGTGAGGTTTCGGATTCTCTACAATGGACAGTCCGTTTTCGACGCAGATGGTGTCACTTAACTGTCGGACTGCCTTGGTGCTGCCCCAAAAGTTTCGGAACTTTCGGTCATATTCTAAGCTGACCGATGACCAGATAATGTGATTATGAATGTGCGACTTGTCTATGTGAGTGCAGACCACAAAGGCATGATTGCCTTTGGTAAAACGCTTGGCAAATTCCACACCCAGCCGGTTAGCTTCCTCCGGTGTGATCTCACCGGGGCGGAAGGACTGGCGCACATGATAGGCAATCACATCATCCGCACCGCGCACTCGTCCGGTAGCGGCAATGTACTGCCGCTTTGCCAGAAGGAACTCCGCATCCGCAGTCCGGCTGTCACACGCATAGCCGGTAATGAGCCTGCCGCTATCTGTTTTTTTGGGATTGGCCACATAGTCGATGATGTCACTGATCGCCCGACTTTCTGTGCGGCCCTTGCCGACATGAAGCGGCATGATTCTCGTGGTTGCCATAGGTCAGACCTCCTTCCCGAAAAGAAAACGGCCTGCCATAGCAGACCGCTTTCACTATTCTATAAAACTTTCTTCATCGAAAAAATTGAACTCATCATCTTCTAAGTGTCTTGGTGGAAATCTCATTTCATATTGCTCTTGCGCCAATGCACGGACATCAGGCCGCCTATCCTTTAGTCGATTTTTCAGCCAGGACAACTGCTCTTTCGATAGCCTCCATGGAAGATTCAAAAGACGATTCAGTGTCATCAGTTCAGCCTGCTTTTCTGCTGGTAGCGAAGCACAGGATTTACAAATGTGGGATGCATGACCTTTGCCTGAAAATTTTTCGTTGGCTTTGTATTCACCACAAACTTTACAATAGTGTCCATGCTTTTTCATAAGCTGATGCCCTTCTCGCAAAGAACATATAACCTGCGAATTGCTTTCATAATCACATCCCATTCCAAATCAGAAGCATAAGAAAACTTTTTACGGTATGCCTCCCAAAGTTTTTGCATAACCGAATCATTTTCCACTTCGTCAAAAACTTCTTCAGCCTGGTTAAGATACTTCTCCGATCCCCGTTTATGAGCAGTTGCCAGAAGCGCATCATGTAAAATTTTCGGGTTCAGCGTGGTTCCATGCAGCTGTTCTAAAATGTAAATATCGTAGAAATCTCTCATGCGGGTATTGGTTGTGGTTCTGGTAATAATGGTTTCCAGTTTTTCTGCCAGCACAGTTTCTAAATTATAAGCCCAAATATCAATGGAGCGATCTTCCAGCATAAGTTTGAATGAATACCGAACCTCTCTTGGAGTGATTGCATCTCCCGTAGAAATATCAATTTTCAAAGGGGTCACTACACCATCGAATGTTGTACTCATGCTGACACGAATCCCCGGATACTCTGCTTCATCCATAATCTCCGAAATACTTTTCAGCTGAAATTTAACACCATCATCAATCGGAACAGTTACGATTGATGAAATTAGATTCTCAATATCCTCCACATTAACATTAGCTCCCTTTATGGTTGCATCCAAATCCATCGTAGAGCGGGCATCCAATCCAACCATAGCCGCTACCAACATACCACCCTTCAAGATAAACTTATCACGATACTCAGAAAGAGAAATACGCTCCAAAAAACGCTCCATCATGTAGTTCCTCATTAAAATCTGAGCATCTGCGGATTTTTCTCTGGAAAGGTTTCGTATTAAATCTTTAAGCTGCCTTGCTGTTTTTATCATAAAAGCACCTCCAAATACTGTCGTAAAATTTTTTCCACCTTGAACATCCCGGCATATTGCATTAAAGCTCGCAGGTTCTTATCTTTTCTACGGGCATACGCTTTCAGTGCTCCCTGAAAGGTCTGAATTTCAATTCTGCTACGGCTTCTGAGCAAATCACAGATCGTTCGCTCCATATCATAAACCGGCACAGTATGCCCGAACGGAGTTTTCGCTGTTGTAAGTCCTACATCATGTAAGTCTGCTTTAATCGTAAAAACTTGAATGCCTTCTGCTTTCATTTTGCTTGGATTGCATCCAGTTTTGACCGTAACTGTATATTCTATTGGTTCACGGTCTGTCAGATCGTGAAAAAATAAAGCTGTTTCATGTGAAAATACTGCTTGTTCAAATCGCAAATGAAGCAGATACATGGCATCCACCCAGGAATCTTTGGACAGATAAATCCCATGTGCAACTCTATCCAAATCTCGTGAACGCACATAATCATAAAATACCGGCTTTGAAATTCCAGAGGATACGACCTGTGATGTTCGCAGCATTCCTTCTTGTGCTGTTAGCATCTGATCCAGCTGTTCAAATTGTCCCATCATGTCACTTCCTTTCGTACTAATATTATATTCAATATTAGTTCAAAAGTAAAGTCGTGGATATATAGTTTCTCTTTCCAAATTTAACAGACGGTGTTTGGCATTTTGTGGCTTTGCGTATTTTTTATCCATAAATCCAATCCTGAATGGCAAATTTCAAACTCTGCACCTTACCCATCAGCCAGATTGCAGCCAACGGCAGCCCCATAGGGCTAATCAAAAATGCCATAACCAGCAAAATCACACCATTTTGCGGGGAATAGGTAATAAGCACAGCCACGCCAAGCAGAGCAATTACAGTGCTGAGCAGACCAAGCACCAGACCGGATATGTAGATCAGCCCCGTGCAGAGCCAGACAAAAAGCGTCAGCACCAAAATGACCGGTGCAGTTATAATCATCAAAAGCCCTTTCAAAATCTTCATGTTATTTCCTCCTTGCAGCGTTCTTGGTATCTTTTCTAATCATATTATCCGGCATGGGCAGGCAAAAGACAAGGATACCGATAAAAAGAAAAAGCGGAGAGAGGAGCAGCGAAGTAATGCCGTTCCTCCCTCCGCAAATGGAGTATCTATCCCTGTTATAAGAGTTTGGAAAGCTGGGTAAGGATTTCCTTCAAACCCTCCCATAACTGTTCCTGCCGCTGGGATATATCCTCCAAGTCAGCATCATAAACCCGCCCAGTCTCATGCACTTTACGGGTCAGCTGGTTTAAGTTGTTGCTGTTTCGGCGCATCAGGGAAACAAGCTCCTTCAGCTCCGGCAGCTCCAGCTTGACTACATACCCATCCAGCGCCATTTTTCTTAGATAGGCTTCACGGTTTGAGGTTCCAAACTGAGACATTTTTTGCTCAATCACAGCAAGCTCCTCCGCTGAAACTCTAAAGTTTAATTGCATATCCCGCTTACGCTTTGCCATAGTTATCGCTCCGGCTCCCGTTTCTTCGGGGCGGCAGGCTTATGGGCAGGCAGCTCCTGTTTGAGCTTATCCCGTACTGAGGGGCGGGACGGTTGCAGTTTTTCTCCCTGAGTACGGCTGCGCTGCTGTTCTTCTCGCACCAGATCAATAAAGCCATCCAGCACAGCAGGGTGGCTGTTTAAGGCATAACCACAACGGACAGTTTCGGGATTATCGTTGGGAATGGTCTTAGCCCATTCTTTGTTGCGTCGGGAGTAGCGCCCATCCCAGTCCTGAAGCTGGACGGTGTTAGCCAGAACCATAGCCACACGCTCCATGCCATAGATCTCGATCACACCCTTTGCCGCATCGTGACTGAGATACATTCCGTCGAAGTGTTCCCGCACCGCCGCTTCAATGGACTCCTTGCATTGGAGATTTGCATTGTTGGAAGCCCGGTACTGCTCCAACTCCCCATGTTCTCTCGCATAGGCGGCAGAATGGGGATAGACCGGTGTTGTTCGCAGTTCCTCTTTGGCTCTGCACACAACATTGGCACGGTTCTCAATACTGTCCCGGATCACATCCATATAGCCGGTCTCCAGCTTTTCAAAATAACGGTACACATCCGCCAGCGGCGAGGGAGATTCCAAAAGCGCCTGGGCCTGTGCGTCGGTCAGCTCCAGCTCCTCCATCGCCATCACAATATCCTCACGGACAGTATATTCATAGGTGTGGTGCAGGATTTCTTCCGGGGGCTGGCTTTTCAGCCAGTCCCTATATTTTTCCTGCTCAGTGGCCATCTTTTCATAAAGGGCTGTATTCAGATTATTGGTATTCATGTTATCGCACCTCCTCATGCTGTTTTGGTTTCTTGTCTGTACTGCGGGGCGGCACCGGGCGTTTTAGATGGTCCAATACCGAAGGCCGTGTGCTTTTGGCAACGACAGCTTCATCGTGTGCCGGTCCCTTTCCGTCGATGTTGAGCAGGGTATCCAGCTCCACCAGACGGGCGTTTTTGCTTTTTAGTTCTTCTTCATAAAGGAATGGCTTTCCAACTTCCTCCTTTGCCGCAGCCTGCTGCTGATAGAGGTTATCCATCTGGGCCTTTGCCGCCTCCAGACGCTGCGGCATCTGGGCGAGGGCATTGTCGATACGGGTAAGATTTCCGCGAGGGTCTGTACCAAGGGTTGCCCTGTGGGTCATCTGTCCTTTTAGCAGGAGCGTATATTCCTGTTTCCAAGCGGAAAATTCCACAGACATGGCATAGCCCCGGTAGCTGCCGATCTGCACCGGATCGGAGGTTTTGACCTCCTTGCAGGCATCCAAAAGGGCAGCACCGGCGTTCTCCTTATCGGTCAGCAGATCTCCACGAATCTCCATACCGGCAAAGCCGTCCTCCGGGTGCGGGTGAGCTGCCAAAACCTCCAGGTCAGATTCAAAGCCTTTGATAAAGCCCTTGTGCTTTTCAATCTCCTCCGGGAAATATTTGAGCAACTGATCCTCCAAGCGGTACTGCTTACTCTGGTGGTCGGCTTTCATCAGCTTCAGGCGGGATACCTCCACATCCAGATCCATACGCTCTTTGATACGGGGGTCTCCGGCGCACAGAGCCTTGATCTCGGCAAAGGAAAGCGCCGTTTCATCCACATCATCGCAGGAGCGCACCGGCGATTTAGAAGTCATGATCTGGCTGATGAATTTCTGCTTATTCTCCACTGTCTGCCAGAGGTATGCGTCGAAAGTTCCCTCGGTCACATAGCGATACACATGGACAAGGGGATTCTGGTTGCCCTGGCGCTCGATACGGCCCTTGCGCTGGGCAAGGTCTCCCGGTCTCCACGGACAGTCCAGGTCATGAAGTGCCACCAGACGGTCCTGCACATTGGTGCCTGCGCCCATCTTGGCGGTGCTGCCCATAAGCACACGCACCTGACCGGTACGGACTTTGGAGAACAGCTCCTTTTTCCGCACCTCGGTATTGGCCTCATGGATAAAAGCGATCTGATCAGCAGGCATCCCCTGGGCAATGAGCTTCTGACGAATATCGTCATATACCGTAAAGGCCGGTTCCTGCTCCGGCAGAGGCACAGCGCCTTCCAATGCGTGAAGCAGTGGATTATCCAGCGTTTTCGCCGCCTTGCTTGCAGGAGCTTTGGCCTGTGGTGTAGAAATGTCGCAGAACACCAGCTGGGTCAGCTTGTCAGCTTTGCCGTCCCGCCAGATCTGCATGATGTTGTCCACACACTGATTGACCTTTGTGCCAGGTTCGTCCGGCAGCATCTGGTTGACGATCCTCTGGTCAAGCCCCAGCTTACGGCCATCCGAGGTAATCTTGAGCATATTGTCCTGGGACGGGTCAACGGTTCCGCTGTGTACCAGCGATGCGCGCTCCGAAAGGGCCTTGACCATTTCCTGCTGATGTTCGGTAGGCTGCGCCACGATGTTGTGGTATTCCACTTCCGGGGTAGGCAGATTCAGCTGGTCGGCAGTCTTAATGTCGGCCACTTCTTTGAACAGGTTCATCAGCTCCGGCAGATTAAAGAACTTGCTGAATCTCGTTCTTGCCCGGTAGCCGGTGCCTTCCGGTGCCAGCTCCAATGCTGTGACGGTCTCCCCAAATCGGGAAGCCCAGCAGTCGAAGTGGGTCATGTTCAGCTCTTGCAGGCGTTCATATTGAAGATAACGCTGCATGGTGTAAAGCTCGGTCATGGAGTTGCTGACCGGGGTGCCGGTGGCAAAAATCACGCCACGGTTTCCGGTGATCTCATCCATATAGCGGCACTTGGCAAACATATCGGAGGATTTCTGCGCGTCCGATGTGGATAAACCTGCTACATTCCGCATTTTTGTGTATAGAAACAGGTTTTTATAGTTGTGGGCCTCGTCCACAAACAAACGGTCCACACCCAGCTGCTCGAAGGTTACCACATCGTCTTTTCGCCCCTCGGCTTGCAGCTTTTCCAGTCTGGCTTCCAGAGACTTTCTGGTACGCTCCAGCTGCTTGACGGTAAAACGCTCGCCGCCACTGGCCTGTACCTCTGCAATCCCCTCGGTGATCTCGTCGATCTGTTCATAGAGAAGCCGTTCCTGACGCTCCCGGCTGATGGGGATACGCTCAAACTGGCTGTGTCCCATGATGATGGCATCATAATCACCCGTCGCAATACGAGCGCAGAACTTCTTTCGGTTATGGGTCTCAAAGTCCTTTTTGGTGGTGACTAAGATGTTGGCGGAAGGATAGAGACGCAGAAACTCCGACGCCCACTGCTCGGTCAGGTGATTTGGAACCACAAAGAGAGATTTCTGGCACAGTCCCAGGCGTTTGGCTTCCATCGAAGCAGCTACCATTTCAAAAGTTTTGCCTGCGCCTACTTCATGTGCCAACAGGGTATTTCCTCCATACAGCACATGGGCAATGGCGCTTTTCTGGTGTTCCCGCAGGGTAATGGCCGGGTTCATGCCTCCAAAAGTGATGTGGCTGCCATCATATTCACGGGGACGGGTAGAGTTCATTTCTTCGTTGTACTGGCGCACCAAAGTCTGGCGGCGCTCCGGGTCTCTCCAGATCCAGTCCCTAAAGGCTTCCCGGATCGCCTGCTGTTTTTGAGCCGCCAGGGTGGTCTCCTTGGCGTTCAGTACGCGGCGCTCTTTTCCGTCTGCGTCCTCTATGGTGTCATAGATGCGGACATCCCGCAGGTTCAGGCTGTCCTCTAAAATCTTGTAGGCATTGGCACGACTGGTCCCATAGGTGGTATAAGCTGCCACATCGTTGTAGGATACAGAAGATTTCCCCTTGATCTGCCATTCAGCGGTAAAGGACGAATAGTTGACCTCGATACTGCGCTGGAGATAAAACGGGGTATTAAAGGTCTCATACATAAACTGCTGGATATATTCCTTGTCAATCCAGGTAGCGCCCAGACGCACCTCAATCTCCGACGCATCCAGGTCTTTGGGCTGGGCGGCGGTAAGAGCTTCCACATTGACTGCATAAACCGGGTCCTGCTGTGCGGCCCGCTGCGCCTGACGCAGTTTGCGGCGTACATTGCCGGAGAGGTATTCATCAGCAGTCACATAATGGGGCGTTCCGTCCTGCTCCAACTGTCCCGGTACACGGAAGATCACGCCTTGCAGTTCTCCGGCCAGTGCTTCTTTTGTTTTTCCGGTAAGCTGGCTCATATAGTCCATATCCACGCAGGCTTTTTCCGAGATGGACACCGCCAGTGCTTCGCTTGCCGTATCCACCACAGCCACCGCCTGATGGGGCTTGATGGTCCGCTTGGTGAACATATCTGCCTTGCGTTCCAGTTTCCCATCCTCGTCAATGACTTCCAGCGCACAGAGCAGGTAATAGGAAGAATCATCTGCATAGGCCAGTCGGTTTGCACGGTCATTGATAAGGCCATATTTTGCAGAAAAGCTATCATAGAGGCTGTTCAGTTCCGCCTGCTTTTGGGTAATGGTGCTGTCCGGAACCGCTGCATCCATCTGAAGGTCGATCAGTTCCTGCACACAATCACGCAGTCCCACAAGACCTTTCACACGGGCTTCGGCGGTAGCATTCAGGTCAGGGCGCACCATGCGGCTGTTTTCCCGGTAGTACACCTGCCCGTCTACAATGGCATAGGAATAGTTCTTCACATTGGGGTCGGCAGGAATGGAGGTGTCAATAGCTTCGCCTTCGCCCAGCTCCGGCAGCTCTGCCTCCTGATAAGTGCCATGAATATACTTCACCGCATCATGCAGCTGGTCGGAAAGCTCCAGTCCCTCGATAGGGTTCACGGTGTAGTCCATACCATGAGCAGTGCTTACCGGCTCCTGTCTGCCCAGCACCATTTCCGGGTGGTCAACAAAATAGCTGTTGAGGGTAATACCCTCCGATGTCAGCCCCAGATGCACCCAATCCGGTTCGATATCAATGGGATGGTCTCTCTTTTGCAGAAAAATGATATCCGACACTACATCTGTACCGGCATTGGCACGGAATGCGTTGTTAGGAAGTCGAATGGCTCCCAGCAGTTCTGCCCGTTGCGCCAGATACTTTCGCGCGTCCGGATTCTTGGAATCCATCGTGTAGCGGCTGGTAACAAAGGCCACGATGCCACCGGGACGAACCTGATCCAATGCCTTGGCAAAGAAATAGTTGTGGATAGAAAATCCGAGTTTATCATAGGGCTTATCGCTGACACGGTAGTTGCCAAAGGGCACATTGCCCACGGCCAGATCATAGAAGTCGCGCCGGTCGGTGGTTTCAAAGCCTGCCACCTTGATTTCTGCCTGCG
>OHIH01000432.1_pt1 | contig 10835 bp, 7 predicted proteins | sample 1568191 | NCBI WGS metagenome assembly OHIH01 (sample SAMEA3879531, study PRJEB24766) | human gut metagenome | biome: human-associated habitat; feature: feces | place: USA | collected 1985/1987
GAAGCTTTCTCACACGTTCCGGTTCTTTGATACCCGGAAGTTCTACCATGATACGGCCCATTTTGTCTTCCAGACTCTGGATATTGGGCTGAACTACACCGAAACGGTCGATACGGGTACGAAGTACATTGTAGGAGTTGTCAACAGCTGCCTTTACTTCTTCGCGCAATACTTTCTCAACTTCCGCGTCGGTAGATTTCTGAGTTACCTTGTCTTTTAATTGTTGGGTTGCGAACAGTTGTGAAAGAGGAGCACCCGGAGCAAGCTTGTGATACTCTCTGACGAATAGGGTGATCACGTCATCCTGGCTTGTGGTAGCTTGTTTGGCGGCAGTGACCAATGCTTGGTTGAATGCTTCGTCAGTCTTGTTGTCAGCCAATACTTTGATGACATCGGGTACGGAAACTTCAAGGATGACGTTCATACCACCCTTCAAGTCCAAACCTAAACTGATTTCCATCTCACGACATTGTTTCAGCGTCCAATTGCCGAAATACACTTTCTCATTAGCCAGAGAATCGAGGTAGTCCTGCTCTACTTTCACATCGCCTTTTGCAAACTCTTTGGCCTTACTTGTGTAATGGCGAGTTACAAAAGAGAAGGAGAGATAGAACACACACACCAGTGTGAGCAATATCGCAAAAACCCTTACAAATCCTTTGTTTTGCATGTTACTTTTAGTTTATTATGATTACTTTTTAATTAAATTCTGTTGCATACAAGGCTGCAAATATAGCTTTTTTTTCACAAATCTTACTTCATACCGCGATTTTTTAACATCGGGTCTAATTGAGGCTCAGTTCCTCTGAAGTTTTTATAGAGAGTCATCGGGTCTTCGCTGTCTCCTTTTTCCAGAACATTCTGGCGGAAGAGGTCGGCTGTCTGCTTGTCGAAGATACCGTGTTCCTTGAAAGCTTCGAAGGCATCGTTGTCCAGAACATTGGCCCAGAGATAGCTGTAGTAGCCTGCAGCATAACCGCCGATGATGTGGTTGAAGTATGTGGTACGGTAGCGGGGAGCTATTTCCGGAATCAGCCCCAGTTGGTCCATCGCTTCTTTTTCGTATGCAACGACATCAAGACCTTCGGTATCAGTCAGGTTATGCAGGTTCATGTCGAGGATGGCGGCGGCCAGCAACTCGGTAGTCATGAAACCCTGGTTGAACGTTTTCTGGTTCAGTATCTTTTCAATCAGGCTGTCGGGAATGACCTCGCCGGTCTTGTAATGCTTGGCATACATTTTCAATACTTCGGGTTCGGTAGCCCAATGCTCGTTGATTTGAGAGGGGAGTTCCACGAAGTCGCGTACGACATTGGTGCCTGAAGTACCTTTATACTGGCATTGGGTCAATAATCCGTGCAGGGCATGGCCGAATTCATGGAACAAAGTTTCCACTTCGTCGATAGTCAGCAGGGAAGGAGTGTCGCCTACGGGCTTGGTGAAGCTGCATACGTTGCATACCAATGGACGTATGCTGCCTTGTTGTTCGCGGTAATTGCTCATCCAGGCACCACCGCTTTTGCCGGGACGGGGGAAGTAATCTACATAGAAGATACCTACTTGTGAGCCGTCTGCGGCTTTCACTTCAAACACTTCTACATCGGGATGATAGACGGGGATACCTTCGAGCTTTGTCAGCGTGATGCCATAGAGCTTATTGGCAACGGCAAAGGCGCCTTCACGTACGTTTTCCAGTTTGAAGTAGGGCTTAATCTCTTCTTCTTCGAGGTTATATTTCTCCTTACGGAGTTTTTCGGTGTAGTACCACCAATCCCATGCTTCCAGTTTCTCTCCTTTGCCTTCCTTGTCCATCAGCTTTTGCAGTTCGGCTGCTTCGGCTTTTGCTTTGGGGAGTGCATAACTCCACAAGTTGTTGAGGAAGTCCATCACGGCGGTGGAATTCTTTGCCATTGTATTGTCCAATACAAAGTTGGAGTAACAGTCGAAACCCAGCAGTTGCGCCTTTTCAAGTCTCAGGCGTACGATGTCGGTAATGATTTTCTTGTTGTCGTTCTTGTCATTGTTATTGCCGCGGTTGATGTAGGCCTTGTACATCTGTTCGCGTAGCGGCCGGTTAGCAGAGTATTGAAGGAAAGGCAGGCGGCTTGCATTATGGAGGGTAAACAGCCATTTGCCTTCCTGTCCGGTGGCACGGGCTTCAGCCATGGCGCTTTCGCGGAACCATTGGGGAAGTCCGGCGAGGTCTTCCTCTTTTCCTACATAAAGCTTGAAGTCGTTGTTTTCGTTCAGGATGTTGTTGCTGAACGTGATTCCGAGTGTGGAAAGCTGCTTGTTGATCTCACGCAGACGGGCTTGTTTGTCGGCCGGAAGATTGGCGCCGGAACGGATAAATTTCTTATGGGTTTTTTCCAGCAGCCTTTGTTGTTCGCGGGTCAGGCCGAGAGCATCTTTCTGGCTGTAGACAGCATCCACTTTCTTGAAAAGCTCCTGGTTGAGGGAGATGTTGTCTTCGTGTTCGGCCAATGTCGGAGCCAGTTTCATGGAAAGGGCTGTCAGTTCATCGGTAGTTTCGGCCTCCGTCAGGTTGAAAAATACACCACCTACACGGTCCAGGGTGGGAGAGCTGTTGTCAAGGGCAACAATGACATTTTCGAAAGTAGGGGCTTCCGTATTGTCAATGATGGCTTGGATGTTGGCATTTTGCTCTTCCATGCCTTTCTGGAATGCGGGTTCATAGTGCTCCAACTTGATTTTATCGAATGGAGGCACGCCATTGGGTGTTTGAAACTCGGTAAGGAACGGATTGCTTTCCGTCTGGGTGGCACAGGAGTACATCATACAACTTACTGCTAAAATTAGAATACATTTCTTGAACATTGTTTTCTAAGTATTAAATGGTTAAGTATTAATTTTCAATATCTCTTAGTGATATAGCACCATATCGGATAGTGGTCTGACTCTTTGATGGAACGGTCTACTGTACAATTGTAGGCTCTCAGGTTCTTGCTTGTCAGTATGTTGTCTATCCGGAAATAGAATCTGTTCTGGTTGTAGGAGATGCCCAGCCCCCGTCCTGATTGGGTGAATGCGTCGTCCAAATCCTGGGCGATGGTGCGGTGGGTATAGGAGATGGGGGTATCGTTGAAATCGCCGCATACAATAATGTAAGGATGCGGTGAAGCGGCTATTTCATGTGCAATAGTGTCAGCTTGCGGGGCACGGATGGCCGATGCTTCTGCCAGCTTGCGTATGAGCAGGCGTGCGCCGCTTTTCACTTTTTCCTTTTCGGGAGATTTCAGCATGTCTTCGTACACGACTTTATCGGCTTTGGTCAGCTTGTTGGACTCCAGATGATTGTTGATGAGGGTAACCGTGTCTTCCCCAATCTTGATTTCATAGAGTACCGAACCGTTGTATTCGCTGGGATAATCCAATATGCGTGACGAGAGAATCGGAAATTTAGAGTAACATGCTATCTTGTTGGTATGTCCCTTTCCGCTACCCACTGTGTTGATGCGGTGGTATGGATATGCCTTGAGTTCCCGCTCTACGTCTTTTTGCGAAAGATGCTTTGAGGATTGTACTGTGGAATATTCCTGCAGACAGAGGATATCGGCGCCACTTTCCTTCAAATAGGTCAATATCGGGTTTTTGCCATCTTGTTTGGCGGCACCGTCAAATCCCATAATGTTGTAGGAGAGCAGTTTGATACTTGTTTCCGGTAAGTGGTCTGTATGGAAGTTGATGGGCAGATAGGTGCGTATCTGCGAATAGCAGAGCAACATCCCTATTAGGGGCAGCAAAGCCGACCTATAGCGCTGGATGACCAGCCAAAAAATGAGGAAGCCGGCATTTATCATCAGGAACACGGGAAATGTCAGCCCCAGGCACGATTGCACCGGATGTGTGACCGGCTGGATGTGCGGACTATAGGCGGTGAACAGTAATAGGCCCGTAAATAAGGCATTGACCGCTAAAATCAGGAGAGCGACAAAATTACCGAGATGCTTCATTATAACAGTTGAAAATTGAAAGGTGAAAACTGAAAATAAGAGTGGCGGTTATATTCTCATTTTTCATTTTCCGTTTTCCATTTTCCATTGGTTTAACGTTTACTCGCGTCGAACAAGCTTTTCTTTTCCTCTGTAGTAAGGCTTTCGTATCCCGATTTCTTTAATTTGTCGAGAATGCGGTCTATCTCGTCGGATTGGGCTTTTTTCCGTGCGTTGTAATCATAATCTTTTTGTTTGCCAGTACCGTAGTGTACTTTCATTTTCGGCTTTCTAGGTTTGAAGCTGACGATGGAAACTAAGGTATCCAGACATTTGTTTATCCATGAGGTCAGGTCACTACCTTTGCTGAGGCTGGCGGCAAACCATACCCCTGCCAGCGCACCTCCTAAATGTGCGATGTGTCCACCGGCATTGCTGGAGGTGATGAACAGTAAATCGGTGCCTATAACGATGAGTGCCAGGTATTTCAGCCGGATGGTTCCGAACAGCAGTAGCCGTATCGGATAGTTGGGCTCGCGATAGGCGGTGGCGGCTACAATGGCAAGTACAGAGGCAGAAGCGCCCAGCATGAAAGAATAGTCTGTCATGGGACGGAAATACGGGAAAATGTTATAGGCGGCCATATAGAGCAGACCGCCGCAAATTCCTCCCAGAATGTATACACCCCGGAGATGCTTTGCAGAGAAGAAACTCAGGAACAGTGCACCGAACCAGTAAAGCCACAGCATATTGAAAAGAATGTGCATGAATCCTGCATGCATGAACATATATGTCAGTAGTGACCATGGTTGCAGGATGAAGCGTAGGACTGATGCCGGCAGTTCCAACCATTCGAATACGCCTGCTATACTCCGGTTGAACAACTGGAACATGACTTCGGTTAGCGTAGTAAGTATGAATACCGCTACATTGATGTAAATCAGTTGGATATAAATGTTCCCCCTACGGAAGGTTTCTTTCAAATCAGTTATAATAGTAGCCATTTCCTCTATTCTTTTTTCTCCAGTACATAATTAGGATAAAGCCGAATACCATACCACCCAGATGTGCGAAGTGAGCCACATTGTCTCCTGCACTGTTTGCAAATCCGGCATAAAGTTCAATCAAGGCATATCCGATAACAAAATATTTGGCCTTGATGGGAACCGGTAACGGGAAGATGAACATTTGCTGGTTGGGGAACAACATGCCGAATGCCAGCAGAATGGCGTATACTGCTCCCGAAGCTCCCACGGTAGTCATCATATTGAGATATTCCTCCATCGGGATGATGGCCATGCCAGTATTTACGCTGTCATAGGCGGAAAGTACTGTCTCATAATGAATATACTGTACCACCTCCTGGATAATTCCGGCTCCTATACCGCACACCAGATAGTAGAACAGAAATCGTTTTGGCCCCCATACCTGCTCTAAAATACGTCCGAACATCCATACAGCAAACATGTTGAAAAATATGTGCGCGAATCCGGCGTGCATGAACATATATGTTATCAATTGTGCTGCATTGAAATCTTCGGCAAGGAAAAAATGCAATCCCAGATATTGGGCGAGGTCGATGCCGTAGCTTTGGGCGACGATGGTACCCAGAAACATCAGCACATTAATGATTAAAAGGTTCTTGGTTACAGTAGGTATAGTATTCATAATCTGTTGTTTCAATTCATTTTACAGTTCAAAAACAGTTGCCTGTTTTTGCTTTCTCCGGCAAAAATACGAATAAATTCTGTTCTATAACAGAAAAAGCAGATTCTATTCCTTCTTTTTCGTTGTTTTCCAATATTTTTTTAATGTTTTTATTTGATATTCAGAAATATTGCTCTATTTTTGTGGAGGTTTGTGATGAAAAGTAAAAATATCTTTTGTGTAACATATTAATTAATTTTAAGCATTATGAATAAGGCGGAACTTATTAGCGCTATGGCAGCGGAGTCTGGTTTGTCAAAGACTGATTCAAAGAAAGCATTGGATGCATTTATCGCATCAGTCACTAAGGCAATGAAGGCCGGTGATAAAGTATCATTGGTTGGTTTTGGAACTTTCAGTGTGGTGGAAAGAGGAGCGCGTATGGGTATCAACCCCTCTACTAAAAAGCCTATCGAGATTGCTGCAAAGAAAGTTGTTAAATTCAAACCAGGTACGGAATTGACAGCTGAATAAGAACAGTATACTCAACATACAAAGAGGGGACGTTTTACAAGGAGCGTCCCCTCTTTGTATGTTGAATATCTTGTGAGGCCATAAAAACAAGCCTGCTTGTTTTGTACTGATTTCGGTTTACGCTATCTTTGCACGCAGGAAAATACATTTGAATCATGAATATAGAACAGAAACTGGTATCGTCCGTCATCGGCGGACTGAAAGCGCTTTACGGACAGGATGTTCCTGCCGCACAAGTGCAGTTGCAGAAAACCAAGAAAGAATTTGAGGGACACCTCACGCTGGTTGTATTCCCTTTTCTCCGTATGTCCAAGAAAGGACCGGAGCAGACGGCCCAGGAAATCGGTGAATACTTGCAGGCAAACGAGCCTTCGGTTGCAGCATTTAATGTCATCAAGGGCTTCCTGAACCTGACCATTGCCTCCTCTGCGTGGATAGAATTGTTGAATGGCATTCATGCGGACAAGCAGTACGGTATCGTGGCTGTTACTGACAACTCTCCATTGGTGATGATTGAGTATTCTTCTCCCAACACCAACAAACCGCTTCATTTGGGCCATGTACGCAATAATCTTTTAGGAAATGCGCTGGCTAATATAGTGGCTGCCAACGGTAATAAGGTAGTAAAGACAAATATTGTCAATGACCGTGGAATTCATATCTGCAAGTCCATGTTGGCATGGCAGAAGTACGGAAATGGTGAAACTCCCGAATCATCCGGCAAGAAGGGAGATCACTTGATTGGCGATTACTATGTTTCCTTCGACAAGCATTATAAAGCGGAAGTGAAAGAACTGATGGCCAAGTTCCAAAGCGAAGGCATGAATGAGGAAGAAGCCAAAGCCAAGGCGGAAGCTGAATCTCCTTTGATGAAGGAGGCTCGTGAAATGCTGGTAAAGTGGGAGGCCAATGACCCGGAAGTACGTGCGCTCTGGAAGAAGATGAACGACTGGGTGTATGCAGGTTTTGACGAGACTTACCGTATGATGGGTGTAACTTTTGATAAGATATATTACGAATCAAACACGTACCTCGAAGGTAAGGAGAAGGTAATGGAGGGCCTGGAGAAAGGCTTCTTCTACCGGAAAGAAGATGGCTCTGTATGGGCAGACCTCACGGGTGAGGGGTTGGACCACAAGCTACTGTTGCGTGCGGACGGTACATCCGTCTACATGACGCAGGATATAGGTACTGCCAAACTCCGCTTTGCAGATTATCCCATCGACAAGATGATTTATGTGGTAGGCAACGAACAGAATTACCATTTCCAGGTATTGTCCATCCTGCTCGACAAACTGGGCTTCGAATGGGGTAAAGGGTTGGTGCACTTCTCTTACGGTATGGTGGAACTTCCCGAGGGCAAGATGAAGAGCCGCGAAGGTACAGTAGTTGATGCTGACGACTTGATGGCGGAGATGATTGATACAGCCAAGGAAACCAGCAATGAACTGGGTAAGCTGGATGGTCTGACAAAGGAAGAGGCAGACAATATCGCCCGTATCGTTGGTCTGGGTGCCTTAAAGTACTTCATCCTGAAAGTGGATGCCCGCAAGAACATGACATTCAATCCAAAAGAGTCCATCGACTTTAATGGTAATACGGGGCCGTTCATCCAATATACTTATGCACGTATCCAGTCTGTTCTCCGCAAGGCAAAAGAGGCCGGTATCGAAATCCCTGCCCAGTTGCCTGCCGGCATTGAACTGAGTGAGAAGGAAGAGGGACTGATACAGATGGTTGCCGACTTTGCCGCTATTGTGAAGCAGGCAGGTGAGGACTACAGTCCGTCCATCATTGCAAACTATACGTATGACCTTGTGAAGGAATATAATCAGTTCTACCATGACTTCAGCATTTTGCGTGAGGAGAACGAAGCAGTGAAGGTATTCCGCCTTGCATTGTCCGAGAATGTAGCCAAGGTGGTACGCTTAGGTATGGGATTGCTGGGAATTGAGGTGCCGGATAGGATGTAAACATTGTACTATAAAAGAATAAGCCCGAGGATACTTCTTCGGGCTTATTTTTTTATAGTGCAATATTTATTCTTGTGGTAGAAATAATAGAAGTTTAAATTATCGTCTCCTTTCTCCCATTTTATACGTGTAGACTAAGTCCTATTTTGTCTTGCTTGTTTTGGCAGTTGCCTTGGCGGTTGTTTTAGTCGTTTTCGTTGCTTTCACCGCCTTTGCAGTCCGCTTAGACTTGCCCGTATCCTTGTCGCTTTGCAGTTTCACAATTTCCAGACAAGCCTGAAGGTTCAGGTCTTGAGGGATGATGTCTTTAGGAATCTTGTAGTTGCTGCCTTTATAAGCGATGTAAGGGCCATAGCGTCCATTCAGGATTTCCAGTTCCGGTTCTTCCTCAAACTTCTTGATATGTTTCTGGGCTTCTGCTTCTTGTTTCTTTTGCAAAAGTTCAATAGCTTCTTCCAGCGTAACAGTCATCGGGTCCATTGTCTTGGGTAATGAGGCATACAAGCCGTTGTTCTGGATATAAGGTCCGAAACGTCCCGCACCTACGACTACATTCTTGCCTTCGTACTCTCCGAGAGTACGGGGAAGTTTGAACAGCTCCAGCGCTTCTTCCAGCGTAATGGTCTCGATGGACATTTCTTTTTTTACCTGGGCGAAACGGGGCTTTTCCTCATCTTCGGCAGTACCTATCTGTGCTACTGGGCCGAAACGTCCGATTTTTACAGACACTTGTTTTCCGCTGACGGGGTCTGTTCCTAGAATCCGTTCGCCTGCCTTGTGGGCGGTTTTCGCGGCAAGCGTGTTCTCCACCGAAGGATGGAATTTCTTATAGAATGTTTTCAGAATGGCGGTCCATTGCTTGTCACCTTCGGCTATTTCGTCGAATTGCTTTTCGACGCTCGCTGTGAAGTTGTAGTCAAGGATGTCCGGGAAGTACTCTATCAGGAAGTCATTGACCACAATACCGGTGTCTGTCGGCATCAGTTTTGACTTTTCGGCTCCGGTGATTTCTGTATGGTTGTTGTCCGTTATTTCATTACCCTGCAGGTTAAGCACATTGTAGGTGCGTTCTTCACCTGCTTTTTCTCCTTTTATCACGTATTCGCGTTGCTGGATGGTGGAAATGGTAGGAGCATAGGTAGACGGACGTCCGATACCCAGTTCCTCCAATTTGCGCACAAGGCTTGCTTCCGTGTAGCGGGGAGGGTGTTGGGTGAAACGTTCGGTAGCAGTGATACCTTCATGTTCGAGCTTCTGTCCTTTTTTCAGAGGGGGCAGTAGGCGTGCCTCATCTTCCTGGGTTTCTACGTCATCATCGTATGATTCGCGGTAGACACGGAGGAAACCGTCGAATTTCACCACTTCGCCGGTTGCAGTGAAAGTCTCCGTCTCGTTGCTGATAGCAATGGTTACGGTTGTCTTTTCCACTTCGGCATCTGCCATCTGCGAGGCGATGGTACGTTTCCAGATGAGGTCGTACAGCTTTCTTTCCTGCGGGGTACCTTCTATCTTGGCATTCTCCATATAGGTGGGGCGGATAGCTTCGTGGGCTTCTTGCGCTCCTTTGGTCTTGGTGGCGAAGTGGCGGTTGTGTACGTAACGTTCGCCCATCAGGTTGGAGATGGTTTCACGGCTGGCGTTGACGGCAAGTTCGGAAAGGTTGACGGAGTCGGTACGCATGTAGGTTATCAATCCGGATTCGTACAGACGTTGCGCCACCATCATGGTCTGTGCCACGGTGAATCCCAGTTTGCGGGCAGCCTCCTGCTGCAAGGTAGAGGTGGTGAACGGGGCGGCGGGAGTTTTCTTCAGCGGACGGGTAGTGATGTCGCTGATGGTAAACGTAGCTGCTTTACAGCTCTCCAGCAATTTCCGGGCTTCTGCCTTTGTCTTGAGCCGGTGCGCCAGTTCGGCTTTCATTTCCACTGTTTTGCCGTCAGTGTCCGGAACGAGGAATACGGCGGTAACACGGTAGGATGCTTCGGTTTGGAATGCATGTATCTCGCGTTCGCGCTCTACAATGAGACGGACGGCTACGGACTGTACACGGCCTGCAGAAAGGGCAGGTTTCACTTTCTTCCACAATACCGGTGAAAGTTCAAAACCTACGATACGGTCCAGGATACGTCGGGCTTGCTGGGCATCGACCAGGTTGATGTCAATGTCACGGGGATTTTCTATCGCTTTCAGGATGGCACCTTTGGTGATTTCATGGAAGACGATACGTCTGGTGTGTTCCGGTTTCAGTTTCAGCACTTCGTACAAGTGCCATGCGATGGCTTCCCCTTCGCGGTCCTCATCGGAAGCCAGCCATACGGTTTCTGCCTGCTCGGCTTCTTCTTTCAACTGGGTTACGAGTTTCTTTTTATCCGCCGGTATCTCGTAATGCGGTTTGAAGTCTTTGTCTACGTCAATACTGAATTCTTTTTTCTTCAAATCACGTATATGGCCGTAGCTGGAAAGGACTTTGAAATCTTTTCCAAGGAATTTCTCGATGGTTTTTGCCTTGGCTGGTGACTCCACTATTACCAAATTCTTTTGCATATCTATTTTTTGCTGGTTAGAAATCGGGTGCAAACTTACACAAATAATTAACGTACGCAGTATATCGATCACTAAAAAAGCGTTTTTTCCTATACATTATATATATAGTCATGCGTTTCTATTTACCTTCGCGGGACAAAATCAAAAAGCTATTCAAAAATATGGAAGAGATAAAGCGACTTAT